>Ga0255334_1000435_pt1 | contig 33530 bp, 33 predicted proteins | sample EtOH5_35cm_T3_12_FD_202080 | JGI IMG/M metagenome (GOLD analysis project Ga0255334, IMG submission 202080) | Sandy soil microbial communities from University of British Columbia, Vancouver, Canada - EtOH5_35cm_T3_129 | ecosystem: Engineered > Artificial ecosystem > Sand microcosm > Unclassified ... | reverse complement strand
GGAAACACAGGGTGAATCGAGTTGGACAAGAGTTTTAAGGGGCAAAATCGAGGGGCAAGCGGTCGCAGTGTGAAACCTCGACGCAACTGCGGTAGGTACGGCCCGACCTCGCCGCAGTATCCGAAATCGTGGGTCGGGTCGGGCCCTTTGTTGAATGGCCCCGTGCGATTGGTTCCATCCAAAAGAGTGCGCGGTAAACCGAGCAGAGAGCGTGATACAAGGCCTTTGGCGGCATTGCTTCTGACAAGGACGATATGGACCAAAACGATGCAGGTTCCTGGTTGCCCCCCCGAACTGTGGTACGCCATCATGCGACACGTGGGACCATGGCGACTCGTGGCGAGCCGCACATGTTCTCTGTGGCGCCACGCGTGCGGTCCGCCCACTCAAGGGTATGAAGAGGTCATGAAAGCGTGGTGTGCGCTATACGGCAAAGGCACGAGTGTGCACATGTCACCAAGATGGCGCGCTTGGATCACTGATACGGGAGCGACCCACCCAGCAGATAGGGCGCCACATGTCGCTCACGTTGCCAGGGCCATATGGCTCGCATCTCAAAGCGACGACGGCGTTTCCAGCGGTACAATGGTAAACGAACGGCCTGCATGGTGCAGTGTCTTGGCAGCACACTATACCGGACCCATCGATGGAACACCTGGTCCGCTCACCGCGTCGGATGCGTGCGACAAAACGCTGCGCGCCTGTGTCGTCATGGAGAACGCAAACGCCATCTCTACGCTCTTGCACTGGTGCACGACGGCGGTCGACGACGGAGGAACGCCCATTCCTGCGGCGTCCGATCGCGCACTTTGTCGTTTTGTAGAGAACCACATTTGCAAGAGTGCGCTGATCACCTTGGCCACGAGGCACGCATCGCCGCCGCACGGTTATGTGCTGTACTATATGTGCGCGCTGGTACGCAGGATGCACAGTTGCGGGTTCGAGAGCGTCTCCGAGGTATGGGAAACAAAGGTGACACGCGTGCTCGGGCGGTTTATAGATGCCAACGATGAGGCCCGCTTTAGGGTGCTAAGCCGCGCCGTGTCACCTGCTGTATCGTTTGACCTCATCGGTCGCCACTGTGCAGCGGATGACAGGCTCCGGTGGTGGCGATTGGCGGGAACTTCGACCTGTCCATACTGCGCGGGAGAGCGTATCCAGTATACCTGTGGGCAGACGAGACGCGCTGACAAACATCCTGAGGTCCGCGCGATGTGCCTTGATTGTCACCGCGGATGGCGCTTTGGCACCGCTCAGTATCAGTAAAAATATGCATTTTCCTCCATTGCTTTTACCACAACCATTTCCCCTTTGGCACGCGCACAACTGCCACTTCCTATGGAAACGGCCAGGCGGGGCCTTGCGATTGCGCAAAACGTTGTCGATTGGTCCGCACCATAGGCAATCTCGTCCGATCGCCAAAATGAGGCTTTCGAGCAGCAAAAACATTCCGTCCTGGCACACGCGTGAGCAAGTACCTAATGGACACACAACGCAAGAGGCGGCCATCTAGGTCGGTACGAGGACGTAGGGCCAAGAGGCTGTGTGCCTCGTCAGCGCGTGCAAAAGACGCCAAAGCGTGCCCCGCCGTCGACCATACACAGAGGCTTCCCACCGAGGTGCTCGTGCTTATCCTTTGCGGTGAAGACAAAGGTACACACTGGCTTCCTCTAGAATGGCGCAGCATGGCGGCCCTCACCTGTACCCGTTGGCGCGGCGCCCTGGCCGACCAACGTGCGCCTCATCCTCCTCACCGAATCTGTGATGTGGACGCGCGCAAATACCCAATCGAGAAACGTGATGCCCTTTACAGCGGACGCCTCGTTTGCGCGTCGGCCGTCCTCGCGCTGGTGACCTCTGCACGGTCGCGTTCAGGGAACCGCACCGCCATGGACAAACATCCAGCGATGGCCGTGGCCCGAGAGGCGCCAGGATTCGTCGACGCACACTACCTGTGCCTGCTGGTGGGCCTCAACACGATCGAGGACACGCAAGAGGCCCTGGCGCGCCTTGATGGTGACGGTCCTCAATCGCTCAAGGCCCGACGTCGCAGGTTCCGGCGGGTGCTCCGCGAGGATTTGGGGATGGGCGAGCGTTTATATGATCACGACATGGTGCGCGACGTGTGCCCCCTCATGGCGATGGCCATCTATGCCGACGCCAATGTGGCCATGCACTGGATCGTCAGGCGTTGTTCCAACGTTAAAGTGCTGGAGCGGTTTGCCGCGATGGCCGTCGAACGCGACAGCGCTGCCGTGATGCCTGTTTTGGCGGATGCCCTCGGCGTGCGCCCCTGCGCCGTCATGGACGCGGCGGAAAACGCCAAGAGGCGCGCCCTCATAAACGGGTGGTGGTACCGGGTGGGCCGCCATGGCGCGTGGCGCGTCGGTACCCTCTTGTGGTCGTGGATGCAGACCGAAACGCGGCTGCTCGTGCCGCACCTGGATCGGGTGGACAATCGAGCACTGCACATGTGGATCAACGGCATGAACCCGTGGAAGGTGGCTTTTTACGACAGCGGCTGGATCGACGCCGCATTCGATTCCGACCGCGCCGAGGCCATCGATTTCTGTAGAGCGCATGAGATTACCTACAGCTTTGTGCGCGCCCTCGTGGATGTGCTCGCCAAGGGTCGCACGCGCGTCGCCGATCGGCTGGTGCTGTATGCCTCGGAACAGGATCGGCGTGCCGCCAATGCAAAGCTGCATCACTCCTTTTTCAGGGCCTCGGCATCCAAGACGATTCACGCGCGTGGTGTCGCGTGGCTGGTCGGTCAAGCATGGTTTGAGCCCGTCTCACCCACGTTGGCTGTTTGCCGCATGGCCCGTGTAGCATGCGATCCGTCATCCGTCACCGACGTAGGAGCGGCCGTGTGCCTCCTGGACAGGTGGCCACGGGAGACGTTGCAAGTCATTGGCCAGCGCGACCGCATCAATCACCTCCTCATGCAGTGTGCCATCGACGACCGTTTGGACGATGCCTTTGCCCTGGTGAGGCGTCTCGAGATGTGCCGCACCGAGGGCGTGGACGAGGCGGTGGCCATGGGTCCCTTTGACCTGTGGCACAATGCCTCGTTCCACCTGACCCTAGAGGCGCTCGCGCAACACTGTCGCTACTCAACGAGTGCACCGCCAAAGACCAAAGAATCCATTGGCATTTCCTGGGGGTGTATTGCCCTAAAAGACACATCTGCGGTGCTTGACACAGATGCGCCAAGAAAAGGGCACGTCGGCAGTGACCTTGACGGCTCATGCGATCATGATGGTGATGGAATTGCGGGGGAACCCTTTGACCGAGCGCGCCAAAGGATGATCCAGCAGCCCAAGACCTCAGAGAACCATCTGATGTGGCTACGCTGGTTGCATCGTCTGGCCCGACACGCGGTCGGCCTACGTACATGGTCCCGTACGGCCCCCCTCGTGCATGCCAAATGGCACTATGTGGGACCCATCGAATCCGTGTGCTGCGTCAAACCGCTCTCTCGCTTTGCCGTCTACCGGACGGACGCCGAGGGCGCGCGCATCTACGAGGATCTCGTGCGCTGGGACCTCGTTGTCGATGCTCCCCGGCCCTGATCGTTTGTTTGTCTCGTTTCCTTTGCAATCAGAGCGCTCGCGTTTTCACCAAAAAGTAAACTCTCTCTGGGATAGGGCGTACCGGTGGCCGAAACAGAAACGCCGTCGACGCAGATTATGTTTGTTGGGCCGGATTTTGCCTCCCTATTTCACTCTCTGCAACTCGGCCGTGTCAACATAGATGGAAGAAGAAGAAGCCCGAAACATGGAACCACACAAGAGGGCGGTGCTGCGCCTACTCTTTCCCCGTCAGCACCATCGTTTGTCGAGCCGCCAAAAACAACTCTTGGAGACGATGGACCGTATGCCCAACGACACTCTGGAACGCGCCTACGAGACGATGATGGGCGAACTGACCCGGCCCCGCCGTATCGTTCGGCCACCTTTACATCTGGCGCGGCAGTTGAGCCTCGTGCACGTCTTGACCGTGCATGATGGCGCAGCCATGCCGCCATACGCCTCTGGCTTTGACCAGTGCGAAGTGCGTCTGATAGAGGGTCTGCTCGATGGCACGTTTGACAAGGAGAGTCCCATGCACGTGCGCATATTCTTGTGGCTTGCCCTTTGGAATCATTCAGGATCGATCAAATGGCTCGCCGACAAGGCCAGCGTGCTTATCTCTGCCGACACAACCGCATGGAATCACCTGCAACCTGGCATTTTGGCCGATGTCGTTTTGGCGCTTGTTTGGCTCGCTGATTCCATCGACCCCGATGCAAAACGAGCCATGGGGCTCGCCGATGACGGCGATGGATGGATCATGCACGTGCCCCACTGGCTGCGTCTGCTCTATGGCCACGTCAACCCTTTGGATCGGTCGCACGCACAAACCGACCCACAGTGCGTTGTGTGCATAGACGCGCGTGCTGACCACGTCTTTGAACCGTGCGGCCATCTGTGCGTGTGTGACGACGACTGGTCGACCATGCGTGACATGAATGACTCTAGAGGTCCAAGGTGTCCCCTGTGTCGTTCCCCTATCGAGGCGGCATGGACCGTGCGCTCCCTGTACACACCACTTCCCCCGATAAGCGAGTGGCTGGCATGGTGGAACACATTTTGGCAGGAAAATTCATTTGTGGTTCCTCGATACAGTCGCAGAGCGCGCGGGTCGACAACTCAAGGGTATACGTCCTCATTTATTCTTGATCCTCTTGCAAAATGTGCCAACGTCTATAGGCAAACAGCAGGTACCTCGCGACGAGCCAACCCATAGAGCATCGTCACGCCCTCACTCGGGTACTGCTCGCCCGTCTACAGCGTTTTCCCTTTCTGCCTCATCCTGGTGCAATCACTGGGGATGAGTGCAAGACGATGACCGTGCTCCTGTGGACATGATCGCTAATTGCCATGTGTTTGCGCTAAAGAGAGCCGATATCTTGCAGGAACGGGGCCAAGAGCACACTGAATGGGATGAAGAGGGAGATAATCATTCGAGCAGAGATCAGTATATGGGCCTGGCCACAAATGTGCGACTGATCTACGCTGCGCCATTGCTCTCTGAATATGCGGGTGGCGTATCTGTTCAAGCCTCGCAACGTCATCGGTCATCATTTGCTCAATAGCGTATGCTATCAACCACATATGGTAGTCTATTCTAGTGTCGCTCACGTTCGTACCACATCCAGGATACAAATAGTGGGGATGAGGACAACAATGGCGAGGAAGATGATGAGTTTGAGTCGGACATGCTCGAACAACGTGATTCCGTACACAATACGCACAGTACATCTGAAGATGACTTGCGGTTGCTCACAGAGCATGCAAGAGTAGACAGGTGACACTCTGTCGACGCCTTGTGTCAGTGTCGCGAGAACATTGTGCGCGCGTACGCGGCACGCACCGCATCACCGACCCTTTTCCCACAAAATATGTTTAAGAAACACTCCCAAAACGGCGACGTCGAGGCGCCCTTTATTCGATAGCCCAGCAGACAGTCGACCTTCCCCCCTCCCACTGGATTGCACGTTTGATTGTTGCTGAAACATAGCGAGTAATGCGCACGATACTAGGCCGTTTGCCAGCAGCAATCAAACGATACCCTCAATGACATGAGTGTTTTGTGTCTCGCGCTGTCGCCCCACAATCTCTCTTCTTCATTGTGGGGATGGGGGAGGGAGGATATGCAAGCATGTGTGCGGGCCAATGGTGATGCCCGCTGTTTTCGTGAAAACTGGTAAAGGCGAGCGCAGAGCATTCTGTCGTAAAACCCTAAAGCGCGCACCCTGTTGACCCTCAAAAGGACACACAATGTATGAGCGCACCCGAATCCTCTGCCATGGCCTCATCGATTCGCCATGCCGCGCGTGGTGCAAGCAGGTCAGCATAGGTCTCCTTTGCCTCTTGGCGGTCATGCTCTCGTGGACGGGCATATTCTTTTTGCTCTTGGCCACTACGAGCGACTCTTTCCTGGCCGCAATGATCGCGACCATGATGTTCCTCCCAGGGGTCGCCATATGTGTGATACTGGTCATCGCCCTCGTCGCGCTCGCCGAACAGTGCGTCCTCTTTGCGCGCTACACCCGCGAGACCGCTGCAAGCACGTACGACCAGGTCCGACGCAGCATGCAAGACTATGCCCCTGCCCCTGTACCGCCCGTATGATGTAATCTCCCTCGTCCCATTTCCAGTTTGCCACAAGACGAGAGTCGATCGAGTAAAATACGTGTTTGCCACGCTTAGCGGCTCTAATCAAGACAGCGATACTGCTCGAAACATATCCATATATTGCAAGTGGGCGGTGTGTTTGCCATAGTCCAACAAGCACGGGCTGGGACGTCGCCGGCCTTTTCGTGGTAAATGCCATACATTTGCCGTTGCGGAAAGCGTGCTTGAACAATGCTTGGGCAGCACGCAACGGTACTCGATGGGACAACAGGCACGGGCGAGCATGCCCCTGTGAATGGGCGCACAAAGGTGTACCATGGACAATATGTCGATGAGATTGCGTGCGATCGCGCGTACGCCCGGGTACGACAACGGGAGCGGATTACGGATAGGGCCCGACACGAGTGCATGGATCACAGTGACGGTACCGCAGACCTTGGATAAGCAGACCTCGGTACCAGTTACTTTGTTGGGACACTCCCCATTGGGGTTTGGTGCCCACCGTGTCTGCGGATTTTCGCCCTTTGGCACGTACCATACGTACTGCCGCAAACCAGGGTGACACTGCGATCGTCGCCAAGGGCGGCGAGACGGCCAACAATTGTAGCCCAACGACGTACCCGGTGGCGCAGTTTCTGGGCAGACCCCAATCGCGCGCGCGCAACAGTTGATACAATGGCAATCCCCAGTAGTAGCCTTGATGTGCTGCAAACGATGGTGATAGGTCGTTTTGGCAGGGTATCTATCGTGAAGAACGCGAGAGAGCACAATCCATTTTGTTGAATCAAACCATCATGTCGCACCAAACTGAAACCCAGCGCAGCAACACTATTCTGATGGCATGGAGTGTCGGCAGTGCCCAGGTCACCTATCCCATCGTTGGGTCATGGACGCTCATTTTGGGCTTTTACCATTCGGCGCGCATCTTTTGGGACCGCTACCGCCGCTCACGTTCCGGGGGTGACGGCGGTACCGACGATGGCGGCGACGGGCGCCGGTACGACAGAGACGCTGGGGACACGTTCAAGAGGGCATGGATGCCGTTTATCGCCTCGACAATGTGCCTCGTGCCCTTTCTCGGTGCCCTTGCCGTGACGCGCCTGTTTGGGCCGCTGAGTCTTCAGGGTGCACCCAGCAAGCTGGCCAGGATCGGCTACATTGGGTGGTCCCTGGGAAGTTCTCAGGTCACGTTTGTCGTGGTAGGGCCCATCGCGCTGGCCTATGCTGTCGCCAACACGTTTCGCATCCTGGCCGGACGTACACGTGATGACCCTTTTATGAGCCTGTCGGCCGCGTGGACCCCTCTGGCGTTGGCCACCATGTGCCTGGTGCCCGTCGTCGGACCGCTGCTGGCCGTGCACTGCTTTGAGCCCGTTGCCGCCATGTAACCACCACTACCAATAAAAGCGTCTATTCTGCAATGTGTCTGCTTGTGTGCACGTACGTCACAGTCTGCGCGCGCAGGTCGACCGAAACGTAGAGTGAATACCCGCATGCGCACAGGCAGCTGTGACGCGTTGCAGCACGTCGAGGCGTAGGCCTCCATCTGCAACTGTAAACTATTCTGAGAACATACGCGATGATGTGGATCCTGCGCACCGAAAGAGCGAGTACGGGCGGCAGATGGTGGATCATGCCTATTCCAAAAAGCACTTGGGCGCGACCGTTGCTGCATCTTTTGTTGGAGCAGTGGCTCTGTGGATACGCAATGCATTGCGACCAGGCGCCTGTCCGTCGGGGGCCACGGCTTTGGCGAGAAAAGTACACATCGGCGGACAGGCAAATCGGCGAGGTCAGCGGTAGGATACCGCGAACTATCCGCGCGGTTGTGCATCTGTGCAAGAGATAAACGCGCCCGTTTCATGTGCACGTTGGCGCCCATCCCAAAACGCCCTGTCTGCAATGCGGCAGTGTCGATCATGATTGCATCCCCTGACTGGATCTCGTATCGTACCGCTTGGGGGTAACCTTGAGCGTGTGCTACTGGAAACGAATACATCACGTGTACGTTGGGGTGGGGTCTGCGCCATATGAAAGGTCAGTGCATCGCACCACAACTGTCGTGGCTTGCGCACAACCCCTTGTCGCAGCAGCAGCCGCCGTCTTTGTGTGCTCTGGCGATACCACAAAAGTCCAATCTATGGGAACAAACTTCTGCATATTGGAGCGATGAATTGCGCTATCGTTCCCGTGTAGGGCGGCAACTGAATGGTGCCTCGTGCCCCTATCCCCCCCCCCTCATGGTTTTGCCCAAATGGGAGTGTAGGTGCCGAGGGAACGGATACCGCAGGACCATCCAGCCACTGCGAAAAGGCATGACCCCTCAAGGACAAACAGAGCGTCGCCTCTTTTCCGCAACGACCCTTGCCGCAAAAACAGCAGCCACCATGAAAAGCACTCTGACTTTCCAGCAGCGGCAGCAGCAGACACAGATCGCCCAAGCGTTTGGCCGCATTGCGGCGGCACTCGCCAGGCCCGGCGGCAGCCAAGATGTCGAGCGCCTTCGAGGCACGTTGGGCCCCATCTTTGCGACTCCCTCGCCACTGTTGGCCCAGGCGCTTCCCGAAGCCGCCAATTTCATCCTGGGCCCTGTTACGCCCGACATGACCCCACAAGAGAGGGCGAGGAGGGCAATCACCATCGACGATGCCATCCTGTGGTCACGGTGGCGCGACGCAATGGCGCTCTTTGAGCACGGCGACTTTGCCCGTCTGGTTGACTACTGCAACGGCGGCGGCGGCGAGGGTGCGCGCGCCTTTTGTGACACACCCGGCCTCGGCTGGGTGCAGGCCTATGCGCGCCTGTTTAGCCCTGACATTCTCCTCTTTTTCGAGCCCGAGGGCAGCGACACCAATGAATCACCCATGTCCCCCGAGAAAGGGCAGGAGGAGCAAGAGGCCGAAGAAGGTCAGGAAGGTGCAGGTGGGTTAACAGACACTCTGACCAATGTGCTCAACTGGCATTACACGCAAGAGCAGCACAAACGGCGCGCCCTCTATGGGCTCATCGTGGCCAACGCGGTGTGGAGATACAGGGCCAACTATGCCGCACGGGTGCGCGGCGCGGCACAGGCGCAGACGCCCGCACTCGTCCTGCTCGACGCGCCCATCGAGCAGCTGCAGGGTGTGGTCAACGGCCTGCTGGGCTCGCGCGACGCCTTTGACCCCATCCCCGTGGGCCGATCGGCGCCGCTGCCAGAGGGCGTGCGACCCATCCCCGTAGCAGACGCGCCCATACGTCAGTGGACGCGCGAGTCGGTGGCCGACGAGTCGGCGTTTGCCTCTCTGCCGGGCGGCATCAATAATATCTTTGACCTGGCCAAGAACGCCGTCGCGCAGGGCGAGCAGGAGGGTATCACGCAGGCAGCCCAACGCCAGACCCAGTCGGCGGCCGAGGCTCGGCGTATGCTCTCCGAGGATCGCATCACCCAGGAAGAGGCCGATCGTGAGATACAGGACGCGGTGCGTATTGAGCAGCTGCGCCAAGAGGCACAACGAGCGGTTGCTGCCCATGAACCGGACGCGTTGATCGACATTGGGACCGCGTTTCCCGGCACGGGCGTGTACATGATCGGTGTCCACGTGGGCAACACCATCGTGCCGGCCATTGGCATAGTGCCGTCGGCCGAACGTGCGCGTGCTGCCACCGCCTGCGTCCAGTGCAACGTGCGCATCGGTCAGGGGCTGCCGCCCATCGTCGGCACGCACAGACACTAGGCCTTTTGTCTTGTTTGCCTTTTTGATAAATACTGACTACAAACCGTTTGCGTGACGTCGTGTGACCAACCGGCCGTTGTTTGCAACGTGCGCAAAACACCAACATGGTATGGGTGCCCGATGCGCAAAAGCACTCAATTCCATCGAACGGATGGGTGCGTCTTTGGGGAGGGGATGGGGACCCAAGAGAGATAGGGTTGGGTCAAGACTTGATATGGGCCAAGAGCATACACGAGTCAAAGATGGGACTCAGATCGACGACAATGTGCTGTCGCACACCATCGGCGCTACTCTCGGGGTCTAGGCCATAGTCTGGCTCTGTGGCCTTGACGAGCAGTTGTGGGTACGCTCGAAACAGGTCAATCAAGTCGCGTGGAGGTCCCCTGGAATGGGTCTCGACGGCGGCATCGGCGGCCGTCTGGCAGAGCGCGCGATTGACGAGCGCGCGCACGCTTTCGTCGGGCGCCGCATCGGGTACGTGCATGACCTGCGACGGCTCATGAAGGAATGTCGCATAGAGGCCACTGGCGCGTACCCTGATCCAGAGACGGCTCCTCGGTACCCCCTTGTGGATCGCAGCAAACAGGTGATTATCAGGAGGGCGACTGTCCTGCTGCACAAAGGCATCCAGCGACAAAAGGCAACTCCTGATCCCGATGAACCAGTCACGGCGGGTGGCGATCACCAGTGCCGAGTAAAGGGCATAGCGCGTGCATGTCCTCGTACGCCGCAGGTGCCCCGCTGCACAGAGCATCTCTAGATGCGATACCAGGTTGCCGCCAGAGTTTGGCAAAAAGGACATCAGGGGGAGGTCCAGCAGGTTCCTCTGCAGAAACGGAATCTGGCACACTCTGTAAAGTGTTCTGTTTGTGCGACACAGTGCCGCCAGAGTGCGGACGCCCCCGGCGGCGCTTGCCAGAGACACGATGTAGGCCAGGGTCTCGATGGGCAACGGGTCGAGGCTCATGCTCGTCACCGGTCTGCTGCAACAGGCGGTGTACACTCTATGGGCAGGGTCAGAGCGCGGTACGATGACGGTCACGCTTTTGCTTCAGTGGACACCGTCGGGGTTTGCACATACAAGGGAGTGTGTGTGCGTTTGCCAAAACGTGCGAGCCAATAAAAGAGATGCTGTGGCGACTCTGAAAAGGGCACAAAGCGGCAGGCAGCGAGCGAGGCCGTCAACAATGCGCACCATGACAACTGCAAAGCATGCGCCACCGGCTTGGCCAAGGGTTTGGTCCGATCGTTTGTCCGTTTGGTTGTACGCACTGCCGAGCCAATCACAAAACACAAACATCTGCGGGAAACGCGAAATGCAAAGGAAAATACTGTTTTCCTATGTGGCAAAAACAGACCTCGTGCGTTTGACAAGAGGGCACTGCGGAATTCGAGTGGCGTACACATGCGCACAAGAGCCTTTAACCTGGACAGTGCACTGTGCGTACGTCTTATAGATGCGTTGCCTTTTGTGTTCCACTTTCGGGCACGTACGACACGCTTTCCATCATTTTTGCGCTCACTCGGACGGGATATATATGTATAGCGTTGCATAAAGGTCAACAACAGTGGGCACTCGTCGTATGGGGTACGATGTGCAGCATCAGCTGCCGCTAAAAGCATAATAGGTGCGCCTTTGGCGCATTGGGTTGGAGCGTCTGTTGCCTCGTGACAATGTCAATCTGGCACTTGAATGGTCTCATACTCCATGATGGTCTCTTTTCAGGGCGTCTGGTTGGAGCGAAAGATGTCGCGGGAAACATCACGAACGATTGAATCGATATAGGCCTCTTCTTCCTCTGCAAGGTCCGGTACCGACCACCCGTAGATGTCCTCTTCCATGTCCATTTGCGCCAACGCACCCGCGATCATTTGCGTCAAACGGTCTGCCCCTTCGTATGTCGCAGGCGTTGTGATCAGCCTGGTGAAAGCTTCTTCCCTGGTCATGATCGGCCTATACGTCAGGTCCATGGCAAGCTGCAGACGCTCCGCGACATCGGCAGGCCGAGGCGGCGGCGGTGCTGGCCGTGACTGACCATTGTGGAATATGGGGTACAGATCGACTTCCATCTCGCTCCTGATGTAGGACCCCATATGTGTTGGCTGACGAAAGTCTGCTGGCGTGACGCACACCGAAAGCTGAGGATAGACGGCAAAGAGATCGATCGAGGCGCACATTGCCGGCGTCTGTTCGGCAGAGTCTGTATCAATGACGGCCTCGATGGCTGCCTGCGCAAGAGCGCGATTGATGAGGGCGCGTGTGCCGGCATCGGGCGCTACGCACCGTTGATCTTTTACACGCACGAGCCTAAAGACGAATGATCGCTCTACGCTGCCATCGCTTAATGGATAAAGAACGAGATGATCGTGGGGTATGATGGGGGCAAACAGGTGGTCGCGCGGGGCGAGACCGTCCTGTCTTGCGAATTCGTCGAAGGTCAGGAGGGGACCCTTCATGCCTATACTGGGGTCACTGCGAGTGGCAATGACCATCGCCGAGTAGAGAGCGTAGCGCACACATACCGTCATCTGCTGGAGGTGCTTTGATGCCTCTAGCACTTGCAGAGGCGACACGAGATTACCCTGGGCGGTGCGCGATGGTGCGTTTGGCAGAAAGGACTGTAGCGAGGGCTCCAGCTGGTCCCTCTGAAGAAAGGGGATCTGGCACACCTGGTAGGTGTCCCTATTTGTGTGGCACAGGGCGTCGAGTGCCCGGGTACCCTCTGCAGCGTTTGCCAGGCCCACGATTTGGGCCAATACCTTGGGAGGCGGCGGGGAGAGGCTCATGCTCGCTCGTTTGTTGGCTTGCGGCAGCATGTGAGTGCTTTCTTGCGGCCTGTCTGCCGGATGACGCACAGCGCGGGTCGCGGTAGTGCACCCTGTCATTGCTCGGCTCATGGAACAAGTCGTTCCCTTTACGCGTTCCGCTAAAGGCGCGCAAACACGTTTCCGAAACTGTTTTCGTTTTTACCCAAAACCATCGTGGGACTGCCTCTGAACCAATGGCAATGAACGTCTTACGAAAAGGACAAAGCAGAGACTTGACCGACACCAAACGCAACCTCATGGGCCATCTCGTGTGCATCGCGACAACATGGGGCCATAACACACACACGGCCGAAAGTGGCATGTCGTTGGCCCATTCTCGCTCCTTTGCTTGCCCCAAGTATGTCGTCGCCATGCAGCCAATGATAAAAATACACACTAAAAAAGCGCGCCACAAAGCCACACTTTCCGAGCAAGCAGGAACATGTTGTAGTTTGAATGACATTACAAGCGAATTCCTATTTTCGTCCCCTCCCTCGTGCAGGGCATCTGTGTTGCCAATGGCGCGCACTGGAAGCGTTTCATTTCGCGTGACTCTTGTGACTTTGCCTGTTTGCGAGTACGCAAAGTCACAAGAGTCACGCGAAATGAAACCGTCCCACTGGAACCATGGACACACATGCATGACGTGATCATCTGGCTATCACACCCACTCGAACGGTCCTTTTTATTGTCCCTCACAAAAGGACAAACGTCGTGGGTCGCTTTCAAGTGAGATCCCAAATGGCAGATTCAGTGTCTTGGTCATCCGATAATATGTACGTTGGTTGCCAGGGGTCGCGCGCGTCGCGTTGAATTACAGGCAAGGCGATTGGCAGTGGCGGCGGCATGGGTTGGCGTTCATCAAGGGGATGAAAGATAGGATATAAATCGATAACGACCCGGCCTACGCTGTACACCCCCTTGCGTATTTGATAACGGCCCGGCGGCGCAACCTTGACCCAGGAAGAGAGTCTCGGATAGACGGCAAACAGATCGATCGATGCGCACAAAGCGGGCGTCTGTTCTGCCGAGTTCGTATCAATGACGGTCTGGATGGCTGCCTGTTCGAGCGCACGGTTAATGAAAGCGTGCGTGTTTGTATCGGGCGGCGCCCATGGTATGTCCCTCATACTGTACGGTTCACTAAAGAACTCTATCTCTATAGTGCCGTCATCGAGCAACCACAAAATGAGATGGTCTCTTGGAATGGGTCGGTTGATGATCGGAGCAAACAGGTGGTCGCGCGGGGCGAGACCGTCCTGTTTTGTGAATTCGTCGAACGTCAACAGAGGACCCTTTATCTTTATCATCGGATCCAGGCGAGCGGCGATGACCATGGCCGAGTAGAGGGCGTAGCGCACGCAGGCTGTCATCTGCTTGAGGCGCCTTGATGCCTCCAACACTTGCAAAGGTGACACAAGGTTGCCCTGGGCGGTGCGCGATGGTGCGTTTGGCAGAAAGGACTGCAAGGAAGGCTCCAACTGAACCCTCTGGAGAAAGGGAATTTGGCACACCTGATAGGTATCCCTATTGGTGTGGCATAGAGCGTCGAGTGCCTGCGTGCCCTCGGCGGCATTTGCCAAGGCCGTGATATGGGCCAAGGCTTCGGGAGGCACCAGAGCGAAACTCATGCTTGCTTTCCCTACAAGAGTGCATGCTTTTCCCATTGTGCATTTACTACAAGTAACGCTGCACTCGCCTGCCACGACTACCCGAACACGGCCCCGACCCTATGTTTTTCGTGCTTTACCGGTGAGTGCGCGTCACGCATTGCGGTACCGCTGCACAGTGGCTCAGACAATAAACTGCGCAGAGTCCCAAATTGCCGGCAGCGAGCGCACTTTGGAAAGAATAACACCAGAGGTTGTTTGTTGTCAACGTTTTTGGGAGCACAGATTGGGCACTTTCATTGCATTTCAATATAGTGGTCATTTACCGACACAGTGTAAAGCAGTTGGTGGGCGCTGTGCGCTCCTGTATTTAACCGCTCTGCCTAAGGCCCTTCTCCATCACGCATGTCTATGGCCATTCATCATCGATCGGACGCTCCATGCCAGAATGAAAGATGGGATAGAGATCGATACCAATTGTGTGCTCGTGGTATCGTCCTGGGGCTTCCTGATAGGGGGATCCCGGTGTCGAGACCTTGAGGCAATGGGAAAGCTGTGGATAGGCGGCAAACAGGTCGACCGATGCGCACATCGCCGGCGTTCGCCCGACCGAGTCTGTGTCGATGATGGCCTCGATAGCCGCCTGCCCAAGAGCGCGATTGACGAGAGCGCGCATGGAGGTATCGGGCACTGTGCACCGTTCGCTTTTGAAATCGGATGGCTCTGAAAAGAAGGTTAACTGTGTGCTGCCGTCGGTAAGTAGTCTCAGCAGCATATAGTCATAGGGATTCCAACGCGTGATGATGGGGGCGAACAAGCGATCGCGCGGAGCGAGACTATCCTGTCGCGCGAACTCGTCAAAGGTCAGCAGGGGACCCTTCATGCGCACAAGTGGGTCCTCTTGAGTAGCAATAACCAATGCCGAATAGAGGGCGTACCGCACACATACCACCATCTGCTGAAGGCGCCTTGATGCCTCCAACACCTGCAGGGGCGACACGAGGTTGCCCTGGCTTGTGCCTAAAGAAGCAGTCAGCAGGAAGGACTGGAGTGACGGCCTTAGCTGGTCCCTTTGGAGAAAGGGAATCTGACACACCTGATAGGTTTCTCTGTCGGCATGGCACACAGCGTCGAGCGACTCGGTGTCCTCGGCAGCGTTCACCAGGGCCACAATGTGGGCGAGGGTCTCTTGCGGAAGGCTCATGTCTGCCCGCTTATTTACCCCATGTAGCACGCACGCTTTTCCTACTGCTCCTTTATGGGGGCATGTGCCGCACCCGTCCCACGTTCTCGACAGCATAACAGGAACGACCTTTCCGTTATTTGTCCTCGCCGCTGTTATCTGCCGCGCCCTTGGGAGCCAAACTTCTTTCCTGCGGACCAAAGGAGGAGGAAGGTCGTGCTGGCGGCCGCGCACAGGCAACACTATATCAAACCCGCACCGACCCGCAAAGATGGGAAACAGGCAGGTCAAGGCGCCCTTTGACGTACGCGACAACATTCGCATCTACCATCAATATGCTCGCGGAAAGACCTCCATGCAAGAGGCCAACAAAAAGAACCGGTCCAAACTCAAAGCCGCCCTCTACAAAGCACAGTTTGGCGGGGAGCCGCCGGCCGACGCCGAGTTCAAGTTGGTGTGGTTCCTTACTGGAGACGGGAGCGGGAGGGTGCCCATCGTCGTCACGTCCGCTTCGCCCACGCTCACCGAGGTCGAGCGCAAAATCATCCCCAATGCGTACAACTGGACAGATAGCGAGGCGTTCGAGTATCCGCTGTTGCGCGCCAAGGTCTTTGTCAAGGCAGGCCACAGTCCGATCGAGGAGAGGATGAAGGAGGCCGACTTTTACGCATTGATCAGCGACGGCGATATCCTCGATTGGAGCAATGAGCGTATGGGCTGTTGCTGCTGTCCGTGGCCGTGCTGATGTATGAGACACACAAATAGATGGCTTTTCGCGCCCGACTGCTTCCCTTTCCGTAGCAAAAACATTGGGCACTCGCTATGGGTTCCGGTCTCTGTTTGCGCGGTAAAGGGGGTTCCTGGCGTTTGCTTTGCCGCCGTCTCCCGTTTGGACCACTTTTGGGCAAAGGGAAAGGATAATGGAGCCTGCGTCAGCTGTAAAAGACAAAATACCAAGAGGGCGACAATGAGCCTTGCAAGTGGCGGCCCATTGTCTGGCGCGCCGCCGATTGTATGATCCTTTCAGAGCGACGTTTGGCGAAACAGAGCCCATCGGTTTCTGTGCGTGCGCCCAGCCTACTGGATCCGCGCAGCGCCAGGGACAATCCAAAAAGCACATGCCGAATCCTTGAATGCGACCGGCTTCAGGTGTCTTGTTGGAGCACCCTCTTTGTTCTTGCATGTAGAATAGACTTTTGGGAAGGTGGTCCTGCTTTTATCGATGTTCCTTTACCTGAGCAGGGTCGACTTGTAGTGTCACGACGGCGACGAAACCGACAGGATACACTGTATGCACTCGCATCGGCACCAAGAAGGAGGTGACGTTTGCGTCGACGAGCGGCGGCAATCCCACGCGTTTCGGACGGGATGCTCGCATTCGAGACCCGCCTCGATCCACCGAGCGATGCACGTGTCGAGAGGCAGGGCGGCAACCATCACGACAAATGCCCTTTTCCAACAGTCGTGTTGATTCCTGCAGGCGCACTCTGCGACGGTCCTATCGGCCGTTATGGGGTTCTGGCGGACGAACCGCTCGTACACTGCCTTGATGATCCCCAATCGCAGGCCCGACGTGAGGATTTCTCTCTTTGCCCTCGGGTCAAAGGTGTCTATGGTGCCCCTCTCGGCCGACTACGCGTGCATGACCGACGAGGCCAACATGCGCGACGCAAGGTATGCGGGCTCGGCGACATAGTCTAGGACATGGGACACGATTTCGGCAGGAAGATCACCCCGTTTGGCGTTTCCGTTTGCCACTTTCTCCATGGGACGCTGCTATAAACGTTTGTATCTTGTCTCGCCCAAACGAGTACCACTCTTGGGCACAGACCAAAAGAGGTTTATCTCAAAATACAATCGTACCCCACACGAGTAACATTGTGTCATTGCATTGCCGGTGAGCGTCATCATCCTTGCTTTGACAGTAGGCCCGAGTGGACCGCTATCTAAAAACAGACCAATTGCAAAACGGAAGATTTCTGCCCTCGGTGCGTGTGGAATCGATTCCAGGGGCAAGAGGTCCGCAGACTGTTTGTCGCAACATGTGGTAAAGCAGGGCGTTTGCACGGCCACATTTGTTGCCCAAGAACGCAGCAGTCTAGCCAAAGTGCCCAACCTGTGCGAGCCAATCGCATCGCTCGCTATAGACACACCCGTACCGGGCCCATGTTGCGGCAATGACCCCTGTTGCACTGTCTGCCTGCGTTTCACACCAAGGACGCCGCGTCTATGGCTGTCCAACAGTCACAAAAGGGGATAAGTTTTCTGTGCCGCGCAACAGACGCCTTGTTGTTTTAGGCTAAATGCTTTCCAAGAGGGACGTGCAAGGCTCTCAGAACGAGCCCCCCAAGCGCCATCCTTTTCGTGTCCCTTTGCGGCAATGAAACCCTATTGCCAAGCGCATTTCGAAACAATGCCAAAAGGTCACCCACTGCGTCCGTCGCAGGCCGCGCAATGTACAATCCTCGACTCACAATAGCGGCAGCAACAGTGGTACCAAAATGTCATTGTATGTTTGCGAGCGGTCTTGTCCTTCAAAGCACACAGATTGTGAACCAGGCAGAGGTGGTGCGAAAGCACAAAAGTAAACAGAGCGTCCCACTCTATATTGCAAACACACGATTACCACTGCGCAAACGTTCTGTTGACAAACTGTACATGCAATGAAAGCAATGAAAGACAACACGCCACCGACACAATTTGTATGTCTGCTCGAGTTTTACGAATATAGTGGACAGACGTAGTGATGTGTATGTATGGTGGCGTCGGGCCCGCACGGAATCTGCGCCCCCAAAGCAATACGGTTTCGGCCCGGACGAACGTCAAATCTGTGCGGCCACTGCTGAGCGAATCAAACAAGAAGGCAATGGCTCAAAAACCAATGGCGACGAGTGTTTTATGTGTAAGGGGGGCCCAACCACACACAGTGGAGCAGACACGGTCACCAACGGTATGGTGTCTGGAGGACGAGCGTCGTCGCGATAAAAACTCGACCGCCCCGAGTCTCAGTCGTTTATGATCTGGACATCATGTCCACCGTGACCGCGCCTCGGCGCGAGTCGGCCCTTGCAGTGCCTGCGACAAACGAGTCGCCCGCTCTCTACTGCTGTGCGACTCACATACGTGCGTGGTCCCCTCCAGTGCCGACGCATCATGGTCAAGACGCATACACTATGGCGATCGATCGCCCCTTTGTGAGCGCCGCAACCGATATCAACCTCGTCAGCACGGTGTGCATGACCGATGGCGCCATCCTGCCGCCACAGGCACGCGGTCTGGAAACCGTCGATTTCAGTCGCATGGCAGACACACTGGCATGGGCGCGTCATAAGGACGCTCCGGTCGGTGCTTCCGTGCGCCTGCACATTCTAGCAGCGGCAGCAATGGGCGATGGCGATTCAATGGCGCGTCTCTTTGACATTGTGTGCGGCCTCGAATGCGCCGACGATACGCGCTACGATGGTGTCGACGCTGTAGTGCGCCGCGACTGCCTGTTGGCGTGTGTGGCTGCCGCGGATTCGGGTCCGTTGCGCGGTCGATGCCACTTGCGCCCATTTGTGCGCACTCTCGCCGATCTCGTTATTGGCATTGATGCCCCTGTGTGTCTTGTGTGCCTGACCGATCGACCTACGATCGTCTTTGAACCGTGCGGTCACCTGTGCCTCTGCGCGTCCGACTGGAACACAATTGTCGCTAGGGCAAGGGACGACGAGAATAGATGGGTGCCATCGCGTCCCATACGGTGTCTGCTTTGTCGGGCCGATATCGTCGTCGCATGGCCCACCAGGACGCTGCATCGTGACAGAGATACGAGCGGTGACGATACGTGCCATAACGGCGCACCAGGCCACAAAGACATTTCTCTTTGTGGTTCTAGTGACAATGGTTCCAGCCAAACTGCATCATCGGCAAGCATCACGCGTGACGCCACTTTTGCATTGCAAAACGAGAATGACGCCTACAACAACAACGGCAACAATCTGGGGCGGGTTAGTGCGTCCGCACAGGCCTCGGGCCCTGTTCCACTCGATCTCGGTAGCAATGGTGCTTCCATACCGTGGAATTACAACATGGGTGGCCCCTCCCGAATCGATCCGCACATGCCGAGGGTTGACCCGTTCGATACCCGTGGTGACGCTCATTTGCTATCGAGCGCGCGCATCACCAATGAGGTGTTTGTGGAAGCTTCAATCGTGACGCGCATGGAGCGCAGACTTCGAGAGATAATTGCGTCCAACCAACGCATCATCGACAACACGTACGTAACCCACGTACGTGTACTGCCACGCCTTGGAGGGACACCAGTACGGTACACGCGCCCTTCTTCCAGGTCAGTAATGCACGTTCCGGAACCACCACCGCGTTGGGTCCACTTTTTGGCAGAACGGGCGGATTTGCGCCGAAACGCCATATCGAATGTCGAAAACCCAGTGCCCATCGCGCCCGATACGCTATTGGAAGATGATGGGAATCCACCGAATGCAACGACTCTTGTGCTCGCGTATTTAGAGGCATCCTGGAGCCCCAGGGTACCCCCGGCCATGCTGGATGCCATTGTAGAGGTCATCGACGTGTGTGCGCGCAGTCCGCGCCGATATGAAGACACGACCATTGGTGCGCTAGCTTGGACATTGCGCAATAGAGACCCTCCTGCACACCTGACGCCGCGCAGAAAGATTGCTCAGCGGCTGGCGGTCATCCGCCAAACATGGGGATCATCGGCTCATCTTTGGCCACGCGGTCCCCCTCCTTGCCAGATCGACATATCTGATATCGACCTCATCAGAGAGAGAACGCGAGTGCCGTACGAACACGCCCTCTTGGCTCTCTACGAGGCTGACGGTCGTGCCACATCCGCTATAGAGGTACGCGTTTGGTTTTTCGGCCTCTCTTGCCCGATCCTTTGCAAACGTTTTTCCGCAAGACCCTGTGCATGTATCCTCATGTCGTTTTCCTCTTTGTCTACTTTTGCCCTTGTGTACGACTTGGCGGTCCAGTCTCTCTTGCGTCGGGCATGATATCTGTTGTTGCTGCAGGTGGCGCCTATTTCCTAGAGAGTAACCGACAGCAGGGCAACACACATACACATAAACGAGCACAAACGTTCCGACTCTTTTGCCTGTCTCTGCCTTGATCACGGTGTTGGCCCTATTTGCGGCGCATGGGTACACAAACCACACATATAGACTCGGATGGAAATCCACCTTGCCCAAGAGTCGAATAGATGGCCCCGGTTTGATGTTTTGTGTGCGACAAAACCTGAATGCAACATAATAGCCTGCGCAAACAAGCAAGGCTGGATCGTTTACAGGGCATTCTTTTGAGCCGGTCGAGTAAATACAACTATCATCGTTACATTGGTAAGAGTATGTTTACCGACCTGTTGGGAACCGTGAGCACCCAAGTTGGATATCGATTCCATGCTCATAGTGCGGCGCATGACAAATTCTGCACAACCCCCAGCCACTTGTTTTGATACCATGAGGGTGCCTTGTGTTTGTGGACGGTACGCACATGTCGACCCTATAATTGTGAGTCGTCTGGCGATCGGTACAATGCAACCATCGTCTCGTGAATGTAGGGGCCCGTTGTCGCAGGCAAACGCCGCACCTGGATGTGTGCCGCTCATAAAGCCGGACCAGGTGCCTGATCCACCAAAATGCGGCCGTACCTCGCACAAGTAGACTGTTTATTGTGTCCTGCCATTGCACCGCCACCAATTCTCATCTCGGTCGCTTTTGGCAGCGGGCCCGAGAGCGGACCGCTATTGAAACAGACCAATCGCAAAACGATCCATTTTCGCCCTTGTTGTGTGTGGAAATTGATCTCGGCAAACAAGGGGCCCATGGATCGTTTGCCGCAACGCACAAACAAAGCACGGCGTCTGCGCAATTACTGTTGTCGTCCGAGAACGCGACAGTCTGTCTCAAGTATCCAACCCGTACGAGCCAATCGCACAGCGGATGACAAACACGCCTGGGCTGAACCTTGTGTTGCGGTAATAACTTTTGCCATAATATCTCTGTTTCTCGCCAAAGCGACTCTATACCACCACGGGGGGGGGGGCACTGCCCAACGGTCGCACTAGAGAATGAGTTGGCAAGTCCTTGTCCCATGTAGCAGGCATTTTGTCACCGCTTGGATACCGCGTACATTCCAGAATGGGGGGTACATGGCAAGGCTCTTAGAACGAGCCCCCAAGCGCCATCTTTTTCGTAATCCCTTTTAGGTGTAATGAAACACCATTATGAAACGTATTTCGAAACAACACAAGAGAGCAATAAACCACAGTTGCTCCTGCCATACAAGACACCCATCATACCGCAGCGGTGACAGCACCGGGTTGTTGTATGTTTGGTAGCAGTCCCTGCCCATTCTGTGCACCTTGAGGGGCATCATGATCATTTGTGGCAAAACACGTTTTGTGCGTTTCAAATGCGTTTCGTCTAATGCGCAGGCGATTTCTGAAATGCGTTTCAGGGGATACGGCTCATTTTCGGCGAAAAAGGGCGACGCTTGGGGGCTCGTTCCAATATACTTTACACGATTTTGTTGTGATTATGCGCCACATTTTGATGCCCCTGTCTGGCCTTTGGGGCAAGGCGCCGCCATGAACCCTCCCCCCCCCTCCCCCACCTGCACGCAATGCGACTGTTGAGGAAAGGGGAAACAATGGTGTCTCTTGTACGTGCGCATGGCTCGTTACTGCATTGCGCCGGAAAAACATGATGGACGGGTGGCTCTGTCTTTTCACAGACAATGGCAAATGCAAAGGGCACGCTCTTTACAGGGATGGCGGCCTTTCGTCGGTCAGTAGGTCATGGTCGACGAGCCACTTTGCCAGTGCCCCTATTGTTATGTCATGAATGCCGGTATTTGTGGATGATGGGCACGCGAGCGCAAAGTCGATCAGTTGGGGCTCGACATAGGGCTCAACGTTGCGGGCCCAAAAGCGCCACACATGGTGCGGAGCGCGGTGGTGCCACGCGCAGGTTCCCGCCAAGCCAGGGCATGGCAGGAACGCGCACAGGGAGAGCGCGTCTGATGCATTTCCCGTACGTTCGCCAATGTGGCACAGGAGCAAGAGGTCGGCGACGAGCGCGTCCTTGTCACATGCCCTATCCTTGTCTCGAGTGCCACGACAGAGATTCGCGCGGATGCGCTCGACCATCATGACCCACAAGTCGTCATGGACGGAAACAGCGGTGGCAGGCAATGCCTGTGCAGCCTCGTACAGTGCCTGTGCGAGCAGGTCGGTCAAGCAGAGATTGATGTTGTGGACAAACGTACATGCGAGCAGGCGCGTGGCCATTGGGAGCATGTCGGCGGGCCACACGAGGCACGATGCGATCACCAGGTTGCGATCGCGCATCCCATCGATCGTGCGACAACTCTGCACGATCTCAAGTGCCCGCGACGTCATCCGTCGGCGCAGGTCATCGCCTTGATCTGCCGTCAGCATGGTACACACCCAGAGTACGAAATCGCGCAATTCGAGAGACGTGTAGGCACAAGTGCTTACGCAGGCAGACATGATCACATTCAGGGGATCATCCATGTGGGTTCTGATTTGTTCGGGGTAGTGGCGCAGCAGGTAGTCACACATGCGTGCTTGGCAATTGCCAACGGCATTGTACCAGATGGTGTTGGCCACACGCTCACCCCGAGAATGGCCGATGGCGTCCAAAAAGAGCACATCGCCGGTCGCTCCGCAATAGACAGACACACCGATATCTCCTAGAACGTCGCTGAGCGCCTTGCTCATCTTTTCACTTTGACGCGCACGCACCAACTCGTTCAGGTCGTCGTAATCACCGTCCTTGTATTCTTGCTCCTTGCGGGCGACAATGGATCGAGCAGTGCAGACCATACCCAACATGTGGGCCGCAGATGCCGAGAGAGTGACGGCGTGCGATTGTCCTAATCCCCACCAGTGTGCCGTGTTGGCAAGGAGGCGTGCCAGAGTGGGGGGCCATGGGCGTGCGCGAGTATCGCCATCTCTGACGAGGTCGTTTGTGCATATAGCCTTGAAAAAGCCGCGCGCCGTTTCGTCGAGCGAGTAGTGCTCCTCATTGTCAAACAGGGCACTCACGGCTACGCGAAACGTCAGACGTGCAATGGGAGGGCTCTCGCTGTTGAATGCCACTTGAACGATCCACGATCACGGTGCGCTCGACGACCACATACGCATGTAATGCGGGCTGCCAAACATCTCTGTGGATTTGGCGAGACGCGGCAGCAGATGGGCGCACGCGGCAAAGCTGCCATGGCGGCATGCAACGTAAAAGGCCATCTCGTCGAGGTAGCGCCGTACATGGTCCATTGTATGGTCCTCGGGAAGCCAGCACCCGACTCTGATACCATAGAACCATTGATCGTGAATCAGGCGTTCCGCTGAATCGTACTCTAGTCCACCCATGACGACACCCAGTCCCCGTGCTGTTTCCTCCCAACGCCCAAGACACCCCATTTCCTCATCGATCAATGTCGTACTGCACGACGCGATCTTTGCCAGAGCCAGCATGTAGCCTTTGCACCCTTGGAGGGTGAGAGCCCAGGCGCTTGTGTAGGGAACGCACTTGACCGACGTGCGCCATTGTAGGGAAATGGCCCTGGCGCACATGAGGCGGCCCTCGATCCACGCAGGCAATATGCTCTGGTTCTTGTCTCTGTCCTGCCCACGCGGTGCAGCCGCTTCAAGGGCCATGCGCGTTGCGAGGCCGGGAGTGCGCACGATGGCGTGCTATGCCCTGCACACGGGAGCCATAAAGCACCTCTGCGACGGGTGGAGAAGGAAGCGCCCTTGGGCATCGGTGCCCTGCAAGGTGTGCGCCCACAGTTCAAGAGGCAGGTACCCGTCCATGCGAGTTGCTCAATACGTTTTCTGTCCCTCGTCAGCAAAACGGCCGCCCGTGTGCCTTGAAGGATCACACATAGGTGTCGAATAGGAGCGAATTGTTTTCTGCCGCCCAATGGCACGAAACTTGTACAGGACAGACTGCGCGTATGGCGAATCGGTGCAAGACCTACGGCCTATCGAGAGCGCATTGCATTTGGCCCTTTCCCTTTGGGTCTGTGCTGGAAAATAGTGACCACCATTGCTTTGTGACAGAAACCATAGATGGACGCCTTCTTCGAGCCCACCAACGCAGGGGCCAAGAGGCGCCGCCTCGACCCAAAAGCGCGCTACAATGGGCCCAACCTCGGCGACCTGCCCAACGAGATGATCCACGCCGTCCTGCTCCAAGTGCGCCGCTGGTCCGACCTAGAGGTATGCTTTCGGGCATCCCCTACGTTTCGTCGAGTGTTTACGCAGCAGGAACTGTGGCTGCGCCACTATGCGCCCGACCAGTGCGACATTGTCATGGACCAACACGAGGCCGAGCCCCTAGAGGCCTACAGACTCGTGTATCACACCTACGGGCTCGCCGTGTGCGGCTTTAGCATCGCCGGATTCCTTCATGCGGCCCGTTCGGGCGGGCCCGTCGAATTGGTCGAGTGGCTCGATGGCATGCTTCAGTGCCTGACCCCGTCTATTCCGCCACTCGCTTGGGGCGAAATGAGCGCCTTTCACGCAATCAAAGTAGACTATGTCCTGCCCATGCTCTCTTTCCGACAGATTGACGTCTCCCTGCTCCCGCGTGCCGCACCTACCGAAAACAGGAAACAACCCGAAAATGCCTCCAAGGATGCACCCAGTGTAGGCCAGGAGCCTACACGGGAACATGAGGACCGCTGGATGACGCGTGAATCGTTCGAGGCGAGCCTCGCGGCGGCACTCGAGTTGGGCAGCATCAGGCGCACCAATGGGGCCTATGACTATCCGCCGCGTGCCCTTGCTGGGTCGACACATGGCAACGATCCGGCTGTCGTGCGCCTCATCGGCGTGGGCCTGGTGTGGGCGCGCCTGGACGCCTTTACATGGGCCCTCGAAAAGGGCCACACCGATATAGTCACCTACTTTATCCAAAAGTGGCCGCACTATGTGATGGCCGCCGCGCCCCTAGCCTATTACGCCGCGGCGCGCTCTGACAGACTAGACGCTATGCGGGTCCTGCACGATGCGCATCGCCGCTTCACGGGTAACCCACACCATGCCTGCGAAATGGGCGAGCCGGGCAGCACGGCCCTACGCTGCGGGTCACGCGATGTGCTCTGCTATCTCGGTGAGAGCAGGTGCCCGAGCGCGTTTGACGTCGAAAGGTCGTCCGACATTGGTGCGATCGTGCGCGCCCACGTCGAGCGCGGCGTCTATGGCTCGGTGGCGTGGCTTCTGTGCGACCAACCCAAACATGTTTGCGCGCGCGTCAAGGCTGCCTGCGACAAGCGCATGCAGGCGTGGGTGAAAAAGTCGATCGCCAACGGCAATGTGGTCTGTGCGCTCAACATGTTTCGAGCGGGGCTCGCCCGCTGCACGCCTTCGATGCTCACTGCGGCCATTGCCGGTGGAATGCAGCGTAGCATTCAGATGCTCGAGTATGCCACCACGGTTCCAGAGGGGACAAAGTCTGGTTTGGCGCGCGTACCCACCTGGCGCACGGCCAAACTGGCAGAGACTGCGGCGCGCTCTGGATGTGTCGACGTGCTCGAGTGGCTAAGCGAACGCTTCCCCGACACTGTAACGCCTGCTGCAGGGTACGCCGCCGTGGAATCCCTGCAGCCATCCGCCATCGACTGGCTGGCTACACATGGTGCGCTCGCGTTTGCGCCTGCGTCGGCGTTCCCCATGTCGCACGTGGCAGCCACCATGCTCCGTAACAAGGGAGTCGCTGCTCCTCCGTCGAGTACCGTCATAAGACTCTTGACGATCCTGCACAAGCACGGCGCTGCCTACCGTCCGGCCATCCTCGATGCCCTTCTGTACCTCCGCATGGATGATTCGATCGAGAGGCTCTACAGTCTCTACGGTCCTCCTCTGCCATCCCTACGAGAACCATGCTCTCTAGGTTCTGCGACATTGCTACCGCCGCCTCTCACTATGGACGCCCTTATGGAGGCACTGGCCGGGACGACGCACGTGGCCACCATCCGCAACGTGTGCGGTCGGATCAAGGCAATCGTGCGCTGCAAAGTGAAAGAGGCCATGTTGGCCAAGGGCGTGAGCCAACAGCGCGTCAACTACGTGGGCCAGTGCACGTGCATCAGGTGTACCTCGGCGCAGGGCACCAAGCGCACGAAAGCAAACCAGACCACACGCATCACCGACTATTACCGTTTGGTTCCCTCTTTTCCAGAATCCTAGTGCCTCTGCAAACCAACATAAAGATAGAGAGAGAGAGATATAGGGTTTCCAAAAAAGTGTAGACACTGCTCTTTAATGATCGTTTGCCTCCTCGACAACTGAGTGGGGAGGAATCACGGGGTCCTTTGGTGCTCTCAAACGTGCCTTCTTTTTCTTTTGGGTGGGCGGTCCGTTGGGGGCGCAAGTCAGACAGGCACACTTGCCGCCAATCTGCGCGATGCGCCTCGTCCCAAACCTGTGCCTGCACATGGCGTCGATGGCCACGCACAGTCGCGCGCCGTGCACATTGTCGCGCACCCAACGGATCATATCCAGGTGGCCCGCCGCCACGGCCCACCGCATGGTCTGGTCGGCGGTCACTTGGGCGTTGCCGTGAGGACCATACTCTTTGTCGAGGACCTCGAGCAGTGGAGTTATGCGATGGCGCAGCACCATGCGGTACAGTGACGCGTCAAGGGGCGCGCCCGCGCGAGCCAACGAGCGCGTCATGGCGACCGCGGCAGGGATATGGTGCTTTATGTGGCGCCCGGTACTGGCAGTGCGGCCCACGGCAAAGTCCTCGGCAATGCGGTCGCTCAGCGCGCGCAGCGGCCGCGCCCTTGAAAAGGGTACGATGCCACGTTCATGAAGGAACATGACGATCGGGGTGTACAGGTTAAAGGCCGCCGTGCGTGCCACCACAATGTCGATCATGGACGGGCGATGGTCTGCGATCCACTGGATGACATCGAGTCGGCCAAACGTGGCCGCGTTGGACGCGATCGGGCTGTCGCGCCACACGCCCCCTAGAATGTGATTGTCGACTATGGCCTGATCTTCCTGCTCTCGCTTGCGCTTTCGCGCGCGATCCGTGCTTGTGCGATCCGTGTTTGCAAGAGTGGCGGGAACGCTGATTTGGTCGAGCGTGTGCTGGAGGATGGTGATGGAGCCTGCACCGCCAAAGCGGGCCGCGAGACTCAGCAGGCAAACGCTAATGTCGAGCGCGCCCTTGCGCACCATGGCCAGCAGCAGATCCGCGTGCCCATTGCGTATGGCGGCCTTGAGTGTCTCACTCTGCATGATAAAGCGGTCCGCCCGGGGAACAAACGTTTGCGCGGTCCACTCCATCATGGGCCTATCGCATTTTGTAAACACTTCATTAAATGTCCAGTTATTGTGCGCAAACGCCCCGGGACATTCGCTCTGGTGCAGGTAGTCGAGCACCCCGAACGCGCGCTTATGAAAGGCACGCGTTCCCGGGCACCATTGCGTACACACTCCATGGGGATCGCCTGTAATTTTGGCGACGTAGTGGTGCAAGAGGGCCACGGCTCCTACTCTGTCGTATAGGGCGGCACCGTTCATAAGGTTTCCCAGCGCATATGTGTTAAAGAGGTCGGCGTGCGCCGAGAGCATATAGTCGAGCGCGTCAGTGTCTGCGCGCGTGGCTACAATCGCATGGGCAGCCTCGATGCACCACGTACACATGGCGGCATCAATATGGCGCGCGATCGCGTCATCCCTATGACCGTTCTTGCAAACGGCGCACCCAGTGCCGTGCTCCTTTCGAACGAGTTCAAGCATGTGCTGGTCAAACCAACGGATGGCTGGAACCAAGGCCGCGGCACACACGCGCTCAAAACCTGTTTTGCTAAAACCGGGCATCTCGGGACCCCACCGACTGTAGAGGGTTTCGTAGGCGCCGACGGGCTCAGGGGGCATCGTGAGCGTCGGGTCATGTTGATCGCGTGGGTCGTAGCGCAAACGCCAGGTCTGGGCATCGGTGAGTAGGCCGCGAAAGGGCACGATGGCATCGGTGCAAAGCTGCAGCGTGGCCCACGGCAGGCGTAGGAGCACCTGCGACACGATTTCGGGTGGCATCTCTAACAGCGTCGGCTGTTGGCCGTTGTGCCTTTGTTTTCCAGCCTCCATCACTGTTTCCTTGCGTCCCGCCACTTGTGTTTGTATTGTCTGCCCCTTGCAGGTCTGTGTGCGTCTGGCGTCGCGCGACCCGGGCATTGGAGATTTCGCGCGCGAAAAGGGCCCCGAATGCTGTCCAATCACGCTTTGGGCACGCTTGGTGGGTCCCCCTCCTCGGTGGGGGCCAACACCGAGGTTTGTCCTGGCCATGGCAACTCGATCATGTTTCCCAAAGAGGGCAAAGAATAAAGGAAAGACACGTAGGTTTAATGCTATACAAACGGTGCACAGGGGACGGGCGAATCGCCAGTCATCCACGCCTCCAACAGGCGCGCGGCATCGGCGCTGTAGGGACGCGTCACCGCTGCACTGTGATCCCCGCCGTCGGGCTCGGTCGAGGCCAAGGATCCGCGGCCCAGTATACGCTTGGCGTCGGCGCGCGCGGCCTCGTTGCCGGGCCATCCGTACATCATCAGGAGACGCAGTGCGGGCGCATTCGCGCATTCGAGGGCGGCGCGGCACGTGGTCATGCCACACTCGCACCCGTTGTCCAGCGCGTACTTGAGGCACCCGGTGTGGCCCCGCACGACCGCCCCGATGCATACGCGCTCGTCCCACGGACATCCTCTGTCGTGCAGGTACGCAAGGCACTCTAGCCGGCCGTGGGTGGCGGCGCTCGTCGCGGCATCGGCATGCCACGCGCCCCTCGTGTGCTGCGCAATATGATCGAGTACCCCGACGTAGCCAAACGCGCTCGCCGTCACCAGCAGGCGCTGCGCAAGACCGTCGGTCACGGCGGCGGCCCACCGGCCCGGATGCTGCTCGCTCACGACCACCTCTAGGCACGCCACCTGATCGTGGCCCGCAGCGAGCACGGCCAAATAGGTGTCTGGCCACGGTTCGGTTCCGCCGTAGGCCTCGCGCGCAAACCTCAGACAGTCCACGTGACCGTTGACGATGGCCCACGCCGCCATGTAGGCGTCGGCCCCGCATCCGGCCTGCGACACGATGTACTCGATGCACGCCAGATGGCCGTGCGCCGCGGCGGCATACGCGGCCTGCCTTTCGACGAGAACGCCCTGCGTGTGGAGGAGCGCGAGGCACTCGAGATGCCCCGCAGACGCGGCGGCTTCCGACGTGTGCGCGTCGCCCACGCACCCCTCTGCGTGCAGGTACGCCAAAAGGTCGAGGTGGCCGTTCCACGCAGCAACGGTGGCCGTATCGACAGACCACGGAGCACCCTTGGACCGCGCCCGTTTCATGAGATCGATGCAGCCCGTCGATGCAATCGTGTCGCACGTGCGCGCGCACGGAGGGCACCCACTATCGAGGAGGAACGTCAGAGCATTGACCCTCTTTTCCCGTGGCGAGCGGGCAGCCTCCTTTGCCCCAGGGGTCATGGCACACGGAGCAGACGCACAAAGGATGGCGCCGTTGTCGTCATCATCATCATCATCATCACCTTCACCGTCGTCGGAGCATCCATGGGCGCAGAGGGCCTCGCATACGCTCTCGTCAAAGGTGCCCCCGTGGAGGGCGATATACTCTAGAGCGGCAACGTCGCAACGGGCCGCCGCGGCGCGCATGCACGACATGTCCCACACAAACGAGCCCGCCTGGATACTCGAGTGCAAATGCGCGTGCACCAGGCGCATGCATTCGCCATGGCCGTGCACGATGGTCTCGTAGAGGGCACCCATGCCACATGCGTGCCCGCAGTCGATCAGGTACCGCAGGATGTGCAGGTGACCGTGCGCTGCGGCAGCGCGGCTCGTCGCCCAACTCCATTTGCACCCGTGCTGGCGCATGGCCCTCAGACACGCCAGGTGGCCGTGGCGCGCTGCCTCTGTCGTCGCGTGCCGATCACGCACACATCCGCTGCGCAGGACGTACTCGACAATGTCCAGGTGACCACGCGCTGCTGCCGCGCGCAGCACGCTCCCATACCAGGGGCACCCATGCGAGCGCGCATACTCGAGGCACCCTAGGTGGCCGTATTTCGCAGCGTCCTTGACCGTACGGCTGGCCCACGGATGACCCTGTGCGCGTGCGTACACCAGACAGTCCAGGTGCCCCGCGCGCGCCGCCATGCGCGTACGCCCCGTTCTCTTGATCGTATTACGTTGCTGTTGGAATCGCACCCTTCCCTGCTGCTGCTGCCCGTTGGATGATGGTATGGGCTCACATGCGCAGGGCATCTGCTGGCACAGGTGGCATTTATAACAACACGAGACACGCCCGACGGCAGACGGATCGAGGGCCACCACGCGCCACCTGTGGCTGACCAACGATGCACGGGCAGCCAGATGGGCGCACGGCACAAAGGACATGATGTGGCCCAGGATCTCATCGGGGAGGACCTCGATGAATGCCTTGTCGTTGTCGTCTTGATGTTCGTGCTGTTGCTCCCGCTGTGCTAAAGGAGGAGCCGGTGGGTGAAAGAGCACATAGAATGAATCGCCGGCCGACTCATCACTAGGGCAGCAGATGCGCTCGCGGTCAATGTCCATTGCATCGCCATCGCTGTCATCCATCCGTGTTACTCGTGGCTCCTTTCCTAGTGGGTCGCCGCTCTTTCTGCCTATCCCTACCGTATTGCTGTTGCTTTTGCATCCCTCTGACGCGCACCCTCCCTTGCGGATCTCTCAGGCATACACGCCCGCCAAGCCGTCCTTCGCCTATCCAAATGCGCCGGGAGGCCCTATAGGCCGCAGACTTTTTGCCCGCATTTGGGCGGGCCAATGATGTTTGGGAAAACGTGGAACAAAAGGCATCGGGCCAGCGACCGACAGACCTCAACGCCATGGACGACAACTGCACCAGTACACAACCCACACAGACAGCCATCGAGGGCTGCACCGTGTTTGTCGAGGACCCACACGGCGACCGGTTTATGGCGACCGTGACTGCCCTCGATGGCGACACCGGCCAGTACACGCTCACCAGGCGCCGCCCCAGTGGCCTCAATGGTGAAGGTGGGGAAATGGGAAGAGGCCCGTGGACCAACGCCACGCTTCCGACCTGTGGGATATGCGAAAAGGACAAGGCATCGGTGGCCCTATCCTGCTCTTGTGCGGCGCCCTCGACCTGTCCCTGCTGCGCCCGCCGGCTGCCAGAGTGCCCCAGATGCGGAGAGGTGCTGAGCACGAGATACGACATGACGCTCTCGCCCAACATCTTTGCCCTTTCTCCGAGTCCGAAACCGTTTGAGATCATGATCAAAACGTTCTCTGACAAGTACGAGGTGCTTCGGGTGTGTGACGACTGGTGCGTCAAAACCGTGGCCGCACTGTATGGGAAACGAACGGGCATATGGCCCATCCGACTGCGCTTTATCTATGGCGGACGCGCTCTCGCGAGCGACTATACCCTCGCTCGCTACGAGATCAAGCACGGGTGTGTCGTGCACATGGTCGAGGCCCTTCGCGGCGATTGATTCTGTCCCTCTAGGTCTCTCTCTCTCTCTCTCTCTCTCTCTCTGTCAACAAGATGTTTAGTCATATACGGAAACGCCAACTGGATGATTGAAACGCGAAACGCGTGTTGCAAGATGGATTACCATGGACTATTACTTGTCATTGCCAGTGAATTGTTGACAATGACAGTGTGAGCGCACACAGAGGATGACTGGCGGCGCAAATGGATAGAGTTGGTCGAGGTAAACTCTTTTTGAGCAACCTGGCACCTTTTGTACAAACTCTGTTATGTTGCCACCGCAAGACATGGTGCCACGCAAGCAACTTCACATAGTATGGGTTATCGTGCCATGGATGCAACGATATCAACTCTACCAACTCTATCGACTTGTGCCCCTAATCATCCTCATAGGCACATGGGCTTTGCTGCAAGATGGGGCCTTTTAGGACCCATGCGCACGAAACCAGAGCGCGAGTATAGTAGGACAAGCGCCAGGTCGTTACAGTGCACCTTGTGTAACTCGCACATTGCCCCATTATACCATACAGAGAGAATTGACAATAATAGAGGGTGTCTAGTACCAATTACTTTATGATACCAGGGCAATTAGGTGTTGCCATCAGAGTGTCTGACGCATCGGGCCAAAGGACCTCTGAGCAACAGGCATGTTTGCCAAAAGGTAACAGCTTTGGCCCACACAACATGCGTTCACGTGGATCAAAAGGGGGGGGGAGCAACAAACTTTTATACTCGGACACCATGGCAAATGGTTCATTTAATGCCGATTGGTGTGTTTTCAGCGATGCTGTCTCTTGCGCAGGCGTAAACGAAACAGGGACAGAACCATCGTGATGTTGTTGGGCGTCACATGCTTGGTCGTCTCGTCCAAAGCACCATTGCGTTGGAATGCATGGTACAATTGCCAATGACCTGTGCGGTGAAAGATCATTGGTCGCCTCGACAAGAGAAAAGAAAAGGCAGGACGGTCGGGGAAGGCAGTCGTCCCTCCTCACCCCGCAGTACAAACATGTCGAGCAGCAACACGCCAAACGATTCGACCCCAGAGAGCGAGTTGCGCGCGCGCCACGCCAGGGTCGCGAGCGAAAAGCAAGCGGCCAAACACACTGCCATGTCGTCCCGCGCCCGCGTGAGTCCGTGCGAGTGCGTTCAGGCCCTCTGCGTGATTGCAGTCTTGACCGTCGTTGCCGGCCTCATCGTTATTGCCCTCGTGCACGCCACGTGGTCCTACATGACCGAAGTGACCGACGTGTACGCCAACTGTGTGTACCGCACCCACACCGCCTGTGCCAACCCTGTCGGGCACATGAGCAAGTGCAATTATGCGCCCCACATCTACTGTTCGGGCGATGCCTTTGGACACGCGGTGGGCTTGTTTTTCCTGAGATGCCTCTATGCCGGCCTGTACGCCATCAGGGGACCCGTCATGTTTGTGCGCTGGCTGGGTTCGTTTTT
>Ga0255334_1000434_pt1 | contig 33614 bp, 30 predicted proteins | sample EtOH5_35cm_T3_12_FD_202080 | JGI IMG/M metagenome (GOLD analysis project Ga0255334, IMG submission 202080) | Sandy soil microbial communities from University of British Columbia, Vancouver, Canada - EtOH5_35cm_T3_129 | ecosystem: Engineered > Artificial ecosystem > Sand microcosm > Unclassified ... | reverse complement strand
CTAGCCGCGGGTGGGAGTGTGATGAATACACGCCTCCGTGTACGGTCATGGTCGTGATCGAGTCGTGATCGAGACGTCGCCGGAGCAGCGGGTGAGCGTGACCCACACGGCGGCGCTGGCCCGCCTGGGCCACGCGCTCTCGGACGAGACGCGGACCCGGATCCTGCTCGCGCTGCGCGAGGCACCGGCCTGCCCGTCCGACCTGGCCGACGCGCTGGGGGTGTCGCGGCAGGTGATGTCCAACCAGCTGGCCTGCCTGCGCGGGTGCGGGCTGGTCGAGTCCGTCCCGGACGGCAGGCACACGTGGTACCGCCTGGCCGACGGCCACCTGGCCCCGGCGCTGGGCGAGCTGCTGTCCCTCGTCCTGGCGGTCGACCCGGGGTGCTGCGGCCCGGGCTGCACCTGCTCATGACCGGCCTCCCGCTGGCGGCGCCGGACCAGGCGCGCCGGGCGGTGCTGACCCGCCGCATCCGCCGGGTCGTCGCCGCCACGATCAGCTACAACGTCGTCGAGGCCGTCGTCGCGCTGACGGCGGGGCGCGCCGCCTCGTCGTCGGCGCTCATCGGCTTCGGCCTCGACTCCGTGGTCGAGGTGCTGTCCGCCGTCGCCGTCGCCTGGCAGTTCGCGGGCCGGGACCCCGAGGCCCGGGAGAGGACGGCGGTGCGCCTGATCGCGTTCTCGTTCTTCGGGCTGGCGGCGTTCGTCACCGTCGATGCCGCCCGCACCCTGTTCGGCTCCGCCGAGCCCGAGCACTCCACCGTCGGCATCGCGCTGGCGGCCGTCAGCCTGCTCGTCATGCCGGGGCTGTCCTGGTTCGAGCGGCGCGCCGGCCGGGAGCTCGGGTCCGCGTCCGCCGTCGCCGACTCGAAGCAGACGTTGATCTGCTCCTACCTGTCCGCGGTGCTCCTGGCCGGCCTGCTGCTCAACAGCACGCTCGGCTGGTGGTGGGCGGACCCGTTGGCGGCCGTCGTCATCGCGGCGTTCGCCGTGCGCGAGGGCGTCGAGGCGTGGAACGGCGACGCGTGCGCCACTCCGATGGCCGAGCTCGTGGGCGGCCAGGGCCGCGACGACGACTGAGAAGGCCTCAGCCCGCCGACGCCGCCCACGGCCCGAGCATCAGCGTCCACGGCCGCACCTCGGTCGCGGCGATCACCCCGATCCCGGCGAACGGGTCCGCCGCGAGCAACGAGTCCAGCGCCTCGCGCGACTCGGCGCGGAGGACCAGCAGCGCGCCGGGGTCCCCGGAGGCGAACGGCCCCGAGCCGAGCAGCGACCCGGAGTCCGCGAGCGAGCGCAGGTACGCGCGATGCTCGGGCCGCTCCTCGTCCTGAAGGGCGGTGCGGTGGTCGTAGGTGTAGCGGACGGCGTAGACGGTCATGCGGAGATCCTGCCGGACGGCACCGGTCGCGGCAGCGCCCTGCTCGTCGTGCGAGCGTGACGGCATGCCGCGCACGCTGCGCACCGGGCTGCACGACGAGCTGCTCGGGGCGATCCACGGCCGCGGCGCCGGCCATGACCGCGACAACGCGTTCCCCGACCACGACCTGGCGGACCTGACGCCCGCCGGCTCCCTGACGGCGTTCGTGCCGAGGGAGATGGGTGACGCGGGCCTGTCGCTCGAGCAGGGGGCGCGCGAGCCGCCACGGGGGAGGTGTTCGCGCTCGGCATCACCCTACGTTTCCGTAACCTACGGTTCCGTAGGTTACGCTGACGATGTGACGTCGCCGTCGGTCCCGCTGTCCGTTCCCGCCGCGTATCCCGCCGGGGTGCCGCGTGAGATCGAGGTGCCCGACGAACCCGCCGGCGCCGCCCTGGTGGTGGCCGCGGGGGACTTCCCGGATCGCGTCGCCACCGACTTCCTCGGCCGCGCGACGACCTACCGCGAGCTCGCCGACCAGGTGGCGCGCGGCGCGCAGGCACTGCTCGACCTCGGCGTGAAGGCGGGCGACCGGGTGGCGATCGTGCTCCCCAACAGCGCCTCCCACGTGGTGGCGTTCCACGCCGCGCTGCGCATCGGCGCCGTCGCCGTCGAGCACAACCCGACGTACACGACCGATGCGCTGCGGCACCAGCTCGACGACTGCGGCGCGCGGGTCGCCCTCGTCTGGACCAAGGCCGTCCCGGCGGTGCTCGCGGCCCGCGGCGAGGCGTTGCGGCACGTGGTGGCCGTCGACCTGGCCGCCGACCTCCCGTGGCCCAAGCGCCTGGCGCTGCGGCTGCCGGTGAAGGTCGCCCGCGAGAAGCGCTCGGCGATGTGCGGCCCGGTCCCGGCGGGCGTGCCGTCGTGGCACCGGTTGGTCGCGCAGGCCAGGCCGCTGCCCGACGAGCACCCGTGGCCTTCGTCGGGCGACACGGCCGTCATCCAGTACACCGGCGGGACCACCGGGACGCCCAAGGGCGCCGTGCTGACACACCGCAACCTCGTCGCCAACGCCGAGCAGGGGCGGGTCTGGACGGACCTCGGCCGTGGCGTGGAGACCGTCGCCGGCGTGCTGCCGTTCTTCCACGCGTTCGGGCTGACGTTGTGCCTGACGTTCCCGTCGCGGATCGCCGCGACGCTCGTCGTGCTGCCGAGCTTCGACGTCGACCTCGTGCTCGCCGCGCACAAGCGCCGGCGCCTGACATTCCTGCCCGCGGTGCCGCCCATGCTCGACCGGCTCGCCCGCGCGGCGGCCGAGCACGACGCCGACCTGACGTCGATCCGGTTCACGCTCTCCGGCGCGATGGCCCTGCCGGTCGCGACGGCCACCCGGTGGGAGCAGCTGACCGGCGGCCTGGTGATCGAGGGGTACGGGCTGACCGAGACGTCGCCCGTCGCCCTCGGCAACCCGCTGACCGCCGACCGGCGCCCGGGCGCGCTCGGCCTGCCGTTCCCGTCGACCGAGGTGCGGGTCGTGGACCAGGAGGACGTGACGGTCGAGGTCGAGCCCGGCCGTGCCGGCGAGCTGCTGCTGCGCGGGCCCCAGGTGTTCGCCGGATACTGGAACGCGCCCGACGAGACCGCGCACCAGCTGCTGCCCGGCGGGTGGCTACGCACCGGGGACGTGGTCCAGGTGGAGGAGGACGGGTTCGTCGTCCTCGTCGACCGGATGAAGGAGATGATCGTCTCGGGCGGGTTCAAGGTGTACCCGTCACAGGTGGAGGACCACCTGCGCTCCATGCCGGGGATCCTCGACGTGGCCGTGGTGGGCGAGCCTGCGGGGGAGCACGGCGAGAGCGTCGTCGCCGCCGTGGTCCTCGCCGAGGGAGCCCACGTGGACCTGGCGTCGGTGCGCGAGTGGTGTGCGCAGCGGCTCGCGCGGTACCAGCTGCCGCGCCGGCTCGTGGTGCTGCCGGACCTGCCGCGCTCGCAGGTGGGCAAGGTGCTGCGGCGCGTGGTGCGCGAGATCGTGCTCGCGCTTCCGAAGGCCTCGACCAGCGTCGGCTGACGGGCGCGGCTCGCCGATCGAACATGTGTGCGAGCGTCACCGGAGCGACGTAGACTCCCGAACCGTGAACGACCGGTTGGTGGTGCGTGGCGCCCGAGAGCACAACTTGCGCAATGTCGACCTCGACCTGCCGCGCGACCAGCTGATCGTCTTCACCGGGCTGTCCGGTTCGGGGAAGTCCTCGCTGGCGTTCGACACGATCTTCGCCGAGGGTCAGCGGCGCTACGTCGAGTCGCTGTCGGCCTACGCGCGGCAGTTCCTCGGGCAGATGGACAAGCCCGACGTGGACTTCATCGAGGGGCTCTCGCCGGCGGTCTCGATCGACCAGAAGTCGACCAACCGCAACCCGCGGTCGACGGTGGGCACCATCACCGAGGTCTACGACTACCTGCGCCTGCTGTTCGCGCGGGCGGGCACGCAGTTCTGCCCCGTCTGCGGCGAGCGGGTGCAGTCGCAGACGCCGCAGCAGATCGTCGACCGGCTGCTCGAGCTGCCGGCGGGCACCCGGTACCAGGTGCTGGCACCGGTGGTGCGCGGCCGCAAGGGCGAGTACTCGGACCTGTTCGCCGAGCTCCAGGCCAAGGGCTTCGCGCGGGCGCGGGTCGACGGCGAGGTGGTCCAGCTCGCGAGCCCGCCGACGCTGGAGAAGAAGCTCAAGCACGACATCGAGGTGGTGATCGACCGCCTGGTGTCCCGCGAGGGGGTGCAGCGCCGGCTGACGGACTCGGTGGAGACGGCCCTCGACCTGGCCGGCGGCCTGCTGGTCGTCGACCTGGTCGACCTCGACATCGACGACCCGACCAAGGAGCGCCGGTTCTCCGAGAAGCGCTCGTGCCCGAACGACCACGTGCTGACGCTCGACGAGGTCGAACCGCGCACGTTCTCGTTCAACGCGCCGTACGGCGCCTGCCCGGAGTGCACCGGGATCGGCTCGCGGCTGGAGGTCGACCCCGACCTCGTCGTGCCGAACGACGACCTGACGCTCCGCCAGGGCGCCGTGGCGCCGTGGGCGCAGACGGCGAGCGAGTACTTCGAGCGCGTGCTCTCCGCGCTGGCCGACGACCTGGGCTTCTCGATGGACACGCCGTGGCGCGCGCTGCCGCAACGCGCGAAGGACGCCGTGCTGCACGGTCAGGACTACGAGGTGCGGGTCCGCTACAAGAACCGCTGGGGTCGCGAGCGGCAGTACTCGACGGGCTTCGAGGGCGTCATCCGTTTCATCGAGCGGCGGCACGCCGAGACGGAGTCGGACTGGAGCAAGGAGCGGTACGAGGCGTTCATGCGTGAGGTGCCGTGCCCGGCCTGCCAGGGCGCGCGGCTCAAGCCGGAGGTGCTGGCCGTCAAGGTCGGCGGCCACTCGATCTGGGACGTCTGCCGGCTGTCGATCCGCGACGCGCGCGACTTCCTCGACTCCCTCGAGCTGGGCACGCGCGAGCGCGTCATCGCGGCGCAGGTGCTCAAGGAGATCCTGGCGCGGCTCGGCTTCCTGCTGGACGTCGGGCTGGACTACCTGTCGCTCTCGCGCCCGGCGGCGACGCTCTCGGGCGGCGAGGCGCAGCGCATCCGGCTGGCCACCCAGATCGGGTCCGGGCTGGTGGGGGTGCTCTACGTGCTCGACGAGCCGAGCATCGGCCTGCACCAGCGCGACAACCGACGGCTGATCGAGACGTTGACGCGGCTGCGGGACCTGGGCAACACGCTGATCGTCGTCGAGCACGACGAGGACACGATCCGCACCGCGGACTGGATCGTCGACATCGGCCCGGGCGCCGGCGAGCACGGCGGGCGGATCGTGCACTCGGGAGACCTGCCGGGGCTGCTGTCGGCACCGGAGTCGGTGACGGGCGCCTACCTGTCCGGTCGGCGGTCGATCCCGATGCCGAAGGTGCGCCGCCCGGTCGACCCGAAGCGGCAGGTGAAGGTGGTCGGCGCCACCGAGCACAACCTCCAGGGCATCGACGTGGCGTTCCCGCTCGGGGTGTTCACCGCCGTGACCGGGGTCTCCGGCTCGGGCAAGTCGACGTTGGTCAACGCGATCCTCTACACCGTGCTGGCGAACGAGCTGAACGGCGCCCGGCAGGTGCCCGGCCGCCACCGCACCGTCACCGGGCTCGAACACCTCGACAAGGTGGTGCACGTCGACCAGGGGCCGATCGGCCGCACGCCGCGGTCCAACCCCGCGACGTACACGGGCGTCTGGGACCACGTCCGCAAGCTGTTCGCGGAGACCACCGAGGCGAAGGTCCGCGGCTACGGGCCGGGCCGGTTCTCCTTCAACGTCAAGGGCGGGCGCTGCGAGGCGTGCTCCGGTGACGGCACGCTGAAGATCGAGATGAACTTCCTGCCGGACGTCTACGTGCCGTGCGAGGTGTGCCACGGCGCGCGCTACAACCGGGAGACCCTCGAGGTGCACTTCAAGGGCCGGACGGTCGCGGACGTGCTCGCGATGCCCATCGAGGAGGCGTCGGAGTTCTTCGCGGCCGTCCCGGCGATCTCGCGGCACCTCAAGACGCTCGTCGACGTGGGGCTCGGCTACGTGCGGCTCGGCCAGCCCGCGCCGACGCTGTCCGGCGGTGAGGCGCAGCGCGTCAAGCTGGCCTCCGAGCTGCAGCGGCGCTCCACCGGCAAGACGGTCTACGTGCTCGACGAGCCCACCACGGGCCTGCACTTCGAGGACGTCCGCAAGCTGCTGGACGTCCTCCAGTCGCTGGTGGACAAGGGCAACACGGTGATCGTCATCGAGCACAACCTGGACGTGATCAAGAACGCAGACTGGGTGGTCGACCTCGGCCCCGAGGGCGGCTCGGGTGGTGGGCTGGTGATCGCGGAGGGGACGCCGGAGCACGTCGCGGCGGTCCCGGCGAGCCACACGGGCCGGTTCCTCGCCGACGTGCTGGAGCCGGAGCGGGAGCGCGCGAGCGCCTGACGCGGGCGCGTGTGGGCGGGTCGCCCGGCCGGCGCAGGGTCAGGCCGCGGGGCGGGCTGCCCGACGAGCGCCGGGCCGCGCCGTCAGGCCGGTCGGCTCGTCGTCGGCTGCTCGGCGAACGCCACCGGCACGGGCTGCACCCGCACCGGGAACCCGACCGACCGCGCGATGAAGCAGTGCAGCTGCGCCTCGGCATGCAACGCCGAGAGCACGTCGTCGGTGACGGGCGAGCCGTCCGGCAGCGACGCGCCCTGCGCCACGGTGACGCGCGGGTGGAGCACGACGTCGGTGAAGTGCCCGTGGCCGGCGGACTCGATGCGGATGGTGCCCGTGGCGCCGTCGGCGTAGTCGAGGACCGCGACGCCGTCGCGCGCGGCGAGGTGCAGCAGCCAGATCAGGTGGCACTGCGCCAGCGAGGCGACGAGCAGGTCCTCGGGCGACCACCGTGTGGGGTCACCGCGGAAGTGCGGGTCGGACGTGCCGAGCAGCACGGGCCGGTCCCCGGACCGCAGCTCGTGGTCGCGCCCGTACGCGGTGAAGCTCGTCGTGCCGAACCGGCGCGCGCCGGTCCAGGTCAGGTCGACGTTGTAGCTGTGGAGCTGCGGCACGCCCCCACGCTACCGGCGCTCCCCGCCGCGAGCGCATCGTCTGCGGCCGAGCGCGTACGTTGCCGGCGCCACAACGTACGCGCTCGGCGGTGAACCCTGCGCTCGGCGGTGTCCCGCCGCGGAGCGGGCGGGACACGCGTGCGCAGGGGGGCCGCGTTCGCGTCGGCGGGCCGAACTAGGCTCGAAGCCATGGCCGATCCCGCCACCTACCGCCCCCGGACCGGGGAGATCCCGGACGCGCCGGGCGTGTACCGGTTCCGGGACCAGCACGGCCGCGTCATCTACGTCGGCAAGGCGAAGAGCCTGCGGAACCGCCTCAACAGCTACTTCCAGGACATCGCCGGGCTGCACCCGCGCACGCAGACGATGGTCACCACGGCGGCGAGCGTGCAGTGGACGGTAGTGGGCACCGAGGTCGAGGCGCTGGCCCTCGAGTACTCGTGGATCAAGGAGTTCGACCCGCGGTACAACGTCAAGTACCGGGACGACAAGTCGTACCCGTACCTCGCGGTGACGATGGCCGACGAGTTCCCGCGGGTGCAGGTGATGCGCGGCGCCAAGCGCAAGGGCACGCGCTACTTCGGCCCGTACGCGCACGCGTGGGCGATCCGGGAGACGGTCGACCTGCTGCTGCGCGTGTTCCCGGTCCGCACCTGCTCGGCGGGCGTGTTCAAGCGCGCCCACCAGCAGGGCCGGCCGTGCCTGCTCGGCTACATCGACAAGTGCTCGGCGCCCTGTGTGGGCCGGATCGGCCCGGAGGACCACCACCGGCTGGCGCAGGACTTCTGCGACTTCATGGCCGGTGACACGGCGCGGTTCACCCGGCGGCTCACCCAGGCGATGAAGGCCGCGGCGGCCGAGCTGGACTTCGAGCGGGCGGCGAGGCTCCGCGACGACATCGCGACGCTGGAGCGCGCGACGGAGCGCAACGCGGTGGTGCTCCCGGACGGTACGGACGCGGACATCTTCGCCCTCGCCGGCGACGAGCTCGAGGCGGCGGTCCAGGTGTTCCACGTGCGGGACGGACGCATCCGCGGCCAGCGCGGCTGGGTGGTGGAGAAGGTCGAGGACGTCGACGACGCGGCGCTGGTGGAGCGCCTGCTGCAGCAGGTCTACGGCGGCGTCGGCGACGAGCCTGGGGACGCCGCGAGCGCGGTCCCGCGCGAGGTGCTGGTGCCGGTGCTGCCGTCGGACCTGGAACAGGTCCAGGTGTGGCTGACCGGCCTGCGCGGCAGCAAGGTGGCCGTGCGGGTGCCGCTGCGCGGCGACAAGCGGGAGCTGGCCGAGACGGTGCGGCAGAACGCCGAGCACGCCCTCGCGCTGCACCGCACCCGCCGCGCGGGTGACCTGACCACGCGCAGCCAGGCGCTGCGCGAGCTCCAGGAGGCCCTCGACCTGCCGAGCGCGCCGCTGCGCATCGAGTGCTACGACGTCTCGCACACGCAGGGCACGTACCAGTCGGCGTCGATGGTGGTGTTCGAGGACGGGCTGCCGCGCAAGGGCGAGTACCGGCTGTTCACCATCCGCGGGGCGGACGGCCAGGGCGCGCGCGACGACACGTCGGCGATGCGCGAGGTGATCACGCGGCGGTTCCGGCGGTACCTCACCGAGCGCGCGGACCTCCAGGACCCCGAGCTGGGCGAGGGGCCGGCGGAGGACGAGGACGGCGTCCCGCTGCACTCGGGCCCGGTCGACGGGCGGACCGGCAGGCCCGTGCGGTTCGCGTACCCGCCGTCGCTCGTCGTGGTGGACGGCGGCGCGCCGCAGGTCGCGGCGGCCGCCGCGGCGATGGCGGAGCTCGGCATCGACGACGTCGCGCTGTGCGGCCTGGCCAAGCGCCTGGAGGAGGTGTGGCTGCCGGGCGAGGAGTACCCGGTGATCCTCCAGCGCAGCTCCGAGGGGCTGTACCTGCTCCAGCGCGTGCGCGACGAGGCGCACCGCTTCGCGATCACCGCGCACCGCAAGCGCCGCAGCAAGGGGATGACGGCCTCGGTGCTCGACGAGATCCCCGGGGTCGGTCCCGCGCGCCGCGCGGCGCTGCTGCGGCACTTCGGCTCGGTCAAGCGGCTGCGCGCGGCCGGCGTCGAGGAGATCGCCACGGTTCCCGGCATGGGGGAACGCACCGCGGCGGCGGTCCTGGCCGCGCTGGGGGGCGGGGCGGGTTCGTCGTCCGACGAGGCTGCAACGCCCGGCGAACCGGCGGCGCGCGCCGGCGGCGCGCCGACGCCCGCCGAGGGCGAAGACACGGACACTGGCATCCTGGGGGCATGAGCGGGGTGGCCGGATCCGGAGCGGAACGCAGGGAAGGCCGACCGATGAGCAACGAGCCCCAGCCGACGACGGTCCCGCAGGGCATCCCCGCGATCGAGGAGAGTGCCCGGGCGCCCCGCCTGGACCAGCCGCAGGTGATCGTCATCACGGGCATGTCGGGGGCGGGCCGCACGCGCGCGGCGGCGGTGCTCGAGGACCTCGAGTGGTACGTGGTGGACAACCTGCCGGCGAAGATGCTGAGGCCGCTCGTCGGGATGCTGACCTCGGGCACGGCCGGCGGCCGGGCGCAGCGCCTCGGCGCGGTGATCGACGTGCGGGGCGGGGAGTTCTTCGGCCGCTTCGACGAGGCGCTCGACGAGGTCCAGGCGGCGGGCGTCGACCTGCGGGTGCTGTTCCTCGACGCGTCCGACGAGACCCTCGTCCGCCGCTTCGAGCAGGTGCGCCGGCCCCACCCCCTCCAGGGCGACGGGCGCGTGCTGGACGCGATCACGCAGGAGCGGCGCGTGCTCGCGCCGGTGCGGCGGCGCGCCGACGTGGTGCTGGACACGAGCGACCTCGCGCCGCAGGAGCTGGCCCGTGCGGTGCGCGCGCTGGCACGCGGCACCGACGAGGACGCGATGCGGATCTCGATCGTGTCGTTCGGCTTCAAGTACGGCGTGCCGCTCGACGCGGACCACGTGGTGGACGTGCGGTTCCTGTCCAACCCGTACTGGGTGTCCGAGCTGCGGCACCTGTCCGGACGCGACCAGCCGGTGCGCGACTACGTGCTGGGCCTGCCGGGCGCGCTGACCTTCGTCGACCGCTACGTCGCGGCGCTCGAGCCGGCGATCGACGGGTACCTGCGTGAGGACAAGCACTACGTGACGATCGCGGTGGGCTGTACCGGTGGCAAGCACAGGTCGGTGGCGATCGCGGACGCCCTGGCCACCAGGCTGCGCCAGAAGGGGCAGCGCGTCACGGTGACGGCACGTGACCTGGGCAAGGAATGACGGCCGGGCGGAGTTCGGCGCCCACGGGTCCGGTGCCTCGGGTGGCGGAACGCGGGCCGGCGGTGGTTGCGCTCGGCGGTGGGCACGGGCTGGCGGCGAGCCTGTCCGCGCTGCGGCTGATGTCGGACCGGATCACCGCGGTCGTGACCGTGGCCGACGACGGGGGCTCGTCGGGCCGGCTTCGCGACGAGCTCGGCGTGCTGCCGCCCGGCGACCTGCGGATGGCGCTGTCCGCGCTGTGCGACGACTCCGACTGGGGCCGCACATGGCGCGACGTGCTCCAGCACCGCTTCACGTCCGACGGCCCGCTCGACCAGCACGCCGTGGGAAACCTGCTGATCGTCGCGCTGTGGGAGCTGCTGGGGGACACGGTCGAGGGCCTGGACTGGGTGGGCCGGCTGCTCGGCGCCCGCGGGCGCGTGCTGCCGATGGCGGCCGTGCCGCTGCGGATCGAGGCGGACGTCGTCGGCGCCGACGGCCGGGTGCGGCTCGTCGACGGCCAGAGCCACGTCGCGCTCGCCCGCGGGCGCATCGCGCACGTGCGGCTCGACCCCGCGGAACCGCCCGCGTGCCCGGAGGCGGTCCAGGCGGTGCGGGAGGCCGACGTCGTCGTGCTCGGCCCGGGCTCCTGGTACACGTCGGTGCTGCCGCACCTGCTGGTGCCGGAGCTGTACCGCGCGCTGGCGACCACGCGCGCCCGCGTGATCGTCACGCTCAACCTCCGGCCGGAGATGATCGGTGAGACCGCCGGCCTGCCGGTGACCGAGCACCTGGACGTGCTGAGCGCGGTCGCACCCGACCTTCGCTTCGACGCGGTGATCGCCGACCCGGGTGCCGTCGAGGACGTCGGCGCGCTCGCCGACCGCTGCGACGCCCTCGGTGCCCGGCTGCTGGTGCGGCAGGTGGGGCGCGGCGACGGCACCGCGCGGCACGACCCGCTGCGTCTCGCGGCGGCCTACCGCGACGTGATCGACCGCGTGTTCGGGGACGTCGAGCCGCCGGGTCCGTCCGGGGGCCGGACCGGTCTCTGACGGCCGGTCCCGCGACCCCTGGGGAATGGCAGGATGCTCCCCATGGCTCTGACGGCACAGGTGAAGGACGAGCTCGCCCGGCTCAAGGTCGAGCGGACGTCCTGCCGCAAGGCCGAGGTGTCCGCGACGCTGCGGTTCGCCGGCGGCCTGCACATCATCTCGGGCCGGATCGTGGTGGAGGCCGAGCTGGACACCGGCGCGGCCGCGCGCCGCCTCCGCCAGGCGATCTCCGAGGTCTACGGGCACGAGAGCGACGTGATCGTCGTCTCGGGCGGCGGGCTGCGCCGCGGCAGCCGGTACGTGGTGCGGGTGGTCAAGGACGGCGAGTCGCTGGCGCGGCAGACGGGGTTGCTCGACAACCGCGGCCGCCCGGTGCGCGGGCTGCCGCCGCAGGTGGTCTCCGCCGGGGTCGGCGAGGCCGAGGCGGCCTGGCGTGGCGCGTTCCTCGCGCACGGCTCGCTGACCGAGCCCGGCCGCTCGTCGGCCCTCGAGGTGACCTGCCCGGGACCGGAGGCGGCCCTGGCGCTCGTGGGCGCCGCCCGCCGGCTCGGCATCTCCGCCAAGGCGCGCGAGGTGCGTGGGATCGACCGCGTGGTGATCCGTGACGGGGACGCGATCAGCGCGATGCTCGCGCGGCTCGGCGCGCACGAGGCGATGCTCGTCTGGGAGGAGCGGCGCGTGCGCCGCGAGGTGCGCGGCACCGCCAACCGCCTGGCGAACTTCGACGACGCCAACCTGCGCCGCTCCGCGCGTGCCGCGGTCGCGGCCGGCGCCCGGGTGGAACGGGCCTTCGAGATCCTCGCCGAGGAGCTGCCGGAGCACCTGCGCGAGGCCGGCGAGCTGCGTCTGGCGCACAAGGAGGCCTCGCTGGAGGAGCTCGGCAAGCTCGCCGACCCGCCGCTGACCAAGGACGCCGTGGCGGGCCGGATCCGCCGCCTGCTGGCGACCGCGGACAAGCGCGCAGCCGAGCTCGGCATCCCCGACACGGAGGCGTCGCTCAGCCCGGACATGCTCGATCCGTAGGAGCGCGGGCGGACCTTCGTCGCGGGGAACCCGCTCCGGCTGAGGTATAGGGTCGGTTCATCGGATCGTCACGGTGGCGTCACGCGTTCGGCATGTTCGCTGGGCGCCCCGTGGCCGAGCCCGACGCACATCGGCGTGCGGACGTCCCCACCACCAATTTGTGTGCGCCGACCTGATCGGCGCGTGCCGAGGAGGGCAAGTGACCATCAAGGTCGGCATCAACGGTTTCGGCCGCATCGGCCGGAACTTCTACCGGGCGATCATCGCCACCGGTGCGGACATCGAGATCGTCGGCGTGAACGACCTGACCGACAACAAGACCCTCGCCCACCTGTTGAAGTACGACACCGTGCTGGGCAGGTTCCCCCTTGAGGTGTCGTACGACGACGAGAACATCATCGTCGACGGCACGAAGATCCGGACCCTGGCGGAGCGTGACCCCGCCAACCTCCCGTGGGGCGAGCTGGGCGCCGACATCGTCATCGAGTCGACGGGCTTCTTCACCGACGCCCTCAAGGCCAAGGCGCACATCGACGGCGGTGCGAAGAAGGTCATCATCTCCGCGCCCGCCAAGAACGAGGACGGCACGTTCGTCGTCGGGGTCAACCACGAGTCGTACGACCCGGCGAACCACCACATCGTCTCGAACGCGTCGTGCACCACGAACTGCCTCGCCCCGCTGGCCAAGGCGCTCAACGACTCGGTCGGCATCGTCCGCGGCCTCATGACGACGATCCACGCCTACACGGGCGACCAGAACCTGCAGGACGGCCCGCACCGCGACCTGCGTCGCGCCCGTGCCGCCGCGCAGAACATCGTCCCGACGTCGACCGGCGCCGCCAAGGCCGTGGCCCTGGTGCTCCCGGAGCTCAAGGGCAAGCTCGACGGCTTCGCGCTGCGCGTCCCGGTGATCACGGGCTCGGCGACGGACCTGACGTTCACCGCGTCGAAGGAGACCTCCGTCGAGGAGGTCAACGCGGCGGTGAAGGCGGCTGCCGAGGGACCGCTCAAGGGCGTCCTGGAGTACGTGGACGAGGACATCGTCTCGAGCGACATCATCACCAACCCGCACCAGAGCATCTTCGACTCGCGCCTGACGAAGGTGATCGGCGACCAGGTGAAGGTCATCTCCTGGTACGACAACGAGTGGGGCTACTCCAACTCGCTCGTCAAGATCACGCAGTACGTGGGCGACCGGCTCTGACCGCGTCGCGGTAGCAGACATGCGTCCGCGTGCGCCCCGGCCGTCCGGCCCGGTGCACGCGGACGCTGCTGTGTGACACCCCGTCCATCCAGGTAGGAGACATGCAGACCATCGACGACCTGGGCGACCTGCGCGGCAAGCGCGTGCTCGTCCGTTCCGACTTCAACGTGCCGCTCGACGGCACGACGATCACCGACGACGGCCGGATCCGCGCGGCCCTGCCGACGCTCCACGCGTTGCTGGGCAAGGGCGCGCGGGTGGTCGTCACGGCCCACCTCGGCCGGCCGAAGGGCGAGGGGTTCGAGGAGAGGTACTCCCTCGCGCCGGTCGCCGCCCGCCTCGGCGAGCTGCTGGGCCAGCCGGTCGCGCTCGCCGCGGATCTCGTCGGGCCCTCCGCGAAGGAGACCGTCGCGGGCCTCGGCGACGGCGAGATCGCGCTGCTGGAGAACGTCCGCTTCGACGCTCGTGAGACGAGCAAGGACGCGGCGGAGCGCGGGGCGCTGGCCGACGAGCTCGCGGCGCTGGCCGATGCGTACGTGTCCGACGGTTTCGGCGTGGTGCACCGCAAGCAGGCGTCGGTGTACGACGTCGCCGAGCGGTTGCCGCACGCCGTCGGCTCGCTGGTGCTCAAGGAGGTCGAGTCGCTGCGCAAGGCGACGGACGACCCCGACCGCCCGTACGTGGTGGTGCTCGGCGGCGCGAAGGTGTCCGACAAGCTCGGCGTCATCTCGAACCTGCTGACCAAGGCCGACCGCCTGGTCATCGGTGGCGGCATGGCGTTCACGTTCATCGCCGCGCAGGGCCACTCCGTGGGCAGGAGCCTGCTGGAGGCCGACCAGCTCGACACCGTCCGGGGCTACCTGGACCAGGCGGTGCGTGACGGCGTCGAGATCGTGCTGCCGGTCGACGCCGTGGTGGCGCCGGCGTTCGCCGCCGACGCGCCGGCCACGGTGGTCGGCGTCGACGCGATCCCCGACGACCAGATGGGCCTGGACATCGGCCCGCAGAGCGCGGCGCTGTTCGCCTCGAAGATCGTCGACGCCAAGACGATCGTGTGGAACGGCCCCGCGGGCGTGTTCGAGTTCGACGCGTTCGCCGCCGGCACGCGCGCGGTGGCGCAGGCGCTCGTCGACGCGGGCAAGGCCGGCGGGTTCACCATCGTCGGCGGGGGCGACTCCGCCGCGGCGATCCGCATCCTCGGGTTCGACGAGGCCGACTTCGGCCACATCTCGACCGGTGGCGGCGCGTCGCTGGAGTTCCTCGAGGGCACGTCGCTCCCGGGCATCGCCGTTCTGGAGGGCTGACGAGATGGCAGAGCGCACCCCGCTCATGGCGGGCAACTGGAAGATGAACCTGGACCACCACCAGGCGACGCACACCGTGCAGAAGCTGGCCTGGCTGCTCCAGGACGCCAAGCACGACTACGCGGCCGTCGAGGTCGCGGTGCTGCCGCCGTTCACGGACCTGCGCAGCGTGCAGACCCTCGTCGACGCCGACAAGCTCGGCCTGGTCTACGGCGCGCAGGACGTCTCGGCGCACACGTCAGGCGCCTACACCGGTGAGATCTCGCCGGTGTTCCTGGCCAGGCTGGGCTGCACGTACGCGGTCGTCGGGCACTCCGAGCGGCGGCAGCACCACGGCGAGGACGACGCGCTGGTCGGCGCCAAGGTGAGGTCCGCGCTCGCCAACGGCCTGATCCCGATCCTGTGCGTCGGCGAGCCGCTCGAGGTCCGCAAGGCCGGCCGGCACGTGGCGCACACGCTGTCGCAGCTGGACGGCGTCCTGGCCGGCCTGACCGCCGAGCAGGTGGTGCAGATCGTCGTTGCGTACGAGCCCGTCTGGGCGATCGGCACCGGCGAGACAGCCACTCCGGAGGACGCGCAGGAGATGTCGGAGGCGATCCGCGACCGGATCGACCAGCGGTACGACGTCACCACGGCCGACGCGGTGCGGGTCCTCTACGGCGGCTCGGTGAAGTCGTCGAACGTCGCGTCGATCATGGCGAAGCCGGACGTCGACGGAGCGCTCGTCGGCGGGGCGAGCCTCGACCCCGAGGAGTTCGCCAAGATCGTTCGCTACCGCGAGCACGCCGTCGCGATGTGAGCCCGGTTCCCGGGCCGGGGGAGCAGCCCCGACCCGGGAACCGTTCCGCGCAGTGTCTTCACCCTGGCGATTCGTCGCTTACCCTTGATCCCACGTCCCGTACCGCCCAGTGAGGAACGAACCACATCGTGACCGGTCTTCGCATCGTCCTTCAGGTGCTGCTGGTTCTCACCAGCGTCCTGCTCGTCCCGCTGGTCCTGCTGCACAAGGGCCGGGGCGGCGGCCTCTCGGACATGTTCGGGGGCGGCATCACGTCGAGCGTCGGGTCGTCGGGTGTGGCCGAGCGCAACCTCAACCGGATCACCGTCACGGTGGCGCTCGTCTGGGTCGTCGTCATCACGGGGCTCGGCCTCGTCGAGCGGTTCGTGAGCTGAGGCAGCGATGGCCAGCGGAAGCGCGATCAGGGGTTCACGCGTCGGTGCGGGCCCGATGGGCGAGGCAGAACGGGGCGAGGCTGCCCCACGGGTGTGGATCTCCTACTGGTGCTCCAACGGTCACGAGACGCGCCCGTCGTTCGCCGAGGAGGCCGTCGCCGAGGCGCCGGCCCAGTGGGACTGCCCGCGCTGCGGGTTCCCCGCCGGCCAGGACAAGGACGACCCGCCCGCGCCGTTCCGCAACGAGCCGTACAAGACGCACCTGGCGTACGTGAAGGAGCGGCGGTCCGACGAGGACGGCGCCGCGATCCTCGACGAGGCCCTCGCCGCCCTGCGCGCCCGCCGCGGCGGCTGACCCCCAACACTCCACAGCGTCCGCACTCGGTGGTGTCCCAGCGACAACGAGTGCGGACGTCGCGGGTCAGGGGGTGGGCACCGCGCCGGCGGCGGTGACGTCGACGAGCCACAGCGTGCGGTCCCGGCCGAGCGCTCCCGCTGCGGGCGTCTGGTCCACGGGGGCGCCCGAGAGGGCCGACGCCACCGCGCCGGCCTTGCCATCGCCGGCGGCGACCATCCACACCTCGCGGGCGGCGCGCAGAGCGGGGAAGGTCAACGAGACGCGGGCGGGCGGCGGCTTGGGGGAGGCGGTCTCGCCGACGACGGTCACGTCCGTGACGGTCAGCGTCGCGTGGCCGGGGAACAGGGATGCGACGTGGCCGTCGGGGCCGACGCCGAGCAGCAGCACGTCGAACAGCGGGACGGTCGCCGGCAGGCCGTCGCCGAGGGCCTCGTTGGGCGGCTCGGCGAAGGTCGCCAGCTCCGCGGCGTAGGCGGCCGCCGCCGCGTCCGGGTCCGGGAAGGTGTCCGACGAGCCCATCGGGTGGATGTTCCCGGCGGGCAGGGGCAGCGTGGCGAGCCCGGCCTCGCGCGCCTGGACCTCGTTGCGGTCGGGGGAACCGGCGGCGACGAACCGCTCGTCGCCCCACCACACATGCACGCCGGACCAGTCGACGGCCTCCCGCACGGGGCTCGCCGCCAGGGCCCGCACCACGTCGATGCCGAGCGTGCCGCCGGTCAGCACCACATGCAGCGGCGAGCGGTGCGACTGGAGGTCGAGCAGCCGGACGAGCAGCCGCGCGGCGGCCGCCTCGGCGATGGCGGCGGCGTCGGGGTGGACGACGATCTCGCGGTTCACTGCGCCACCTTCGCGAGGCCCTTCGTCAGCACCTCGCCGTAGACCTCGTCGGGGTCGAGCCGGCGCAGCTCCTCGACCAGGCACTCCTTGAGCTGGCGGATCGGCAGCGCGATCCGCTGGGGCGGCGCGCCGGGCCGGTGCAGCTCGGCGGTCTTGCCGTCGGGGCGGTCGAGGACGATGTCCCCGCTGGCGCGCTCGAGGCGCACCGACGTGATGGCGGGCGCGTCGGGGATCCGGACGATCTCCACGGGGCACTTGAGCGCCCACGCCAGCCACGCCGCCATGAGGTCCATCGACGGATGGGTGGCCTCGCCCGTCACCACCGCGCGGTGCACCGACTCGTACGGCGGCTGGTCGAGCGTCGCCGCGATCAGGCCGCGCCACAGGGTGGCGCGCGTCCACGCGAGGTCGGTGTCACCCGCCGTGTAGACGCGGGCGAGGGCGCGGAGCGTCTTCGGCGGGGTGGCGCACTGCGTGGTGTCGGTGATGCGCCGCCGGCCCATCCGGCCCACCGGGTCGTGCGCGGGGTCGTCGGGCACGTCGAACGGCCACCACACCACGATCGGGGCGTCGGGCAGCAGCAGGGGAGTCACCAGCGAGTCCAGGTGGTCCCGCAGCTCGCCGGACGGCCACAGCACGATCACCTCGCTGGCCCCCGCGTCGCCGCCGAGGCGGATCTGCGCGGCGAGGTGGGCGTCGGAGCGGCCGTCGATCGTCGACAGCACGATGATCCGGCAGGGGTGCTCGCGGCTCGCCTCGTTGGCGGCGGCGATCGCCTCCTCCGGGTCGTGCTGCCCGACGACGATGACGAGCGTCAGCACACGGCCGAGCGCCACGGCGCCGCCCTCGTCGCGCTCGTCGACGAGCCGGCGGTTGATGTCGCGCGTCGTCGTGTCGGGCAGGTCGACGATCACGGCTGCCTCCAGGAGCGCCCGTCGCGGGCCATCATCGAGTCGGCGGAGGGCGGTCCCCACGAGCCGGGCGGATACGCCTCGGGCCGGCCCTTCGTCGACCAGTACTGGATCACCGGGTCGAGCACCTGCCAGGACAGCTCGACCTCCTCGTGCTGCGGGAACAGGGGCGGGTCGCCGAGCAGCACGTCGAGGATCAGACGCTCGTAGGCCTCGGGGGACGTCTCGGTGAACGCGTGGCCGTAGCCGAAGTCCATCGTCACGTCCCGGACCTCCATCGCCGTGCCGGGCACCTTGGCGCCGAACCGGACGGTGACGCCCTCGTCGGGCTGCACGCGGATCACCAGGGCGTTCTGGCCCAGCTCGGAGGTGGCGGTGGACTCGAACGGCAGGTGCGGCGCCCGCTTGAACACCACGGCGATCTCGGTGACCCGCCGCCCGAGCCGCTTGCCGGTGCGCAGGTAGAACGGCACGCCGGCCCAGCGGCGGGTGTCGATGTCGACGCGGATCGCGGCGAACGTCTCGGTGATCGAGTCGGGGTTGAACCCCTCCTCCTCGAGGTACCCGACCACCTCCTCGCCGCCCTGCCAGCCACCGGCGTACTGGCCGCGGGCGGTGTGCTTGCCGAGGTCGCGGGGGAGCCGCACCGCGGAGAGCACCTTCGTCTTCTCCGCGCGCAGCGCCGTGGCGTCGAACGAGACCGGCTCCTCCATCGCCGTGAGGGCGAGCAGCTGCATCAGGTGGTTCTGGATCACGTCCCGGGCCGCGCCGATGCCGTCGTAGTACCCGGCCCGGCCCGCGATCCCGATGTCCTCGGCCATCGTGATCTGCACGTGGTCGACGAAGCTGTTGTTCCAGATCGGCTCGAAGAGCTGGTTGGCGAACCGCAGTGCCAGGAGGTTCTGGACGGTCTCCTTGCCCAGGTAGTGGTCGATCCGGAAGATGTCGTCCGGCCGGAACACCTCCGAGACGATGTCGTTGAGCGCCCGCGCGCTGGCCAGGTCGTGGCCGAACGGCTTCTCGATCACGACGCGCCGCCAGGTGCCGTCCTTGGGCTGCGACAGTCCGAACCGGGACAGCTGCGTGCAGACGAGCGAGAACATCGCCGGCGGAACCGACAGGTAGAACGCATGGTTGCCACCCGTGCCGCGGGTGACGTCGAGCTCCCCGACGGTGTCGCGGAGCCGCTCGAACGCGGAGTCGTCGTCGAACGACCCCTGGACGAACCGGATGCCCTCGGACAGCTGCCGCCAGGTGGCCTCCCGGAACGGCGTGCGCGCGTACTCCTTGACGGAGTCGTGGACGATCTGCGTGAAGTCCTGCTGGGCCCAGTCGCGGCGCGCGAACCCCGTCAGGGCGAAGCCGGGCGGCAACAGGCCGCGGTTCGTCAGGTCGTACACCGCCGGCATCAGCTTCTTGCGCGCGAGGTCGCCCGTGACCCCGAAGATCACCAGGCCGCACGGCCCGGCGATCCGGCGCATGCGCCGGTCGCGCGGGTCGCGCAGCGGGTTTCGTCCCGGCCCGACACGGGCGGGGCTCACCGGGCGGCTCCGGCGGCGTCGAGCCCCGCCCGGACCGTGCCGAGCAGCTGTTCCCAGGCGTCGACGAACTTCTCGACCCCCTCGGCCTCGAGCCGCGCGGTGACCTCGTCGAGGTCGACGCCGAGATCTGCCAGCGCGTCGAGCGCCGCCGCGGACTCGTCGTACGCGCCCGTGACCTCGTCCCCGTTCACCACGCCGTGGTCCGCGACGGCCTCGAGCGTCGCGCGGGGCATCGTGTTGACCACGCCGGGGACGACGAGCCCGTCGACGTACAGCGTGTCCGGGTAGGCCGGGTCCTTGACCCCGGTGGACGCCCACAGCGGGCGCTGCCGGTGGGCGCCGGCCGCCTGGAGCGGCGCCCACCGGTCGTCGGCGAACGCCCGCTCGTAGGCGCGGTAGGCGAGGCGCGCGTTGGCCAGCGCCGCCTTGCCGCGCAGCGCCGCCGCCTGCGGTGTGCCGAGCGCGTCGAGCAGCGGGTCCACCGCCGCGTCGACGCGGGACACGAAGACGGACGCCACCGAGCCGATCGGTGCGAGGTCGAGCCCCGCCGCGTGGGCTCGCTCGAGCCCGTCGAGGTACGCATGGGCGACCTGGCGGTAGCGGTCGACGCCGAAGATCAGCGTGACGTTGACGCTGATCCCCTCCGCGATCGCCTGCGTGATCGCCGGCAGGCCCTCGACCGTCGCCGGGATCTTGACGAACAGGTTGGGTCGCTCGATCTCGTTCCACAGCCCGCGGGCCGCCTCGACCGTCGCGGCGGTGTCGTGCGCCAGGCGGGGGTCGACCTCGATCGACACCCGCCCGTCCACCGTCCCGGAGCGTTCGTAGACGCCGCCCAGCACGTCGCACGCGTCACGCACGTCGTCCGTGACGATCCGCCACACGGCCTCCTCGGCCGCGGCGGCCTCGACCGCGAGCTCGGTCAGCTGCTCGGCGTACTCGCCGCCGCCGGCCAGGGCGGCGGCGAAGATCGACGGGTTCGTCGTCACGCCCACCACCCCGCGCGCGGCGAGCTCGGCGAGGCCGCCGCCGCGCACCAGGGTGCGCGAGAGGTCGTCGAGCCACACGGCCACGCCGGCCTGCGCCAACCGAAGCAGGGGGCTGTCCTGCGTCGTCATCGTCGTACCCCTTCCGTGAGTTCCCGGCCGGTCGACCCGGCCCACCTGGCGGGCGTCGCCGGACCTACCCGGTGGCGCCGGCCACGGACGCGAGCGAGGCCTTCGCCGCGGCGACCGTGGCCTGCGGGGTGATCCCGTACTCCCGGTAGAGCGTCTGGTAGTCGGCGGACGCCCCGAAGTGCTCGAGCGAGATCGCACGGCCGTGCTCGCCGAGGTACTTGTGCCACGGCAGGGCGATGCCGGCCTCGACGCTGACCCGCGCGCGGACCGACGAGGGGAGCACCGACTCGCGGTACGCCGGGTCCTGCGCGTCGAACCACTCGAGCGACGGCGCGGACACCACGCGGGTGGCGATGCCCTCCGCCTCGAGCGACTCCCGCGCGGCGAGCGCGATCTGCACCTCGGAGCCGGTCGCGACCAGGATCACCTGCGGTGTCCCGGACGACGCCTCCAGCAGCACGTACGCGCCGCGCTCCAGACCGTCGGCCGGTGCGAAGCCCTGCTCGCCACGGGGGAACACAGGCACGTTCTGGCGCGTGAGGATCAGGCCGACGGGCCCGTCGCGGCGCTCGAGGATCGCCTTCCAGGCGGCGGCGGTCTCGTTCGCGTCGGCCGGCCGGACGATCGACAGGCCGGGGATCGCACGCAGCGCCGCCAGGTGCTCCACCGGCTGGTGCGTGGGCCCGTCCTCGCCGAGGCCGATCGAGTCGTGGGTCCACACGTAGATCGACGGCGCGCCCATCAGCGCGGCGAGGCGGACCGAGCCGCGCATGTAGTCGGCGAACTGGAGGAACGTGCCGCCGTACGCGCGGGTCAGGCCGTGCAGCGCGATCCCGGACAGGATCGCGCCCATGCCGTGCTCGCGGATGCCGAAGTGCAGTGTGCGGCCGTACTCGTTCCCCGTGAACTCGTGGCTGGAGCGGTGCGCGGGCAGGAAGGACGGCTCGCCCTTCATCGTCGTGTTGTTCGAGCCGGCGAGGTCGGCCGAGCCGCCCCACAGCTCCGGCAGCACCGGCGCGAGCGCGTCGAGCACGGCGCCGGAGGCGGCGCGGGTGGCCACGGCCTTGTCCGGCGGGAACGTCGGCAGGGCGTCGGTCCACCCGGCGGGCAGCTCGTGGGCCGCGAGGCGGTCGAGCAGGGCGGCGCCCGCGGCGTGGCCGGCGCGCCAGGCGTCGTAGGAGGCCTGCCACTCGGCGCGTTCCTTGGCGGCCCTGGCGGCGAGCCGGCCGCGCGTGTGCTCGACGACGGCGGGCTCGACGGCGAAGTCGGCGTCCGGGTCGAACCCGAGCAGCTCCTTCAGGCCGCGCACCGACTCGGTGCCCAGCTTGTTGCCGTGCGCGGTGTGCGAGCCGGTGTGCCCCGGGGCGGGCCAGCCGATGAGGGTGCGCAGCGCGATGAACGACGGCCTGCCGGTCTCCGCCTTCGCGGCGGCGATCGCGGCGGCGAGCGCGTCGACGTCCTCGCGGTACTCCCCGCCGGCGGTCCAGTCGACGAGCTGCGTGTGCCAGCCGTAGGCGGCGTAGCGCGCGAGGGTGTCCTCGCCGAACGCGATGACGGTGTCGCCCTCGATCGAGATCCTGTTGTCGTCCCAGACGACGATCAGGTTGCCGAGCTCCTGCGTGCCGGCGATCGACGAGGCCTCGGCGGTGACCCCCTCCTCGAGGTCGCCGTCGGAGGCGATGACCACCACGTGGTGGTCGAACGGGCTGGTGCCGGCGGGGGCGTCCGGGTCGAGGAGGCCACGCTCGCGGCGGGCCGCCATCGCCATGCCGACCGCGGACGCGAGTCCCTGGCCGAGTGGCCCGGTGGTGATCTCGACGCCGGGGGTGTGGCCGTACTCGGGGTGCCCCGGTGTCCTGGAACCCCACGTGCGCAGTGCCTCGAGGTCGGTCAGCTCGAGCCCGAACCCGCCGAGGTACAGCTGGATGTACTGGGTGAGGCTCGAGTGTCCCGCCGAGAGGACGAACCGGTCGCGGCCCAACCAGGCGGGCTCGGCGGGATCGTGGCGCAGCACGTCCTGGTACAGCAGGTAGGCCAGGGGGGCCAGGCTGATCGCGGTGCCCGGGTGGCCGTTGCCGACCTTCTCCACCGCGTCCGCCGCCAGCACCCGGACCGTGTCGACAGCCCGCAGGTCCAGATCGGTCCAACCGACCGTGGCAGCCAGGGGGGACTTCGCGTTCACCGCACCTCAATCCCGTCCGGCGGTGCGCCGGACGAATCGTCGGCCGCCGGACCCACGTCGAGGGGAGCCGGCGGGGCGCCGGTCGCGGCGCCGTAACCACCTGCGCGACGAGCCTATAGCCGCTCGCGGACCTGCCGCTCAGCCGTTCGTCCGCCGTCGGCCGAACCACCCGGCTAGGACCGAAGTCCCATGTACGATGACGATGCCGGTCGGGCAGGCCGGCACTCTCGACGAAGGAGAGGCGTGCGCATCTCGAGCCCGGCGCCCCCCGCGTCGACGCGCGCGCCGTCGCTCGTCGTGCGTACGACGAACCCACCCCGCACCCGGCGCGACGTGCTCTCGGCGTACGTCGCCCTGACCAAGCCGCGCGTCATCGAGCTGCTGCTCGTCACCACGCTGCCGACCATGGTGCTGGCCGCGGACGGCTTCCCGTCGCCGTGGCTGGTGCTCGCCACGCTCGTCGGCGGTGCCCTGGCGGCCGCGGCCGCGAACGTCCTCAACTGCTACCTGGACCGCGACATCGACGCGGTGATGCACCGCACCAAGCGGCGGCCGACGGTGACGGGGATCGTCAGCCCGGCGGCGACGCTGGCGTTCGGCACGGTGCTCGGCGTGGTCTCGCTGGCGTTCCTCTGGCTCGCGGTCAACCCGCTGTCGGCCGTCTTCGCCGCCGGCGCGATCGCCGTCTACGTCGTCGGCTACACGATGGTCCTCAAACGGCGGACGCCGCAGAACATCGTGTGGGGCGGGATCGCCGGCTGCATGCCGGTGCTCATCGGCTGGTCGGCCGTCACCGGCGGGATCTCGTGGCCCCCGCTGCTGCTGTTCGGCGTCGTGTTCTTCTGGACCCCGCCGCACTACTGGCCCCTGTCGATGAAGTTCCGCAAGGACTACGCCGCGGCCGGCGTGCCGATGCTGCCGGTGGTCCGCGCGGACGCGCAGGTGGCGGCCCAGATGGTGGCGTACGCCCTGGCGATGGTCGCGTGCTCGCTGCTGCTGGTGCCGGTGGCGGAGATGACGTGGGTGTACGCGGCGGCCGCCGCCGGGCTCGGGCTGTGGTTCGTCGGCTCGTGCCTCTCGTTGCTGCGCCAGGCCCGCGACCCCGGGCACCACAAGGTGCGCGCGATGCGGGTGTTCCACCACTCGATCACCTACCTGACGCTGCTGTCCGTGGCGGTCGTCGTCGACGTGCACCTGCCCCTGTAGCCTCCGGGGCATGCCGCGTCTCGCCCAGGCGCTGGAGGCCTACCTCGCCCACCTCGACGTGGAACGCGGTCTGTCCGCCAACACCCTCGCCGCCTACCGGCGGGACCTCGCCCGGTACGTGGACTTCCTGGCAGGGCGCGGCATCGCCGCGCCGGCGGACGTCACGGAGCGCGACGTCGAGGACTACGTGCTCGCGGTCCGCACGGGCGGCGACGGCCGGGCCGCGCTCTCGGCGGCGTCGGCGGCCCGGGGCGTGGCGGCGATCCGCGGCTGGCACCGGTTCTGCGTGCCGGAGGGCCTGGCCGCCACGGACCCGGCGCGCGACGTCCACCCGCCCGCCAAGCCCAAGCGGCTGCCCAAGGCGCTCTCGGTCGAGGACGTGCGACGGCTGCTGGAGGAGGGCGTGATCGGCGACGGGCCCGCGCCGCTGCGCGACCGCGCGCTGCTCGAGCTGCTCTACTCGACCGGCGCCCGGATCTCCGAGGCCGTCGGCCTCGCGGTCGACGACCTCGACCTCGAGGCCAAGGCGGTCCGGCTGTTCGGCAAGGGCGGGAAGACGCGCGTGGTGCCGGTGGGGTCGTTCGCGGCCGGCGCCGTCGAGGCGTACCTGGTGCGGGCCCGGCCCGCGCTGGCGGCCGGGGGGCGGGGCACACCGGCGCTGTTCCTCAACGCCCGCGGCCGGCGCCTGTCGCGGCAGTCGGCGTGGGCGGTGCTGCGGGCCGCCGCCGAGCGGGCCGGCCTGGCCGACGCGGCGCACGTGTCCCCGCACACGCTGCGCCACTCGTTCGCCACCCACCTGCTCCAGGGCGGGGCCGACGTGCGCGTGGTGCAGGAGCTGCTGGGCCACGCCTCGGTGACCACGACGCAGATCTACACGATGGTGACGCCGGACCTGCTGCGCGAGGTGTACCTGACCAACCATCCCCGCGCGCGGTAAGTCGGCGGGGCGGGCGCGCCCGGCTCGGGTAGGTTTGCCGCGTGGTGAGCCAGACGACCCAGACCCGGCTCGACGTGGTGGGCCGGCCCATGCCGGACTTCCCGGTGCCGACGGTCCTGCCCTCGCACGGGCCGGCGCGCGTCATCGCGCTGTGCAACCAGAAGGGCGGCGTCGGCAAGACGACCACCGCGATCAACCTGGCCGCCGCGCTCGCCGAGTACGGCAGGCGCGTGCTCGTCGTCGACTTCGACCCGCAGGGCGCGGCCTCCGTGGGTCTCGGCATCTCGCCGCACGAGCTGGACCACACGGTCTACAACCTGCTGATGGACCGCAAGCTCGCCTACACCGACATCCTGCGGACCACCGCGGTGCCCGGCCTCGACCTGCTGCCCGCCAACATCGACCTGTCCGCCGCCGAGGTTCAGCTGGTCAGCGAGGTGGCCCGCGAGACGGCGCTGTCCCGCGCGCTGCGCCCCACGCTGGACGTGTACGACGAGGTGATCGTCGACTGCCAGCCGTCCCTCGGCCTGCTCACCGTCAACGCCCTGACCGCCGCGCACGGCGTGGTGATCCCGCTCGAGTGCGAGTTCTTCGCGCTGCGCGGGGTCGCGCTGCTCGTCGAGACCATCGAGAAGGTGCGCGACCGGCTCAACCCGCGCCTGCAGGTCGACGGCATCCTCGCCACGATGTACGACTCCCGCACGCTGCACGCGCGCGAGGTGGTCGCCCGGGTGCACGAGGCGTTCGGCGACACGCTGCTGCACACCGTCATCTCGCGCACGGTGAAGTTCCCGGACGCGACGGTCGCGGCCGAGCCGATCACCTCGTACGCACCGACCCATGCCGGCGCCGAGGCGTACCGGCAGCTGGCTCGTGAGCTCATCGCGCGTGGCGACGCCGCCTGACGCGCAGGAGTCCGCCCCGCTCGGCGCGACGGGGTTCGAGGTCCACCTCGACGTCTTCGCCGGCCCCTTCGACCTGCTGCTCGGCCTCATCGCCAAGCACAAGCTCGACATCACGGAGGTCGCGCTCGCCCAGGTGACGGACGAGTTCATCGCCCACATCCGCGCCGCCGACGGGACGTGGGACCTGGGGCAGGCGTCCGAGTTCCTCGTCGTCGCCGCCACCCTGCTCGACCTCAAGGCCGCCCGCCTGCTGCCCTCGGGCGCGGTGGAGGACGACGAGGACCTCGAGCTGCTCGAGGCGCGCGACCTGCTGTTCGCCCGGTTGCTGCAATACCGCGCGTACAAGCGGGTCGCGGCGTCGTTCGCCGCCCGGCTGGCCGACGAGGGCCGGCGCCGGCCGCGTGCCGTGACGCTCGAGCCGCAGCTGGCCGCGCTGCTGCCGGAGCTGGTGTGGACGCTGGGGCCCGACGAGCTCGCGGCGCTCGCCGCGCGCGCGCTGGCGCCGCGCCCGGTGCCCATGGTCGACATCTCGCACCTGCACGCCCCGGCGGTCTCGGTGCGTGAGCAGGCCGCGGTGCTCGTCGAGCGCCTGCGGCGGCACGGGACGGCGTCCTTCCGGTCGCTCGTCGGCGACGCCGCGTCGACGCTCGTCGTCGTCGCGCGGTTCCTCGCCCTGCTGGACCTCTTCCGCGAGTCGGCCGTCGCGTTCGAGCAGGTGACACCGCTGGGCGAGCTGACGGTGCGGTGGACCGGGACCGAGGACCTCGTGCCGGGGGAGAGCGACTTCGACGCGGTGCCGGACGAGCCCCCGGTGCCCGACGACCCCTATGCGCCCGACGACCCTTCTGCGCCCGACGAGCCCGGGGCGACCCCCGAGAACGAGGAGACCCACCCGTGAGCGAGCAGGACGAGGCCGTCACCGAGCCGCCCGCCGCCGACGAGCTGGCGTTCGACGTCGAGGACCTCCCCGGCGGGGCGACCGCCGCGCTCGAGGCCGTGCTGATGGTGGCCGACGAGCCGATCCCCGCGGTGCGGCTCGCGGCGGTGCTCGCGTTGCCCACCGCGCGGGTCGAGGAGCTGCTCGCGACGCTCGCGGCGGACTACCGCGGCGAGGCCGGCGGGCGGCAGCGCGGGTTCGAGCTGCGCGAGGCGGGCGGCGGCTGGCGCATCTACTCGGGGCCTTCGTACGCGGACGTCGTCGGACGGTTCGTGCTCGACGGGCAGCAGGGGCGGCTGACGCAGGCCGCACTGGAGACGCTCGCCGTCGTCGCGTACCGCCAGCCGGTGACGCGCGGCCAGGTCTCGGCGGTGCGCGGCGTCAACGTGGACTCCGTGGTGCGCACGCTGACGGCCCGCGGGCTGGTGGCCGAGATCGGGCTGGAGCCGACCAGCGGTGCGGTGCTGTACGGGACCACGGGATACTTCTTGGAGCGGATGGGCCTGTCGAGTCTCGACGAGCTGCCCCCGCTCGCGCCCTACCTGCCGGAGATCGACGCGCTGGAGGGTGTCGAACCGACCGGAGGAACCTCATGAGCAGCAGCGGCAGGCAGCCGACGAAGGACGTCCACGACCCCGAGGGCGTGCGGCTCCAGAAGGTGCTCGCCGCGGCGGGGGTCGCCTCCCGGCGCGCCAGCGAGGACCTGATCCTCGCTGGTCGCGTGACGGTGGACGGGATCGTGGTGCGCGAGCTCGGCGTCCGGGTGGACCCCGAACGGCAGGCGATCCACGTGGACGGCGACCGTGTGGTCACCGACCCCGAGCTGGTGACGCTCGCGTTCCACAAGCCCGAGGGCGTGCTCTCGACCATGAGCGACCCCGAGGGCCGTGAGACGGTCGCCGACTACGTCCAGGACGTCGACGTGCGGCTGTTCCACGTGGGCCGGCTCGACGCCGACAGCGAGGGCCTGCTGCTGCTGACCAACGACGGCGAGCTGGCCCAACGGCTGACCCACCCCTCCTACGAGGTGCCCAAGACGTACCTGGTGGACGTGATCGGCCAGGTGCCGTCCGGGCTGGGCAGCAAGCTGAAGAAGGGCATCGAGCTCGAGGACGGCCCGGTGAAGGTCGACAGCTACCGGCTGGTGGACATGATCCCGGGGCAGAGCCTCGTCGAGATCGTGCTCCACGAGGGCCGCAACCGCGTGGTGCGCCGGCTGTTCGACGAGCTGGGGTTCCCGGTGATCCGGCTGGTCCGCACCAGGATCGGCCCCATCCGGCTGGGCGAGCTGAAGTCCGGCCGCACGCGCGTGCTCAGCCAGGCGGAGGTCGGATCGCTGATGTCGGCGGTGGGCCTGTGACCATCGCCACCAAGGGCCCGGTTCTCGTCATCGGCACCGGGCTGCTCGGAGCCTCGGTGGGCCTCGGGCTGCGCCGCCACGGCGTCGAGGTGCAGCTGTCCGACCCGTCGCGCACCGCGCTGGCCCTGGCGCGGGACGTCGGCGCCGGTGCACCGGCGAGGCACGGCGACCCGGAGCCGGCGCTCGTCGTGGTCGCCGCCCCGCCGGACGTGACGGCGGACGTGGTGCGGGCCGCACTCGCCACGCACCCGCACGCGGTCGTCACGGACGTCGCGTCCGTCAAGGGTTACGTGCTCGACGAGCTACGCGCCGCCGGGGCCGATCTGACGCGCTACGTCGGGTCGCACCCGATGGCGGGCCGCGAGCGGTCCGGCCCGGCCGCCGCCGTGCCGGACCTGTTCCTCGGCCGGCCGTGGGTGATCGCCGACTCGGGCGAGTCGGAGCCCGCAGCGCTGCTCGCGGTGCGCTCGCTCGCGGTGGACCTCGGCGCCGTCCCGGTGACGATGGACGCCGCCGAGCACGACGCGGCCGTCGCCGTGGTCTCGCACCTGCCGCAGCTCGCGGCGTCGCTCGTCGCGGCACGGCTGCGCGGGCTCGACGAGCACGCGCTGGGGCTGGCGGGGCAGGGGCTGCGCGACGTGACGCGGCTCGCGGCGAGCGACCCCGCGCTGTGGACCTCGATCCTCGCCGCGAACGCGCTGGCGGTGCGCGCGGTGCTCGTCGAGCTGCGGGAGGACCTGGACCGCGTGGTCGACGCGCTGACGAGCGCCGCGCTCGCCACCGGGCCGGAGGACGTGGCGCCGGGCGCGCTGGCCACCATCGCGGACTCGATCGCCGCGGGCAACGCCGGCCAGTCACGCATCCCCGGGAAGCACGGCGGCGCGCACCGCTCCTACGTGGTGGTGACGGTGCTGGTGCCGGACTCACCGGGAGAGCTGGCGCGGCTGCTGACGGACGTCGGCGCGGCCGGGGTCAACCTCGAGGACCTCCAGCTCGACCACGCCGCCGGGCGTCCCGTCGGCATGGCGTCGATCTCGGTGCTGCCGGACCGTGAGGCGCGGCTGGTGGAGGCGTTGAGGGAGCGCGGCTGGCGGCTGGTCCGGTGACCCCTCTCGTCGTGGCGATCGACGGGCCGTCCGGGTCCGGGAAGTCGTCGGTCGCGAGGGCCGTCGCGCGGCGGCTGGGGCTGGCGTACCTCGACACCGGCGCGATGTACCGGGCGGCGACGTGGTGGTGCCTCGGGGAGGGTGTCGACCTGGCGGACGCGCCCGCGGTCGCGGACCTGGTCCGGCGGCTGCCGCTCGTCATGGGGCTGGACCCGGTGTCGCCGACGGTGCGGGTCGCCGGCGTGGATGTCGCCGGGCCGATCCGCGAGAGCTGGGTGTCCGAGCAGGTCAGCGCGCTGTCCACCAACCTCGCCGTGCGCGCCGAGCTCGTCGCGCGGCAGCGCGACCTGGTGCGGGCCGAGCGGGAGGGCGGGTTCTCCGGCGGGCGGGGCGTGGTGGCCGAGGGCCGCGACATCACCACCGTCGTCGCCCCTGACGCCCAGGTGCGCGTGCTGCTGACCGCGAGCCCGGCGGCGCGGCTCGCTCGTCGTGCGCGCGAGGTCCACGGGCAGGCCGACGCCGCCGCGGTCGAGGCGACCCGCGACCAGGTGCTGCTCCGGGATGCGCGCGACTCGACGGTGGTCGACTTCCAGCGACCGGCTGAGGGCGTCGTGCTCGTCGACTCGTCGGACCTCGACCTGGGCGGGACCGTCGATGCCGTGCTCGCGGTCGTCGCGCGGGTGACGGGCGGTGCGGCGTGAACGCCGAGCGCCCCGCCGGGTGGGTGCCCGGCCCGGCCGGGCCCGCCTGGTCGCGCTGGCTGGGCCGGTTCATGGGCCGGGTCGTGTGGAACACGATGGTCGTCGGCGCGGATCGCGTGCCCGAGGAAGGCCCGGTGGTGCTCGCCGCAAACCACGTGGCCGCGATCGACGGCCCGCTGCTGATCGGGCTCGCTCCGCGAGCGCTGCACATCATCAGCAAGCAGGAGATGTTCCACGGCGCGCTGGGGCTGCTGCTCACCTGGGCCGGACAGATCCCGGTGGACCGCAGCAACGGGCGCGCGGCGCTGACCGCGTCCCTCGGCGTGCTGCGCCGCGGCGGCGTGGTGGGAATCTTCCCCGAGGGCAACCGCGGCCGGGGCGAGGTGACGGACGTGCGCTCCGGCGCGGCGTGGCTCGCGGTGCACGGCGGGGCACCCCTGGTGCCGGTGGTGTTCCTCGGGACGCGCCGCACGGGGGAGTCGACCGGGCATGTGCCGGCGTTCCGCCGGCGGCTGTACATGGAGTTCGGCGAGCCGGTGGCGCCCGCGAGCCAGGGGCCGGTCCGCGAGCGGGTCGGCGCGACGAGCGAGCTGCTGCGCGCGGCGATGGTGGCGCTGCTGGCCGACGCCCAGTCCCGCACGGGCATCGCCCTCCCCACGGACGTCCCCACCCGCACCCCCTGAGTCCACCCGCACCCTCCCGCCGCCGCCGCCTTCGCCTCCCCCCCAACACACACTCTTCACCGAGCGCATCGTTCGTGGCCCAGCGCGTACGTTCGGGCGCTCCAGACGTGCGCGCTCGGTCACCAACGATGCGTTCGGCGGGGTTGGCCTGGGGGACAGGGGAGAATGGGGGGGTGGGTTCCTCCGAGTTTCCTTCGTCCGTCGCGCCCGACGAGGGCGTCGTGCCCGACGAGGCGCGCGAGCGCGCGCTGCGGGCGGGGCTCGCCGAGTACGAGCTCGACGAGGAGGACCTGCTCCTGCTCGAGGGCGGCGGCGGGGCCGACGAGGCCGGCCGGGGTGGCCGTGCACTGCCGGTGCTCGCGGTCGTCGGCCGGCCGAACGTCGGCAAGTCGACGCTGGTCAACCGGATCATCGGCCGGCGCGAGGCCGTGGTGCTCGACACCCCCGGCGTGACGCGCGACCGTGTGCGGTACCCGGCGGAGTGGGCGGGCCGCGACTTCGTGGTGGTCGACACGGGCGGCTGGGAGGTCGACGTCGCGGGGATCGACGCGCGCGTCGCCGAGCAGGCCGAGGTGGCGATCGCCCAGGCGGACGCCGTCGTGTTCGTCGTCGACGCGACCGTCGGCGCCACGGACACCGACGAGCAGGTGGTGCGGCTGCTGCGCCGCGCGGGCAAGCCGGTGGTGCTCGTCGCGAACAAGGTGGACGGGCCCGCGGTCGAGGCGGACGCGGCGGCGCTGTGGGGACTCGGTCTCGGGCAGCCCTACCCGATCTCGGCGCTGCACGGGCGCGGGACCGGCGACATGCTCGACGCGGTGCTGGACGCGCTGCCCCAGGAGTCGGCGCACGGCGCGACCCGGCCGGACGGACCGCGCCGCGTAGCGCTCGTCGGGCGCCCGAACGTGGGGAAGTCCTCGCTGCTGAACAAGATCGCCGGGGCCGAGCGCGTGGTGGTCGACGACGTCCCGGGCACCACCCGGGACCCGGTCGACGAGCTCGTCGAGCTGCGCGGGATCCCGTACGTCCTCGTCGACACCGCCGGCATCCGCCGGCGCGTCCACCAGACGAGCGGCGCGGACTTCTACGCGTCCCTGCGCACCCAGGCGGCGATCGAGAAGGCCGAGGTGGCCGTGGTGCTCGTCGACGCCTCGGAGCCCATGACGGAGCAGGACATCCGGGTGATCCAGCAGGTCGTGGACGCGGGTCGCGCGCTCGTCGTCGCCTACAACAAGTGGGACCTGATGGAGGACGAGCGGCGCTACTACCTGGAGCGGGAGATCGAGCAGGAGCTCGTACAGGTGCAGTGGGCGCCGCGGGTGAACGTCTCGGCGCTCACCGGCTGGCACGCCGACCGGCTCGTGCCCGCGCTCGAGACCGCCCTGGCGTCGTGGGACACCCGCGTGCCGACGGGCCGGCTCAACGCGTTCCTCGGCGAGCTGGTGGCGGCGCACCCGCACCCGCTGCGCGGCGGCAAGCAGCCGCGGATCCTCTTCGCGACGCAGGCGTCCACCCGCCCGCCGCGGTTCGTCGTCTTCGCGACCGGCTTCCTGGAGGCGGGCTACCGCCGCTACATCGAGCGCCGGCTGCGCGAGACGTTCGGGTTCGAGGGGTCGCCGATCGTCGTCTCGGTGCGGGTGCGGGAGAAGCGCAGGCGCTGAGCTCGCTACTGCGGCGGGATCGCACCCCGCAGCACGGCCGGGTCCTTCAGGGAACCCGGCTCGCGGTACAGCGAGAGCAACGCGCGGGCGGCGTCCGTGGAGTCCCACACGTTCCACAGCAGCACGCCGACGAGCGAGTCGCGGTCGGTGTAGTACACGACGCCCGTCTCGTCGCGCTCCGCCCAGTCCTCGACGAGCGTGAGCCGGGCGTCCAGGACGCCGACGGCCTCGTAGCCGAGGTCGAAGATGTCGGAGTAGAAGAACGGCGTGTGGACGTACGGCTCCGGTGGCCGGCCGGTGAGCGTCGCCGCCATCGCCCGCCCCGCGGCCCGCCCGGAGACCGTCGCCTGGTCCACGTGCTCCACGCGTCGGCGCCCCAGGATGCCATCTGGGTAGGAGGCGACGTCGCCGGCAGCGAACACCGCCGGGTCCACCGTGCGCAGGAACCGGTCGACGATCACACCGTCCTCGACCGGCAGGCCCGCCGCCTGTGCGAGCTCCACGTTGGGCTCGATGCCCAGCCCGAGCACCACGCCGGCACCCGCCAGGGCCACCGGCGTCCCAGCCACGTCGGCGTGCACGGTGACCGTGCCCACCGCCGAGCGCTCGAGCCACCGGGCGCGCGCCTGCGTGCGCACCGCCACGCCGTGCTCGTCGAACTCCCGGCGGATGCGGCGCGCCAGCCCGGGCGGGTAGGTCTTGCCCCCGACCTCGTCGTCCGGCACCAGGAAGGTCACCCGGCTGCCGGAGATCGCCAGCCCGGCCGCCAGCTCCGTCCCGACGAACCCGCCGCCGACGACGACCACCTCCCGCCCCGCCAACGCGCGTGCGCGGTGGTAGTCGCCGATCGTGCGGTAGTAGACCACCTGCGGCGACGGACCGAGGTTGAGCTCGTGCGGCCGGCCGCCCGTCGCCAGCAGCAGCGCGCGGTAGCCGTACAGGTCGTCGTCCACCGTGACCGTGCGCTCGATCCGGTCGAGGTGTGTGACCCGCGTGCTGGTGCGCACCTGGGCGCCCGCGGCCTCGTCGGTGCCGAGGAACGGCTCGTGCGCGTCCGGGTCGCGCCACAGGTCCTTGGACAGCGGGGGGCGCTCGTAGGGCGGGTCCGCCTCCTCGCCGAGGATCGCGATGCTGCCGTCGGGGTCCACCTCCCGGATCCCGCGGGCGGCCGCGTCCGCCGCCATGCCGCCGCCGACGATGACGTAGTCGTAGTCGAA
>Ga0255334_1000433_pt1 | contig 33633 bp, 31 predicted proteins | sample EtOH5_35cm_T3_12_FD_202080 | JGI IMG/M metagenome (GOLD analysis project Ga0255334, IMG submission 202080) | Sandy soil microbial communities from University of British Columbia, Vancouver, Canada - EtOH5_35cm_T3_129 | ecosystem: Engineered > Artificial ecosystem > Sand microcosm > Unclassified ... | reverse complement strand
CCTGTTTGCCCAAAACCCGCACTTATCCATAACCCAAATTATCCGCTCCAAGCAGGATGCACCTGATTCTGACACTGATTCTCTGGCTTCTTAAAGTTGGAGAACTTTTCACTGTCCAGTTACTAAAAGTACTTATAAATATGTGTATAGTATTGCAGAAAATACTTTTTATTTTATTGAAAAACGATCAGCTTATTGCTCGAAAAGTTTTCCTCCTGAATTGGTCTACGGCTTGTACTGCTGCTGACAAACAGCGAGAATAGGGAAGGATGGTCAATTAGTGTTCAGAAACAAAAACTTTTTTTACCTTTGGAGCGGCAGATTAATAAGCAATGCCGGAGATAGCCTTTATTATATTGTGCTTTCTTGGTACATAGTGGAACTAACCAATCAATCCAAGTGGGTGGGTTTCTTAAACTTTTCCATTTTCCTACCTTCTACTTTCTCGTTTGTGTTCGGCCCCTTGATCGATAAGGCAAACTCAAAAAAATTATTAATTCTCTGCGAGGTTGGACAACTGCTTTCGATATCTGTAATTGCCGGGTTCATTTACTTTCATAACTCAAACCCACTTTGGATATGTATATTTACGTTTCTTGCCTCTATATTTGGCATGAATACCTACACGATACAGGACATTCTTGTCCCCAAAATTGTTCCCAGATCACAATTGGCCAACGCTCAGCAGTACATGTCCATGGCTTATAATGGCAGCGAGTATCTGTTTAATGCGATTTCAGGATTTTTGATAAATGTTTTTAGCACATTTTTCTTAATCGTCGTTAACATCGTTACCTTCATAGCATCGATCTTTTCGTTCTCAAACATTCATTTGCCAAAGAAACAGGTGGTTCCGGAATTCAATAACTTTGGCGGCGAAGGCGAGAAAAAATGGGCTTTCCTACAAGGGTTTTCGATTATCTATCGAAATAAACCAGTCCTTCTTATGGTCATCTGCTCGGCCGTGCTCAATTTTTTATTCGGTGGACTCAATGTATACTTGGTCTTGATTGCCAAACAGCAGAATAGCGCAGTGCTTTTTGGATTCACGACGGCTGCCCTAGCTGTTGGCACCTTGCTGGGGACAACGTTGCTTTCAAGCCTACTTTTAAAAAGAATGCGGCATGGAAGTGCACACGTTATTTCTACGGTCTGTTTTGGAATTGCCATCTGCATTTCCGCAGTTTTTGCCAACTCCGAGTTCATCAGTCTCTGCCTTGGCGTTGCGGCTCTCTTCCTGGGAGTCACCCATGTGACAGGGAAACCGTATTATCAAGTTCTTGTGGACGGAAAAGACTTGGGCAAGGTCATGAGTGCAAATTACAGCATCAGTGTTGGAGCATTGCCGTTTGGTTCATTATTGTTCGGTTTTTGGGGATCAGCATTAAGTTCGACCCATTTTTTACTCTTGTTTGGAGGAACCTATTTGGTTGTCGGATTGCTTTATTTGGGAAATAAAACCATTATGAATTTTTCATTAGCTGAAGATTAACTCAGACGGCAAGGAGATTGCGCTCGAATCCGCCCCGCTGCTCGAACAAGGCACTTTCTTGGTTCCACTGCGCTTTCTCATCGAGGGGCTGCACTTGACAACGGAGAACGATCGCGGAGTCGTCGTCCTACGGGGGGACAAGTGTCTGACCAAGGGCAAGTTCACCTATTTTGCCGACGACGATCGTTTCGGCTTGGCGAGAACCCTCGACCCGCTGGCCGTCCGTCCAATCAACTTTCGCTGAAATATGCAAATGAACGAAAAGACCGGCTTGCTAGATGGGCGCTCATCGGTCAGCGCCCGGAATGTCGGCGGGGCCGCGATCCCGGAGGGGCAAGAGGATTTGCCTCTTTGGTTCTACTTTGACGCAGGGCTCATCACCACGGACGGGGAAGGTCCCATGATCGGCAGCAAAGACCGCGACCGCCCCGCGCTCAAGAAAGACCAGGCGTTCACTCGCGAGTCCCACCTCGGAGGGCGAAGCCCTGACGACCAGCTGCGTCTCGTTCTGGCGGCGGGCACATTTCCCCGCTGAAGAAGTAACGCCGCACACGCACCAAAAGACCTCTCCAGGCCTGCTGACTCAGGCGGCGGAGAGGTCTTGTTTTGCCGTTCAGATATCGTCTTTGACAGTCATCTTGAAATCTTTCAAAGCTTCCAGATTGGCTTTGGAATTGCCGAGATTAGAGGGGGGAGGATCGACGGTACGATAGCGAATGTCGCGAGTGAGCAGTCGCAAGTGCTCAAGCGCTTCGTCCAGTTGGTCGAGGATCACGGATACGGCGAGTAGCAACAAGGCCCCGGCCTCCCAGGAGATCCATGTGAGCAGGGCGGTCCCCAGATGCCGGCCGTCGGCCAAGAAGCCGCTATAGATCCCGAGAAGCAAGCCGGCGACCGCTGTGATGCCGGCCAGAACGCGAAAGATCGAACTCATGATTCACCGTTCCTTCCTTCTGCCAAATATCCTTATGCTGGAAGAAAGCCTCGCTTCCACTATAACAGAAGGATAGCCGGAAAAGAAAGTCTCAAGTCGCCCACCGGGGCGGTTGATCAGCGATTAATCCTCGAGTGTTCAGCTTTTCTTCCTTACCGGGATGTAAATCTCCATCTGCACAAGCCCGTTCTCGTCGCCGCTGCCGCTGCGCTCGTCGTAATATTCAAATTCCGCGCCGGCTCCGGAATGCTCATAGTCGGAATGGGGGAACCATTCCTCATAGATCGCTTTCCAGGTCTGCTGGATCGAATCAGAGAACTGCTCCCGCTTCACCTGCGGGGTGGTGAATACCGCATAGGTCGCCCCGGGGAAGGAGCGCAGCACCGTCCCGGCCGGAACCGCCGCGGATTCATCGGCGTCCATGCCGATAAGATAGGTGAATTCTCCCGACTCCATGTTGAAGTCGGTGCAGATGCCGTACTCGTCCCGGGAGCCGGTGGCTTCGTGCAGGATGCGGCCCCATCCCTCCCGGATGTACTCGTTCCAGAAGGCCGGAATGTCCGAGTTGTTCTGGCCGTTGACGTTGGTGGTCGCGAGCGGGTACGCCAATACGCGAAAAGCCGGTTTCTCCACAATGCGGTAATCCATGCAGATTTCTCCTAAGTAGGGATTATAGCGCTTCTTTACGACATTCGCCCGCGGGTAGGAAGGCGTGTCGACCCGCCGTTTCCGGTACGTGCCGGGCGTCATGCCGAAGAGCTTGCGGAAGGCGCGGATGAACGTTTCTTGCGTGCCGAAGCCGCAGTCCAGGGCGATGTCCAGCAGCCGGTCGTCCGTGTGCGAGACGCGGCAGGCGGCTCGCGCCAGCTTGCGCTTGCGCACATACTCCATCACCGTGTCGCCGACCATGAAGAGGAACACACGGTGGAAGTGGTAGTCGGAAAAGCCCGCGATGGCGGCCAGCTCCGAGAGGTTCGGCTGCGCGTCCGCTTCTTCGTCGGCCCGCTTCTCGATATAGTTGAGCACCATCTGGATTCGTTCCGGATAATCGTTCATCCTGCGCCCTCCTTCCTTACTCAGAATAGCAGAGAAAACATATGTTCTCTTGACGTTTTTTGCGGTCGTGGGGGGAGTACTGTCAGAAGGCCCAACTGCCTCCCCGGAAGATCGGCTCGCGCGCGCCGTCCGCCGTCTCGCCGTCGATGTCCATCGCGGCGGAGCCGATCATGAAGTCCGTGTGCACGAGGCTCTGGTTGAAGCCGCGCTGCTGCAGCTCTTCGCGCGAAAGGCCCTGCCCGCCCTCCGCGCAAGTGGGATACGAGGCTCCGATGGCCAAATGGCAGGAGGCATTCTCGTCATAGAGCGTGTTGTAGAAGACCAGGCCGGACTGCGAAACCGGAGACTCGTGCGGCACAAGCGCCACCTCGCCAAGACGGCAGGCTCCTTCGTCGGTGGCGATGAGCGCCCGCAGGACGCTCTCCCCCGTCTCCGCCTTCACATCGGTGATCCGGCCCTCTTCGAAGGTCAGGGTGAAGTTCTCGATGCGGGCGCCGTTGTAGTTGAGCGGCCGGGTGCTCGTCACATAGCCGGAGACGTCGTTCCGGTCCGGGGCCGAGAACACCTCTTCCGTCGGGATATTGGCGACGAAGGGAATTCCCTTCGCGTTCTTCTCGCCTGCGGACATCCACAAGTGGCCTTCCGGCAAACCGACGGCCAGCTCCGTTCCCGGAGCCTTGAAATGGAGGCGGCGGTAACGCTTGGCGTTCAGACGGGTAGACCATCGCCCGAGATGCTCGATATGGTTCTGCCACTCAGCCACCGGATCTTCCCGGTCTGCGCGCGTAAGCCGGAAGATCGCTTCCCAGAGCTTGTCCACGGCTTCCCGTGGGGAGAGCTCGGGGAAGACCTTCGCCGCCCAGCCTTCATTCGGCGCCGTCACCACGAGCCAGCTCACGATGCTAGCCCGCGTGTAGCCGCTGTACTCGCGGTTCGCCTCTGCCAGAGCCTTGCTCGCCTTGGCGATGCGGGCCGGATCGATCCCGCTGAACAGATCCGGATCGGTGCCTTTTACGGTCATGAAGGCGGCTCCCTCCAGAGCCAGTTCCACCATGCCGGCGGGCTTCCACAGCGGCACGCGGCTGAGCGCTTCCTCCGGCGCTTCCCGGTATTTGAGAGCGGTGAGCAGCTCGTCTGTCCACTCCACATGGACATTGCCGGCTCCCGCCGCATAAGCCTTGCGCGCCACCCGGCGGACGAATTCCGCCGCCGTGATCGGAGCGTTCACGACCAGCGTCTGGCCGGGCTGCAGGTTGATCCCCACGCGGACGGCAAGCTCCGCGTAATGCTCCAGATTGCGTTCATATGCTTCCCTGTTCATTTCTGCAAGACCCTTTCCTGGTGAATTTGCCGACTCTTGCGGCGATCTGTTCCCGTTATATCGTGCCGCGCCGATCCTGTCAAACGGTGGACCCCCCGAAACGGACATGCCCTTGCGAAACCTGTAAACATATACGGGAATGATCAGAAGGAGGACGATCGACAATGTCCGCAATCTATGAGGACCTGGACATGAATTTCTCCTTGCTTGAGAGCATGATGGACCAGTTGGAAGAGAAGCTGGGCGAGCTGGAGAACGCCCTTCTGTTTCTCGATTTTATCGCGGCCGGGGGACTCAGCCGGGTAGGCGAAGCGGCAGATTATGATCGGACCGGGCAGCCGGATTTTGGCGAAACCGAGTAGCGCAAGTGAAGCGAAGATACCTCCAGAGGCAGGATAGAATAGTAGAAACCGCTTTCCCCATCCCTTGCGGCGGATGCGAGATGCGGTTTTTTTGAAATTGCAGAGAATATTAAGGTTCGAGTTGAAGTTTTAGATGGAGCCAGTATAAATGTTGCGTATCCTTAAGGGAGTCAGGCCCTCGCCGGCTTCCTGAAGCAGGTGGCAAGCAGCTCCAGCAGGAATGCGCACGCAAAGACGAGCATCCAGTCGAAGCAGACATTGAACAGGAAGAGATGCTTGCCGAGGTCGGCCTCGCCGTCTCCCAGGATCGGGACGATGAAGGAAAAGGCTCCTGCGGCAGCAATCCAGGCATGCACCTCGGCGGCGCGTCGCCGTCCGGGATCGGCAGAGCGGAGGAGCGAGCAGGCGGCAAGCGAGAGATAGCCGGCGAAGACGAGCGCGACGAAGGCGAGCCGATGCGGCAGGACATGCCGCTTGAATTCGCTCCAGGCGCTGAAGCGATAGGAGAGGGCGCCTGGCGGCTTGCCGGCGCTTTTCTCATAATTGCCTAAGTAGTACGGGCGGATGGACATTCCGCTGGCCGCTGTCCGCTCCAGCTTTTGCCCAAGCCTTGCGGGATGGCTCGCATAGAAGCGAAGAATGTCCATGTGGCTGATCGCTCCGTAGATGTCGCGGCGAAGCCGGAGATCGCTCTGGGCAATGGGTGTTCCCTTCTGAAAATAATTCGTTCCAGCCAGCACGGCCAATTCTTCCGTCAGGCCGAGAGATCTCAGATCCTCCCGCGGTGCGGGCGAATCCTTGAGCACCCCGTAGAAGACCGTTTGATAGAGATTGATCTGCTTGAGGCTCTGGGGAGCGGCGGCGTACATCAGCAGCGAGAGCAGGACGAGCGCCGCCGCACCCCCGGCGGCCGTCTTTCGCCAGGCTCCGGCCGGGCTCAGCTTGCGAAAGCGCAGTCCGAGAACGGCGAAGGCGAGCCCGATCGGCGCATTCTGCAGCTTGGTGCAGGCGAGCGCGGCGGCGGACGCATAGAACAGGGCGAGCAGCCGCGCGGAGCCGCCCTCCGAACGGGCGACGGCCAGCGCAAGGGCGGCGGTCAGCAGGAAGAAGATCAGCGCGAACGGCTCGCCGAACAGCGAATTGAAATAAGCGAGATAGCCGATGTCGAGATAGACGAGCGACAGGGCGCAGGCGAGAAATCCGTTCACCAGCTGGGAGCGGGTTTTTCCGTATTTTACAGTCAAATAGAGAGCTGAGGCGTGAAAGACCGCATAGAAAGCGGAGAGAAGCCGGATATCAAACTTCCCGTCGCAAAGCCGGGAGATCGCCCCCGCCGCAAACAACAACGGAAGCTGAGAGGAAGCATAACCGCCCAGTCCGAAGCGGGCATAGCCGTACTTGCTGTGAGCGTAGCGGAAATAACGGTCCGCCCACGGCTCGGCGCGATCTTGGTACTCCAGGCCGCCCGCCGCCATCACCCGGGCGAAATCCCCGTTATCAGCGACGCCGATGATGGGAGCCGGCAGGAGCAGGGCGGCATAGAGCACAAGCGCTGCGAGCGCCGCGACATGCTCGGCGCGAATCGGGAAGGGAGGGGCGGGAAGTCTCATCGGGGTCGGCAACCTTTCCTGGCATCGGCTTACAGGGCCTATGTACCCAATTTTCCCATTCCGGCGGCTTCTATACGCCCTATGCTGCGCCGGGAGCGAAAAGGCCCGGCATGTAATCGAATTGTAATGCAATCGTAAATCGGCGTTAACCATAAATTCGACAAAATCTACTACAATGGAAGTAAGCTTTAGAATATTCAGATAATTGTCCGGGCGAATAGTCTCGGGTTTGTCCACCTCAAGTCCCGGGTTTTTGCCGCTGACAGGCGTTTATCCTTGGGGGCAACGCAGGAGTGCCGAGAGAAAGGAAGGAAGAATCATGAGTACACCGGAAGTCGCGCTCAATGTTTTTCCAGCCTCGATAGATGGAAGCGCATTCATTGAGGCTCCCATCGTCCCCCGCCCGTATTGGCTGATCCGGCGATGGAGGCTGATTCTCTCCCTTCTCTTGATCGGAGCCATTCTTGCCGCAAGCGGCCTGGTCGGGTTCTACGCCTACATTCTGTACCGCCTGCAGAAGCCTCCGGTTCCCGCCCTCAGTTCCAATCCCTGGAAGTCTATCGGGCTTCCCTACAGCGATGTCGAATTTCCCAGCGTGAACGGAAAGACGCGTCTGGACGGCTGGTATATCCCGGGAGCGTCGCGGAACACCGTCATCCTGTCGCACGGGTACGGCGGCAACCGCGAGGAGCCGTGGATTCCGCTCTACCAGATCGCGAAGGAGCTGCACATGAACGGGTTTAACGTGCTGATGTTCGACTACAGCTTCGTCCGACCGGAGCATTACGTGACCGGCGGCATCCAGGAATCCTCGGAGCTGCGCGGAGCGATCCGCCTGGTCAAGGAGCTGGGCGACGACCAGATTTACATCTGGGGGTTCTCCATGGGAGCGGGCACCGCATTGCAAACCGCTTTGCAGGACCCGCATGACATCAACGGGATGATACTGGACAGCACCTTCATCCTGGATTCCAACGCGCTTTTCCAGAACGTCAAGCAGCGGCTGACCCGTCTGCCCCGCTTTCCTTCCCTGTTCATGCTCAATCTGCTGTCGCCGCTCTACACGGGGTACAGCCTGAACCAGGTTCCCATCGAGCAGATGAAGAGCACCAAGTTTTCCATGCCGCTCTTCCTCGTGCATGGGGAGCAGGACAAGGTCGCCCCGGTAACAAGCGTCGAAGCGCTCTACCAAGAGCAAAAGGGCTACCCAGGCACGGAGCTGTGGCTGATTCCCGACGGGCAGCATGAATTCATCTACAAGTATCATCAGCAGGAATATATGAAGCGGACGATCAAATTTCTCTATGACAGCGTCCACCAGACCAATGCAGCAAGGGCGCCCAAGCTGCTTGAGGTATGACGCGGCAGCGAAATGATCGAGAACTGGCGCTTGCCTGTAAAGGGAACCGACGGATCGAACGGGCGGGCAGTCAGTTGTTACGGAAAATTTTAACGATTTGGGATATCGCTAATCCGGTGTGAAGAGGGGATGGGATAGAAATAGTGCTTTCTCATATCGTTATTCCCTGAAAATGGGCTATTTCCTACCCTGGCAGACCCATTTAGTGATACGCGATATTGTTATTTCGGCGCGAAGGGCGGTTGTCCGAAAAATAGTGCCTTCTCATATCGTTCCCTCTGACGCCCCTCGCGCCTGTCTATTGTATAATCCATATATTTTGCCCGGAAACGCAAAGGAGCTGTCCCCGGTCATCTCGGATGACTTGGAGACAGCTCCTTTACTCAAAATTTCAGAAAGTATGGATTTGGCATTCATCCTTTCTGAAATTCTCGGTAAACGCTCAGCGTCAATAAGACGCCGATAGGCGTTTATCCTTGTGCGGACCGGTCGGTTTACTTGCGCAGGTTCTGCTTGTCGATCAGCTTGTTCTGTTCGTCGATCATGCGGTTTTTGACGCTGCGGGATTCCTGGAAGATCCGGCGGCTCGCTGTCGCGCCGCTCACTCCCGCGATGAATTCCCGCAGGCGGCTGTCTGGTTGCGGAGTGGCTGGCTTCTGACGCGACAATTCATTCCAAGGCTTGTCCATCTTCGCAATTCCTCCTCAAGGTAGACGTTGGCAAATGCTTACCCTATTTCAAGGGCTTTGAAACAGATTGAAATCGGCAGCTTTGAAAAAGAAAGTGAAATCAATCACACAATCATGAAGATTTCATGAAAAAAACACAATTTGTCCATTCGATTGTAACAAAAAAAGGCAAAAAAATCGTTTCAAAGGCGGATTATCTGTTATATAATTAGGCAGATGATAATCATTATCATTTATACTCACTCTGCAGCAAAGAGGATGATAGCGATGAATTTAACTCAGATTTCAATTGGCGATAAAGTCCGGATTACCAATCTGTCCTCTATGAACCAGTTGGTTCGCCGTCGGTTGATCGACCTTGGGATCATGGAAGGTACGGTCATTCAGATCAAGAAGACTCTGCCGTTCGGAGGACCTTACACCATTGAAGCCTGCGGTCAAAGGATCGCCATCCGAAAGAAGGAAGCGGAGCAGATTTGGGTGGAAGCCGCATGATGCAGATCGCCCTCGCAGGGAACCCGAATACGGGGAAGAGCTCCCTGTTCAATATTCTGACCGGCTCTTATGAATATGTCGGCAACTGGACCGGAGTAACCATCGAGAAGAAGGTCGGGCTGCTGAAGAACAAGCAGGGATACCTGATCGACTTGCCCGGCATCTATTCCGTCAATCCCCTCTCCAAGGATGAAGGGGTCACCGCGAACTTCCTTCTGAACGAATCCTTCAACCTCATTCTGAACGTGGTGGACGCGTCTCAGTTGGAGCGGAACCTCAACCTGTCGATCCAGCTGTTGGAATTCGGCAAGCCGATGGTGATCGGCCTGAATATGGTCGATGTCGCCAACCAGCAGGGAATGAGTATTGATATCAATAAACTGAGCGGACTGCTCGGTGTTCCGGTTTCCCCGGTGGTCGCCCGTACGGGCAAAGGGGTGGATGAGCTTCTCCACCGCGTGATGGGTGAAGACAGCGGGCCGGCCTTCCCGTTCAAGATCGACTATGGCTACAAGATCGAGGATGCCATCGACGTCCTGTCCCGCAAGCTGCCCGAGGGGCTCAAAGCGAACAGGCGCTGGCTGGCCATCCAATTCTTCGAGGGCAACGAGGTCGTGGCCTCCTATCTCAAGAAGTATGTCGAGGAGAGCTGGCTGCAGGACCTGTACCGCAAGACGGAGCAGGGAGTCTCGCAGCAGACCGGTAGTCAGCTGCTACCCCAGGCGATTCGGCAGCGGCGCGCCGAAGTAATCGAGGGCATTCTCGGCCAGGCGGTCACGCAGACGAAGGACAACAATCAGACCTTCTCCGACCGGATCGACCGGATCGTCACCAACCGGTTCCTGGGCATTCCCATCTTCCTGGCTTTCATGTACGTGACCTTCAAGCTGACTTTTGAATGGTTGGGCAATCCTCTGTCCGGTCTCCTGGACAGCTTCATCTCCGGACCGCTGACGGACTGGGTGACGGCTTTCCTCAACCAGGTGCATGCCACCGAGTTCATCAGGGCTTGCATCGTCGACGGCATTATCGCCGGCGTAGGCGGCGTTCTCGTCTTCGTTCCGCAGATCTTCATCCTGTTCTTTATCATCTCTTTCATCGAGGATTCGGGCTACATGGCTCGGATTGCGACGGTTATGGATAAGGTCATGGAAGGCATCGGCCTGAACGGCAAAGCCTTCATCCCGATGATCATCGGCTTCGGCTGCAATGTGCCGGGTGTCATGGCGGCCCGCTCCATCGAGCGGCCGAATGAACGGCTGCTCACGATTCTGCTCACGCCGCTCATGTCCTGCTCCGCTCGCCTGCCGGTCTACGTGCTCTTCGCCGGCGCCTTTTTCACCAGCAATCAAGGACTCGTCATCTTCTCGCTGTATCTGCTCGGAATCGTCGTGGCCCTCTTGATCGCGAAGTTGTTTTCCTCGACGATCCTCAAGCAGGAGGGCGGCTCGATGTTTGTGGTGGAACTGCCGCCCTACCGCATTCCGCAGTGGCAGACCCTCGCCCGCAGCACCTGGGAGAAGGGCAAGGGCTTTCTGCGCAAAGCCGGTACGTTCATCTTCGGCGGCTCGATTCTCATCTGGCTGCTCTCGTATACCGGCCCCGGCGGCGTCAATGTGCCGATGAACGATAGCTTCCTCGCCGTGATCGGCGGCGTCATCGCGCCTTTGTTCCATCCGCTCGGCTTCGGCACCTGGCAGGCCGGCGCATCGCTCATCACCGGATTTGCCGCCAAGGAAGTCATCGTCTCCACGATGGCCATCATCTATTCCGTGCCGGATTCCGGGCTCAGCGGAGTTCTGATGGGGCAATACACGGCGCTCCAGGCTTACAGCTTCATGGCTTTCATCCTGCTGTACATCCCTTGCCTGGCAACCGTCGGGGTCATCCGCAAGGAAACCAATTCCTCCAAGTGGACCTGGTTCTCCATGGGCTATGCTTTCCTCACCGCATACATCATCTCAATCATTATCTATCAAGGCGGCAAGCTCATCGGCTTGGTTTGATTAACAGGCATATCAGGCAAGGCCAGTCTGGAAAGGATGTGGAGTTATGCTATTCAGCATCGTGTTCGGCGTCGCCATCTTCGGCTATGCCGGTTGGACTCTTCGCCGCCATATCATCAAGAGCAAGGAGGGCCAATGCTCAGGCTGTTCGCTGGGTGAATCCTGCCCGTCGGCAAACTGCTGCGGCGGCGAGTCTTCCTCGCAACCCCCGTTACGCCCCTCCAAGTCGTAAGGGAAGCTTTCCTCACCGTGTGTCGAGGCGCCCGCCTTCGGGATGCCTTGGCGCACGGTTTTTTGTCGTTTGGCCATTTGGGCTATGCTATAATGAAAAAAGTCAAGGATAAGCGCCTGCCGGCGTCCTTATGACGCCAGAGGTTTGCCGATGAAAGATCAGAACAGGACATTTGCACAAAAAAGACCGTGCTTATCGGGAAACGGGGAGTGAAATGCATGTGGTTGATCTTGGGAGTGGCGCTCGCACTGGTGTATCTTCTCATCACCAATCAATCGCGCAAGAGGAAAGCGGACAAAAAGAAGATTGAGCCGAACCCGCAGGGCAAGCAGCCGATCGTGCCGGTCCGGTGGACGCCGAACTTGACCGCGGAAGCGGACCAGGAAGCGGAAATGGCCCGGCTCAGCGCCAGCAAGGAGCCTTATGCGGCGGAAGTGGACAGCGCGCAGGAAAATGCGGCGGAAGTGGACAACGCGCAGGAGAATGCCGCGGAAGCTTCCGATGCGCAGGCGGAGAGAGCGGCGGCCGGCGGCGGGCGGGAGGATCGGCAGGATGCCGGGCCGCTCGCCGAGCCGGCTGCTGGGACGGCCGCCGAGCTGCTCGCCGGGCCGTCCGCCGGGCCGTCCGCCGGGCCGTCCGCCGAGAAGATCGAGCCGCCCGCCGTCGAAGCTGAACGGAGCGGAGCGTTCGCAGAGTTTGAGGAAGAGCTGGAGGTCGCGGCTTCATCCCGTTCCTACGTCCGCCCCGAAGAGGTGATAGGGGAGGAGCAGATTCATTCTTTGTGGGAGGCGGGAAGAGCGCTCGAGAAGCTCGCGGGATCGCCTCCGCGTCCCTTTATGACCTTTGATTTCGGGCGCCGCAAGTTTCCGCAGGCTCAATCGGTTCTGACCGATGAGGATTCCGCCCGCGGTTGGGTGGATGCGCTGCAAGAGCGCCTGGACGGCGAACTGGTGGCGTTTATCGGGACAACCCGTTCCCAGGAGGAAGGCGAACAGGGCGTCGAGGTCGTCGTCGCGAGAGGCGAAACCCCCCTCGATATTCTCCGGCTCGCCCAGACGGATGCCGCCAACTATGATCTCTCCACCGAGGATATCGTCACCAAGCTGAAGGAGCTCGACCGCCGCTACGGAATCCGCATCTATGCCGCCCAGACCGATTCGGTCGGCTTTGAGCTGCGCAAGCAGCCGGCCGACCCGCGGGCTTTTGCCGAGGAATTGTACGCCTTCTGCCCCGATCTCGTCGATCAGGGCGTCGGATCGGTGGAGCAGTTGGCCGAGTACTTGAAGGATCATCGCGACCTTCATCTCTGGTGGGACTGATGAGGACGGCCAGCGATACCTTGCATATCCTCGGCAACGGCGATTCCATGGGCGTCCCGCGGGTCTATTGCGATTGCGCGGTCTGCTCGGAAGCCCGGTTGACCGGACGCAACCGGAGGCTGAGATCCGCGGCTTATCTGGATACGGAGGCCGGGGGATTGTGGATTGACATCGGCCCGGACTGGGCCGAGCAGATGGAGACGCTGGGCCGGAGAAGCATGCCCGCGGCGCTTCTGACGCACGCCCATTATGACCATATGGCGGGGTTGCCCGAGTGGGCCGATTGCTGCCGCTGGACCTGCGAGAAAGGCGTCCTCTACGCTCCGCGGGAGGTGCTCGCTCTCGTCCGCGACCGCTACCCGTGGCTGGAGAGCCATCTGCTCTACAGGGAAGCCGATGACGGAGTGCGGTTTGGCGATTGGACGATCCGGACGAGGAAGGTGTGCCACGGCAAGAACGGGTACTCTTACGCCTACCGCTTCGACAAGCCGGACTTCGCGTTCGTCTACTGCCCCGACGCCATCAATCTCAGCGCCGAGGAAAAGGACTTTATGCTCGGGCTGGACGTCCTCGTGCTCGGCACGAGCTATTACAGGGAAGAGTTCGCGTTCCATACCCGGTCGGTATACGACATGACGGAGGCTCTCGATCTGGCGAAGGAGCTTGAGCCGAAGCGGCTTTATTTCACCCACATGTCCCATGGCGTGGATGTACGGGAGGCTTACCCTCTGCCTGCCTATGTACGGCTGACGGAGAGGGGCATGCGAATCCCTCTCGACCGGGCGGCAGATCAGTAACGGGGATGCGGCCGCCGGGCGAGCAGCGCCATGAGGAGAAAGCCGCCGACGAGGCCGCCCAGATGGGCGAAGATGTCGATGCCGGGGACGGCGATGGAATAGACCACCCCGATGGCGACGATGGTGATCACAGTCTGGCGGGAGCTCGGATCGAGGCGGTTCGCGCCGAAAAAGCTCATGTAGAGATATGCCGCATAGACGCCGTAGATGGCGCCGGAAGCTCCGACGCCGAAGAAGATGCCGGAGTGCAGCAAATAGGAAGCGAGATTGCCGCATACTCCCGCAAGCAGGTAGAAGAAGGCGTAGCGGAACGATCCGATCGCCCGTTCCAGCGGCGGCGCGAACACGAGCAGGTTGAACATGTTGAACAACAGGTGATACGGACCGCTGTGCAGGAAGATGGCGGCAACGTACCGCCACAGCGCCGGCGCCGCCGGCAGGCCGAGGGAAGCGGCCGATGCCGCGTCCAGCTTGTACATCGCGCCGAAGCGTAGCAGGGTGGGCGTCGAGGTGGACGACCCGTTGAAGGTCAAAACAATAAACATGACGATGTTGACAGCGATCAACAGAGACGTGACCGGATACTGCTTGAGGTACTGCCGGAAGCTTTCGTAACGGATAAATTGCATGGGCGACAGGCTCCTTTGCATGCATGGGGACAGGCTTCCCCCAGAAGATGATGGTATATCCAAAGTACCTATTACGGAGTGAGATGTCAAACCGCGGGCTCCCCGCCCCAATCGTCTGATGCCCCAATCACCTGAAAAAAGCCCGCCCCAACCTGGGACGGGCTTTTTTGCCGCTAAATGAGATGGAAAGTGGAGGAGCGCGGGCGTTCGCCTATGTTCGACCCTAACACCGTTACGGGTTCAGCTTGAGCGAGGCGAAGATATCCGCCAGCCGCTTTTCATTCTCCGGTGTCCGCACCGCATCGTTGATCGTCATCTTGACCACGTAGGTGGTTCCTTGCCGTGCGAAGACATATTCCGTCAAGCTGTAAGGAACGCCCTTCGTCTTGCCGGAAGCCGTAAACTTCTGGGCTTCGGCTCCGAACAGCGTGACCTTGGCGGAGGAATAGCGGTAATCGGGATCGGCGTTCTTCGCCTTGCGCTGCTCGGTGTCCTCCGCTTTGACCGCGTCGACCAGCTTCGTATCGGGCCGCGCTTCGATGCGGAAGCTGCCGCCGAGGAACGGGAACACGACGGTTTTGGCATCCTTGCCTTTGCCCGAGAGATCCGGCCACCACAGCTCCGGAACCTTCAACGTGTAGCCGTACTTGGTATTGGTATAGGTCATCGTCCGCCCGGGATCGACGAGGTCATCCTCGTCCTGGATCAAGCCGATGGAAGGATTCATCAGCTCTTTGTCAATGCGTACCGATTCGGCCAGAGCTTTGATGATCGGCGCTATTTCGGCGGCGGCGTCTTCGGGATAGGAGAAGTCGATGAGGTATTTATACTTATCCTTCAGGATGTAATACCGTTGCTCCACGTACCATTTGTCGCCCATGGTGTAGGCCATGGTGTCGGTGATGGCGGCCGTTCCGCTCACTTTGGTTTCGGAAGGTCCCGACAGAGTGCGGTATTTATCGGCGAAAGTCTGCTCGAAGCTGTCTTCCTGCCTCTTCACCCAGGCCGAGAGAGTGTCTCCGGAAGCGGCCGAGCTGACGGTCACCGACACGCTTTTGCTGTAATCGTCGCTGCTGTACTGAAGGCTGCCATCCGACGAATCCTCCTTCCAATCGTTCGGAATGTCGAAGGAGATACCGTAGTCGCTGACGACAAGCTGGGTCTTGGCCGCTTTGCCGATGTCCTTGAGCGCCTTGTCCGTTCGGTCGAAGGAAGGCTTGAAGCTGGCGAGCAGCTCGATGTAGCTGCCCAGCTTGTTGCGGTTGGCCGAGGCGCTGCTATTATCCACGTACAAGGTAACGAAATAAACCTTATCGTCCTTCAGGTACCCCCGCGACTGATAATAAGAGCCGTCCGACGATTTGCCGGTAACGACCGCGTACGGATAATTGGCGTCCGCCACGTACTTGCGCTCGAAGATGGTCCCGATCTCGCTGGAGGAAGCCAGCTTGCGGAGCAGCGCTCCCGGCGACATGTCCGTGCTCTGCTGCTTGACGACATCCACAGTGATGGCGTATTCGCCTTTGGCTTCCCCGAAGGTGACGCTGTCATCGCCCTTGTAATCGCCGAGAAGAACGAGGCCGGCGGGGTATTTCATCGACCAGCCGTTCTGGCTGTCGCCGATCCGCGTCTTGCCCGCGTCGGAATCGAGGGAAGAGCTGCTTTCGCCGGAGTTCAGGGAGGTTCCGTTGTCATCCTCGCCGAGGGTGATCGCCTTGGCCATGGTCGAAGTTCCGGATTTGATCTGCAGGGTAACGCTTTGGCCGGGCAGGTAGCGCTTGAGCAGCTCGTTCAGCCCGACGAGCGTGTCGGCGGGCTTGCCGTCGACGGAGAGAAGAATGTCGCCTTCCTTGATCCCGGCCGCGAAGGCGGAGGAATCCGGCTCCACGTAAGAGACGCTCAAGGCTTGCTGCGTGGGCAGGCCGACAACCGCTTCCCAGCTCTCTTCCAGCTCAAGTCCGAGCGCGGGATGCTTCACCTTGCCATAGGTCAGAAATTGATTCAGCACATAGAGCGCCGTGTCCGCCGGAATCGCGAAGCCGAGGCTGTCCACGCCGATATCGGTGTATTTCAAGGTATTGATGCCGATGACTTCTCCCTTCATGTTGAGGAGAGGTCCGCCGCTGTTGCCGGGGTTGATCGCCGCGTCGGTTTGCAGCAGCTGATACTTGGAATTGACGGTACGGTCCATGCCGCTGACGATCCCGGTGGTCACGGAATTGCGCAGCGCGAAGGAGATCGGAGTGCCGATGGCGATGACGCTGTCGCCGACATGAATATCCGCCGGATCGGCGAAAACCGCAGCCGTCATGCCGCTGGCATCAATCTTGACGAGCGCCAGGTCGCTCTCTTCATCGTAATGAGTGACGGCGGCGGGATAGGATTTGCCCTCATAGGTCACGACGATCAGGTTCTTCATGTCCTTGACGACATGCGCGTTGGTCATGATCAGGCCGTCGGAGCGGACGACGATGCCGGTTCCATGGGCGAGATTGTACCGGTCAGTGGCCGTGTTGTCTTCCGTGTCCGCCGGTTTGCCGATGATGGCAACCACGGAAGGAGATACCTTGTTGATGATCGGTGCGATTCCGGACGAGACTCCGTTGCTGGAAGAGGAATCGGCGAAGGCGGCCGGTACGGGAACGCTAGCGAATATCGCCACTCCGAGCGCGGCCAGAATCGTGAGTTTGCGGAACCTGGAACGAAATGAATTCATGAATGGGTCTCCCTCTCTTATCATCTATCCCGTATATATTCCACGGCAAGAGAGGAATTCCTTCCCATTCTCCATCATTTCTGTTAGCCGAAAGGCAGGGCGGGGCAAGCCATCTTTCGTTCGTGCAAGTTAATTCAACCGTGAACGACGGTGCCGCCGTTGATGTGGATCACCTGGCCGGTGATGTAGGAGGAATCCTCCGAGGCCAGAAACACATAGGCGGGAGCGAGCTCCTCCGGCTGTCCCGGCCGCTTCATCGGCACGCTGGCGCCGAGCTGCGAGGTGCGCTTGTCATCGAACGTGGAGGGGATGAGCGGCGTCCAGATGGGGCCGGGGGCGATGGCGTTAACCCGGATGCCCTTGTCGACCAGGTTGCCCGACAGGGAATACGTGAAGGCGGTGATGGCCCCCTTGGTCGCCGAATAATCGAGCAGCTCCGGGCTGCCCTGGTAAGCGGTGACCGAGGTCGTGTTGATGATGGACGAGCCTTTTTTCAGATAGGGCAAGGCTGCCTTCACCAGGTAAAACATCGCAAAGATGTTCGTACGGAAGGTTCTCTCCAATTGCTGGCCGGTGATGTCCGCGATGCTCTTCTGCGGATGCTGCTCCGCCGCATTGTTGACGAGAATATCGAGGCTGCCGAAGTGGTCGGCGACGCCGTTCACGAGCTCCTGGCAGAACCTCTCGTCGCCGATATCGCCCGGATAGAGTTGGCATTCCCCGCCCTTCTCCGCGACGAGGCGGCGGGTTTCCTCGGCATCGCCGTGTTCATTCAGATAGGAGATGGCGACCTTGGCGCCTTCCGTGGCGAAAGCGACGGCGGCGGCGCGGCCGATTCCGCTGTCCCCGCCGGTGATGAGGGCGATTTTGCCTTGCAGCTTGCCGCTGCCCTTATAGCTCCGGTCCACGGCGACCGGCTCCGGATGCATCACGCTCTCGATGCCGGGCTGCCGGTCTTGATGCTGTGGCGGCATGGTCGGCTTCTGTGCTTGGGTGCTGGTGGTAGATGGCATGACGGTATTCGCTCCTTTTTGGAAATGGAATGTCCACGCATTACTTTGCCCATCCCGGCAAGAACTGAATCAAACGCTTGGGTCGGAGCCCGCTTTCCCTGAACCGGACAATCTGCTATCGTAGGAAGACAGGACGTAAGCGACAGGAAAGGCGTGGGAACAAGCGCATGCGGATCAACAAGTTCATCAGCGAGACGGGGGTCTGCTCCCGCCGCGAGGCGGACAAGTGGGTGGAGGATGACCGGGTTACGATCAACGGGCTGCGGGCGGAGCTCGGCAGCCAGGCCGAGGAAGGGGACGATGTCCGGGTGGACGGAAGACCGATCGGCGAGAAGAAGCGCACCGTCTACCTGGCGCTCAACAAGCCGGTCGGAATCACCTGTACCACGGAGCGCCACATCCGAGGGAATATCGTCGACTTCATCGGGTATCCGGAGCGGATTTTCCCGATCGGCCGGCTGGACAAGGATTCGGAGGGTCTCATCCTGCTCACCAACGACGGCGATATCGTGAACAAGATACTCCGGGTTGAGCATGGGCATGAGAAGGAATATATCGTGACGGTAGACAAGCCGGTCACCGCCGAATTTCTGAAGGGAATGGCCGGAGGGGTGCCAATTCTCGACACGGTGACGCTTCCCTGCCGGGTGCATAAGGCGGGCGAGCGCGCCTTCCGGATCATTCTCAAGCAGGGGTTGAACCGGCAGATTCGGCGCATGTGCGCCCACTTCGGCTATCAGGTACGGAGATTGCAACGGGTGCGGATCATCAATATCCGGCTGGGCGAGCTGAAGACGGGGGAATGGCGTGCCTTGGCGCCGGACGAGGTGGAGGGGCTGGTTCCCGGGCATCGAAACGAGCGCTCACGGCCGTTCCGGTAAGGAACTGCGCTAAACTACATGCCGGAAGAACATAAGAAGAACGTACACAAAGCAGGCAGGCAGCAAGTAAATCGAGACACGTAAGTTAGGCGCAGCTCCTTAGTCGCCCGGAACCGGCGAGCCGCTGCTGCGGACGGTTCGCCAGACGGTGCGGTTTTTGCCGGCGGCCTTGGCCTGGTACATGGAGTCGTCCGCTGCCTTGAAGAATTGATCCTTGGTCATGGAGGAGTCGTATTCCTGCAGGCCGATGCTGACCGAGATCGACAGCCCGGGATGGCCGGGAATGGAGATTTCCGAGATGCGCTTGCGGAGCTTCTCCACGGTGGCATGGACTTGCTCCGGTTTCTTTTCCAAAAAGAGTATGGCGAATTCTTCTCCACCGCAGCGAGCGGCAAAATCGTCGGGATCGATCTTCCTCAGGATCAAGCAGGCCACTTCCGTCAGAACGAGATCGCCGAGGCGGTGGCCGTAGCTGTCGTTGAATGTCTTGAAATCGTCGACATCGAGAACGGCCAAGTGGATGGAAAAAGGCATGCGCTTGTGCTGCCCGATCAGCTCTTCCAGATAGTTGTGGAAGGAAGTATGCGTATAGAGGCCGGTGAGCGGGTCCGTCTTCACGAGCTTGTCCATCAGAATGCTTCGCACCATCAACTCCCGTTTCGCCTCCTGGGCGCCGGCCAGGTCTGCCAGCAGTTGCTTGACCCGGTCGATCAGGAGCAGCAGGATGCCGAGCCCGAAGAGATAAGCCAACAGATCGTCGAGCCGGGTTCCGATGGCGAATCTTCCCTGAAGCGCGGGGTGCGAGACATAGAGCAGGAGGGCTGCGAAGAGAGAACCGCCAGCAGCGCCGAACGTATAGGTTTTGCGAAAGTAGAAGACCGACAGCAGGACGGGCGCAAAAGCGCAGTAAACCAGGCTGCCGGGATTCGATTCGAGCGGTGCGATCAGCAGGCTGATGACGATTCCGATCGAGATGATCGCAGCGGGGTGAACCGACTGCAAGCGGTGATGGGCAATTTCGGCCGCAGCAAGAATCAGAGCGCAGAGGACCAGCGGAAGAAACTGGCCTGAAGCCAGCTGTTCGCCGGCGCGCGGAAGCAGGAAGGCTCGCAGCAAAGCGGAAAGGAGGCTGAGCAGGGCAGCTCCCCAATAAATAGTAAGAATTCGGCGGTTCCATTGCCGCATCGTCGCCCGGTCCATGGCATTCATCCAAAGCACTCCTCTCGGCTGGGAGCATAGGCATTTATACCTATTATACCAAGAAAGTGCTGCGATTCAAAAATAATAGTTTTATGAAAATCAAACGAAATTGTCATCATTTCGACGGAATTTTAGGAAGGGAAATGGGTCTACATGCCTGGATTGAATTCTCTCTTCCGGAAAGGGAGAAAGCGAATCCGGGAGCAACTAATAGACAGGCCGGCAATGAGCGGAGCCGTTCCGCCTGCTGCCGGCCTGTACGTCGTTATAGCGCCGCTTCCCCACTCAATCCCGCGAGCGGGCGCGTCCGTTCGGCCGCGGCAGCGCCGCTGGGCGCCTGCTCCTGACGACGGCAGGGGCATTCCTCGAACAAGGCGAGGGAGCAGCCGCGGCAGGCGTTATCGCCGGAGTGTTTGAAGATGTACCGAAGGGCTTGTCCGGTTTGCGCGAAGCGATGCTCCTCGGGAAGGAACGCGGCATACCCGGTCTTGCGCAGCACCTCCTCCGGCTGGCTGCGCAGTCCGGCCACGACGACCTTGCGGCCGGAGGCCTCCGTTCGGCGAATGAGGGCGGCGAGCTTCGCCGCTCCCGTGGTGTCGAGCACCGTCATCCGATTCATTCGGAGCAGCAGGTATTCCGTGGGATCGCCTTCGGACTTGCGGAATTGGTCCTCCAAGGCGTCCGCCGTGCCGAAGAAGAGCGGACCTTCCACTGTGAGGATATGGACCTGCGGGCATCTCCGGTCGTCGTCCGCCGCGAGGTGGCGCATCTTGCGGTCGCTCCCGGCTTGATCTGGCAGAGAGGGGCGAATCGTCAGCGAGTCGCGCATCTGCTTGATGAACAGAATGACGGAGACCCCGAGGCCGATCTCTACGGCGGTGGTCAGATCGGTGAACACCGTGAGCAGGAAGGTCGCTCCCAGCACAAGGGAGTCGCCGGTCCGCGCCTTCAGCCCATGAACGAGCTCCCTTCGTTCGCTCATGTTCCAGGCGACGAGCATGAGGATCGGCGCCATGGCGGAGAGCGGAATGCGCGAGGCGAAGGGGGCAAGGACGAGCAGGACGGCGAGCACGACGAGCCCGTGGATGACGCCGGACATGCGGGTGGCCGCCCCGCTCTTGATGTTGGTGGCGGTCCGGGCGATCGCCCCGGTCGCCGGGATGCCGCCGAACAGCGGGACGACGAGGTTGGCGATGCCTTGGCCGACCAGCTCGCGGTTGCTGTCGTGGCGGGTGCCGGCCATGCCGTCCGCGACGACGGCGGAGAGCAGCGATTCAATGGCGCCGAGCAGAGCGATAACGACGGCCGGACCGAGCATCTGATGCACGGTTTCGAGGCGCAGATCGGGAAGCCTGAGAGAAGGCAGCTGCGCCGGAATGCTGCCATAAACGGAACCGATGGTGGCGATTTTGCCCGGATAGAAGAAGGCGGCCGCCAGGGTGGCCAAGAGCAGGCCGACGATGGACGGCGGAATCTTCGCCGTCAGTCTCGGCAGCAGGAACAGGCAGGCGAGGCAGATCGCGGCGGTCAGGATGCTGTAGCCGTTCATGGTGTAGAGATGGTTTCCGATGTCGGCCATGGTCGGGAGGAAATGCTCGTGGCGCGAAACGCCGCTAAGCCCGAGGAAGCTGGCGATCTGGCCGGTGAAGATCGTGACGGCGATCCCGGCGGTAAAGCCGATCGTCACCGGCCGGGGGATGTAGCGGATCAGCGAGCCGAGCTTGAACAGTCCCATCGCCAGGAGAATCAAGCCGGCCATGAATCCGGCCGTGAGCAGATTGCGGTATCCGTAGACGGTGACGATACCGAGCAGGATCGGCACGAAGGCGCCGGTCGGACCGCCGATCTGGAAGCGCGAGCCGCCGCAGAGGGAGATGAGAATGCCGGCGATGATGGTGGTGTAGAGGCCGTACTCCGGCTTGACGCCCGATGCAATGGCAAAAGCCATCCCCAGAGGAATGGCTACAATTCCGACGATCAGGCCGGAGATCAAATCCTTGCGCAAATGATGGTGCAGATAAGCGGACAAATCCGATCGTTCAGACATCTGGTTCAGGACCCCGTTCTTGGTATGGTGAGAATGGCATTTCACTCTATCCTAAAACGGGGAGCGAACCGCTACTGTGACGATTGTCATAGAAAATGAAAATAGTCGATACACTCTTTCCTACGTGCCATGCGTTTTAGGCATCGATCCACTCGCGGCGCAACCGGAACAGGTCGCGCAGATCGTCGGTGGACAGCTCGGTGATCCAGTTTTCGCTCGCCCCGACGATGCGGCTGCTCAGATCCAGCTTGCGCCCGATCATTTCGTCGATCCGCTCCTCCAGCGTCCCGAGCGTCACGAATTTGTGCACCTGCACGAGACGCGTCTGCCCGATGCGGTACGCGCGGTCCGTGGCCTGATTCTCCACAGCGGGATTCCACCAGCGGTCGAAGTGGAACACGTGGTTGGCGGCGGTCAGGTTGAGGCCGATGCCGCCCGCCCGGAGCGACAGGATGAAGACGCCCGGCCGCTCCGCGTCCGGCAAGCTCTCGTCCTGGAAGCGTGCGATCATGGCGTCCCGTTGCGCCCGCGGGGTGCCGCCATGCAGGAAGAGCGCCGGTTCGCCGAGCTCCTCCCGCACGGCGCGTTCGAGCAGATGCCCGGCTTCGACGAACTGGGTGAAGATGAGGCAGCGGTCCCCCTCGGAGCGCAGCTCGCGGACCATGTCCAGGAGTCGCTCCAGCTTGTTGGAGCGTCCCTGCCAAGCCCCGCGGTTCTCCCCGGGCAGGAGCGCCGGATGGTCGCACATCTGCTTGAGCCGGGTGAGGGAGGAGAGGATGAGCCCCCTCCTCTCTAGCGAAGACAGCTTCTCGATTCGCTCGAACATCGTCTGGATGTGATTCTCGTACAAGGTAGCTTGCTCGGCCGTCAGCGAGATATAGACCTTCGCTTCGTTCTTGTCCGGCAGATCGAGCCGGATGGCCGGGTCCCGCTTCTCCCGGCGCAGCAGGAAGGGGCGGACCAGCCGCTGCACCCGGTTCAGCGGCTCTTCGCTGTCGGCCTTCTCGATGGCGTTCACGTAGCGGTGGGTGAATTCCCGCAGGGGGCCGAGATAGCCCGGATTGAGGAAGTCGAAGATCGACCACAGCTCGGTCAGGCGGTTCTCGATCGGCGTGCCGGTCATGGCGATGCGGTGGGACCCGTCCAGGCGGCGGATGGAGGAGGCCTGCTTGGTGTAGGCGTTCTTGATGTTCTGGGCCTCGTCCAGGCAGATGGAGCTCCAATGGAGCCGTTTCAGCTCTTCCTCGTCCAGATGGGACAAGGTGTAAGAGGTGAGCACGAGGTCCGCTTGGCGCGCCGCTTCGGCGAAGTCGCCGCCTTTCAGCCTGCCGGGGCCGTAATGCAGATGGACCTTCAGGGAGGGCGAAAAGCGCTCCAGCTCCTTCTGCCAGTTGCCGAGCACGGAGGTGGGGCAGATGAGCAAGGATGGGCCGGCGGGGGCGGCTGAATACGTCAAACCGGTCGAACCGGTCGAACCCGCGGAACCCGCAGAACCCGCAGAACCCGCAGAACCCGCAGAACCCGCAGAACCCGCTGAACCCGCTGAACCCGTCGGCCCCGCCGAACCCGCTGAACCCATCAAACCCGCCGTGTCTACCGAAGCCGTTAAACCCGCTAAACCTGCTAAACCCGTCGAGTCTGTAAAACCTGCTGAACCCATCAAACCCGCTGAACCCATCAAACCCGCTGAACCCACCGAACCCGTCAAACCCGTCAAACCCGTCAAACCAGTCAAACCAGTCAAACCCGCTGAACCCGTCGAGTCCGCCAAGTCCTTTGCGTCCGCGGCTTCGCTTGCGGACGACGCCTGCCGCTCTTCCTGCACGGCCAGCAGGTAGCAGATCCACTGGATGGTCTTCCCGAGCCCCATGTCGTCGGCGAGACATCCGCCGAGTCCGATGCGGCGCAGGAAGAGGAGCCACGCCACCCCTTCCGCCTGATAGTGGCGCAGCGTGCCGTGGAAGCCGGAAGGGGCTTCCAAGAGCGGAAGCTTCTCCTGCTGCTCCAGCTGCGCGAAGAGGCGGTTCAGCGTATCGTCCAGCTCCAGCTCCATCATGATGCGGTCTTCGTCCGGGAGCTCCAGCGAGCGGTCGGCCGCCGGAACCTCCCCGAGGAGATGCATCTCCATCACCTCGCGGAAGCTGAGCCCTCCCCGCCGCTTGGCCCGCCTCATCGCTTCGCGGATCTGCGCGAGCTGCGCCGGGTCAAGCTGAATCCACTGGCCGCGGAAGCGGATCAGCCGCCGCTTCTCCTCCAGCAGGCTGCGGAATTCCTCCTCCGTCAGCTCCTCGCCGCCGATGGCGAGCCGCCAGTCGAAGTTTAAGATCCGATCCAGGCCGAACATCGCCTGGCCCGCTGCGGCGCCGACCGACGATTTCACCTTCGCCTTCAGGCGGGGCCGGGAGCGGCGCACCCGCTCCCACCAGGACGGCAGCAGCACCGCCGCTCCCGCTTCCGCGAGCTGAAGGGCGCCGCGGCTGAGCAGCTCCCAGGCTTCGTCCTCGTTCAGCTCGCGGACGAGCCGACCCGGCGCGCCGTCCTCGCGCAGCAGCGGCAGCACCCGCAGCCAGCGCTCGACTTCGCGGCCGACGCGGGCCGGCGCGTCCTCCCAGGAGGCCGGCAACGGGCTGCCGTCCGCGGGCAGGCCTTCGGCGGACACCGGGAGCAGCCGGTCCGGATGCTCCCGGTCCTGCAGCGCCACGGCGATCCGCCAGCCGCGGCCGCCTTCCGGCTCGACGAGCTGCAGGCAGACGCGATACGGGCTCGGGTCCTGGACCCAGCCGATCGCCGTCAGCCAATCCTCCTCGTCGAGCCACAGCGCGGCCGCGGCGTCCGGCGCCGCCGCAGGCTCTTTTGCGAGCCGCAGGAGCGCGGCTCGCAGCTCGGGCTCGCGCTCGGCCCGCTCCGCGGCCAGCGCTTCCATGAAAGCGCGGGCGGTCGGACCGGCGGCGAGCGCCCGCACCTCGGCGGGCAGCTCGAGCTTCCAGCCGAGCCGCCCATGCTTCCACTGCTCGAAGTCCGGCATGAAGGCGCCGGACGCGAGCGCTTGCTCCAGATACGGGGCGAGCCGCTTCAGATCGGCCGCCTCCTCGCCGAAGGCGCTGCCGGCGTGAACGAGCGCCGGCGTGCGGCTGAAGAAGTCGAGCGCCTCCGGCGCCGAGAGCTTGATCCCTTCCCGGATGCCCGATTCGGCCGTCTCGATGAAGGCTCCATAGAAGGACGGCTCATGCCAGGCGAAGAGATGGTCCTTCAGCTCGCACGGATCGACGGAGCGCGGGCCGTTCGCTCCAAACAGGAACAGAGCCCCCTCCTCCAGCCATTCGGCGTAAACCGTATAGGTACTTCCCGTGAGGCTCATGGCAGCAGGCTTCCTTTCGCTAATTCCTCCTGGAAGGCGCGCAGGCGGTTGTGTTTGTCAGTAAGCCGCTTGATATAAACCGTCCAGCGGAGCGGCAGCCCGGCCTGCTTGTAGCAGCTGCGTAGCCGCTTCAGCAGCCGGACGGCTTCCTTGTAGGCGTTCCGGTTCTTCTCCGCGATGGCCCGCTCCACCGCTTGGGTGTACAGCGGCAGGAGCAGCTCGGGAGCGGCCTCCTGCACGAGCTTGAAGTCGGAAGAATAGAGGCTTTCGCCCGAGATGCGGACGGTCAGCTGCAGGTCCACCCATTCGCGGAAGCGGCGGCAGTTCAACAGGTACTCCGTATAATACGGATAGCTGCGCGGAAGCAGGGAACGCATCGCCGTCACCCATTCATCCTGGGCCGCCAGTTCCCGCGCCGCCTCCGTCCAGTACGCGCAGATGCGGTGGAACTCATCCTGCCTGGCCCGGGCGAGCGCCGGCAGCAGCCAGCGCAGCCAGCCGAGCAGGCGGCTCCACTCCTTCCGATCGGCGAGAGCGGCCAGCACCGATTCGAAATCCCCGGGCTGCTTCTCCTCCAGGCCGCCGAGCAGTTCCATCGCCTCCGCGTCTTCCCGCCGCAGCATGAGGAACTGGGCTTCCGCCAGCAGCAGCAGATTCTGCACCCGCATGGAATGCCGGCCGCCCGTGCGGATGGCGGCGAGCTTGCGGCGCTCCTCGAGCGGGTCCTCCGCGCGGCAGAAGAACTCCCACCAGAGAATGCGGTAAGTATCGAGCGGATCGGAGATGCTGCTCTCGGCGGTGGCGAGAGCGTCCCGCGCCATCTCGCGGGTTTCCCGCCAGTGATCGGGGCAGGCCTTCTTCGCGGCAGCGGCGTCCATCTCCTGAGCCGCGGCCGCGAGGGCCGCGCGGCAATGGGCTGCCGTGTTCCGCGCGGTTGCTTCATGGTAATACGTCATGAAGGACGATCCGTTCTCCTGATGAAACCGATCCAGTCGGCGCAGCACGAACAGGAACACATGAAGGCGGAAGAAGCCCGCCGCGGCCGGCTCCCAGCCGTCCGCAAGCGGCAGCAGCGTCCTCTGCGCCTGTTCATAGAAGCCTTCCACCGATTGCTGGTAGCTGAGCGTGTATCCGCTGAACCTGCGCTCGAACTGGTCCTGCCAGTCCGAGGGCGGCGCGGTGGGCAGCGGAGCAGCCAGCGGCGGCCGCTTCAAAGGGCGCTCCGGCACGGCGCGGGTCCGCATCTTCGACCCGGCTGCCTTCTGCAGGCTGACGAAGAGCAGCTCCGGCCGGCCGTGCGGGGTATAGGCTTTGAACAGAGCGGCCGCCATGTGCTTGCACCATCCTGAGTAGGGACAGGTGCAGGCGCTGTTGTCCGGCTTTTCCAGATCGAAGGTGACCGTGTAAGGCTCGGGCTCGGTACCGTTGACTTCCGCTTCCAAAAGGGTTCCATAGCGCAGGTTCAAGTCGCCGACCCGACCCCGATGATAATAATTCCATCCCCTGGCCAGAATCACCGGCTCCAGTCGGGTTTCCATGGCTTTGATCAACGCTTCGATCCGGTTAATGGGGATTTTCACGGGTGTCATGAACGTTCCTCCGTCATGCGAAAGACATTCCTTTTATTGTATCAGATTCGGAAGGAATTTGCTCACATTCCACCATGTACGGCAGGGCAATCGCTTACGGATTTATTCGCGGCTTGCAAGCTTACGAACCCTGCAGGCGCAAGGAAAAGGACAAAGCGCGTAAACAAGCCTGTCTTACGATCCGGGGGACCAAGATGCTAACGGTTAAGGAGCTGCGCGAAAATAACGTATCTCGATTTTCTCGCTGACTGCCCGATTTGTGTACATTCTTCCTGTGTTCTTCCGGCATGTTAGTTCAGCGCAGTTCCTTTGTGTACGTTCTTCTTGTGTTCTCCCGGCATGTTAGTTCAGCGCAGTTCCTTTGTGTACATTCTTCCTGTGTTCTTCCGGCATGTTAGTTCAGCGCAGTTCCTTTGTGTACGTTCTTCTTGTGTTCTCCCGGTTTGTTAGTTCAGCGCAGCTCCTAACGGACATTTGCGACGCTTACCCTGCCAAAACCAACTCATCCTGTCTGTAACGGACATGCGGGACGCTTAGAAACAGAATTTTGCCGGTAGAAAGAGAAAATCAGAAGCTAAGCGCCGCTGAAGTCCGTTAGATCGCCAGCAGCATGAAATTCCGGCTCTAAAGGTCGCAGATGTCCGTTGCTGCATGATGCGGGCTGCGTACCCTTCGTTCACGTTTCAACTTCGTCAGTTGCGCCTAGTTTCGCAAGCGATTGCCCCGCCATGGCCGGCGAACACCATGCAGTAGAATGCGGCCGGACCTGCGGGGGTCATCCGCTCGTATTCGTCGGACAGGCGAAAGCCGGCTTTCTCGTACGCCCTGCGGGCGCGGACATTGTCCTTGCGGACCTCCAAGTCCACCTCGTCGCCCGGGTTGCACCGCAGCGCCGCGAGCGCCGCCGTCCTCGCCAACTGCGCGCCATATCCTTTGCCGCACAGATCGGGGCGAAGGCCGAGACCGAGCCGGGTCACTCCGGCAAGCGGAAACAGCTGCACGAAGCCGACCAACTCCCCGGCACAGGTCAGCACAGCTCGGTACTGGGCGGCCCGGATCAGCGGGTCGGCGAACTCCTCCTCCCGCGCGAGCATGTCCGGCCAGGAGGGCCAGTTGTAGATATCGTAAGGAGGCTCGTACCGCCAGCGGCAGAGCTCTTCGGCGAGCACCTCAGTCAGGGGTGCCAAATAAAATGCGGCGGAGTTCATGGTTTGACGTTGATTCCCCCTGGTCAATAGGCATTGGGCGGCGGTATAGAAAAGACACGCTAATCCCATCCTAATCGTAACAGGCCGCTGGGTCAAAGCCTGCGGTCCGGCCGGGATTCTGCTGTTTCAAGAGAAGGGGAAAAGGGTATATAATTGTGCGCAGTCCATCCTGCTCGCGAAGGGAGGGGAACACGACATGGCACAAAGTCCAGGAAGGCGAATGACCCGGGAAGAAGCGGGCCGGCTCGGGGGAGAGGCTACCGCCCGCCTGCACGGCAAGAGCTACTACCGCCGGATTGGCCGCAAAGGCGGAGAAGCCACCGCGGAGACGCACAGCACCGGCTTTTATCAGGAGATTGGGCGCAAAGGCGGGGAGACCACGGCAGATTCCCGGGATCGTGATTACTATCGAGAGATCGGTCGCAAGGGCGGCCGGTCGCGGGCGGATTCCCGTTCGGCGGGCAAGGAATAAGAATGCAGCGGCAGCGCAAAAAGGCTATTTCGCACGCTTGGCAAGCGAAGCGAAGAGCCTTCGGCTGTGGATTTGTCGGTTGGATGAAGGAAAAGACCTTGCGGGCGTGCATCAGGCTCGGCGGGCGTGAAGGTAATCTCCGAATTCCTGATCGTTCTTCTGAATGTGGTTGAGCAGCCAATCGACCAGGGTGCGGTTCAGCTTGATCGTCGTCAGCACGGAAGCACCCTTTTCTTTAAGCTGCTGCTGAATGTCGCCGACATCCTTCACAAACTGGTCATGTTCCCGCTTGTGTGCGGCATAGACTGGATACTGGGAGCCTTTCATGAGCTCTTCCTCGTCGTGAAAATGCTTGACCGTATAGCTGATGAGGAATTCGAGGGTCTCTTCGACCTTCTCCCGGCCCTTCTGCTTGGTGCAAGCATCCAGAAATTCATTGAGAATTCGCACCAGTTCCTGATGTTGCTTGTCCACTGCTTCAACTCCGATGTTAAGTTCATCTCTCCACACGATCATAGCGCACCTCATTCAACCAATTTGCACCAATTATCGCCAAATTTCCGGTCGATTCGCAGTGCGTTTCGTCACAGGTTCCGCCTTTTTCAGCGTCATGCAAATTGCCCATTCCATGCGGAGCGGGTTTCCCGTTATAATAAGAATAAATGAACAAAGGAAGGGATTGTCTATGACGTCCACCGTTAGTATGCAATGGGTCAGGGATCATATAACGTGCATAGATTTGATTCCGGTAGATTGCCGGTTTCTCATGGGACAGCCTGAGGCGGGTCGTGCGGCGTATGAAGCCGGACACCTGCCGGGGGCTGTCTATTTTGATTTGGAAAAAGATTTGTCCTTGCCGATCAGCCCCCACGGCCACGGCGGACGGCATCCGTTGCCCGAGCCGGAGGTGCTTGCGGAGAAGCTTGGCGCCGCCGGGATCGGGCCGGAATCGCGCGTCGTGGTCTACGACGATCAGGGCGGAGCCATGGCCTGCCGGATGTGGTGGCTCTTGCGCTATTACGGCCATCGCCATGTCGTGGTCATGGATGAAGGGTACAGCGCGTGGGTAAACGCAGGCTACGAGCTGGATACGCGCATTCCGGAGCGCGAGCCGCAGCGGTTCACCCCGCGGCTGCAGCCGGGCTGGGTTGCGGAGCGCGACGAGGTGATGACCAAGCGGCTGATGTCGGGCGCTGTCGTGATCGACTCCCGCGAGCCGGATCGCTATGCGGGGCTCACGGAGCCCATTGACCCGATTGCCGGCCATATTCCCGGAGCGGTCAACCATTACTGGAAGGATGGCTTGGACGCTGCGGGAAGTTGGAAGGATCGGGCAGGGCAGCGCGAACGGTTCGCGGGCATTCTGCTCGACCGCGAGATCATCGTCTACTGCGGCTCGGGGGTGACCGCTTGCCCGAACGTGCTGGCGCTGAAGGAAGCGGGCTTCCCCCACGTGAAGCTCTACCCCGGCAGCTGGTCGGATTGGGTTTCATACCCCGACAGCCCGATTGCGACGGGCGAGGAGCCGGGCGACGAGTGGGAGGAAGAGGGCGCGTAAGAGGCGCGGGTTGGGTTCAAGTGGGGGGCCGCGGCAGATGCCTGGGGGCAGGCTGTCGCGGTCCTTTTATTGAAATCTGATTTGATTCGAGGAAGAGGAAACAGAATGACGAGAGTAGAGAAATTCAAGAGGAAGAAGTGAATTCCCTGGAGCAAGAAGAAAGAAAAAGAGGACCTCATAGACGCTGGCAGCACCGCTTCATCACACCCGGCCGAGTCCGATTCCGCAGATGAAAAGCTGAATTGTCGCTATTCCATCATTACAGTGCTGGTGGTTTCGGGATTGGTTTATCTCCTAAAGATGTTGAACGGATTAGAAAAGCATATTTTTTTCGACAGTCAATTCGGTTTGATTGGCACCTGGAATACGGCTATGCGCATGGGGGAAGCCACCTTTCTTTCCGCTTTCCTTCTTGTGGGAATTTTCGTGATTCACTTCATCATTTACTTTGTCCCCCAACAGGGCAATTGCATTAGACTATTTTGATCCATGAGACAAAAGACAAAACCGTCAAGAGGTACTCGTTATTCCACCCACATTTTTTACGTTTTGATGCAATACCCAGTTTGACCGTTTTTTCTTGCTTCAACAAATTTAAAGCCATCCGGCGTAGTAAAGCGGCATTCTCGGCGGCATTGTCGATAACGGATTCGTTGTTCGTCTTCGCGAAAGGCAATGTCCAAGACCCAGTGCTGACCATTCTCGATGCCCCAATGCTCGCGAACGGCTTGAGCAAAGAGGGAGATATCGGCGTCCAAGCTTGTCACGTAATAGTGCCTTTCAATAGAAATGGTTCCGTTGAGGTGTCGTTCCGATTCGACCATCTCTACACTCGATAAGTCTCGCCAATCGTGGCCCAGACGCAAGGCCAGTGGCGCTGGACAGAGCCAATGACGCCGGATTTCCACGCGGCCATGTTCCTTTTCGACCGTCTTTGAATAAACGTGTGCGGTACCTGATTCGCTTGGTGTTTGATGGAATCGGACATAGAAAGGCCCTCCTTGATTCTCTTTCTATGTTAATTCGCCATCACCACCATATATTTTTTTCCCATTTATTTGGAATTTCCGTGTTTTCTAATGCAATTGCCCTAGTCCCCTCCATATAAAGCCTTGACACCCATCAACTATTGTCCACACAAACCCATTTGCACAGAAAATGGAAAGTATTATGTAGAAAAATGGCATAAAAATGATTCTTTGGAATAATTTTCAAAAATAAATAAATAAGTATAATTGAAGAAGGATGCCAGTTCCTTTCTTTTACCTTATCGGTAGGAGGGATGTCTGGAAAACTACAAAATTGAGTTTTCAGTTTGCTGAAAGAATAAAAATGAATAAGTAAGCAGAAAAAAATGCAAAGGAGCATGCGGCTGTGAAAAAGAATATCATATTAGTGTTTTCAATTGCATTGTTCTTTTCCAACTCTTTAGTAACCTTTGCTGCAGCACCAGTTCAAGACCGATATTATTCAACTTACACGCCCTCACGGTATAATGACTTTATGCTGAATAGAATGAACTGTTATGGCTACGCTTCACAATTGTATTATATGGGAAGTGGTTCATATAAGCAGCAACCAGGAGAGTTTGCGTATAATTCGGAACCATTTTCAGCATTAATGAATAGTTATATCAATGCAATGACAGTTTGGGATAACCTGTATAATTTTGTGAAGGATCGAATGTATGAAGACTATGGCACTCTCGGTTGGACTATATCTGAGGTTTCAGATGGATCTCAGGCCCCAGCCGGGAAAAGGAAAATCGCATTAGTTATTAGGCAAGACGAATATAATAGTGATTACCATTTTTATCTGCAACACTCCGATGGCACCTGGTCCCATAAGCCTGGATCTACCCAGGTAACGAATAAATCTATTGATACCAACGAAACATTGACCAATTCTAATATCTCTTCCAAAGCTGGTCAAGGTGGATATGATGATGGTATTCGATATTTTTTGATTGGAAAAGATGCAATAACAGACTATCCTCATAGTAATGGACAAGATTCATCTACAACCAGCACTCCTATAAACTTTAAAGATGTCGCTGGAGATTCGATCACAATGGTAACATCAGTTTCTGGTTCAAGATCGGCTCGGTTTGATTATACTGGAGATAAAGACTATTACAAATTTACACCTTCCGTATCAAAAAGTTACATAATAAGTACATCTTTAGGTACTGGATACGATGTAGATGGCGTTATAGCTGACTCTAACGGGAATACTATTGCAAGTGATTTCTCTACCTCAAATGCCAGCTTCTCCATCTTTCTAACGGCAGGAAGTACGTACTACATTGGTTTTTATGATTATCAGAATCATATTACTGATTACACATTAAATATCCAATAAAGCATAAACTATTATGAGCTTGTGAGGTGAAACATAATGAAATTTCATTTTTCAAAAACATTTGTTTTTTTCATTGTTGCGGGGTTGTTCTGTTTATCAACAACTGCATATGCTCTGGGCAATTCCAATGCACCTTTTCCCTGGAAATTGCATCAAGTCGACGAATTTGTTGACCAACAAATCCATGAAAAAGATATTCGAGAAGGCCGGGTCAATCTCAAAGGGCCTGAAGCTGAACAGGGATATAGTTACTACTTGAAGAAAGCAGTAACCGCTGAACAAAAGTCCAAAATTAAGGAATTAGAGATGGACAAAAGCCTGGGTTTAGGCGAATGGAAGCGAGAAGCAATGAGGATCATTGGTGAACTAAAGATGGATTCGCCTCGAGTTACCAGAGCTGATGCCGAAGAAATCATTGGCAAATACAAGGACGAGACTTCAATTAAAGATGCGTTTAACCTCATTGCGGGTGCACCGGATTGGGAAGGCGGCAGCGGTATTTCTCGCTCCATCTATTTTATGGATGATGAAAGGAAAGAGGCCATTTATGTATTCTCCAACGGTGTTTATCACGTTGTAAACGATCAAAACGGAAAGCAAACGATGGTTCCCTTTGAAAGGGATGGATCTCTTCCAAAACCGGGCACAACGGCTCAACCTGGAAATTAATTAAGTCATTTACTTTATCCGGAGCTGCGGACATAAGCGCTAAAGCCAGACTCAAATGCAAAAATTCATATAGGAATCATCCGGACGAAGAACGTCCTCTATTCGCTTACGGCGGGGAGGGCGTTCTTTTTTAAATTGGGGGAGAATGAAGGGCGCTTGTATTCGCTAAAATAGAATTGAGCCACTTGGAAGCGGTTTGATCACAATAAAAGTGAGCCACTGAATTACCAATTCTCTTAGGAACCTCGTATGCTAGAGT
>Ga0255334_1000432_pt1 | contig 33668 bp, 26 predicted proteins | sample EtOH5_35cm_T3_12_FD_202080 | JGI IMG/M metagenome (GOLD analysis project Ga0255334, IMG submission 202080) | Sandy soil microbial communities from University of British Columbia, Vancouver, Canada - EtOH5_35cm_T3_129 | ecosystem: Engineered > Artificial ecosystem > Sand microcosm > Unclassified ... | reverse complement strand
CAAGGCTGGCGAGGTCAGCAAGGCTGGCGAGGTCAGCAAGTAGCCGTGCAAGCTCAAGAAACCATACTAGCCCCATGGAAATCATGGGACCAGAAAAGAATGAGCTCAAAATCGAAAACGGTGTTTGACCACCCTACCGAGTCGAAGTACCAAAAATAAGAATAAAAAATGGCTCAACACGCTAATCGGTGCTTAACTCGCCTGAGGATCATCGTAAAGGGGATTCAACTCCGTTACGGAAATTTTAACGTTATCGGATAACGCTATTCTTGCGAGAAGGGTGATTTGTGCGGAAACAGTGCTTTCCCATATCGTTATTTCGTGAAATCGAACCCGTTTTCGCCTGTGAGACCGGATTTAGTGATATGACGAAACGTTAATTTTCTTGTAGAGGCTGATCTTCTGGAAATAATGCTATCTCATAACGTTATTTATTTTGAGGCATTTCCGGCAAACACGTTGGTTTCCTTATGCGGTTCATGGGCAAACACCGATTTTTGTTTTGAGCCTAAAAAATACTGCTATTTCCCCCTTTCTACCACTCGCTGGCAAAATAGCGATAAAAAATATCGCTAAATCTGCTGGATCGACGAAAAAAAGGCTTGGTTTATCATTTAAGAGTAAAAAATACCGCTATTTACCGTTCACTCCCTCTTCTCCTTAAAATAGCGATATTTTATACCGTTAAAATTTCCTACGTCGTGTTGCAACCATTCACGATTCTTCATCGGGTCGCGTCAAGCACCGAGCCTCGATTTTCTCGCTGACTGCCCGATTGGGAGCTGCACCTAACTAACGTCTCTCGATTTTCTCGCTGACTGCCTGATTTGTGTACATTCTTCAAATGTTCTTCCGGCATGTTCGTTCAGCGCAGTTCCCTTGGGTACGTCCTTCTTGTGTTCTTCCGGCATGTTCGTTCAGCGCAATGCCAAACTCAACTAAACCATGAACATCACGGAAGAACCGCAAGGACGTCCAACTCGCATTCATCGCCAAAAACGGGGAGTCACGATTCACCCAATACAAAACATGAATCTGAAGGAGGAAGCATGAATGAGAAACAAAGGCAAATCGATCTCGCTTCTGTTAGCCGCCACCCTGACCCTGACGCCGCTTGCAGCGTGTTCCAAGAGCAGCACGGAGGGCAGCTCCTCTCCCGCCCCGTCCGCAACCGCAGGTTCTGGTACGCAAGCTCCCGCCTCCGGCGAGAAGGACACCATCACCGCTCTGCTTCCTCCGGTATCCCCCACCTATCAGGACAAATTCGACCAGATGGAAAAGGACTTTAGCGCCCTTTATCCGAATCTGACCCTGAAGATCGAACCGGCGAGCTGGGAGGACATGACCCAGAAGCTCGACACCCAGGTCAACGCCGGCAGCCCGCCCGACATCGCCTTCATCGGCTCCGACGGCGTCTCCAAGTATGTGCAGCAGGGCATGCTGATGGACATCGCGGACACCGCCACCTCCGATATGGTCTCGGACTTTGAAGCGGCGCCGCTGGAATACATGAAGAACGGCAAAGGGCTCTATGGCTTCCCCGCTTATATGGAAGTTCACGCTGTCGGCGGCAACAAGCAGTTCCTGGAGGCAGCCGGCATCGATTGGAAAAAGGTGCAGCAGAACGGCTGGACCTACGAGGAGTTCCGCGAAGCCATCAAGAAGGGCGTCGTCAAGGAAGGCAACACCACCAAGCGCTACGGCTTCGTCTTCGCCACCGCCGGCGTCGCCTCGAAGGATTACTTGAACATCCTCGTCAAGAACGCCGGGATGCCCGCTCCTTTTACCAAGGATTTGAAATACGCCTACACGAGCAAAAACTACCTGGAAGTGCTGAAAGACGTCCGCCAGCTGATCGACGACGGCTCGATGCCGAAGGAGCTCAGCTCCATTGACGCCGGCAAGCGCTGGAACATGTTCCTCACCGGTCAGACAATGATCACCGGCAAGGGCCTCGCCGCCTTCGAGAACTCGGCAAAAAAGAACAACGCCAAGATCGACGCGAAAGACGGCAGCGCCGTGAAGGACAGCATCAAGGTCGATTACGTCGTTCTCCCGGTGCCGAGCTTCCTCGGCCAGCCGGCAGTCTCATCCACCGTCGTTGACGGCTACGTCACCTTCCGCGGCAAGAAGGAACCGACCGCCGAGCACAAAGCCAACGTCGTCAAGGCCGCCTACTTCCTGGCGAGCGGCAAGGTCGCCGCGCAAACGAACAGCGAGCTGTTCGTCGCCAACATCACCAAGACCGGAGCCGAAGCCGCCAAGAGCATCACGGTGAACCGCGACCCGGATAACGAAGCCGCCGTCAAGGTGCTCCTGTCCCACGCCGCTCCGGCCCGCCCGGACATCCCGGTTGATCTCGGCGCGAAAGCGATCAAGCTGGAGAATGAAGTGATCATTCCGAAGCTTCAGGCTCTGCTCGCCGGAGAAACCACGCCGGAAGACATGTTCAAGGCCATCTCCGACGCCGCCGTGGAAGCCTTCGGCGCAGACGGTGTCGTGAAGGATTAATCGCATCAAGCGAAACCGCTCCGAGGAGCCGCATCCGAATAGCCGCATGATCGCCGTGCGGCTATTCGGCCTTTCCTCATCGGCCCGCGGCTCGCGAAGAAGGGAGTTGCCGCCATGGCCTTATCCACATCCACGTCTACAGCCGCGTCCAAACCGCTCAAGAAGCCGAGGAAGCACACCGACAATTTTTCCGGCTATGCGTTCATCGCCGTCGCTCTCGTCGTCTATGCGCTTTTTACCGCCTATCCGGTCGTCAAAGCCTTAATCATCAGCTTTCAGGCCTACAAGCCGCTCGGCTCGACCTATGTCGGGCTGGACAACTATGAAGCCACCTTCAAAAGCGCCCTGTTCTGGAAATCAATCCGCAACACGATCGAGTACACCCTGCTCACCGTTCCGGTGTCCCTGTTCCTCTCCTTTACCATCGCGATCATGATTCTGCCGCTGCGCAAGAAGGTCCAGAACGTGTTCAAAGCCATCTACTATCTGCCGGCGGTCGCCTCTGGCGTCGCCCTCTCCGTCGTCTGGCTGTGGATCTATGACCCGCTGCCCGAGGGCATATTCAACAAGCTGATCGGCTTCTTCGGCATCTCCAGCCAGAACTGGCTCGGATCAAGCGCGACGGCGATGCTCTCGCTAGTCATCATGTCCTTGCTGTCCAGCCATGGCGCAAGCATCATCATCTACCTGGCCGCGCTGATCGGCATCGACGAGAGCTACTACGAAGCCGCCGATCTCGATGGAGCCTCGTTCCTCCAAAAGCTGCGACACATCGTGCTGCCGTTCCTCCGGCCGACCACGCTGTTCCTGCTTGTCACCGCCGTCATCGGCTCGTTCCAGGTGTTCCAGAACGCCTATCTCATGACCGGCGGCGGACCGGATCACGCGACGACGATGGTCGGACTGCTCATTTTCGACAATGCCTTCAAGTACTTCGAATTCGGCAAGGCGGCCGCGCAATCGCTCATTCTCGCTGCGGTCATCGCCTTCATCTCGCTCCTGCAGTTCAAGTTCCTGGGCAAAGAAATCGACTACTAGAGAGGAGGAATCGCCCGTGGCCCTGTACAACCAGCACATCGGCAGTCCCAAGATCCGCGCCGTCCGCAACACCTTGCTCGGCGTCCTCCTTTTCCTGTTTGCCCTGGCGACGCTGTTCCCGATCTATTTTATGGTCATCTCCTCGTTCGGCGATCCGGTCGAGGCCGGCGCGGTCAGCTATTCGCTGTGGCCCCACAAATTCACGCTGGATTCGTTCGTCTTCTTCTTTCATTACAGCAAGTATTCGGTCCGCTGGATTCTCAACTCATTGATCGTGGCCGGTTGCGTCACCGTTTCGAACGTGATCTTCGCCACGATGGCCGGCTATGCCTTTTCCAAGGTTCGCTTCAGGGGCCGCGCCCTGCTGTTCACGATCCTGCTCGCCGCTATGATGATCCCTTATCAGGTGACGCAAGTACCGCTCTATATACTGGTCGTCAACATCTTCCAGATCGAGAATACGTACAGCGCTCTGATCCTGCCGAGCCTGGTCACCGTCTATAACATTTTTCTCGCCAAGCAGTTCATGAGCGCGATTCCCACCGAGATCATCGAGTCGGCCAAGGTAGAGGGCGCAAGCCAGTTCAAAATTTTCTTCCGGATCATCGTGCCGCTGTCCAAGACGGTCATGGCGGTGATCGCCATCCTGACCTTCATGGACAGCTGGAATACCTTCTTCTGGCCGCTGCTCGTCACGAACACGATGGATATGCAGACCATCCAGGTCGGGCTGAAAAATTTCCGCTTCGCCAACACGACCTACTTCTCGCCGATGATGGCGGGCGCGACGATCTCGGCGCTGCCGATGTTCATCCTGTTCTTCAGCCTGCAGCGCTATTTCCTCGAAGGCGTCACCGTCGGCGCCGTGAAGGGGTAACGGGAGATGAGCACACGGAGCAGTCACCCGTTCCCCCGCGGCTATCTGAACGGAACGATGCGGTATGCCATCGGCCTCATGTCCGGCACCTCCGTGGACGGCATTGACGCCGCTCTCGTGGAGATTGCGGGGAAGCCGGGAAGCGATGAGCTCGCTGTCCGGCTTCTCGCCTTTCGGAACCGGCCGTTCCCGGAGGAGGTCCGGGACGGGATCTTCCGGCTGTTCGACCCGGCGGCCGCCACCGTCGACCGGATCGGCGCGATGAATGTCCGGCTCGGAGAGCTATACGCCGAAGCCGCTCTGGCCATCGCCGCCGACGCGGGAATCGCTCCCCGCGAGGTGAGCGTCATCGGCTCGCACGGGCAGACGATCTACCATGCGCCGGAGCGCGGGTTCACTGTGCAGATCGGAGAAGGCGCGGTGATCGCCGGGCGCACCGGCATACCCTGCGTCTCCGACTTCCGGCCGGCCGATCTTGCCGCCGGCGGGCAGGGAGCGCCGCTCGTCCCGTTCACGGAGTATCTGCTCTACCGGGAGGAGAAGCGCACCCTGCTGCTGCAAAATATCGGCGGCATCGGCAACCTCACAGTCCTCCCCGCCGGGTCGGGGCCGGACGGCGTGTACGCCTTCGACACCGGGCCCGGCAACATGCTCATCGACGGCCTGATGAGCCGACTCACCGCTGGCCGGATGGCGATGGACAGAGGCGGCCGGATGGCGGCGGCCGGCCGGGTGCACGCAGGGCTGCTGAACCGGCTCATGGCCGACGGCTATTACCGCCTGCCGCCGCCCAAGTCGACCGGCCGGGAGCGGTACGGCGCTGCCTGCGTCGAGGAATTGCTCCGGCTGCAAGGCGAGCTGAAGCTGAGCGACGAGGACCTCGTCGCCACCGTCACTCGCCTGACAGCCTGGTCGATCGGCGATGCGTACCGTCGCTTCGTCCGGGAGAGGCACCCCGCCGACCGGCTGATCGTCGGCGGCGGCGGCAGCTACAACCCGACGCTCATCGGGTTGCTGCGCGAGGAGATGGCGCCGGTCCCCGTCCTCACGCAGGAGGAGATCGGCGCGAACAGCGACGCCAAGGAGGCGGTCGCCTTTGCCCTCCTGGCCGATTGCGCGTTGGCCGGCCTGCCCGGCAGCCTGCCCGCCGTGACCGGGGCGCGGCATCCAGCCGTGCTGGGCAAGCTGTCGCTGCCTTACAATGACGGGAGGGGCCAGCCATGATGAAGCGGCTCACCTGGGACGACCGCTGGCGGGACGGGGTGATCGCCCTGTGGAACCGGACCGCGGTCCGCGACGGGTACAAGGAGATGACGCCGGAGGAATTCGACCGGATCATCCGCCTGAGCCCCTATTTCGATCCGGCCTGCGCTTTCCTGTTGGGGGAGATGGAGGAGATGGCGGGGACGGCGAATGCGGAAGGTGACGGGCAAGCCGGCGCGGGACGAAACAGCACGGGGGACGGGGCTGCGAACGCAAGCGCGGAACATGTCGGCACGGGGGACGGGGCTGCGAACGCAAGCGCGGAACATGCCGGCACGGGGGACAGGGCCGCGAACGCAGACACGGGACAAGGCGGCACGGGGGATGGGGCTGCGAACACAGGCGCGGGACAATCCGGCACGGGGGACAGGGCCGCAAACGCAGGCGCGGAACAAGCCGGCACAGAGGTTGGAGCCGCGGAGACCGGTCCAGGCGGTGCCGTCATCCGCGGCTTTGCCTGCGGCTGCACCGGGGACGATATTCCCCTGGGCGACAAGGCCGGCTATCTCACCTGCATCCTGCTCGACGAGGCCGTCCGGACCGACGCCCATTGCGATGCTCTTCTGTCCGCCGTCGAGGAACGGTTCCGCCAGCTCGGCAAGACGCAAGCCGACGTGCTGTTTTTCAACCCCATGCGCCTGCCCTGGTACATCCCGGACACCCCCGGCCACGAGCACAACAACGCGCCGGGAGTTCCGGCGGACAGCCCGCTCCATTCCTTCCTGCTCCGCCGGGGTTACGCGGAGCGCGCCCGCGAATGCGGCATGTACCTGCCGCTCGCCGGCTTCACGATCCCGGCGGATATCCGCCGCAAGGAGGAACAGGCCGCCGCAGCCGGCTACCGGATCGAATTGTTCGACCCGGCGCGGCATGCGGGGCTCGGCGAGCTGCTCGCATCGTTCGCCAATCCCGCCTGGGAGAGCGAGCTCGCGCGCTGTGCCGCCGAAAGAGTTCCCTTCCTGATCGTCTCGCGGGAAGGCCGCGCCGTTGGCTTTGCCGGACCGGTGGTCCGCGAGCCGGGGGGACGGGCTTATTTTGCCGGAATCGGGATCCATCCGCAGCATGAAGGCCGCGGCCTGGGGAGCGTCCTCTTCTTCAAGCTTTGCGAAGCGTTCGAGGCGGCCGGGGCCGACTACATGTCCCTGTTCACAGGGCGGAACAACCCGGCGCTCGGCATCTATGAGAAGGCCGGATTCCGTATCGTCCGGCAATTCGCCATCATGAGAAAGGAGCTGGAGCGGCATGAGTGAGCGGCAGACGATTCTGGCCATCGGAGGCCATGTGGGAGATATGGAATTGACGGCGGGAGGCGCGCTCGCCAGCCATGCGCTGAAGGGCGACCGCATCGTCACCCTGGCGATGACCGCCGGAGAACGGGGAGTCCCCGCCGGACAGGACATAGCCGAGTACCGCGAGCAGAAGCTTCACGAGGCGGAAGCCTTTGCCGTTATGCTCGGCGGGAAGGCCATCGTGTTCGATTACGCCGACGGCGAGCTGCCCGACAACCTGGAGGTTCGTCTTGAGGTGTGCGATGTCATCCGCCGCGTCCGTCCGACGATCCTCATCACCCATTTCAAGAACAGCATGCACAAGGATCACATGACCACCCACCGCATCGTGGGCGACGCCCGCTTCTTCGCCGGGCTCGCCTCCTTCGAGCGCGAGCTGCCCGCCGCTTTTGCCGGCAAGCTGTACTATGCGGAGAATTGGGAGGATGCGGTCGGGTTCCGGCCTTACGTCTACGTGGACTTCCCGGAGGAAGCCTACGAGTTGTGGGTCAAGGCCGTTTCCACCCACTGGTTCGTCACCGGCAGCAAGTCGTTCCCCTATCTGGAATACTACCAGCATCTGGCCAGAGTGCGCGGCATCGAAGCCCGCAAGGCGTACGCGGAGGCCTTCATGATCCCCGAGGAATCCGTGCGGCTGCGCCAATCGGAGCTGTAGCATGGTGCGGAGCGGAGTGGACCGTCTTGCAGCATACGACCGCCTGTTGCGGGGCAAGCGTATCGGGCTGATCACCGCGCCGACCGGCCTGACCGGGGAACTGGTACCGACGATCGATCTCCTCCATGAGCGCTGGCGGCTCGCGGCCCTCTTTTCCCCCGAGCACGGGGTGCGGGGCGATCAGGAGGCCGGCGGTCTGGTGGGGACGTACCGCGACGAGCGCACCGGAGTGCCGGTCTACAGTCTGTACCGGCAAGACTCGAAACGGATGACGGCGGAGATGCTGGACCAGGTGGATCTGGTCGTCTATGATATTCAAGACACGGGCGTGCGCTATTATACCTTTATCTACACGATGCTCTATGCGCTGGAGGACTGCGCCCGGGCGGGAAAATCGTTTGTCGTGCTGGATCGGGTCAATCCGCTGGGGGGAGCGGCTGTGGAGGGCAACCGGCTGAAGGAGGATTGCCGCTCGTTCGTCGGCAATTACCCGGGCTTGTGCATGCGTTACGGCCTCACGGCCGGCGAGCTGGCGGCGATGGCGAACGACCGGATGGGCTGGAAGGCCGACCTGCATGTCGTGCCCCTGGAGGGCTGGCGGCGGGAGATGCTGTTTCCCGATACCGACATGCTGTGGATTCCGCCGTCCCTCGGACTACCCCGGTTCGAGACCAATCTGCTCTACCCGGGAACTTGCCTGGTCGAGGGCACGAATCTGTCCGAGGGGCGCGGCACCGCCTTCCCCTTCGAGCTGATCGGCGCTCCGTTCCTCGACGGCGAGCGGCTGGCGGCGGAGATGAACCGGCTGAAGCTTCCCGGCGTCATCTTCCGCCCCGCCTGCTTCAAGCCGGCCTCCTCCAAGCATCAGGGCGAGCTCTGCCGCGGCGTGCAGCTTCACGTGACCGACGTCCGGACGCTGCGGCCGGTGGAGACGGGCATTCGGCTTCTGGACACAATCCGCCGCGAATTCCCGGCCTTCGCCTTCCTTCCCCCGGTGCGCGAAGGAGGGCGGCCGTTCATCGACCTGCTCGGCGGCGATAGCCTGTTTGGAGACGGCTTCCGCGATGCGGAGGCGCTGCTGGAGCGGTTCCGGGCGGAAAGCGAGGAGTTCGCCATGGAGAAGGCCGCTTATCATCTCTATCCGTAACCATCCGCAACCGCACAGCCTGACTGCTGTGCATCGCATGATCGGGAGGAATGCTTCATGCATTATGTAGCGGGAATTGACGGCGGCGGCACGAAGACGGCCGTCGCGGTGATGGACCGCGACGGCCGAATCGTCCGCGAGTTCACGGCGGACGGCATCAATTACAACGGCCGCAAGGCGGAAGAGGTCGAGCGGGCGCTCGGCGAGATCTTTGCCGGGCTAGGCTCGACCTGCGGCAGCTTGGCTGCGCTTCGGCAGCTCGTCATCGGCGCGGCCGGGATCAGCCATCCCGCCGTCCCCGAGCGCCTTGCCGCGGCCGCCCGCGGCAACGGGTATGAAGGCGGCCTGCACATTTTCGGCGACCATGAGGCCGCGCTCTATGGCGCCTTGAACGGCCGCGAAGGCATGCTCCTGATCGCCGGAACCGGCTCAATCTGCTGCGGCCGCAGCGCGAGCGGCGAGTTCGCCCGAACCGGCGGCTTCGGCCATCTCATCGACGACGAAGGCAGCGGGTACAGCATCGGCCGGAGCCTGCTCGCCGCCGCCGTTCGCGCCTCGGACGGCCGGGGGCCCGCCACCGTCATCACCCGGCTGCTCGCCGAGTGGCACGGGCTCGCCTCCCCCGCCGACATCGTCGGCTTCGTCTATGCCGCAGACACCGGCAAAAAGGAGATCGCCGCCCTCGCGCCGCTGCTCACGGAGGCGTGCGACCTTCAGGACGCGGTCGCCCACGGCATCGCCATTCACAGCGCCGCCGCTCTGGTGGACTTGGTCGCTGCCCTCGCCCGCCGGCTGTCGCTCGCGGAAAGCCGGCTCGCCCTCGCGGGCAGCGTTCTGCTGAAGAGCCCTTACGTCCGCGCCGCCTTCGGCCGCCAGCTGGAGACCGCTCTCCCGCCGCTGCGAACGGTTTCGCCGCAGCTTGGCGCCGCTGCGGGCGCCGCCCACCTCGCTCTGCAGCTGGCGGCGTTCCCGTCTCAGGAGTCTGTCCTACTCCGACGAAAGGATTTCGACGAATAATCATACACCGATTGAATATTGGCTCAACCTCAAAATCAGGCTTGACAGCGTTCTCTTGCCCCACCAATTCCACACGAAATCGGCAGCACGAAAGCCGGACACGCAGACCACCCCGGCATTCGTTCGCTCCAGCCTCACGACAGACGACTCTCACTCCGCAATCGGGCCTGCACTAAATTAAGTTTTTGAGGGATTGCCAGACCTTGCGCAAGGCTAGAACCGGAACTTCGACTCATCCGTGACCATCCGTGACCATCAGGTAGAAATAGGAGGAACTTTTACCGCTATTTGGCCAGTTACCCTATTAGGCACCATAATAGAGGGAGTTTTTACCGCTATTCTTACAAATCACGGCAAATCTATATCGCCATGGTAGTTTAGCGGTAATTTTTACCGTTGTTTGGCCGCAGCAGCTTGTTGGTCTCAGAATAACGGGCATTTTTACCTATATCAGTCAGTTGTGGCCTCAGACGCACAAAACGGGACTGCTTGCGAGGAGTCCCGTTTTGTGCGGTCCTTGCCGTTCAGGTTCAGAGAGTCTTCTCAAGGCGCCGAGCGAGGTATAACTGAAAATGAACTATTTCCATCCTTAGCAGGCCCATTAAGGAGCTGCACCAACATAACGTATCTCGATTTTCTCGCCGACTGCCCGATTTGTGTACGTTCTTCTTGTGTTCTTCCGGCATGTTAGTTCAGCGCGGCTCCTCCGGCTAAACGGCGCAGGGCTGGCTGGCCGCTTGCCGCACCTCAGCCGAGAGCGCTCAGGAAAGCGAGCATCCGCCCGTTCGTCTCCTTCGCCTTCTCGGTCGGCATATGCGGCCGGTGGCCGCAGCCGGGAACCGTCCACACTTCGGCCTGCGGGCATTTGGCCTGCATGGCGAACAGCTTGTGCGGCGGCGCATAAGCGTCGTGCTCTCCGCCGATGAGCAGCATCGGCATCGTCAGCCGGGCCCAATCGCTCTCCGCCAAGCTTGGATACGCCCGCCAATCCCGTGCGCTCTGACGCAGGTGATGCTGCCAGTCTCCGCCGTGCGCCTCCGCGTGCAGCGCTTTTGTGCGCTCGATGAAAGCCGTCTGCCCGCTATGCAGCAGCACCTCCGGCTCAAACTCGTCCGCCCCCGCGGGATCGGCCCAGCCGCCGCAGCCGATGACCGTCAAGCTCCGCACCAGCTGCGGATGCGCCGCAGCCAGATGAAGCGCTACGCCGCCGCCCAGGCTGTACCCGATCACATGCGCGCGGCCGATGCCGAGCGCCCGCAGGAAACCTGCCATGTCGTCCGCCAGGAGCGGCGTGCTCCAGTCCTTCGCCTCGCTGCGCGTGCGCCCATGGCCGCGGAGATCGGGCAGCAGGCAGCGGTACGTCTGGGAAAAAGGTTGGATCTGGCCGCCGAAGGCGAGGATGCCCCGGCTATATGCGCTGTGCAGAAAGAGAATCGACTCTCCTACTCCGATATCCTCGTAATAAATCGAGCAATCCCCGACCGTCTGCTCGGGCATAGAATCACCCCCTCATATCCGCAACTTGAAACAGGTGCTTTTGCAGGCCGTGATAGTAATTGCCCCGCACTGCCGTAAAGCGCAGAATGCTGTAATCCGGATCGTCCAGTCCCAGCGGGTAATACTGCTCGTCCCCTTCCCGCCAGAAAGCCCGCTTCGTCTCTTCGTCGCCAAACACCTGCATCTCTCCGGTCGGCATCAGGCCGTGAAAGCCGTCGGCGTCGAGAAAATAGATGCTGGCCTGCGGACGCTCCAGCCAGTGACTTGTGCGGATGGCCGATGTGTTCGTGGAAAACCAAAACCTCTCCGTCCCTTCGTTCTTCAGCCGAAACATCGCCTTCGCGTTCGGATACCCCTCGTCGTCGATCGAGCAGACGATGCAATCGCGGCTCCTCTCAATCATTGCGGCAATCTCATCCCGGACCGTCTGTTCCATTTTTTTCTCCTCCTCCTGTTTTACTACGTTTCCAGATTTTCGATAATCCTGCTCAGCTTCTGTTCGAATTCCACGATCTCCGCCTCGGAAAACCCCCGGTAAAACAAATCGTTCATCTGCTCCGAGACGCGGTCGTACGCCGCCCGGTACTCTCTCGCCTTGTCCGTAATCGATACGAAAATTTGCCTGCGATTCCACTTGTCCGGGACCCTCTCGATCAGCCCGCTCTCTTCCATGCGGTCGAGCATGCTGGTCAGCGTCGTTTTCGCCAACGAAGTGCGCCTCCCGATCTCGGTGATGGTGAGCTTCTCGTTCTCCCACAGCACATAGAGGATTCGCCCCTGCGCGCCGTTGAAGGCATCGACACCGCTGTCCCTCAGCATCCTTTCAAATATCCGGCCTTGAAGCTGCTTTATCCGCGAAATCATAAAACCGCCGTTGGTTTTCGTCAACATTACCTCCTTTTCATATAGTATAGTCCTATATAGTATTATTATCAACAACCCCCCCCCTTCCCAACTGCCGCAGCCAAAACCGCCGGAAGTTCGGACGAGGAGCCAAAAAATGAGCGCCGGAATTGAAAATGGGCGTTTCAATTCCATCTGTGAATGATATACTATAGCTAGACAGTCTAGCCAGCTAGGAGAGATGGCCATGCAATGGCAGTTGCAAGAAGCAAAAAATCGGTTAAGCGCGGTTGTCAAGAAGGCAACGGATGAAGGCCCGCAAATCATCAGTGTCCGTGGAAAACCGGCTGCGATCGTCCTGTCGATGGAAGAGTACCAGCGGTTAACGAAGCCGAAAACACGATTAACAGAATTTTTCCGGGACTCCCCATTGCGGGGACTGGAACTGGATATGGAAAGAAACAAGGATCTCCCCCGAGAGGTTGATTTATGAGATACCTCCTGGATACCAATGTCATATCCGAGCTTCTGAAGAAGGAGCCCGACCGCAGAGTTCTGGGTTGGATTGAGGAGCAAGAGGAAGAGGCTCTATTCCTAAGCGTTATCACCTTTGGAGAACTCCAGAAGGGCGTAAGCAAACTAAGCGACCAAACACGTGCCGGCCGGCTGCAAACATGGGTGGATCAGGATTTGGCTGCCCGATTTGAGGGTCGCATTCTGTCACTCGATCTGGATGTGCTTTTGACATGGGGAAGAATTCAAGGGAATTCGGAAAAAGACGGCAACCCGCTGCCCGTCATGGACAGCCTGATTGCGGCTACAGCGCTTGCTCACCACCTGACCGTCGCCACTCGAAACGTCAAAGACATGGAGCGCTGCCAAGCTCCTGTTCATAATCCTTGGGACATGGGGTAAATTTCAATAAGGGCGTGGCAATGCGTGGCAACTCCAACGCTGGTTGCCGCACCTTTTTTCGTTTTACCGCCGGTTCCTTGCTAACAGAAAAACAGCAAGCCCCGTTCGGCGGGACCTGCTGCTTGGTTGGTGTTGAGGAACGAAATTTTACTTGGCCGCAACCGGAGCGGTCTTAGCTCCGTAGAAGGCGTCGCGGTAGATCTGCGCCAGTTCGGTGACAAGCGGCATCCGCGGGTTGGCCGTGGTGCATTGGTCCTCGAAGGCGCGGTCGGCCAAGTAATCGGCTCTCGCTTCGAATTCCTTGGCGTTGATGCCGATCTGCTGGAACGATTCTTCGATGCCGAGCGTCTTGTTCAGCTTGCGGATCGCTTCGATCAGGCTGTTCACGCCTTCTTCCGTCGTCTTGGCCGGCAGACCCAGGAAGCGGGCGATTTCGGCGTAGCGCTCGTCAGCGATGAAGTGCGTGTATTTCGGGAAGGATTGGAATTTCGTCGGCTTCTGGGCGTTGTACTTGATGACATACGGCAGCAGGATGGCGTTGGTGCGGCCGTGGGAGGTGTGGAATTCAGCCCCCCATTTGTGCGCCAGGCTGTGATTGATGCCGAGGAACGAGTTCGCGAAGGCCATGCCGGCGATGCAGGAAGCGTTGTGCATGTGCTCGCGGGCGTCCGGGTCGGCGGTCAGGTAGGACTTCTCGATGTTGTCGAACACCAGCTTGATGGCTTTCAGGGCGAGACCGTCGGTGAAGTCGTTGGCCATGACCGAGACATAGGCTTCGATGGCGTGGGTCAGAACGTCCATGCCGGTGTCGGCTACGGCAACCTTCGGCAGCGAGTAGACGAATTCCGGATCGACGATGGCCACGTCCGGCGTCAGCTCGTAGTCGGCCAGCGGGTACTTCGTGTTGCCCTGGTTCTTGTCGGTGATAACCGCGAAGGAGGTTACTTCCGAGCCGGTACCCGAGGTGGTCGGGATGGCGACGAACTGGGCCTTCTTGCCGAGACGCGGGTATTTGTAGATCCGCTTGCGGATATCCATGAACTTCTGCTTCAGGTTGTGGAAGCTGGTGTCCGGGTATTCGTAGAACAGCCACATGGCTTTGGCCGCGTCCATCGGGGAGCCGCCGCCGAGGGCGATGATGCAGTCCGGCTGGAACCGGTTCATCATCTCGACGCCGCGGTCAACCGTCGTGGTGGACGGATCGGGCTCAACGTCCGAGAACACTTCGATGAAGACCGGAGTCTGGCGCTTGCGCAGGTAGTGCTCGACCTTTTCCACGTAGCCCAGCTTCACCATGACCGGGTCGGTAACGATCATGATGCGGGAGATGTCCGGCATTTTGGCCAGGTATTGGGTAGCGCCCTTCTCGAAGTAGACCTTGGACGGAACCTTGAACCACTGCATGTTGACGGTGCGGAAGGCGACGCGCTTGATGTTGATCAGGTTGACGGCCGTTACGTTCGACGAGGTGGCGTTGCGTCCGTAGGAGCCGCAGCCGAGCGTCAAAGACGGCAGGTTGGTGTTATAGATGTCGCCGATGGCGCCCTGCGTCGAAGGCGAGTTGACGATGATGCGGCCCGTCTGCAGGCGGTCGGAGAAGGCTTGGATGACGGCGTCGTCATGCGAGTGGATGACCGACGAGTGGCCCATGCCGCCGAAGGCGACGACTTCCGCAGCGCGTTCGATGCCTTCCTGCGCGTTCTTGACGCGGTAGGCGGCCAGGATCGGGCTCAGCTTCTCGGCAGAGAGCGGGAACTTCGGTCCGACGCCGGTGATTTCGGCGACCAGGATCTTCGTTCCGGCAGGGACGTTCAGTCCGGCCATTTCGGCGATCTTCGCGGCCGGCTGGCCGACGATGACCGGGTTGACGGCGCAGGTTTCCGCGTTCAGAGCCATGGCGGTCAGCTTCGGAATTTCATCCTTGCTGAGGAAATAGCAGCCCTGGGCGATCATCATCTTCTTGACCTGCTCGTAGACCGGTTCTTCGATGATGACCGATTGCTCCGATGCGCAGATCATGCCGTTGTCGAAGGTCTTCGAGAGAATCAGGTCGTTGACGGCCTGTTCCAGAAAGGCGGTCTTCTCAATGAAGCAGGGCACGTTGCCGGGGCCGACGCCGAGCGCCGGTTTGCCGCAGCTGTAAGCGGCCTTGACCATGCCCGCGCCGCCGGTCGCCAGGATCAGGGCGATGCCGGGGTGATTCATCAGGGTGTTCGTGGCTTCCATGGACGGCTTCTCGATCCATTGGATGCAATGTTCCGGAGCGCCGTTTTTGACGGCGGCTTCGTACAGGATGCGGGCGGCTTCCGAGGAACATTTTTGCGCCGACGGATGGAAGCCGAAGATGATCGGGTTGCGCGTCTTGATCGAGATCAGCGCCTTGAACATCGTCGTCGAGGTCGGGTTGGTTACCGGGGTGATCCCCATGACCACGCCAACCGGCTCCGCGATCTTCTGGTAGTTCTCGTACGTGTTCTCTTCGATCACGCCGACCGTCTTGTCATACTTGATGCTGTGGTACACATACTCGGTGGAGAAAATATTTTTGGTGATCTTGTCTTCATAGACTCCGCGGCCGGTTTCGTCAACCGCAAGCTTGGCGAGGTACATGTGCTGGTCGAGCCCGGCGAGCGCCATTTCCTGAACGATCTTGTCGATCTGCTCCTGCGTCATGCTCATGAAGGCGTCTTGCGCTTTCTTGGCGTTCTCGACGAGGCGGTTGATCTGGTCCTGAACGGTTGTCGGATCCTTCAATTTCTTCTCTTCCACTGCCATGGGATTCCCTCCGTTTAATATAGTGAATAAATTCACATGATCACGGAAATAAAAAACATCAATCTTCGCTGTCGCGGTATTGAACGGCTTATGAAAGCGATGATCAACTTCAGTCCCAGTAGGACTTTTTGCGTCCCATACGCTTACAGCAAATTTTCCCTTCCGATGAGTCAACTATACCCGATTGCAAATTATTTTTCAAGGGGGTTTTCAAGAAAAGTGAAAAACCTCTCATGAATTCGCTTCCCAACCTGATCCGTTGCTCCTTTCTGAACAGTGAACGATAGCTTCGGGTATGCCGCATTTACCGCATCCCCTTTATTTACGGGCCTTTTTCTTGACCTCCGTCTCTCGCCGGACCGCAGCTGCGACATGCTTGCCGTTCATTCTCTGTGATCTATGTCTCATATAGTTTCCCCCAACTGCCGGTTTTCAATCATTCTTCTCCCGCGAAATCCCGCGAAAATGAGCGAGGTAAGTGAGGATCGGAATGGCGGACGAGCGGCCGAAGGCGCAGCGGGATGTCTCCATGAGCTGCCTGCCCAGCTCAAGGAGCTGATGGAGGATCGCATCATCCGGCTCCTCTTCGCTGTATTCGCTCAGCCGCTCTTCCATCCGCGCAAGCCCGATGCGGCAAGTGCTGCACCGGCCGCAGGAGCGGCTGCCGAGATAGCGGTAAGCGACCCGCAGCGAGTCGAGCAGGTTCTCCCGGCCGCCGATGACCGTCAGGACGGGCGCTCCCATTCCTTCGCTCCAAGCGCGCAGCCGGGCGGAGCAAAGCGGGGCGTCCAGCTGATCGGGCCGGAGAAATCCTCCCGCCGGGCCGCCGTACTGGACCGCTTGCACGCTTTCCCCGGCGGGAACACCGCCCCCGATCCCGTCGATCAGCTCCCGCAGGGACACGGCGGACGCGGCCTCGCAGAGCCGGGGCCGCTGAATCCGGCCGCCCAGGCTGAGAAGCTGGGTATCCGCGCCGCTCGGACAGGCGCCGGGAACGCCATACAGCGAGGCTGCGGCGAAGGCCAGCCGGACAAGCGACTCGGGATTCGCCGCCAAGACGCGCTCGCCGTCTACGGAGAAGGGGCCGCCGGACAAGCCTTCAATAGCGGCTTCGGGCGCCGCCCTTCTTCCGTGCAGCGCCTCCAGCAGAGCGGGGGCGTCCTTCTGCAGGAATTCCTCCACGCCGGTGCGGATTTCAACCCGCAAGGAGAACTCGCTGCCGAGAATCCTCCGGCCGAGGAAGCCGGCATCTTCGGCCGACCGCAAGGCCAGCCGCAGCCGTTCAGCCGCCAGGGCGTACTCCGCCGGAACGTGCAGGACGGCCTGCTCCGCGCCGACGGCATACGCCGCGAGGGCCATGCCTTCGAGCAGGGAGTGCGGGTCGCTTTCCGCCAGAGTCCGGCGGATGGATGCGCCGGGAGCCGACTCGTTCAGGCTGCAGACGAGGCAGTCCGCTTGGGCGGAGCCGGCGATCAGGCGAGCGGCCGGCTCGCCCAGGCTCGCCGGAGTTCTCCGCAGCACCGCCTCGGCCAGAGCCTGATAGGCTCCGGCGGCGACAGCCTCCTCCAGCCGTTCCGGGTTGACGGTTCCCCAGCGGCTGATGATCAGGCGGGTCTCGCCGGAGAACAGCTTGCCCTCCGGCCCGGCATAACCGGCGAGCAGCCGCTCCACCGGCTTGCCGGCCAGGAGATGATCCTCGACGATCTCCCAGACATCGGAGACGCGCACGCCGGTATAGACAGCTCCCTCGGGAGCCACCAGCAGGACCGGTCCCGCTCCGCACAGGCCCAGGCAGCCGGCGGATACCAGCTCGACCTGCTCGGAGAGCCCCCTGCGCAGCAGTTCGTCACGCATGGCGGCGTAGAGCTGCCTGCCGCCGCCAGAGCAGCCGCCCGCTCCGCAAACGAGCACCGACCGGGGCGCCGGCTCCTGCCCGCCGCCGCTCCCGGCTGCCGCGGGCACCGCTCCAGGGATGCGTCGCCGCAGCCTGTCGCCCAAGCGCACGCGGATGGCGGCCAAATCCGTTTCGGTCAGCACGGCCGATCCCCTCCTTCCGTTCCCGCAAGCACCAGCTTTTCGGCCGCATCGCGGAACGCCTTCATCTCCTTGACGGATTCGCGGATGTCGCGGATGCAGCCCGGGCCTCCGGCGCAGCCGCCGATGCAGGCCATTCCCTCGAGGAAATCGCCCTCCAGCTTGTTGAACTTGAGCTTGCGCAAATGCTGGATGCATTCCTCCGTGCCGTTCCCGGCGATGGTCTGCACCCTTTCCTCCGGCTGCAGGTATTCCAGGATCGCCTCGGTGACGCCGCCCGACCAGGGAAAGCTGCGACCGAGCCGGGTGGCGTCGCGGATCTCCTCGTTGGCGCATTCGCGCGGGTCGACGCCGAAAGCGTCAAACAAAGCGTCCAGCTCGGCGATCGTCATGGCATAATGCTTCTTCGCGCCAAAGGCGCCGAGCATCTCCGCCTTTTTCGAGACGCAGGGGCCGAAGAAGACGGTGTGCGCCTCGGAGTCGAGCCCTTCGAGCATCGTTACGATCTCGACCATCGGCGACGGGGTGGCGGACATGTATTTCAGCACCGCCGGGTAATGCTTGCGGATCAGCTGCACGAAGGAAGGGCAGCAGGAGCTCGTCATCGGCTCGTTCAGATGCAGATGCTCATCCAGCTCCTTCGCCTCCTTGCGCACGGTCTCGTCGGCGCCCATCGCCACCTCGAAGACATGTGCGAATCCGAGCTTTTTGAGCGCCGCCTTGATTTGTCCCAGCGCCACCCCCGGATACTGGCCGGTGATGGCCGGCGCGACGACAGCGTTCAGCCGCTTCTTCTCCAGGAGGAGGTCCAGAACGTCCAGGATGTAGGTCTTCTCGCCGATCGCCCCGAAGGGGCAGCCGGAGATGCAGCGGCCGCAGTTGATGCATTTCTCCTCGTCGATGACGGCCGTCTCCCCGTTGTCGACCGTGATCGCGTTCACCGGACAAGCGGCCTTGCACGGGCGCTGGTGATCGGTGATCGCCGTGTACGGGCACACCTTGCTGCAGCGGCCGCATTCCAAACATTTGTCATAATCGATGTGCGCCCGCTTGTTGACGATCGAGATCGCTCCCACCGGGCAGGTTTCCTTGCAGCGCTTGGAGATGCAGCCCTGGCACGAATCGGTCACCGAGACCCGGTGAACCGGGCACTGCTCGCAAGCCGGCTTGATGACCTGCACGATCTGCTCGCCCGCCTGCGGCAGCGCCAGCTTCACGCGCTCCTGCACGATCGCCCGCTCGCGGTAGACGCAGCAGCGAAATTGCGGCTTCGAGCCCGGGATGACCGCCTTCGGCACCTCGTCGAAGAGAAAATCCCGGCGGCGCGCGATGGCGAGCCGGCTGATCTCCGTCAGCACGGTATGCTGAATGCGTTCGACATCCGTCTCAAACTCCCACATGGTTGAACACTCCTCGCTACGCAGTTTGCGCTGCCGGGTGCTGCCCCGCATCTCCCCTTGGCGCAGGCCGGGCCGGCAGCGTTCTCGTTCTAATACAGGGTCCGCTCCGTCGGCAGTCCCAGCTTGCGCAGCGCCTCGACGATCTCGTCGATGATGCGCAGCTTGATGTTGAGGTCCGCCGGAAAATGCGGGTTCTGATGCGCCGGGTTGATCGCGGTCCCGACGTAGAAATGAATCTCCGTCGCTCCCTTGATCATCCGCAGGAGCCGCGCTGCGCCGTCGCTACCCCGGATGTCCCGGGGCATGGCGCCCGCCTCCGCGTATTCCTTCAGGGACAGAAGCGCCCTGCGCAGAGTCAGCACTCCCTCCGTGACCAGATCGATCCCCTCCATATGCGCGGTCGGTGGGACCTCCGCGTCCGGATGATCCGGCAGCTCGACCTGCAACGGCCGGCCGAGAACCCGCGAGACGATATTCGCCGAGGTTCCGCCGCAGATCACTTTTCGCCCCGGCGCTGCGAACCATTTTCGCACTACCCGCTCGTCCTGCGTGGAATCCTCGGGCGGTCCGATCAGCAGCGACAGCGGCGACGGGCGGCGGAATTTCACGCAGACGGCCGTCGTATCATCCCCGGGCTCCATGCAGTACAGATGCTCGCAAGTCTCCGTCAGGTAGTTCGCGGCTGCCTCCGCCGTCGGATCGCGCTGCATGTACCGCTCCATCGCTTCCGCCACGTTGTCCCACTGCCAGCCCAGGTTGAGAACCCCCCCTACTCCCGCGTGGATGACACCGTCGCTGACGAAGAGGAAGGCATCCTGCCGGTCGATCTGGAAGCGACTTTCCTTGATCAGCCTGCCGTTGACCATCCGCTCGGAATGCTCGATCGGCACGAGCCTGCCGTTCTTGAAATGAAAGGTCGGCGGATTGTCGTATTCGACCAGGTATACGGTTCCGTCGTGGTAGGCCTGCAGGATCGTGAAGGTGGAGTAGGCCAGCCCCCGCACCTTGCAGACCGGCAGCGTCTCCGCCACCGTCTGGACGACATCCTCGATGAGCGCTCCGTTCTTCAGCATCTCGCCGGCGATCTTCGAGGTGAGCGTCGCCAGAATATTGGCCTTCACTCCGCTGCCGAGGCCATCCGCCAGAACGACGATGGTCGAATCCTCGCCCACGACGACATCCACCTTGTCTCCGCACAGTTCCTCCCCTTTTTTGATCAGGCTGGCATAGCCTACCTCGGCAAACAACCGATCCTCATCCATCCGATACGCCTCCTCGCTCGCTCCTCGATCCAGCGCCGAGGGAAAAACACTGTTCCCGCGCCCGCCCTTTCCCGCACTTTCCCGCCCTTTCCCGCACAACACTTTCCCAAACTTCCCCAAACTTTCCCCGAATTTTTCCCGCCCTTTCCCGCCCTTTCCCGCCCTCTCCCGCCTTTTCCCCGCGCTTCGGTCAATCCCGGGCGATCAGCTGCTTCATCTTGGTGAGCGTCACCTTTGTGACGGCGGTTGTCTCCCCGAGCAGGCTGGCGATCTCCTGGGAGACGCGCATCTGGTTGTCGATGACGTTCTGGGCCATCTCGATCGTATCCTCCTTCAAGCGCTGCAGCTTCTCCTGCTCCAGCTCGCGCTCGGTGAGATCGGTCAGCACCAGCAGGTAGAAATGGAAGTCCGGCAGATAAGTCACGGTCACCATCGCGGTCTTCTTCCGGTCGGCAAAATACACCTTGTTCATCATCTTCTCCGTCTTGGTGAACGGAACGGCGGCGAGATCGACGTACATCTCCACCGGAACGTCCAGCATCTCCCGCACCCCGCTGCCGAAAAAACGGCACGCCGCCTCGTTCGCCTCCTGGACGATCAGGTCTTCGCTCACGGCGAGGATGCCGTTCGGAGTCTTGTCGATGATCACGTTGGACAGCGACTCCGCCTTCGCCTGCATGTATGGCATGCACATGTACAGCTCGGCCTTGCCTTCCAGCACCGCCTCCGCCTTCTCCCGGCAGGAGGAGTATCCGCAGGCGCCGCAGTTCAGCTCGTCCGCAGGCGTGTGCTTGCCGAACTTCTCCAGCACTTCCCGGATCGTTTCCTCGGAATGGCCGATGCGCTGTGGGCGCCGGTCCGTGAAGCCGCGGTTCAAAGCTCCCTCCGGCAGATGCGGCAGCTCTGCTGCCGGAACGAGGCTCTTCCGGCAGCGGCTGATCCGCTCCTCCTTCTCCAGCAGCCCGCAGGCGTCGCCGGATACCGGACCGTTGATGCAGCCGCCGCTGCAGGCGTTCAGCTCCAGGAAAAACGAGCCCTCATCCGGGTTCAAGCGGGACAGAACAGCCTTGCACATGTCGATTCCCGAATAAGCCCGGTGCAGCTCGGGCAGCTCCTTGCCGGCGAACGTGGCCGCGATCACGCCGTTTTCCACCGGATAGGCGCGGGCAGGCTGCTCGCGCTCTCCGAAGCCTGCGGCCGCAGCCTCAGAGGAACCGGTTCCGCGCTGCCCATATTCCGCTTCCTCCGTCTCCAGCACCGCCACCTCGTCGAAAGTGAGCACGGCGTCGATCAGGCCGGGGAAGGCCATCGCTTCTTTTTTCTTGGCATAGCAAGGCCCGACGAAGACTACCTTGACGGAAGGGTCCATCGCCTTGAGCAGCTTGGCGTGCGCGATCATCGGGGAATCGGTTGCGGCGAGGCAGGGAATCAGCTGCGGGTAGTAGCGCTCGATCAGCTCGACGACGACCGGACAGGCTGTCGTGATGAGCCGCCCGCTGCTCCGAAACTGCGAATAATAGAGCTCGGACACCACCTCGGCCGCCTCGGCCGTCTCTCTTATCTCGCCAAAGCCGATTTCCTTGAGGCTATTTTTCAGCATTCTGGGCTTGTGCTCGTATGCGACGTGGGAGGGGGCGAGGCTGACGGCGACCCGCTCTCCCGCTCTCAGCAGGCTGCTCACCTTTTCGACCTCGCTCGGAACGTGCATCGCCCGCTGCGGACATTCGCGAACGCACAGCCCGCAGGAGATGCAGTTCTCCATCACGTCGGCCTGATTGCCCTTGAACTGGATAGCCTTCACCGGGCAGTTGCGGATGCAGCGGTAGCAGTTCTTGCAATTGGCTTCGGACGATCGAACGAGGCTCGGGCTTGGGGCCGGAGCGGGAAACGGATTGGCATTCGGGCTCATAGCTTCAGCGCCCCCAGCACGTGGTCGGCAAAAAATCCGTCCACATCCGTCGAATCCAACTCCAGGCAGGAATCCCCATCGATCGTGACGGCGACCGCCTTCTGGCAGCGCCCGGCGCAGAAATTGGCTTGCAGCGTAACCTGATCCTCCAGTCCGTGTTCCTTGATCAGCTGCTGAAATTCATGGATGATCGAATACGAGCCACGCAGATGACAGGAGCTTCCAACACATACGGATAAAACCATTCGGCACCCCTCCAACCTCCGGTTTGCGAAGGTTTCTTTCTTATTGGAAGTGAAAAGTTCGTGCGGCCAAAAAACAGAGAATGCCCGCCGACGCGATGCCGGCCCTGATCGCGCGCAAATGCGGACATGAGCGGCCTTTATCTCTCAAAATTCAGGCTGCCGGCGAGCTGACGGACTTCAGCGGCGCTTATCCCGTGATTTACGCTTCTGCCGGCAAAATTCGGCTTCCAAGCGTCTCGCCTGTCCGTAACAGGTTGGGTGAAACGATTTCGGCCGGATAAGCGGCGCAAATGTCCGTTACGTTTACGGATCAAGGTGGAATTTGCGCATGCCGGGCTGGTGGGTGCAAGGTTAATGGAAAGTCCCCGTCGAAATGGACGTTTCCACTCGGAACGATCGACCATCGCCCCCTCTTTCCGGGATGGTTCTCTTTCCGCTCGCTTCGCCGCGCACATAGGAACTGCGCCTGAAATCACATATCGAAAGAATACAAGAAAGAGCGTACACAAACGGACTGTCAGTGAGAAAAATCGAGATACGTTATTTTGGCGCAGTTCCGCCCATACGCCACGCTCGACCTACACTCGATATCACGCGTGGGGCGTCAAATAACGATTTGGGAAAACACTATTTTCCGGATAGCCGCCCTTTGTGCCGGAATAGCGATATGCCGTATCGCTAAATGGGCTCGCCAAGGTGGGAAAGGGGCCATTTTCAGTGGATAACGATAGGAGAAGGCACTATTACTGTCCCATCCCCTCTGCGCGCCGGAATAGCGATATCCCGTATCATTAAAATTTTCCGTAACGACTGACAGCCCGTTTGATCGGCCGGTTCCCCTTACCGGCAAGCGACGATTTCTGGTTTACGCCAGCCTTTTCGACAAGAACTTTTGAATGTTCGGTTTCTTGTTCTATGAAATTATAGCACCCGTATGGAATCGTGGATGTGGAGTTAAAGTGAAATTTTTCACATACTTTTTCAGAAAAGATAGCCCTTTCATTATGAAAAACCTCACTGACCAATTGAAGGAGGGTAGCGTATGAGGTATAGAGTCGTGAGATTGGGAACTGCGCCTAACGAACGTTTCTCGATATTCTCGCTAACTGCCCGATTTGGAACTGCGCCTAACGAACGTTTTTCGATATTCTCGCTAACTACCCGTTTTGTGCACGTTCTTCTTGTATTCTTCCGGCATGTTCATTCAGCGCAGTTCCTTGCCGTGAATGACCAACCGAAAGAAGCCAACTGCAATCGCAATCGGCTTCTTTCGGCTTTTTTCGATAAACTATTGCCGCCGGCAGGATCGACGATTCCGCCAGTTGTAAACCATAAACAAAAGGTTTACGCCTGATCGGCGATGAGGGCCTCGTATTGCTCCGGGGTCAGAAGCTTCGCCAGAGCAGCTTCCGACTCGCCGTCCACTTCCAGCTCGACGATCCAGCCTTCACCGTAAGGGTCCGAGTTGACGAGCTCCGGCTGGTCAATCAGGGTTTCGTTCAGCTTGGTCACTGTCCCGCTGACGGGGGAATACAGGTCCGATACGGTCTTGACCGATTCAATCGTACCGAGGCTGTCGCCCGCCGCGGCCTTTGCGCCCAGCTCCGGAAGCTCGACAAACACGATGTCCCCGAGACGGCTCTGGGCAAAATCGGTGATGCCGATCCGCACGGTGCGCGCCGCCCCTTTTGCCGCCCATTCATGCTCTTCGCTGTACTGCAAATCCGCTTTAACTTCGCTCATGGAAAGCCCTCGCTTTGATCATGCTCTTTTCCGCCCGCATGCGGGGAAAAGGCTGGTGGTGACCTGCGCCGCACTTACAGCATACGTATTTAAAGTACCGGATTGACGGCGGGGCTGTCAATGGGGGAACCGAGAGCGGCGGAAAACGTGGAAGTTATCTTGACATGGACGGATTTTTCGCTTATTAATGGAGTGAGGATCAAATGCAATGACAAACATCATAGTTGCGGATGAACGCAATGGGAGAGATTACCTCACGGTAACGCCGAAGGAGTAAACCGCGAGGTGAATCTCTCAGGCAAAAGGACCATTGCCGGACGCGTCTCTGGAGAGTACCCGCCAAGCGGGTCACCCAAGGGGAAACTTGCCGCCGGGAACGCTACAGACTCGCGGCAAGGTAACTCTCAGGTACAAAGGACAGAGGAAGGCACGGTTTCCCGAAGGGAAGGCCGGACGCTTTTCGTTCTGTCCTTTTTTGGCTTCGGGCGAGTTTTACGTCACAGGCAAGCGAAGAGGCATCCCAAGCGCGAAAAATGTTGGATGATGCCGGTTTGACCAGTTCAGCGTGAGGTGAGGAACGATGACCGTTATGAAACAAACCCCGCTATACCCGCTCTACGCGGCGGCGGAAGGCGCCCGCACGATCGACTTCGGCGGCTGGGAGCTGCCGGTGCAATTCTCCGGCATCCAGGCCGAGCACGACGCGGTTCGCCAGCGCGCCGGCCTGTTCGACGTCTCGCACATGGGCGAGGTGTATGTGAGCGGGCGGGACGCCGAGGCCTACCTGCAAAAGCTCACGGTGAACGACGTCACGAAGCTGGCCGACGGAGCCGCCCAGTACAGCCTCATGTGCTACCCGGACGGCGGCACGGTGGACGATCTGCTCGTCTACCGGCTGAACGCGGAGAAGTACCTGCTCGTGTTGAACGCCTCCAACCTGGAAAAAGACCTGGAGTGGCTCGCCGCCCACCGCGAATGGGATGTCGTCCTGGAAGACCGCAGCGAAGAGACGGCTCTCATCGCACTGCAAGGCCCGCTGGCCGCGTCAATCCTGGCGCGAGTTGCCGCCGATTCCGAGGCTGTCAGCGGGCTGAAGCCGTTCACTTTCCTGGCCGAGGCCGAGGTGTGCGGCGTGCCGGCGCTCGTCTCCCGCACCGGCTACACGGGCGAGGACGGCTTCGAGCTGTACGTCGCCGCCGGCGACGCGGCGGCGCTGTGGAACGGGCTGCTCGCGGCCGGCGGGCCGGACGGCCTCGTGCCGGTCGGGCTCGGGGCGCGCGACACGCTGCGTTTTGAAGCGGGGCTGTCGCTCTACGGACAGGAGCTGTCCGACACGATCAGCCCGCTGGAAGCGGGGCTCGCCCGCTGGGTGAAGCTGGACAAGGGAGATTTTATCGGCCGGGACGCTCTCGTGAAGCAGAAGGAGACCGGAGTTCCGCGCAAGCTCGTCGGCATCGAGATGGTCGACCGCGGCATCTCGCGCTCGCACTACCCGCTCTACGCCGGACCCGGCGAGGGCGGCGAGCAGATCGGCGAGGTGACCACCGGCACCCGCTCCCCTAGCCTGAAGCGCGATCTCGGGCTCGCGCTGGTCAACGCGGAGTACGTCGAGCCGGGGACCGAGCTGTTCGTCGAGATCCGCGGCAAGAAGCTGAGGGCCGTCGTGATCGGCATCCCCTTTTACAAACGAAACCGCAAGGAGGCGGCAAAATGAAGCATCGCTATCTGCCCATGACCGAGCAGGACCAGGAGGACATGCTGCGGGAGATCGGCGTCGCGGCGGTGGAGGACCTGTTCGCCGATATCCCCGAGGAAGTGAGATTTCGCGGGCGGCTCGCCGTATCCGAGGCGCTGGACGAATACGAGCTCTTGAAGCACATGCGGGAGCTCGCCGGCAGGAACGCCGACACCGACCGCTACGCGAGCTTTCTCGGAGCCGGCATCTACGATCACCACGTTCCCGTCGTGATCAATCACGTCATCTCCCGCTCCGAATTCTACACGGCGTATACGCCGTATCAGCCGGAGATCAGCCAGGGCGAGCTGCAGGCGATCTTCGAGTTCCAGTCGTACATCTGCGAGCTGACCGGCATGGCCGCGGCCAACGCCAGCATGTACGACGGCGCGACGGCGCTCGCCGAAGCAGGCTCGCTCGCGGCGGCCCACACGCGCCGCCGCAAGCTCGTCGTCTCCCGCGCCGTCCATCCGGAGGCGCGGCAGATTCTGGCGACCACCGCCCACGGGCTGAACCTGGAGGTGGTCGAAGTGGGGCTGGCCGGCGGAGTGACCGATCCGGCCGCGCTGGCCGCGGCCGTGGACGGCGACACCGCCGCCGTGCTGGTCCAGTCGCCGAATTTTCTCGGCGCGGTGGAAGATTTGGCCGCCATGGCGCCGCTGGTCCACGGCGTAGGCGGGCTGTTCATCGTCAGCGCGAATCCGCTGGCGCTGGGTTTATTAGAGGCGCCGGGACGGCTCGGCGCCGACATCTGCGTCGGCGATGCGCAGCCGCTCGGCATAAACGGCTCGCTCGGCGGCCCGACCTGCGGCTTCTTCGCCGTCGCCGACGCCTTGAAGCGGCGGATGCCCGGCCGCATCGTCGGCCAGACGGTCGACCGCGAGGGACGGCGCGGCTTCGTGCTGACGCTGCAGACCCGCGAGCAGCACATCCGCCGCGAGAAGGCGACGTCCAACATCTGCTCCAACCAGGCGCTGCTCGCTCTCTGCGCGTCGGTTTACCTGTCCGTGATGGGCAAAGAAGGCTTGCGCGAGGCGGCGAACCTCAATCTGCAGAAGGCGCATTACGCCGCCCGGACGCTGGATGCGGTCACGAGGCTCGGGGTCTCCTTCCCCGAAGCTCCCTTCTTCAACGAATTCGCGGTGCAGCTGCCGGAGGGCGCGAAGGCGTCTGCCGTGAACGAGCAGTTGCTCGCCGCGGGCTTCATCGGCGGATACGATCTCGGCCGGGATTACCCGGAATTCGCCGGGCATCTGCTCGTCGCCGTCACCGAACGCCGCACCAAAGAAGAGATCGACCAATTTGCTGCCGCATTGGAGGGGATTCTGAAATGATGAGAACTGAGACGATGGACTTCATCCGACAGGCGGCGGACGCCGGGGCACTGGGAGGCGCGGGAACCGCCGGAGCATCCGGAGGAGCAGGACCTGCCGGGGCATCCGGCGAAGCGGGTACCGCCAGGGCATCCGGAGGTGCAGGAATCGCCGGTGCATCAGGAGGAGCGAGTACCGCCGAGCCTTCCGCCGCTCGGGCGTTCGAGCAAGGTCTTGCCGCCCGCGCCCCCCTCGCCGAACGAGATCAGCCGCTGATCTTCGAGCTCAGCCGTCCCGGCCGCATCGCCTACTCGCTGCCGAAATGCGACGTACCGGAAGCGAACCCGGCCGAGCTGATTCCGCAGAAGCTGCTGCGCGTAAGGCCCGCCGAGCTGCCCGAGGTGTTCGAGGTCGATGTCATCCGCCACTACACCGCCCTCTCCCGGCGCAACTTCGGCATCGACAACGGCTTCTATCCGCTCGGCTCATGCACGATGAAATACAACCCGAAGATCAACGAAGACACGGCGCGCTTCCCCGGCTTCGCCAAAATCCACCCATACCAGCCCGAGTCGTCCATTCAGGGCGCTCTGGAATTGATGTACACGCTCCAGCAGGACCTGGCTGCCATCACCGGCATGGATCAAGTGACCTTGCAGCCTGCGGCCGGAGCGCACGGCGAATGGACCGGGCTGATGATGATCCGCGCCTACCATGAGAAGAATGGCGAAAAGCGCACCAAGGTGATCGTGCCCGATTCATCGCACGGAACGAATCCGGCCAGCGCCACCGCCGCCGGCTTCGAGACGGTGACGATCCGCTCCACCGCCGATGGCCTGGTGGATCTGGCGGCCCTGAAGGCCGCCGTCGGTCCCGACACAGCGGCGCTGATGCTGACCAACCCGAACACGCTCGGCCTGTTCGAGCGCGACATCCGCGCCATTGCGGACATCGTCCATGAGGCGGGCGGGCTCGTCTATTACGACGGAGCCAACTCGAACGCCATCATGGGCATCACTCGCCCCGGCGACATGGGCTTCGACGTCGTGCACCTCAACCTGCACAAGACGATGAGCACCCCGCACGGCGGCGGCGGTCCGGGAGCCGGTCCGGTCGGCGTCAAGGCGAAGCTGATCCCGTTCCTGCCGAGCCCGCTCGTGGTCAAGGCGGCGAACGGCACTTATTCGCTCGACGCCAGCCGCCCCGATTCCATCGGCCGGGTCAAGGCCTACTACGGCAACTTCGGCATCCTCGTCCGCGCCTACACCTACATCCGCAGCTATGGACCAGAGGGCTTGCGCCGCGTCTCCGAATGCGCCGTCCTGAACGCCAATTACATGCGAAAACGGCTGTCCGCCTACTATGACGCGCCCTATGACCGAATCTGCAAGCACGAGTTCGTCCTCTCCGGCAAGAAGCTCGCCGCCCACGGCGTCCACACCCTCGACGTCGCAAAGCGTTTGCTCGACTTCGGCTACCATCCGCCGACGATCTATTTCCCGCTGAACGTCGAGGAGTGCATCATGATCGAGCCGACGGAGACGGAGAGCAAGGAGACGCTCGACGACTTCATCGACACGATGATCCGGATTGCGCAGGAGGCCGAGACGAACCCCGGGCTCTTGCTGAACGCGCCGTATACCACGGTGGTCAGCCGCCTCGACGAAGCGCTCGCCGCCCGCAAGCCGGTGCTGAACTGCTCCTGCGGCTGAGCCCGTCCCTCGCTTGACCTCGCTTGACCTCGCTAGACGCTTAAGCTTGACGCCCAGCCAGTGCTTTTAACCATAAACTCCGCGGTCCGGTCCGCGGTCCGGTCCGCGCGGGCGGAAGATCTCCTTCCACCCGCCGGACCGGCTTTTTATCAGTTAGACAGCTATAATGGTGGCTCATCATGAAAGCCGGTGCTTGACGCAACGCGCGGTCGGGTAGCGATTGGAGAATAGTGGAGAATTTTGCCCGCTAATTCTTCGAAAACCGCCTTAACGAAGGGCATCAGAGAAAATAGAGGTATTACCCCTTTATTTTCACGAAAATGGAGGAACGTTTAAAAATAAAGGTGTTCATCGTAAAGGGGATTCAACTTCGTTACGGAAAATTTTAACGTTCTCGGATAACGCTCCCTCTGGTATTTAGGGTTTTTCTCACGCATGCTCACACACTCGCAGGATTTCTACCTCTTTTGAAACTGGGAAGAAAAGGGAACGCCCGATTATCAGTAGAAAGGGACCCTCCGGGGAGAGAGAAAGGTATGCAGGAACAAAGGGAGTGTGGAAAATCCCATATACTTCCAGTATTCCGCACACTTCTCCACTCTATTCTTGGAGGTTCACGTTCCCATGTCTCAACGGGTCTATGCCCTTACCTTCCTTCGTTATACCTATCCAAGAGGTGGAGGCCGATGATTTTAAATTAACGGGTCTGTGCCCTTTCGTTATCGGTACTCGGTACTCCGTGCGTTCTTGTGGGATCCTGCGAGTGAGTCAACATGCGTGACGAGTCATGCGGGTGAAGCGGCGTACTACGTTCTGTGCTCTAGGCGGCATTCGGGATCAAAGCGTTTGCCCGGCTATCCTCAAAGGTCTCTTGGTTCCGAGCTAGCGCGACGAGAATGCGGGCGAGCTTGCCGATCAGCTTGAAGATGGAACGCTGCTTCTTCATCTTGAGCGTGTCCACGTTGTGGGTGTGCCAGCGTTTGAACGATGCGTGATTGGCAACCAAGCCGATTACAGCAAGGTATAAGTATTTTCGCAGCTGCCTTCGCCCTCGCTTGGAGAGGACGATTTGCCCTTTGCGTTTGCCCGAGGTGCTTTCGGCCAGATTCAGACCGGCGAGCGCGAGCAACTGGCTGCCGTGCTCGTAGTTGCCCAGGTCTCCCGCGTTGGCAAGCAGGACGGCGATGAACAGCGGGCTGAGGCCGATCGTCTCCAGTGGATGACGGGCGGATGCAGGTACCTGGCTGAGCGAGCTCTCGATCTCCGCCTCCAAGATGGCGATCTGCTCTTGAAGGGTATCATAGCGTTCCAGCAGTCGCCCGATTCGACGCTTGAGTTCGGCTGCGGTATCCGTGATCCCGATGGAGCGGCGAGCGGTCTCCAGCAAATGTGCAGCAATTTGCTGCCCTTTTAATCCGCCGGCCCGCTTCATGCCATTCTTGCGCCAGCCGCTGACAACGGAATCGATCGTTTCGTTGCGAAGGTCTGCCGGCAGCGGGAACGCCTTCAGGGTCGCTAAGGCACGTGGACCATCCCATTCCTTGAACACGGACGTAAATTCCGGGAAGATCTCGTCGAGTGCCGTCTGAATCTGATTGCCGATCGCCCCCCGATCTGCCGTCAATGCCTCCCGTTCGTTCACCAGAGCGCGCAGCTTCCGGTACACCGTGTCGCAGCTCCGCCATTCGCTGTAAAAGCCACGAGAGATCGTGTCGGCGATGGTAATGGCATCCTTGGCGTCGCTCTTCGACGGTCGATTGTCCCGATTCTCCTTGTTACGTTTCGTCGTCAGCGGGTTGACCAGCACAATCCGTTCACCTTGATCACGGAGCCAAAACGCCAAGGGCAGGTAATAGTGTCCGGTTGATTCCACACCGAAGATGACCTGCGTGAGACCATGCGTTTTCATCGTGTTGGACACCCAGCGCTGCAACTTTTCGAAGCCAAACGAATTATTGCTAAACGACAAGGTCCGACCGAGTTGGACGCCACGATAATTGACGGCACCGGCAACATGCGTTTCCTTGGCGATGTCGATTCCGATAACGAGGTGATTCGGTGTGATGGATTCAATCCGTTGATTAATGGCAGCATATGATTTAAACTTCATAGTTAGAGCGTCCTCCTTGGATGATGGGCTATTAAGGGCACTGACCCGTTGCAACCCCATCTTACCAGAGGCGCTCCTTTTCATTCAAAGGCGATTTCTTAGCCCCTACAGGAATTTCCCTCTGGTATTTAGGGTTTAATTTTGAGGCATTTCCGGCAAACACGTTATTTACTTACGCGGTTTATGGTCAAGCACCGATTTTTGTTTTGAGCCTTTTTTTTCCTTATTTCATTGAGGGGCTTGCCGAAGAAGCAACTTGTCCTGGAAAATCGAAAAAAATAACTACTTCCTTCCTGCCGGTAATGGTTTACGGCCAACTCGCCGCGCCAACAAAAAACCGCAAGCGGCCGCCGGCGAAACTAACGCGGGCAAGCTGCTTGCGGTTTTTGGCTATGCCATGTTTGGTCTGTCCGGCGGCCTGGGGGCAATTACTCCGTCTTGTCGCCCTTGTCGGCATTCTCGCTTTTGCCGTCTTTGTTTCCTTTGACGTCGAGGATCTGCTGCTCGATGTGGACGAGCTCCGCCTTTTCCCGGCGGATCTCTCCGCTCGCGGTCTGAATGGCCTCGGCGGCATTCGCGAGTTCGTCGCGGTCGTAAGCCTCGAACACCGCTTTGCCCAGCTTGGCGTAGAGTTTCTCGATATCCCGCTTCTTGCTCGCGGCCACCGCATGCAGCCGGGTTGTCTCAAGCGTTTCCTTCGCCACCTCGGACGCTTTGCCCGCGCCTTCCCGCAGCTTATCCATCCATCCCATGATGTTCACCTTCCCTTTCCCAGTTTGTGCAACCTGAAATGTGTCAGGAGCTGCGCCAAAATAACGTATCCCGATTTTCTCGCCGACTGCCCGATTTGTTTGCGTTCTCTTTGTGTTCTTCCGGCATGTTATCTCAGCGCAGTTCCTTATGCAAGCGAAGTCCGGCTGAGCAGACGCTTGATCGAACGGTCGGACTCCTTCAGCACGAGTTCCTTGTCGATGGTTTTCATTATTCCCTGTTCCATCACAACCTTCCCGCCGATGATCGTCGTTTCCACATCCGCCCGCGTGGCCGAGTAGACGATCCGCGAGATCGGGTCGACATCAAAGGACGGGAAGGTATGAAAATCGTTCAGGTTGAGAATGGCCAGATCCGCCTTCTTCCCCACTTCCACACTGCCGATCTCCTTCTCCATGCCGACCGCCCGCGCTCCGCCGATCGTCGCCATGCGGAAGACCGTCTTCGCGTCCATAGCGGTCGGCCCGTGAGCCGGCTTCTGGATGAGGGCAGCATGCCGCATCTCCTGGAACATGTCAAGGTTGTTGTTGCAGGGCGCCCCGTCGGCGCCGAGGCTGACCGACACATGACCGGCGATCAGCCCCGGCGTGTCGGCGATGCCGGAAGCCAGCTTCAGGTTGGAGGACGGGCAATGGCTGACATGGACGCCCCGTTCGCGCAGGATCCGCTTCTCCTCGTCATCCAGCCAGATGCAGTGGGCGAGAATCAGCCGCTCGTTGGCGAGGCCGATCCGGTCGAGGTAGGTGATGTTGCGGTAACCCGTCCGCGCTTGAACGATTTCGATCTCCCCCGGATTCTCGGAGGCATGAGAATGCACCATGACTCCGTAACGCGCGGACAAGTCCCGCACTTCCTTCAGCAGCGGCTCGGTGCAAGACACGACGAACCGCGGGCAAAAGGCATACCGCAGCCGGCCGCCGTCGCAGCCGTTCCATTTTTCCAGCAAGTCGACGCTTTCCTGTAAGGAGCGGGCCGTATCCTCCTGGAGCGCCGGCGGGATGTCTTCCCCCTTCTCATCCATCATGACCTTGCCGGACAAGGCGCGGATGCCGCTCTCCATCATAGCTCGGAACGCCGCATCGGTATGGCGCACCGTCTCCATGTCCACGATGGTCGTGGTTCCGCTGCGGATCAGCTCCCCGAGGCCGAGCAGGGCGGAATAGTACAAAGATTCCTCATCATGTGCCGCCTCCAGCGGCCAGATGCGTTTGCGCAGCCAATCGAGCAGCTCCAGATCGTCCCCCTTGCCGCGAAACAAGGTCTGGCAGAGGTGGATATGCGTCTGGACAAAACCCGGAATCACCGTCCTGCCGCAGGCCTCAATCACCTTCTCGGCGGGAGCGGGAATGAGCCCGGGGGCGATTTCCCGGATCACCCCGTCCTCGATTCGTATGTCTGCGTCCAGAATTTCCTCCTGGGCGTTCATGGTAACAATCTGCGCGCGCTTGATGAGCAAGCTGGCCATTGGCTTCTTCCTTTCGCTGTACGATTTGGTCTTGTGGCCGACTTTTATCTATTGTACAACGAGCGGCGCCATTTCACTACACGGATCAAGGACGAAAATTCGGCAGACGACAAAGCCCGCCGCCATTCCGGCAGCGGACTCG
>Ga0255334_1000431_pt1 | contig 33722 bp, 30 predicted proteins | sample EtOH5_35cm_T3_12_FD_202080 | JGI IMG/M metagenome (GOLD analysis project Ga0255334, IMG submission 202080) | Sandy soil microbial communities from University of British Columbia, Vancouver, Canada - EtOH5_35cm_T3_129 | ecosystem: Engineered > Artificial ecosystem > Sand microcosm > Unclassified ... | reverse complement strand
TCGTCGCCACAGAGCAGGGGCGCGCGGTGGAGCCACCAAACAGCGCAACCCCGCGCCCCTGCGGCACATGAAGAAAGCGCTTGCTGGAGGAGACGGTATCTCATGACAGCCGCACCCGCGGGTCGATCGCCGCGATCGCGATATCGGCCAGAAGATTGCCGAGGATGACGAACAGCGCCGTGAAGATGATCATCCCCATCAGGATCGGATATTCCTTCATCGACAGCGCATCGACGAAAAGCCGCCCCATGCCCGGCCAGCCGAAGATCGTCTCGGCGACCAGCGCGCCGGAAAACAAAAACGGCAGTTCCACACCCAGCAGCGCGATCAGCGGTTTTATGGCGTTGGGAAAGGCATGGCGCGTCAGCCGCTGGTGGAAACGCAACCCCTTGGCCCGGGCGGTGCGCATATAGTCCTGCTGCAGCACCTCCAGGAAGGCGGAGCGGGCATAGCGGCTCCAATTCGCGGTGATGACGAAGCCGAGCACCGCGGTCGGCAGCACCAGATGCCGCAGCAGGTCGAGGATATTGCCTTCCTCGCCCAGCTCGAACATGCCCCCGCTCGGCAGCCAGCGCAGCCGCACCGCGAAAAGGTAGATCGCCATCAGCCCGAACCAGAAGGTCGGGAAAGACAGCGCGAAGAGCGCGCCGCTGGTCGCGAGATAATCGAAGACCGAATGCCGCCGCACCGCGCCCAGCACCCCGATCGCCAGCCCCAGCACGATGGCAACGGCAAGTGCGGAGCCGATCAGCAGCAGCGTCGCCGGCAGCCGTTCCAGGATCACCTCGAGCACCGGCCGCCCGCCGAAGAAGGTATTGCCCCAGTCGCCACTGAGCATCCCCGTCGCCCATTTCAGATACTGGATGTACACGGGCTGATCGAGGCCGAAGATGATGCGGAGACGCTCGATATCCTGCGCATTGATGCTGGGGTTCAGCGTGTAGATCGCAAGCGGCCCGCCCGGCGCCAGATGCATCAGCGCAAAACCGATCAGCGACACGCCGATCACCAGCGGCACGGATTGCAGCAGACGGGTGGTGATGAAGCCGAGCATCCTGACCCTCTCTAAGCGCTGTATTCAGCGACGAAATGGCCGGGGGCGCATTCGCGCAACGCGCCTTCCCCCAAGGGCGACCAGGCCTCGGCCACCACGCGGCGGCGGGGCCCCGGCACCGGCTGCGGCACCGCCGCCAGCAGCATCCGCGTATAGGGATGCCGCGCGTCGAAGAACAAGGAATCCCGCGGCGCCAGCTCCACCACCCGGCCGCGATGCATCACCGCCACCCGGTCGCAGATCTGGCTGATCACGCCAAGGTTGTGGGAGATGAAGACATAGGTCAGCCGCAGTTCCGCCCGCAGCCGCTGCAGCAGATTGATGATCTGCGCCTGGATCGAGACATCCAGCGCCGAGACCGGCTCATCGGCGATGATCAGCTGCGGCCGCAGCGCCAGGGCGCGGGCGATGCCGATGCGCTGCCGCTGCCCGCCGGAAAACTCATGCGGGTGGCGCTGCGCGGCCTCGGACGGCAGGCCGACCAGGCGCAGCAGCGCGCCGACGCGATCGGGGATTTCCTCGGCCGGGGCGGTGCCATGGATCTCGAAGGGCGCGGCCAGGATGGTGCCGATCGACAGCCGCGGGTTCAGCGAGCCATAGGGGTCCTGGAAGATGATCTGCATCTGCCGGCGCAGCGGCAGCATGCGCTGGCGCGACCAATGCGTGATGTCCTCCCCCGCGAAATGGATGCTGCCGCCGGTGGGTTCGATCAGCTTCAGGATGGTCTTGCCGGTGGTGCTCTTGCCGCAGCCGCTTTCGCCGACCAGCCCCAGCACCTCCCCGCGCTGCACCGACAGGCTGACGCCATCCACGGCCTTCACCGGCGGCCCGGCGCGGCGCAGCAGCCCCTGGCGGGTCACGTAGTGCTTGCGCAGATTGCGCAGTTCCAGCAGCGGTTCAGACATCGGGGTGCCGCCAGCAGGCCACGGCGTGTTCGGGGCCGATGGGTTCCAACGCGGGGCGCACCGAGGTGCAATAGGCATTGGCCAATTCGCAGCGCGCGGCGAAGGCGCAGCCCCTGGGCAGCGCCAGCAGCCCCGGCACCGTGCCGGGGATCTCGGCCAGGGCCGCCGGTCGTTCGCGGGTGATGCGCGGGATCGAACGCAGCAGCCCGCGCGTATAGGGATGCCGCGGATGGTCGAACAGCGCCGCCACCGGCGCGGTTTCGATCACCCGCCCGGCATACATCACCGCCACCCGCTGCGCGGTTTCCGCGACCACGCCCAGGTCATGGGTGATGAGCAGCATGGCCATCCCCATCTCCGCCTGGATATCGCGCAGCAGGTCCAGGATCTGCGCCTGCACGGTCACATCCAGCGCCGTGGTCGGCTCATCCGCGACCAGCACCGCCGGGCGGCAGGCAATGGCGATGGCGATGGTCACGCGCTGGCGCATGCCGCCCGAAAGCTCATGCGGATAGGCGCGCGCGATCCGCGCCGCATTCTGGATGCCGACCTGGTCCAGCAGCGCCACCGCCTGCGCCCGTGCCGCGCGGCGCTTCATGCCGAGGTGGCGCTGCAGCACCTCCGCGATCTGCCGCCCGACGCTCAGCACCGGGTTCAGCGCGGTCATCGGCTCCTGGAAGATCATGGCGATGCGGCGGCCGCGCAGATCCTCCATGGCGCGTTCGGGCAGGCTCAGCAGGTCCTCGCCATCGAAGAGGACGGCGCCCTGGTCGGCCTCGATCGCCGAGGTTTCCACCAGCCGCATCAGCGCCAGCGCGGTCAGGGTCTTGCCGCTGCCGCTTTCGCCGACCAGCCCCAGGGTCTCGCCGCGGCGCAGGACAAAGCCGACATCATCCAGCGCCCGCAGGTATCGCCGGCCGAGGCGGATGCGCACCCCCAAGCCCTCGACCTTCAGCACCGGCGCGCCCAGCGGCGGTGCCGCGCCGACCACCCCCCGCCTCTCGGCCAGCAGCGTCAAAGCCTCATGCCTGGGCCGGTTCCGGCTGGGGCTCGCCGGCGGCCCAGGCGGTGATGTCCTCCCCGGGGCGTTCGCCGGCGATGGCCGCGGCGACGCCATCGCCGATCAGCGAACCGAGCTTAAAGCCATGCCCGGAGCAGGCGCTGATCACCCAGCCGGCCGCGCCGGTCGGCTTGACCAAAAACCGTTCATCCTCGGTGACCGTGTAGTAGCAGGCCTTGGGTTCCAGCACCGCGTAGCGGTCCATGCCGAGGAAGGCGTTGCGGACCGTCGGCCAGAGCCGCGCCAGATCTTCCTCGGTCGCCATGCGGTCGGCATCGGCGTCGCCGCGGCGGGAGAAGACGTGGTCGCCGACCTTCAGCCGGGTGCCGCGGCGCGGCGGCAGGATGTAGATGCCGCCCCCCGGCGCCTGGTCCAGCAGGACCGGCGCGCGGGCCCAGGCCTCGGCCAGATCGGTCGGCGGCGACAGATACAGCACGGCCTGGCGGGAGGGCACGCTGATGCCCTTGATCGAAGGTTCCAGCCGATCCGCCCAGGCCCCGGCCGCCACCACCACGACATCGCCGGAATAGGTCTTGCCGTCCGCGACCAGCGTGCCGCGGTCCGGATCGACCGAGGACACCTTGGTGCAGGCATGCAGCGTGACGCCGAGCCTGCCCAGCAGCACCACCATGTCGGTCATGATGCGGATCGGGAACAGCATCCCCGCGCCCGAGGTTTCCACCACCCGCTCCACGCCCACCGGGTTGAGCATGGGGAAGCGCGAAGGCAGCTCCGACAGCGGCAGGTCGCGATAGCCGATGCCGAGCTCGTTCAGCGAGGCAACGGTCCCGTCGTACCAGCCATTGTCGTGGCGCAGCACATAGACCGCCCCGGTCGGTTCGTAATGCGAGGTGCCGATATCCGCCCAAAGCCGGTCCCAGGTACGGAAGGCTTCCGGCATCAACCGCGCATAGCCCGTCATCTTGCCATAGGCGTGGCGGGTGATGCGGTGCTCGTCGTAGGAGGAGGCTTGTGGGTTCGGCAGCGGCCCCTGTTCGAACAGCTCGACCTGCCAGCCGCGCTTGCGCAGGCCCCAGGCGGAGGAGAGTCCCGCGATGCCGCCACCCACAACCAAAGCCTTGCCAGTCATGCCAGTTCTCCCATGGGTTCCGTCGCGGGGACCGGCGGCACCCAGCCGCGCCGTTCCCGCCAATCCAGCGGCACATCGCGAAACCGGTCCAGGCGCAGGCTGCTCAGATCGGCGAACTGGCAGCTGCCATGCAGCGCGAGGTCGGCGATGGCCCGCCCCGAGGCCGGCGACAGCCCGAAGCCGACGCTGGACATGGTCGCGGCCACGACATTCGGCGCATCGTCCAGCACATCCAGCACCGGGCGGCCGTCGGGGGTGTTCTCGATCACCCCGGCCCAGCTGCGGATGACGCGGGCATGGGCGGCGCGGGGAAACATCTGCGCCACGCGCAGCGCCAGGTTGCGCAGCAGCGGCGTGCCCGGGCGGTCGAGCGGCGGGTTTTCCGTGAGCCATTCATGCGGCCCGCCGCCATAGGCGAGATTCCCGCGCAAAGTCTGCCGGCCATAGAGCCCGTTGCCATCCACCCCGCCATGTCGCATCGGCGGCAGCGCTTCGGTGACGATCATCTCCGCCCGGCCCGGCGCCATCGGCAGATGCGCGCCCAATTGCCCCAGCAGCGGCCCGGTCCCCGGCCCCGCCGCCACCACCAGCGTGTCGCAGCCGAAAATGCCGCGATCGGTCTCGACCGCGGTGACGCGGCCGCCGGTGCGGCGAAACCCGGTGACCTGGGTGTGCTGCAGGATGCGGCCGCCCAGATCCTCCAGCGCCCAGGCATAGGCCTGCACCGTGCGCTGCGGATTCGCATGCCCGCCGAATGCGAAGAAGATGCCGCCGGCCGCGGCCTCGGTGACCAAAGGCGCCGCTTCGCGCAGCGCCTGGGGGTCCAGCATGGTCGCCGAAAAACCGTCCTCGGCGGCGATCGCGGCCATGCGGCGGAAACGCTTCAGCCCCATCTCATCCATCGCCACCCCAATCCGATAGGGGCGGTGTTCGGTCGGATAGCCCAGCAGCGCATCCATCTGCGGCCAGAGGTGCTGTTCCTCGCGAAACAGCGGGCTGGCGTAATGGGTGCAGCCGCCGCCGTTGCGGCCCGAGGCCTCCCAGCCCACGATCCCGCGTTCCAGCACCAGCACCGACACCCCCTGCCGCGCCAGCCACCAGGCGGCGCTGAGGCCAGTGACGCCGCCGCCGATGACGATGACGGCGGCACCCGTCGCCGCGGCGTCCTGCACCGGGGCGCGCATCACAGATGCCCCGGATCGGCGGGCTCGCCGTAGCGGTCGAGGTTTTCCCGTGGCGTGCCGATGTCGCGCCAGGGCACCCATTGGCCTTGGACACCGAACCAGACCTCCCAGTTCGCGGCCATCTCGGCCAGTTCCTCGGTATCGGCCAGCAGGCTCAGCGGCAGCGGCCGCACCGGAGCGCGGTAGCTGGCGAGCGGAATTTTTTCGAGATCGGTACCGGTCGCGATCGCCAGCAGCATCGCGACCTGTTCGCGGCAGCGGCGGCCCTGGCAGGCGCCCATGCCGGCGCGGGTCAGGCGCTTCACCTGGTCCGGATGCACCGGCGCGCCATCGCCGAGGCTCGCCACCGGCCGCGGCGGCGGCGCGTCCAAATAGCGCGGCGGGCGCAGTTCCAGCAGATCGGCGCGCGAGACTTCCTCGCATTGGCAGAGGTGGGTGTCGGCGCCACCGGTGGCGAGCAGCCCGCGCATCCAGTCCATCCGGTAGGCGATGGGATCGTCGGGTTTTTCGCCGACGGGCGACGCCGGGGCCGCGACGACGGTCCTGCCAAGATCCCGCGCCACCGCCTGCGCGGCCCGCTGCCCGCTGGCCTGCGCCTGTCCCCTGCCCGCGCCATCGCCCACCACGAACACGGCCGGCAAGCTGCTGCGCCCATCGGCATCCAGCACCGGCACCCAGCCACCGCGGGGTGCGTCGAACACCAGCCGGCAGCCCAGCACCTGCGGCAGTTCCACATTCGGCACCGTGCCGACCGCCAGCACGATGGTATCGGCGACCAGCTCCGGCCCCGCGCCGCCATCGGCACCGACCAGCGCGAGCCCCGTCACCCCGTCCGGCCCACCCTGCGCCCGGCCCGGCAGCATCCCGCAGAGCACCGGCACATCCAGCGCCGCCCAATCCGCCTGGGGCGTGTCGCGCGCCTCCACCACCGCCACGACCGCGATGCCGCGCGCGCGCAGCGCCAGCACCGCCTGCATCCCCAAGGGCCCCGAGCCCAGCACCACCGCCCGCCGCCCGGCAAAGGCGTCGTAGCGCCCAAGCAGCGCCTGCAGCGCCTGCGCCCCCATCACCCCCGGCTGGTCGGACCCCGGAAAGGCGAGCACCAGATCCCGCGCCCCCGGCGCCAGCACCAGGCGTTGCGCCGCCACCAGCCGGGACCGCCCGGCATCCGCCAGCCCCAGCAGCAGCCCCGGCAGCGCCTGCCGGTTCGGCGTATTGGTAAATGCGCCCCAGCAGCAGGTGCCGAGGCGGATATCCACGCCCAGCTCGAAGGCCCGGGCCAGGGCAGGATCGCTGTCAAACACCCGTTCCAGCATGCGATCGGGCCGCGTCACCGCCGCCGTCGCCCGCCCGCCATAGAGCAGTGGCACCTCCAGGCCGATCAGCCCGCTCTCAACCGGGTTCTCGTCGATCAGCAGCACGCGGAGCCCGGCCTCCGCCGCGGCGATGGCGGCGGCGACCCCGGCCGGGCCGGCACCGATCACCGCCAACTGGACGGTCTCGGGGGGGGTGGGGAATTTGCCGGCGATGCTCTTGGGGTCGACGGCGTTCATGCGCGTCCCGGAAACTCCGGGCGCGCAACGACGGCGCAGACAGACAGATCCGGATCAGCAGGCATGGTGAGCCCCCATTCCGCGACCGGCGTTTTTCTTCCCGCCGCATGATCGCGGCAAGGGACGAAGCGGCCAAGTGATTTATGCGCCACAGTTAAGGTCGAGGGGCGTCGCCCCTCGAGCACCCAGCAGAAACCTGACGTTTCTGCACTTCGCCCTTGGCGTTAGGGCAGCCCCGCCAGCGCGCGTTCCACCAGCGGCTTCCAGGGCGCATCCGCAGGCGCATCGGCCAGCAGCGCGGTCCAGGTTTCGCGCGCCGCTTCCACACGCCCGTTCCGCGCCGCCGCCAGCCCGGCCAGGAAACGCAGCCGCGGCTGGTCCGGCGCCACCGCCAGCGCCTGGGTCAGCAGCGCCATCGCCGGTTCGGCCTGGCCGCGTTCGATCTGCAGCTCGATCAGATCGGCGGCCAGGGCGGGGTCGTAGCGGATCGCCAGGGCGCGGCCCCAGGCCTCGGCCGCCGCGGCGGCATTGCCGCGCCCCCGTTCGGCCCCGCCCAGCAGCACCAAGCCCTGGCGCAGCGCCTCCGACCCCGGCGGCATCTGCGCAAGGCGCTGGCGCAGCGTGGCCATCACCGCCTCATCCGCCCGCGCCTCGGCTTGGCGTTCCTGCAGCGGCGCATCCGGCAGCCCCGGCCGGCCATGCCAGAGGTAGAGCCCGAACGCCGCCGCCGGCAGCAACGGGATCAGCACCGGCAGCAGCCGGCCGAGCCGCGCCGGCCGCACCACCGGCGCCGAGACCCGCGGGGCGGCGAGCAGCCGCCGCTGCACCTCCACCATCGCCGCGCCATGGGCGCCAGAATCCAGCCGGCCGGCGTCACGTTCGCGGTCCAGCTCGGCGATCTGGGCGCGGTACAGGGCGAGGTCCGCCTCGCCCCTCTCCCGCGGCGCACGCGGCCGCCACAGCACCCATGCCAAAGGGACCAGCGCCAGCAGCGCCAGCCCAAGCTGCAGTATCCAGCTCATCAGACCCGAGGATCCCCCGTGATTTCCGCCAGGCGCCGGCGTTCGGCCTCGGTCAGCGGGGCGGTGGCGGCGCGGGGGGCGCGGCTGCGCAGGGCGATGACCATGCCGCCGCCGAACAGCACCAGCAGCGGCGTGCCCCAGAGCAGGAAGGTCGCGACATCGAAGGGCGGCCGCAGCAGGATGAAATCGCCATAGCGCGCGTGGATATACTCGGTGACCTGCCGGTTGGTGGCGCCGCGCGCCACCTGTTCGCGCACCAGCAGCCGCAGGTCGCGGGCCATGTCGGCCTCGCTCTCCTCGATCGACTGGTTCTGGCAGACCATGCAGCGCAGCTCGCGGCCGATCTGCCGGGCGCGGGCTTCGGCGGCGGGATCGGGCAGCATATCCTCCGGCCGGCCAATCGCGCTTGCCGGCAGCGCCGGGAACAGCAGCAGCGCGAGGAGGATGAGGGTCTTCATGCGTAGCGCCGCAGCAGCGGGCGGATGTCGTCGCGCGCGACCTCCGGCGTCACCGCGCCGGGCCAGCGCCAGCGGATGATGCCGCCGCGATCGACGACATAGGTTTCCGGCACGCCATAGACGCCCCAGTCGATCGCGATCCGCCCCGGCTGGTCCCGCCCGAGGCGGCTGAACGGATTGCCGCGCTGGGCGAGGAAGCCGGCGGCATCGGCCTCCTTGTCCTTGTAGTTAATGCCATAGACCGGCACCCCTTCCCGCGACAGGCGCATCAGCTCGGGGTGTTCGATCACGCAGGGCACGCACCAGGAGGCCCAGAAATTCACCAGCACCGGCCGCGGCATATCGACCAGATCGGTCTGCGCCAGCCCCGGCACCCCGGCGGCGGCCAGTTCCGGCAAGGCAAAAGGCGGCGCCGGATGGCCGATCAGCGCCGAGGGCACCCCATGCGGATCATAGGCCCCGGTGCCGAGCCCGCGCAGCATGGCGTAGAAGCCGACGCCCCCCGCCGCGACCACGCCCAGCGGCGCCCAAAGCATCCAGCGCCGGCTGGGGCGGGGGGAAACCTCGCTCATGCCGCCGCGGCCCCGCCGGGCAGGGCGCGCCGGGCGGGGGCCGCGACACGCACGCGCCGGTCGCTCAGCGATACCCCGGCCCCCAGCGCCATCACCGCCGCCCCCAGCCAGACCCAGACCACCAGCGGATTGTGGTGGATGCGGATGACGGCGCGACCATCGGTCTCCTCGCCCATCACGGCGTACAGGTCGCGCAGCGGCGTGGTCTGGATCGCCGCCTCGGTGGTGTTCTGCCGCGCGACGGGGAAGAAGCGGCGTTCGGGATGCAGCACGGTCACCAGCTCGCCATCGCGGGTCACGGTGAGGGTGGCGCGGCGGCTGGTCCAGTTGTGGCCGGTCGCATCCTCGACCGAATCCAGCCGCCAGTCATAGCCGGCCAGCGCGACGTGATCCCCGGGCCGCATCCCCGCCAGCCGGTCGGTCGCCAGCCCCATCCCGGCCATGCCCAGCACCGTCAGCCCCATGCCGGCATGGGCGATCGCGCCCCCCCAGGCCGAGCGCGGCAGCCCCGCGGCGCGGGCCCAGGCGGTGCGCCAGCCGCCGCGGAACAGCGCCAGCCGGTCCGCGACATCGCAGAGCGCCCCGCCGATCAGCCAGGCCGAGGCCGCAAAACCCAGCGCCGGCAGCGGGTTCCAGCCGGCCACCGCCAGGGTCGCGAGGAAAGCCGCCAGCCCCAGCAGCGCCACCCACCACAGCCGCTGCAGCACCGGCCAGAGCCTGGCGCGTTTCCACGACAGCAGCGGCCCCGCCGCCATGGCGGCGAACAGCAGCACGGCCAGCGGCGCCACCGCCGCGTTGAAGAAGGGTGCCCCGACCGAGATCTTTTCCCCCGTCAGTATATCCAGGAACATCGGATAGACCGTGCCGACGAAGACCACCGCCAGGATCGAGCAGAGCAGCAGATTGTTCAGCACCAGCCCGCCCTCGCGGGAGACCGGGGCAAACACCCCGGTCGGCGCCATCGCCGGCGCCCGCATCGCGAAGAGGATGAAGGCGCCGCCCACGTAAAACGCCAACAGCCCGAGGATGAAGACCCCGCGCTCCGGGTCATTGGCAAAGGCATGCACGCTGTTCAGCACGCCGGAGCGGACCATGAAGGTGCCCATCAGGCTCATGGCGAAGGCCAGCAGCGCCAGCAGCAGCGACCAGAGCTTCAGCGCCTCGCGTTTTTCCACGACGATGGCCGAATGCAGCAGCGCGGCGCCCGCCAGCCAGGGCAGCAGCGAGGCGTTCTCGACCGGGTCCCAGAACCAGTAGCCGCCCCAGCCGAGCTCGTAATAGGCCCACCAGGACCCCAGCGCGATGCCGAGCGTCAGGAACCCCCAGCTGGCCAGCGCCCAGGGGCGGACCCAGCGGCCCCAGGCGGCATCGACCCGGCCCTCGATCAGGGCGGCGATGGCGAAGGCGAAGGTGACCGCGGTGCCGACATAGCCGAGGTAGAGAAGCGGCGGGTGGAAGGCGAGCCCCGGGTCCTGCAGCAGCGGGTTCAGCCCCTGGCCATCGGCCGGCGGCGGCCAGATCCGCGCAAAGGGGTTCGAGGTGATGAGGATGAACGCCAAAAACCCCAGGCTGATCAGCCCCAGCACCCCGATCACCCGCGCCTGCAGCGCCGAGGGCAGGTTGCGCCCGAACCCCGCCACCGCCGCCCCGCAGAGCGAGAGGATGAAGACCCAGAGCACCATGGAGCCCTCATGGTTCCCCCAGGAGCCGGCGACCTTGTAGAGCATCGGCTTCAGCGAATGGCTGTTCTGGACCACCGCCAGCACGCTGGTGTCGTTGACCGTAAAGCACCAGATCAGCGCGGCGAAGGCCGAGCCCACCGCCAGCAGCCCGCCCAGCGCCAGCGCCGGCCCCGCCGCCATCGCCACGGCATCGTGCCGCGCAGCACCCCAGATCGGCACCACCGCCTGGGCCAGCGCCAGCATGCAGGCCAGGGCGAGCGCGTAATGGCCGAGTTCCGCGATCATGATCCGCTCCGCACCGGGGCGGGGTGCAGGGTGTTCCAGGTCTCGGCCGGCGGCGGCGCGCCTTGGGAGGGCTGCCATTGCCCGGCGCGTTTCAGCGCATCGGCGACCTCGGGCGGCATATAGGCCTCGTCATGCCGCGCCAGCACCTCGGTCGCGGCGAAGACGCCATCGGGGCGCATATGGCCGAGGGTGACCACCCCCTGCCCTTCCCGGAACAGATCCGGCAGCACGCCGGAGAAGACCACGGGCACCGTCGCCGCCATGTCGGTGACGCGGAAGCTGATGTCGGGCCGGCCATCGGGGCCTTCGCTGCGGACCACGCTGCCGGACTCGACCAGCCCGCCCAGGCGGAAGGCGCGGGCGGGGGGCGGCGCGTGGCGGGCGATGTCCGAAGGGCTCTGGAAGAAGACCAGATTGTCCTGGAAGGCGGTCAGCGACAGCGCCAGCGCGGCACCGAGCCCGAGGCCGCAGAGCAGCAGCACATGCAGCCGCCGGCGGCTGCGCGCCCGGCCCAGGCTGGATCCGGCGAATTTCGGGGCCATGGGCTTATGGGCAATCGGCTTTTGGGCGGCGGCTGTCATCACTCACTCCCGCGCGGATCGAGCACGGCAAGGCGTCGCCTGACGGCGCGGTGTCGCAGGGCGGCCTGGGCGGCCATGGCCGTGAAGCCGAGGACGGTCAGCACCCAGGCGGCGGTCACATGCATCCAATGCAGGGTCATGCCGCGCTGTCCAGCCGCCGGGCCGCGGCCATTTCCAACGCCCGCAGCCGCCTCTCCATCACCGCCGCCCGCACCCGCGCCAGCACCACGGCGGAAAACAGCAGGGTGAAGGCCAGGGTGCAGGCCAGCAGCGGATAGAGGATGTCCACATGCATCCCCGGCGCGCCCAGCCTGGTGACGCTGGCCGGCTGGTGCAGCGTGTTCCACCAGTCCACGGAAAACTTCACGATCGGCAGGTTCACCAGCCCGACCAGGGCCAGGATGGCGGCGGCGCGGCCGCCCCGCTCCGGGTCCTCGAAGGCGCGGGCCAAGGCGGCATGGCCGGCCCAGAAGAAGAACAGCACCAGCATGGAGGTCAACCGCGCATCCCAGACCCACCAGGTGCCCCACATCGGCCGGCCCCAGATGCTGCCGGTGGCCAGGCACAAAGCGCAGACCAGGGCGCCGACCGGCGACAGCTCCCGCGCCGCGACATCGGCCAGCGGATGCCGCCAGACCAGGGAGACCAGCGACAGCACCCCGAGCCCGACATACCCGCCCATCGCCAGCCAGGCCATCGGCACATGCACATAGAGGATGCGGACCGTCTCACCCTGCTGCCAGTCCGGCGGCGACCAGACCAGCGCCCAGAGCGCCCCCACCAGGCTGACCCCCAGCGACAGGCCCCAGAGCCATGGCAAGACCCGATCCGTCAGCCGCAGGAAGCGGCCCGGGTTGGCAAAGCGGTGCCAGCCCCCTTGGGGCCGCATGAGGGGCGAGGTGATCGGCGTTGCGTCCACAGCAGCGGACATAGCCGCTTCAGGGCCGGGATTGAAGCACCGCCCCGCAGACGTTACTCGTCGAAGACGCCAGCCACCGGGAAACACCGCCATGCTCTTCGCCATCCAATGCACCGACCGCCCCGGCACCACCGAGCTGCGCGCCAGCACCCGCCCCCCGCACCTCGCCTGGCTGGAGGCGAATATCGCCCGGCTGGTCTTTGTCGGCCCGGTGCTGGCGCCCGACGGCACGGCCTGCGGCAGCATCCTGGTGGTGGAGGCCAAGGACCTGGACGACGCCCGCGCCTTCGCCGCCGCCGACCCCTATGCCGCCGCCGGGCTGTTCGAGGCGACCGTGGTGCGCGGCTTCCGCCCGGTCTTCCGCGACGGCGCCAAGGCCTGACCCGGCCGATGGCGCATTGGCTGGTCAAGAGCGAGCCCGACGCCTTCAGCTGGGCCGAGCAGGTGAAGAACAAGGTCGAGCCCTGGACCGGGGTCCGCAACGCCCTGGCCGCCAAGAACCTCTCAGCCATGGCCAAGGGGGACCGCGCCTTCTTCTACCATTCCAATGTCGGCAAGGAGATCGTGGGCATCGTCGAGGTGGTCCGCACCGCCTATCCCGACCCCACCGACGGCACCGGCCGCTGGGTCTGCGTCGACATGAAGGCCATCAAGCCGCTGAAGACCCCGGTCACCCTGGCCGCGATCAAATCCGACCCGCGCTTTGCCGACATGGCTCTGGTGCGGCAATCGCGGCTGTCGGTCAGCCCGGTCTCGGATGAACACTGGGCGATGATCTGCGAGATGGGCGGGCTGTGACCCTGGCGGGCCGCCCCGAACCCTGTGAGGAAGGCGGCCAGGAACGCTGCCTGGGGCGGCTGGACGCCATCCCGGATGGCGGCGCCAAGGGTTTTCCGGCGGCCCCCGGCGGCTTCACCGGGCTGGTCGCCGTCCGCCGCGGGGCGGTGCTGCGGGTCTATGTGAATGCCTGCCCGCATGTCGGCCTGCCGCTGGACCTCCTGCCCGACCACTTCCTGGATTCGAAGGGCGAGAAGATCGTCTGCTCCGCCCATGGCGCCCGCTTCCGCATCGAGGATGGCCTCTGCGTCACCGGCCCCTGCCTCGGCGAGCGGCTGGAACCGGTGCCGGTGCAGCTGGATGCCGAAGGCGGGATCTGGGTGCCGGCGGGCGCGGGCGCTTAGGGCAACACCGCCGCCCTGCCCGCGTTGATGCAGCCACCGCAACAAGGACACCCCAATGAGCCACCCAGCCCTCATCCCCGGTGCCGTTGCCGTCATCACCGGCGGCGCCGCCGGGATCGGTTTCGCCGCCGCCCGCCGGTTCGCCGAGGCCGGGCTGCGCATCTGCATCGCCGACCTGGCCGGCGACCGCCTGGACCAGGCGGGGCGCGACCTCGCCACCCTGGCCCCGGGCGGCGCCGCCGATGTGATGGTCCAGCCCACCGACGTCAGCCGCGCCGAGGAGGTGCAGCGCCTGGAAGCCGCGGTCCGTGCGCGTTTCGGCGGCACCGATGTGCTGATGAACAATGCCGGCATCCAGCCGGGCAGCGGCATGTTCGGGCCCGCGGAAAACTGGGCGCGGGTGCTGGGGGTGAACCTCTGGGGCGTGATCCATGGCACCCATGCCTTCGTGCCGGGCATGATCGCCCGCGGGCGGCCGGGGCTGGTCGTCAACACCGGCTCCAAGCAGGGGATCACCACCCCGCCGGGGGATCCCGCCTACAATGTCGCCAAGGCCGGGCTGAAGGCCTTCACGGAGGCCCTGCAGCATGAGCTGCGCAACACCCCGGGCTGCCGCATCACCGCGCATCTGCTGATCCCGGGCTTCGTCTTCACCGGGCTGACCGCCCAGGGCCGTGCCGAAAAACCCGCCGCCGCCTGGACGCCGGAACAGACCGTCGATTTCATGCTGGAACGGCTGGAGGCAGGGGATTTCTACATCCTCTGCCCCGACAATGACGTGCCGCGGGCGCTGGATGAACGCCGCATCCTCTGGGCCGCCGGCGATATCGTGGAAAACCGTCCGCCGCTGTCGCGCTGGCATCCGGATTTCGCGCAGGCCTTTGCCGCATTCGCGGCGAAACGGGGCTGACCGCGCGCCCCCTGGTCCAAGCGGCACAAACCCTGCATTGCAACGCGCGACTACGGCTCGGAGAACGCGTTGATGCCCACCCCATTCCACCTCGGCTGGTTCCTGCAAGGCTCCTCGGTACAGGCCTGGGGTGAGCCCTGGACGGGCGATATCGGTCGCGACTGGCGGGTGCCGGACCTGTTCTGCGACATGGCGCGCACCCTGGAACGCGCCCGCTTCGACTACATCCTGATCGAGGACAGCAGCTATGTCGGCGAGAGCTACGGCGGCTCGCGCGACATCTACCTCAAGCACGGGCTGTCGGTGCCGCGGCAGGATCCTTCGGTGATGGCGACGCTGATGTCGGCGGCGACCTCGCGCATCGGGATCGTGCCGACGCTGTCCACCTTCGCCTATCCGCCCTATCTGCTGGCCCGCCTGGTCGCGACGCTCGACCAGGTTTCCCAGGGCCGCATCGGCTGGAACATGGTCACCGGCAGCAGCGATGTCGCGGCGCGCAACTACGGCATGGATGCGCTGCCCGAACACGACCTGCGCTACGACATGGCCGAGGACTACATGAAGGCGGTCAATGCGCTGTGGGGGTCCTGGGAGCCCGGCGCCATCGTCGCCGACCGCGAAAGCGGCCTCCTGGTCGATCCGACCAAGGTCCATGCCGTGGATCACGTCGGCCCCTGGTACCGCACCCATGGCCCGCTGAATTCCGGCCCCTGCCCGCAGGGCCGCCCGGTGATCGCCCAGGCCGGCGGCAGCGCCCGCGGCAAGCAGTTCGCGAGCCTGCATGCCGATACCATCGTCGCCAGCGTCAAGGGCACCGCGGGGATGAAGGCCTATCGCGACGACGTCCGCGCCCGCGCCGTGGCGCAGGGCCGCGACCCGGACACTGTGAAGGTGCTGTTCCTGGTGAACCCGATCCTCGGCGACAGCATGGAGGAAGCCGATCTGCGCCGCCGCCAGCGCATCGCGCGGGCCGAGGCGCAGGTGCCGCAGCTGCTCGCCTTCTTCGGCAAGATCACCAACATCGATTTCGCCAACTACGATCTCGACACGCCGGTCGATACGCTGGAGCTGCACACCAATGGCCACCAGCAGTCGCTGGATGACTTCAAGCGCGTCGCCGGCAAGAAATCGCTGCGCGAGGCGATGCTGTCCTATCGCGGCAATTCCGGTTCGGTCGATCTGGTCGGCACGCCGGCGACCATGGCCGCGCGGATGGAGGAGGTGATGCAGGAGGTCGGCGGCGACGGCTTCCTGTTCTCGATGAACGACGTCAGCCGCCGGACGCTGGCCGAGGTCGCCGACGGGCTGGTGCCGGCGCTGCAGGCGCGCGGGCTGACGCGGCGGGACTACGAGCACGCGCAGTTCCGGGACAATCTGCTGGCGTTCTAGGAGTGGGAGGGCTGTTCGCCCTCCCACTCCCCCCCCCCGGGGAACCGGCTTCCCTGGACCCTCCCCGAGGCGAAGTGCAGAAACGTCAGGTTTCTGCTGGGGTGCTCGAGGGGCAAGGCCCCTCGATCCGTCTACCCCCCCACCCCGTGCTGCTCCCGCAATTCCACGAACCGCAGCCCGGGGTATTCCTCCTCCGCCCGCCGCTTCCGCCAGTCGCTGGTGAAGAAGGCGACGAGGTTGCCGTCATGGTCCTCGGCGATGTCATGGCTGTTGGTGCGGCGGAATTTTTCCTCTGCCGCACGGTCGTCGGTCGCGACCCAGCGCATCAGCTCGAAGCCGCTGTTTTCGAAGCGCGCCTTCACGCTGTATTCCGCCGCCAGCCGCGCGCCGAGCACATCCAGCTGCAAGGCCCCGACCACGCCGACCACCACGCCGGCGCCATCCAGCGGGCGGAAGATCTGCACGACGCCTTCCTCGGTCAGCTGTTCCAGCGCCTTGTTCAGTTTCTTGGCCGCCATGGCGTCATCGATGATGACCCGGCGCAGGATTTCCGGGGCGAAGCTGGGCACACCGCGGAAATTGATCTCCTCGCCTTCGGTCAGCGTGTCGCCGATGCGCAGCACGCCATGGTTGGCGATGCCGACGACATCGCCGGGGAAGGCTTCCTCGGCCACCTGGCGGTCGCGGGCGAAGAAGAACAGCGGCGCATTGACCGGCACCGCCTTGCCGGTGCGGACCTGCTTCAGTCGCATCCCCTTCAGCAGCCGCCCGGAGCAGATGCGCAGGAAGGCAACGCGGTCGCGGTGGTTGGGGTCCATGTTCGCCTGGATCTTGAAGACAAAACCGGTCAGCGCCGGCTCCTCCGGCGCCACCACGCGCAGGTCGGCGGCGCGGGTCCCCGGCGGCGGCGCATGGCGGGCCAGCCCGTCCAGCAGATGCCCGACGCCAAAATCGCGCAGCGCGGAGCCGAAATAGACCGGCGTCATGGTGCCCTGCAGGAAGGCTTCCTCGTCGAAGCTGGAGAGCGCGGTGGCCAGCTCCGCCCCTTCCCGCAGCCCCTCGACCAGGTTTTTGGGCACCGCGGCATCCAGCTTCGGATCATCCAGCCCGGACAGCGCCAACGGCTGGGAGCCATCGGCCATCAGATGCAGCGAGGGCCGCAACAAATCGTAGGTGCCGATGAACTCCCGCCCGAGGCCGACCGGCCAGGCGACCGGGGCGACATCCAGCGCCAGGGTCTTCTCGATCTCCTCCAACAATTCAAAGACGTCGCGCCCGTCGCGGTCCATCTTGTTGATGAAGGTGACGATGGGGATGTCCCGCATCCGGCAGACCTCAAACAGCTTTCGCGTTTGCGCCTCGATGCCCTTGGCGGCGTCCAGCACCATCACGGCCGCGTCCACGGCGGTCAGCGTGCGATAGGTGTCTTCCGAAAAATCCTCATGGCCTGGGGTGTCGAGCAGATTGAACACGACATTGTCGCGCTCAAACGTCATGACCGAGGTCGCGACCGAGATGCCGCGATCCTGTTCGATCTTCATCCAGTCCGAGCGGGTGCGGCGGCGGTCGCCCTTGGCGCGCACGGCGCCGGCCAGCTGGATGGCGCCGCCGCGCAGCAGCAGCTTTTCCGTCAGCGTGGTCTTGCCGGCGTCCGGATGGGCGATGATCGCGAAGGTGCGGCGGCGCGCCGCCTCCCGCGCCACCTGGGCGGCGACGGCGTCGGTGGGGGCTTCGGGGGGGGCTTCGGGGGGGGCGTTGTGGCCGGGGCCGGCGGGGATGGGCTGATCCATCCCCGGCTTCTGGCGCCCGCAGCGCCGCGGCGCAACCTCAACTGGTGGAGGCGCAGGTTGCGGAAGAAGGTGTCGCCGCCGCCAACCACCGAATTGTCGATCGGCACGAGGCCGGCCAGCCGCGCATCGCCCGCGGCCGACAGCCAGGCCAGCGCATCCAGCACAGCCAGCGATCAGCCCGCCAGCACCATGCGGCCAAGATGATCCAGCAGGGCGGCGATATCCCGCCCCCGCCGCGCCGGCTCATAGCCCGAGGGCGCGACAAGGCCGGGGGCCGCGATGAACGCCGCCGCGACCCCGCCAGAAAGCGCCGACGCGACGCGGTCAGGCGGCTTCGACGCACATGGCGACACCCATGCCGCCGCCGATGCACAGCGTCGCCAGCCCCTTCTTGGCGCCGCGCCGCTTCATCTCGAACAGCAGCGTGTTCAGCACCCGCGCGCCCGAGGCGCCGATCGGATGGCCGAGGGCGATCGCCCCGCCATTCACATTCACCTTGGCCGGATCCCAGCCGAGGTCCTTGTTGACCGCGCAGGCCTGGGCGGCAAAGGCCTCATTGGCCTCGATCAGGTCGAGGTCCTCGATCGTCCAGCCGGCGCGGGCCAGCGCCTTGCGGCTGGCCGGGATCGGGCCGGTGCCCATGATCGCCGGATCGACCCCCGCGGTCGCCCAGGAGACGATGCGCGCCATCGGCGTGATGCCGCGGCGGGCGGCCTCGGCGCCGGACATCACCACCACCGCCGCGGCGCCGTCGTTGATGCCGCTGGCATTGCCGGCGGTGACGCTGCCGTCCTTGGCGAAGGCCGGGCGCAGCTTGGCGAGGATTTCGCGGGTGGTCTCGGGGCGCGGGTATTCGTCGGTGCCGACCACGGTCTCGCCCTTGCGGGTCTTGACGGTGACCGGGGTGATCTCGTCGGCGAAACGCCCCGCGGTCATCGCCGCGCCCGCCTTGGCCTGGCTGGCGAAGGCGAAGGCGTCCTGGTCGTCGCGGGTGATCTGGAATTTCTGGGCCACGTTCTCGGCGGTGTTGCCCATGTGGTAGCCGTGGAAGGCATCCATCAGCCCGTCGCGCAGCATGGTGTCGACCAGCTCGATGCTGCCCATCTTGGTGCCCGCCCGCATCTGCTGGCAGTGCGGCGCCTGGGTCATGCTCTCCATGCCGCCGGCGACCATGATGGTGGCATCCCCGGTCGCGATCTGCTGCGCGGCCAGCGCCACCGTGCGCAGCCCCGAGCCGCAAAGCTGGTTGATGCCGAAGGCGGTGCGCTCATAGGGGATGCCGGCGCCGACCGCGGCCTGGCGGGTCGGGTTCTGGCCCTCACCGGCCGGCAGCACCTGGCCCATGATGACCTCGCTCACTTCCTCGCCGGACACGCCCGCGCGGTCCAGCGCCGCCTTGATCGCGACAGAGCCGAGTTCATGGGCGGAAAGGCTGGCGAAGGCCCCGTTGAAGGAACCGACCGGGGTGCGGGCGGCGGCGGCGATGACGATGTCCTGCATGATGCGTCCTCAGCTTGCTTGGGAGGAAGAGTGGTCTGTGGGCCGCCTCAGGGCAAGGATCGCAGCCAGCCGAGAAGCGGGCGCCAGAGTGCTGACCGCGCCATCGGCCCGGCCACCATGCCGATATGGCCCGCGCCGGCCTCATGCAGGGTCATGCTGGCGCGGCCCTGCCCCGCGCGCAGCGCAAGGGCCAGCGCCGAGGCCGGCGGCACGATGCGATCGGCCCGCGGCACCGCGACGAACAGCGGCCCCGCCCAGTCGGCCGGGTCCACCACCGCCCCGGCCACGCGCCAGGCCAGCCGGGCGGTGTCGTTGCGCCCGTACCAGTCCTGGAAACAGCTGCGCGCCACCGGGGCGGCCAGCGGTACGCCATCGTTCAGCCAATCCTCCAGCGCAACGAACAGCCGTGCCCGGTCGGTGTCCGGCCGCTCCTTACCGAAGCGGCGGAATTTCCGCGCGATGCCCCAGGGGTCGAGGGCGGCGAACAGCGCCTGCACCATCTCGGTCGGCAGGGCGCCGGCCAGTTCCATCGCCGGCTCCAGCGCGGGCAGCAGCTTCGCCAGCGACCGCCCCCGCGCCGGAGCGTCGGGGCCCGCATGAAAATTCCATGGCGTCGCCAGCAGCGCCAGCGCCGCGACCCGTTCGGGCTGCCGCAGCGCCGCCGCCAGGGTCAGCAGCCCGCCCATGCAATAGCCGGCGAGCACCACCGGCCCGGGCAAGGCGGCCAGCGCGCGTTCCAGCGGCCCGGCGATGTGGTCGGTCAGGGTGAAGCCGCGCTCGGCCGGCCCGGGCGTGCCCCAGTCCAGCAGCAGCGGCCGCACCCCTTCCTCGGCGAGGTAGCGCAGCATCGAGGCGCCGGGCGCCAGGTCCAGCACATAAGCGCGGTTGATCAGCGAGGGGACAAAGAGGACCGGCCGCCCCTGCCCGCCGAAATCCAGCACCCGCACGCAGCCTTCGGACCACAGGGTCGGGGGCTCGGGCATGTCGCGCCGCCAGGGGTGGTCGCGATAGGCGCGCACGCCGGCGGCGAAGCCCGCATCCTCCTCTTCCATCTGGCGCAGCACCGCCGCGCGCAGCAGCGCCGTGCCATCGGCGCCGTCAGTGCCCTCGGCCGCGGCGGCGTCGAGGATCCGGTCCCGTTCCCTGCGCCCGGCCTTCGAGATCGGCCAGGCGTCGCTCGAGCTCGGCCAGGCGTTGTCGAAGGACGGCAGTGCCGTCAGCGCCAGCATCCGCCGCAGCCCGGCCATCCCCAGATGCAGCGGCAGCGGCCGCGGCCCCTGCCGGGGTGGCGCCCCCTGCCGGGGTGGCGCCCCCTGCCGGGGTGGCGGCCCCTGGGGGGCTGGTGGCCCTTGGGGGGCTGGCGGCCCCGGGGGGGGAGCCCCGATCTGGCGGTCGATCGGGGGCGCGGTCACGCGGCGGGCCCGGAAACACCGGCGGCCAGGCCTGCAGCGCCCGCAGCCAGGCGAGCATCACCCCCGCCCCAAGCCCGGCCAGCGCCGCCGCGCCGTCGCGCCATTCGGCATCCTGGGCGCGCGCGTCCAGTTCGGATTGCCACAACTCCAGCCAGTCCGCGGCCAGCGCCTCCAGCCGGCCCGGACCCGAGGCGGGCGGCGGCAGCGCCGCGGTACCGGCCGCGGCCGATGTCGGTGCCGGTTCGGCCCCCTGCCGATGATCGTCCTTGCTGCTTCCTGACCCAACCACCATGCAATTCAGCCACTACCCCCAGGCCTCGTCCGCGCCCATCTGCGCGCGATGCGTTCGCGCCGTAATATCGGCGTGCTAGGCTGTCATGACAGGATTGCGGGAGGATGGGCGTCATGGCCGACCAAAGCGGGGAAGCCCCCAAAACGAATGGCGGCGAGGACGCCACACCAACCCAGCCACAATCGACGGTGGTGGTGAAGAAATACGCCAACCGGCGGCTCTATAACACCGAATCCTCCTCCTATGTCACGCTGGAGGATCTCGCGGCCATGGTCCGCGGCGGCCGGGATTTCGTGGTCTATGACGCGAAATCCGGGGATGACATCACGCGCGGCGTGCTGACCCAGATCATCGTGGAGGAAGAGGCCAAGGGCAAACATCTGCTGCCGGAATCCTTCCTGCGACATCTGATTGGATTCTATGGCGACAGCCTGCAGGGGGTCGTGCCGCGTTACCTTGAATATACCATGAGCGCCTTCGCCCGGCAGCAGGAACAAATGCGGCAGACGGTGCAGCAGACCATGGGCGCGCTGACCCCCTTCAACGCCCTCGAGGAGATGGGCAAGCAGAACATGGCCATGATGGAACGCGCCATGACCCTGTTCAGCCCCTTCGCCGGCCGCCCCGAGGCCGGCACGACCCCGCCCGCCCCGCTCGACGCGGCGCAGGAGGTCGAGGCGCTGAAGGCGGAGCTCGCGGCGCTGGAGCGGCGCATGGCGATGATGCTGGAAGCCGCCAAGAAGGGCTGATCAGCTCCCACCCTACCCCGCCAGCCGGAACCGCGCCGATGCCACCGCATCCTCGGCCAGCGCCTGGCGGACCTGGCCGCCATCCAGCGCGACCACCGCGGGGAAGAAGGGCGCCGCCCCGCGCACCCGGTCCAGGAACAGCCGGTCCAGCGCCACCGCCGCCGGCAGGCGCCCGCCGCAGCAATTGCAGTCCGGCATATGCCCGGCCGGGCCGAAGCGCGCGCTGGCGACGCCGGGCACATCCGCGGCCGCCTCCGGCAGCAGCACCGCCACCCCCGGCCGCGCAAGGCTCGCCGCCGCCAGCGCCGCCGCGCTGTCGAAGACGGTGACGGGAATGCGGGCATCGACCGACCAAGCCATGGCTGGACATAAGGATATGTTTATGCGATTGGCAAGACATGGATGCCCTGCTGACCGCCCTGCGCGCCGCCGCCGAGCCGACGAGGCTGCGCCTCCTCGCCCTTTGCGCGCGCGGCGGCTTCTGCGTGACCGATCTAGTCGCCATCCTCGGCCAGTCCCAGCCCCGCCTGTCCCGCCACCTGCGCCTGCTGGTCGAGGCCGGGCTGCTGGAACGCGTGCCGGAAGGCGCCAATGCCTGGTTCCACCTCGCCGACCGCGACGCGCTGGCGCGTGACCTGATCGCCCGCCTCGGCCCCGACGACCCGCTGCTGGTCGCCGATGCCCGCGCCGCCGCCCGGGTGCTGGCCGAACGGGCGCGCGCGGCCTCCGAGGCTTTTCGGCGCTCCGGCACCGAATGGGACGAGGCCCGCGCCCTGGAATTGCCGGCCGAGGCGATCGAAGCCGCCCTGCTCGCCGCCTTGCCCGCCGGGGATCTGGGCCAAGTGCTGGATATCGGCACCGGCACCGGCCGGCTTTTGGAACTGCTCGCACCACGCGCGGCGTCGCTGCTCGGCATCGATGCCAGCCGCGACATGCTGGCGCTGGCCCGCACCCGCCTCGCCGGGCTCGGCATCGGCCATGCCGCCCTGCGCCAGGCCGACATGTACCGGCTGCCGCTGCCCGATGGCGGTTTTGACGTGGTGGCGATGCAGATGGTGCTGCATTACGCCGAAGACCCCCCCGCCGCCTTGGCCGAGGCCGCGCGCATGCTCCGCCCCGGCGGCACCTTGCTGCTGCTGGATCTGGCGCCGCATGGCCGCGCCGACCTCGCCGAACGCCATGCGCATCGCTGGCCGGGCTTCGAGGATGCCACCATCCGCGCCTGGCTGGAGCCTTGCGGCTGCCGCCTCGCCCCCGGCGTCGCCATCGCCGGCCCGCTGACCGCGCGGCTCTGGCCGGTGCTGCGCCCGGCCGATTCCGCCTCCCTTGCCGCCTGAAGGCTGTTCTCCGTATGACACGACCCCATCTGCTCGATGCCCTCGGCGATCGCGTGCTGCTTTGCGATGGCGGCATGGGCAGCCGCGTGCAGGCGCTGACGCTCGATATCCGGAAGGATTTCTGGGACAAGGAGAACTGCACGGAAGTGCTGACCCTGTCCCGCCCCGAACTGATCCGCGAGATCCACCGCGGCTACTACGAGGCCGGCGCCGACATGGTGCTGAGCAACACCTTTGGCGGCAGCCCGATCACGCTGGAGGAATTCGAGCTTGGCACCCGCGCCTTCGAGATCAACAAGCTCGGCGTCGAACTGGCGCGCGAGGCGGCCGAGACATTTGCCGACGGCCGCCACCGCTGGGTGATCGGCGACATCGGGCCGGGGACCAAGCTGCCTTCGCTCGGCCACATCGCCTATGACGTGCTGGAGGCGGCGCTGACCACGCAATGCCTCGGGCTGATCGCCGGCGGCTGCGACGCGCTGCTGACCGAGACCAACCAGGACACGCTGTTCATCAAGGCGGCTGTCAATGCCGCCAAGGCCGCGATGCGCCAGACCGGATCGGACATCCCGATCTTCGTGCAGGTGACGGTGGAGACCACCGGCACCTTGCTGGTCGGCCCCGACATCGCCGCCGCCGCCACCGTGATCCAGGCGCTGGACGTGCCGCTGATGGGGCTGAACTGCGCGACGGGTCCGCAGGAGATGGCCGAACACGTCCGCTGGCTGGCGCAGAACTGGCCGGGGAAGATCTCGATCCAGCCCAACGCCGGCCTGCCGGAACTGGTCGACGGCAAGACGCATTACCCGCTCGGCCCCGATGAACTCGCGACCTGGATGGAACGCTTTGTCGCCGAGGATGGCATCAACATCATCGGCGGCTGCTGCGGCACCTCGACCCCGCATATCGCGGCTTTGGATGCGATGCTGCGCCGGCGCGGCGATTTCCGCCCCGCGCCGGTCGCGCGAAAAGTGCATTGGGTGCCGTCGGTCGCAAGCCTCTATGCGGCGACGGCGCTGCGCCAGGAAAACGCCTATTTCTCCATCGGCGAGCGCTGCAACGCCAATGGCAGCAAGGCCTGGCGCCAGCGCCAGGAAGCCGGCGACTGGGACGGGTGTGTCGCCATCGGCCGCGACCAGGTGGCGGAGGGCTCCAACAGCCTCGACATCTGCACCGCCTTCGTCGGCCGCGACGAGCTGGCCGAGATGACCGAGGTCATCACCCGTTTCACCAGCAGCGTGAACAGCCCGCTGGTGATCGACAGCACCGAAACCCCGATCATCGAGGCCGCGCTGAAGCTGCATGGCGGCAAGCCGATCATCAACTCGATCAATTTCGAGGAAGGCGAGGGGGCCGCCACCGACCGCATGGTGCTGGCCAAGAAATTCGGCGCCGCCGTCATCGCCCTGACCATCGACGAGACCGGCATGGCCAAGACCGCCGAGGACAAGCTGCGCATCGCCGAAAGGCTGGTGGAATTCGCCTGCCAAAAACACGGGCTGCCGCAGTCGGACCTGCTGATCGATCCGCTGACCTTCACCATCGCCACCGGCAACGAGGATGACCGCAAGCTGGGTCTCTGGACGCTGGACGGCATCCGCATGATCCGGGAGAAATTCCCGGAGGTGCAGATCGTGCTGGGGCTGTCCAACATCTCCTTCGGGCTGAATCCGGCGGCGCGGCATGTGCTGAATTCGGTGTTCCTGGATCTGGCGGTGAAGGCCGGCATGACCGGCGCCATCGTGCATGTCAGCAAGATAAAGCCGCTGCACCAGATCCCGCCCGAGGAGGTGCAGGTCGTCGAAGACCTGATCTTCGATCGCCGCCGCGAGGGCTACGACCCGCTCCAAAAAGTCCTGGAGATCTTCTCGGGCCGCAAGGCCGCGGACAGCGTCGCCAAGGTGGTGGCGGCGACGCCGGAAGGCCGGCTGAAGGACCGCATCGTCGATGGCAACCGCAAGGGGCTGGAGACGGATTTGCAGGATGCGATGGCAAGCGGGATGCCGCCGCTCGACATCATCAACAATGTGCTGCTGGACGGCATGAAGGTGGTCGGCGAGTTGTTCGGCGCCGGCAAGATGCAGCTACCCTTCGTGCTGCAATCGGCTGAGACCATGAAGACCGCCGTCGCCTGGCTGGAACCCTTCATGGAAAAGATCGAGGGCCAGGAGAAAGGCACCATCGTGCTCGGCACCGTGCGCGGCGATGTGCATGACATCGGCAAGAACCTCGTCGACATCATCCTGACCAACAATGGCTACAAGGTCATCAATCTCGGCATCAAGGTGCCGCTGAAGGACATCGTCACCGCCGCACGCGACCACAAGGCCCATGCCATCGGCATGTCCGGCCTGCTGGTCAAATCCACCGTGGTGATGCGCGAAAACCTGGAGGAGATGTCGCGCCAGGGGATCGATCTGCCGGTGATGCTCGGCGGTGCGGCGCTGACCCGCAACTATGTCGAGGATGACTGCGTCAAATCCTATGCCTGCGGCCGCGTCGCCTATGCGCGGGATGCCTTCGACGGCCTGCATCTGATGGACCGGGTGATGGGCAATGGCTTCGATGACTACCTCGCGGCCTTGCAGACCAAGCGCGTCGGCAAGGCAAAGAACGAGAAGCGCGTGCTCGGCCAGGCCGATGCCCGCGCCTTTGCGCCTGTCGATCTCGCCTATGCCCAGGCGCGCAGGCGGCGGGAAACCGAAGCCTATGCCACCCCGACCCCGCCCTTCTGGGGGCCGCGCGTGATGCAGGCCGATCCCAAGGCGCTGGTGCCCTTCATCAACGAACGCAGCCTGTACCAGTTCCAATGGGGGTTCCGGAAACAGGGCCGCTCGCTGGAGGAATTTCTGGGCTGGGCGAAGCAGGAGCTGCGCCCGGTGCTCAAGCGCATGCTGGCGATCGCCGAGGCGGAGCAGATCCTCAAGCCCCAGGCGATCTACGGCTATTGGAAATGCGCCGGCCAGGGCAATGACCTGATCCTGTTCGACACCGATGGCGTCACCGAACTGACCCGGTTCAATTTGCCGCGCCAGCCGAAGGCGGATGGCGACTGCATCGCCGACTGGGTCCGCGACGTGGATGACGCGGAACGCGACGTGATCGGCTTGCAGGTGGTCACGGTCGGCCAGAAGGCGTCGGACATCGCCCGGGTGTGGTTCGAGGAGAACCGCTACCAGGACTACCTCTATCTGCACGGGCTCTCGGTCGAGATGGCCGAGGCGATGGCGGAATACGTCCATAAGCGAATCCGCGCCGAACTCGGATTCGCATCCGAGGACGCGCGCGACATCGAGAAGATGTTGCAGCAGGAATACCGCGGCGGCCGCTATTCCTTCGGCTACCCCGCCTGCCCGAAGCTGGAGGACCAGGCGCCCTTGTTGAAGCTGTTGCGGGCCGAACGCATCGGGGTGGAGATCAGCGACGAGTGGCAGCTGCACCCCGAGCAATCGACCAGCGCCATCGTGCTGCATCACCCGCGGGCGAAGTACTTCTCGGTCTGAGGGCCCGGGGTGTAGACACGCCCCATGAGCCCCGCCACCGCACCCCGCCGCACCTCCGCTGCGGAAACCCTGGCCCTTGGCAGTCTCCTCATTGCCATCGCGGTGCTGGCGATGAAGGTCGTGGCCGCCTGGCTGACGGGGTCGGTGGCGCTGTTCGCCGATGCGCTGGAAAGCGTGGTCAATGTGACCGCGGCCGGGGCGGCGCTGTTCGCGATCCGTTTTTCCGCCATGCCGCCGGATGCCAACCACCCCTATGGGCATGCGAAGGTCGAGTATTTCTCCGCCGTGCTGGAAGGTGCCTTGATCATCGCCGCGGCGCTGGCGATCCTGCAGCAGGCCTGGGGTTCGCTGTCCGCCCTGCATGCGCCTTTCTCGGCCGCCTCGGGTCTTGCCGTCTCCGCGGTCGCGGCGCTGATCAACGGCATCTGGGCCACGATCCTGAGCCGGCGCGGCGGGGCGCTGAAATCGCCTGCCCTGCTGGCCGATGCGCGGCATCTGAAGGCGGATGTGGTGACTTCGGTCGGGGTGATCCTGGGCGTCGGGCTGGTCGCCGCCACCGGCATCCTATGGCTCGATCCGCTGCTGGCGGCGCTGACGGCGGTGAACATCCTGTGGTCGGGCTGGCAGTTGCTGCGCGAAAGCGTCGGCGGGCTGATGGATGAGGCGGTGCCGGATGCGGCCCTCGCCCGCATCCGCGACATCATCACCAGGGAGGCGATCGGCGCGATCGAGGCGCATGATTTGCGCACCCGCCACGCCGGCCGCTGGACCTTCGTCGAATTCCATCTGGTGGTGCCCGGCGGGATGAGCGTCAGCGACGCGCATGGCATCTGCGACCGGGTCGAGGCGGCGCTGAAGGACGATTTCGGCAATGCCATCATCAGCATCCATGTCGAGCCGGATGCGAAGGCCAAGCACAAGGGCGTGCTGGTGCTGTGAGCCGCAGGCGCCGGCCGGCGCGCGGGACCGGGCGCGGCATCGCCAGGGGCCGTATGGTCAGGGACGGCATGGCCAGGGCGCTGGTCCTGGCCGGGCTGCTGCATGCCGGCGGCATCGCGCTGCTGCTGGCCTGGCCGGACGACCGCCCGCTGCCGGAACCGCAGCAGGGCGCGGTGCTGATCTGGGCCGAGCCCGCCGTGGCCAGCACACCGGCGGCCGAAACGCCGGCGCCGGAATCGGCTACGCCGGAGCCGCCGGCCCCCGAATCTGCCGCGCCCGAATCTGCCGCGCCCGAACCGCCGCCCTCGCCGCTGGCCGAACTGCCACCGCCACCGCCGCCACCGGCACCGGCACTTCCGGCGCCCCGCCCCCCCCGCGCCGCGCCGACGCAGCCCAACCCTGGCCCCGCCGCGCCGGCCTCCGCCGCGCCGGCGCCGCCCGCGCCCGTCTGGACTGCCGAGGGCGCAATCACCCCGCCCATGCCGCTCGAAGGCCATCGCAACGCCGACCCGGACTATCCGCGCTATGCCCGGGCGCTCGGCCAGCAGGGCATGGTGCGGCTGCGGCTGACCATCGGCACCGATGGGCGGGTGACGGCGGCGGTCGTGGACACCGCCTCGGGCTTTGCCGCCCTCGATGCCTCGGCCGTGGCGGCCGCGCTGCGCTGGCGCTTCCGCCCGGCGCTGCGCGACGGCCGCCCGGTGGCGGGCGAGGCCTTCACCACAGTCGTCTTCCGCCTGGACATCACGCGGCAGGGCCGCTGATCGCCGCCCGGCGAAACCCCCAGCCCCGGCCGCCGCGGCGGCGATGGTCGCGATGTCGTGATTCGCCGCCGCGGCCCGCGGCGTGCGTCGGCGGGCCTGGCAAGGTCGCCCCGGCCGCCCCCGGACCCGGCCCGCGCCGGCGCCGCGGGAGCCCACTTCGCAGGCTGCGCCTTAAAATTTATCCAGGCCCGCGCGATGTCGCGGCCGCGGCACCGCCGCCCGCCCAAAGCGCCACGGCGCGGGGCTTCGGCCCGTCGGCGCCAGCCCGGCCCGCCCCCGACTGCTTTCACTTCCCCCCCCGATGTGGTTCTCTGGAACACGCATCGTCATCCATCGATATCGTCAGGAGGCTGCCTTGTCCGCGACCGTGACTCGCCTGCGCGTTAAGGATGAAGACTTCCTGGTGGCCGCGATGATCGAGCGCTGCCCAAAGACGATGATGATCCGCGAGCTCGTCAAGAACGCGCTGGAAGCGGCCGAGACCGCGCCCGAAGGCGAGCGTCGGGTCGAACTTTCCGCGGTGCCGGTGGATGGCGTGCCGAAGCTCGCGATCTGGAACACCGGCCGCGGCCTGACCGGGCCCGAACTGTACCGGATGTGCGACATCGCCGCCTCCATCCGCAAGGAGACCGGGCTCGACCGCAACTTCGGGATGGGTGCCAAGGTCGCCTCGCTGCCCTCCAACCAGGCCGGGCTGCGCTACCGCTCGGCACGCAAGGGCACGGTGCAGGAAGTGATGATGGGCAAGTACGACGGCACCTATGGCCGGCTGCTGCGCCCCGGCGCGCGCGGCGTGCCGACCGAGGTGGTGATCGCCACCGCCGAAGCCGAGGCGGAGGGCCGCTCCGCCACGGGCGAATGGACCGAGGTGATGCTCTTCGGCAACCGGCCCGAGCAGAACACCGTCACCGACCCCTATGACGGCAACCCCCGCAGCGCCCCCTTCTGGCTGGTCGAAGCGGTGCGGCTGCGCTTCTTCCGCTTCCCCGCCGGCACCGAGATCGTGTTCCGCAAAGGCGTCGCCCGGCTTGCGGAGGATCGCAAGGCCACCAGCCTCGCCGAACGCCTGGCGGCGCTGCCGCGCTACGAGGCGGTACGCACGCCCGAAGGCATCACCATCCACTACGCCTTCAACCCGGCCCTGCTCTCACCCGAGGCCAATGCCGCGCAATCGGTCTGGGAAGGCGGCGAGGGCATGGCCGGCATCGTCTATCGCGATGAGCTCTACAGCGTCGTGAGCGGCGCCGCCTGGCTGCGCGAGGCGCCGAGCTTCGGCATCTCCTTCCTCGCCCGTGCGATCACCGTGGTGGTCGAACTGCCCGACGATTTTCCGGTGCTGTCGGACGCCTATCGCGAATTCCTGCGCCACCAGACCAGCCGCCAGGAGCAGGTACGGGTGCAGGATACCGCCGCCCTCGTCACCCATCACCAGCCGGCCTGGCTGACCAGCCTGATGGCCGAGGCGGTGCCGCGGGCCGATTACGTCGACGAGGTGCTGGCCGAGATGCGCGACATGCTCGAAAAGCTCGGCGTCGCGCGGCGGCGTCCCGGCCGCGGCTTCGGCAACCTCGCCCGCCCGGCGCCACCGCCGGGCGGCCTGCCGGCCGAGCCGCGGCCCGTCAGGATCGAAACCACGCCGACGATCATGCTGCTGCGCGACCCCGCCGAAATCGCCGACCGCGGCCTCACCTACCGCGCCGCGACCTATTACGCCGAAACCCACCAGCTGCATGTGAACCTGCAGTACCCCATCGTGACCGAGGCGGCCCAGGCGCTGGCCGCCACCGCCCCGCTGGACCTGGACATCGAGGGCGTGCAGATCGCCGCCCGCATGGCCGCGGAGCGCGCGATGGTGTCGCGCATCGCGCGCGCGCTCGTGCATTCCTTCGCCAAGCGGGGCCGGCCCAGGGAATGGAGCGAGGGGAACCTTCGCGTCCTCATCTCGCCCGAGGCGCTGACGCTGGCCGCCGATGATCTGGCGCCGGCCTGGGAGGATGCGACCCAGGCCTTCGCCAAGGCGCTGGAATCGGTGCCGCCGGCGCAGGCCGAGCCCGCCGCCGAAGGCTGAGCCGGCCACCGCAGGGCGCCGGGTTTCGGAGAGCAGCCATGGTCAGGCTCGACATCATCACCACCCGCGGCGGCGATGGCGGCCAGACCAGCCTCGGCGACGGCAGCCGCGTGCCCAAGGATGCGCTGCGGGTCGTGGCCTTCGGCACGGTGGACGAGGCCAATGCCGCGATCGGCCTGCTGCGCCTGCATGTGCGGGACGAGGCCGATGCGATGCTGGCGCGCATCCAGAACGACCTGTTCGACCTCGGCGCCGATCTCTGCGTGCCCGGCCTCGGCGAGAACCGGCTGCGGGTCAGCGACGCCCAGGCGCTGCGGCTGGAACAGGAGCTTGCGGCGATGAACGCCGCCTTGCCGCCCTTGCGCTCCTTCGTGCTTCCCGCCGGCACCGCCGCCGCCGCCCATGCCCATCTGGCGCGAACCATCACCCGCCGCGCCGAGCGGCTCGCGGTCGCCCTGGCTGCGGCCGAGCCGGTGAACCCGGCCGTGATCCGCTACCTCAACCGGCTTTCGGACCATCTTTTCGTCTTCGCCCGCGCCCGCAACGCCGAAGCCGGCGGCGACGTCACCTGGACCCCCGGCGCCGGCCGCTGACCCGCCCGCCGCGCCTCAGCGGCTCCCCTGCCGGTAGCAGGCGCTGCGCTGGGCGAAGCTGCGCAGATCCGGCGGCAGCGGCGCCATGTCATCGCCGGCGGCCAGCTGCGCGCGGCCCTCGGCCGACCATTCCGCCGGCAGGATGTCCGGCGAGGCGAAGGACCCCGACACCCGCACCGGCACATCCAGCGCGAAGAAGCCGGTGGTATCCCGCTGGCTGCCGATCACGAGGTCGAGCCGCTGCGCGCCCAGGTCGAAGCTGGCGCGGCCGGTGATGGTCCCGGTCTCCGCCCGCACCCGCAGCGGCGCCACCGTGCCCCGCTGGCCATCCATCTGCGCCACCGCCAGCAGGCAGGCGATCGGCGTGGTGCCGCTGGCGTCGCGAAACAGCGCCCGCATGTCGGTCGAGGCCATCTCGATCGCCGATTTGGCGATGCGCCCGCCGCGCATCGACACCACGGCCTGCACCCGCGCCACGCGCGTCACCGCCTCCAGCGTATCGGCCTCGGCGGTCACCGCGATCCGCCCGTCCAGCCGGCCCGACATCGGCACCGAGCGCAGCCCGAGGATCTTGCGCACATCGTCGAGGTCGCTCTGTTCCAGCGCCGCCGCGGCGGTGATGCGGGCGCCGGTCTCGGTCGCCGCAGCCTCGCCCGAACCGTTCAGCCGGATGCCGGAGGTGGTCAGCGCCAGGGTCGGCACATCGATCCGCCCCGGCGTCTGGGTGCCGACCAGCTCCAGCTCATTGGCCCGCACCCCGTCATAGGCCAGGGCCCCGATCCTGAGCCGGACATCCAGGGCCGGATCCGGCCGCTGGCTGAGCACCAGTGGCGTATCGCCCCGGGGCGCGCCGCCTTGATCCGGCAGCAGCGCATCGAGGTCGAGCTTGTCCAGCGCGAGGTCGAGGGTGATCGCATCGGGCTCCCCCGCCCCGCCTTCGGCCAGTTGCAGCAGCTTCACGGTCAGCGCCTCGCCGGCCAGGCTGCCGCTCGCCTCCGTCAGCCGCCAGAGGCTGCCGCTCCGGTCCAGCCGCCCCGCCAGCACGATCGGCGCCGGCACCGCCATCGCCGCCCCCGACAGCTTCAGCAGCGTGTCGAGCTTCGGCGCAGTCAGGCTCAGCGTGCCATGCGCGCCATCGATATCCAGCGGCACCGTCATGGTGCCCTTGAAGTCGAGCGCGGTATCGCCCTCCCCGACAAGGTGCAGATCGGTGCCATAGGGCCGGGTGGCATCGCGCAGCACGGCGATCGGGTCGAGCGACGCCGCCAGCGTCACCGCGGTGTCATTGTAGGCCCCCGCCCCCTCCAGCCGCACCGGCTGGTCGTCGCCCGCGGTCTGCAGCGAGGCGGTTTCGAGCCGGGTGCGCAGCATCTGCCCGCCGGTGGTCCGCATCAGCACCTCGCCGCGCCGCAGTTCCACATCCCGCAGCGAGGGGAACCAGGACCGGTCCGGCGGTGCCGCGGGGTCCACGGGCGCGGCCGAAGCCTGCGCATCGCCGCCGAAATGCCAGTTGGCGGCCCGGTCTGGCAGGCGTTCGAGCAGGACCGAGACATCCTCGGCCCACGCCGCGCGGATCGCGACCGGGCCGCGCAGCAGCGACAGCGCCTCGACCTCCAGCCTCGCCTGGCCGAGTTCGAGCATCTTCGGCCTGGTGCCGCCCGGCAGATTGTCGATCTGCAGCCCCGCGACCTCGACCCGCAGCCAGCGTCCGGGCGTGACATGCAGGCTGGCCACCGTAACCTGGCGGCCGAGGGCCGCGGTGCCGCCGCGCGCCAGCAGCGGCCCGAGGTCGAAGCGCCCGAGGAAGAAGAAGCCCGCGACGCCGAGGCCCGCCAGCACCAGGACCAGCACGCCGAGGCCGGCCAGAAGCCGGCGCAGCAGCCGGAACCGCCGGCGCGGCGGCCCGGGCGGCTGCGGCCCCGCATCCGCCGGCAGGGGCGCCGCGGCGCCGAGCGGGGCGGGGGCGCCGCCGATCGGCCGCGGCCCATCCATTTCCCCGGGTGTCCTGTCCGTCACGCGCAAATCCCTCCTGTTCCGGCAAGCGCCCGGCCGCCTCGCCGCCGCCGCGCCGGGGCGACCTTCCCGGCCTCGGGCGGCAGGGCCGAGCATAGCCGCTTTTGTCGCCGGCAAGGCGGGTCGGATCGCCGCCGCCATCGCCGCATGCTTATCGCCAGCGCCCTAACGCCAGCGCCGGTGCATCCAGAGCCATTGGCCCGGGTATTCCCGTACCCAGCCCTCGATGACGCTGTTCACCGCCTGGGTTGCCAGCGCCACATCCACCGCCCCGGTTGCATCGCGCGGCATCGGGATCGCCTCGGTCAGCTCCAGCCGGATGCGCCCATCCGGCAGCCGGATCGCCCTGGTGCCATGCACCGGCACGTCGAAACGCCGCGCCAGATTGGCCAGCAGCGGATTGGCCGAGGCTTGCCTTCCCAAAAACATCACCCGCGGCCCGCGGCCGAAGCGCTGGTCGACCAGCATGCCGACATGCAGCCCTTCGGCCAGCGCCGCCGCCAGCCGCGACGGCGCGAGCAGCCCCGCCGAGATCAGCCGCCCCATCATGGGTCCGCGCAGCGCCAGGATATCGGCGGCGATGCGCTTGTTGTTGGGCGTGCGGTAGAGCACCGCCGCCGCCAGCCCCGCGCCATGCGCCGCCACCGCCGGCATTTCCCAATTCGCGAGATGGGCCGCGAAGACCAGCGCGCCGCGGCCATCCTCGGCCAGTTGGACGAAGCGTTCGGCGGTGGCGGCGTCGCAGAACACGCGCCCGGCCTCCGGCGCGCGGAGGTCGAGGTCCCAGATCGCCGCCAGATGCACGTATTCGCAGACGGTGCGGCCTAGGTTGTCCCAGGCCTGGCGCGCCACCTCCGCCTGCCAGGCGGCATCGCGGTCGGGGAAGGCCAGGCGGATGTTCTCGGTGGCGATGCGAT
>Ga0255334_1000430_pt1 | contig 33750 bp, 36 predicted proteins | sample EtOH5_35cm_T3_12_FD_202080 | JGI IMG/M metagenome (GOLD analysis project Ga0255334, IMG submission 202080) | Sandy soil microbial communities from University of British Columbia, Vancouver, Canada - EtOH5_35cm_T3_129 | ecosystem: Engineered > Artificial ecosystem > Sand microcosm > Unclassified ... | reverse complement strand
AGCGTCCTCTGTATCTGTCAAGCGGTTATTTTCAGAAGTTTTCAAAGTTTCCTTTGCAACTTCAACCACTTGCGCTTCCGATCTCTCGTTAGCGGGAGGCGAATTCTACAGCGTTGCTCGCTGCTGTCAACACCTCTTTTTCTCCGCTTCGACCGAGAAGATCGAACCGTCAATCAAGCGAAAACACACTGCCTGACCAACTTCTTCTGGGCTTCGATGAACTGAAGCAACTCGCTGCCGAAAACTGCGTAACTCTTTGTTTACCAAGGAGTTTTCCGTTTCGACTGCGCCGGAAGTGGGGCGAATTATAGACTTCCAGAATCTGCCGTCAACCCCTGATTTGGCTTTTCTATCAATAACTTGCAGAAAGCCAGAAAACAGCCTGTTTCCCTCTATATAGGAGAGGGAAACCACTCCTTCTATATAGAAGAAATCCTCAGAGCACCCCAGCCTCTCTGAGAGCAGCTACCGCACCAGCGTCCAGACCCAACACCCGCAGCAATACCTCCGACGTATGCTCGCCCAGCAAAGGAGGCGCATTACGGTACTCCACCGGCGTCTCGGACAGACGAATCGGGCTTGCCACCTGCGGCACCCTCCCCGCCAGGGCATGAGGCAGCTCGATCGCCAAACCGCGCGCCTTTACCTGAGGGTCTGCAAACACCTGAGCCAGATCATTGATCGGACCACACGGCACGCCTGCCTGCTCCAGCTGCGACACCCACTCAGCAGTGGTCTTGAACACCGTAGCCTGGCGGATCAACGGAATCAGCAACGCCCGATTAGCCACCCGCAACTTGTTGGTCGCAAATCGCGGATCATCCGCCCACTGCGGCTGCCCGGCCACTTCCGCAAATTTGCGGAACTGCCCGTCGTTACCCACCGTAAGGATGAAATCTCCATCTGCCGTAGGAAAGTCCTGATAAGGCACGATGTTAGGATGCGCATTGCCAAGACGCTTAGGCGCATTGCCCGTCGTCAGGTAATTCATCGCCTGGTTAGCCAGACAGGCCACCTGAACATCCAACAACGCCATATCAATATGTTGACCGCCACCGTCATGATCCCGGTGCGCAAGCGCAGCGAGAATAGCCACTGTCGAATAGAGCCCGGTCAAAATATCCGTCAGCGCCACGCCGACTTTCACCGGCCCGGCCCCCTCATCTCCTTCCGGCCGACCTGTAAGGCTCATCAGGCCGCCCAAGCCTTGGATCATGAAGTCATAACCCGCGCGCTTGGCGTAAGGGCCGGTCTGACCAAATCCCGTGATCGAGCAGTAGATCAGGTTCGGATTGGCATCCTTGAGTGATTCATAATCCAGCCCATAAGCCGCCAAGCCACCGACCTTGAAGTTCTCGATCAGAATGTCCGACTTGGCCGCCAGCTCACGCACCAGCTTCTGCCCCTCCGGGCGCGTGAAGTCGATGGTTACGGATTGCTTGTTGCGATTGGCCGACAAGTAATAGGCAGCCTCGCTGGTGTTCTCGCCATAGGCGTCTTTAAGGAACGGAGGCCCCCAGGCGCGCGTGTCATCGCCATTGCCGGGACGCTCGACCTTGATCACCTCGGCGCCAAGGTCCGCCAATATCTGCCCGGACCAGGGCCCGGCCAGCACCCGCGATAAATCCAGTACCCGTAGATGCGAAAGCGCGCCCATGGCCGTTCTCCTATTAATAGAACGCTTGAAGACCGGTCTGCGCACGACCGAGGATCAGCGCGTGAACGTCATGCGTACCTTCATAGGTATTCACCACTTCCAGGTTGACCAGGTGACGAGCCACGCCGAATTCGTCGGAGATACCATTGCCACCCAGCATGTCGCGCGCCATACGAGCAATGTCCAAGGACTTGCCGCAGGAGTTGCGCTTCATCATCGAAGTGATTTCTACCGCCGCCGTGCCTTCATCTTTCATGCGACCCAGACGCAGGCAACCTTGCAGCGCCATGGTGATTTCGGTCTGCATGTCGGCCAGTTTCTTCTGGATCAATTGAGTAGCGGCCAACGGGCGACCGAACTGCTGACGATCCAGGGTGTATTGGCGAGCGGTGTGCCAGCAAAATTCCGCAGCACCCAAGGCGCCCCAGGAAATGCCGTAACGCGCAGAGTTGAGGCAAGTGAAAGGGCCTTTCAATCCGCGGACGTCAGGGAAGATGTTTTCTTCAGGGACAAACACGTTGTCCATGACGATCTCACCGGTGATGGACGCACGCAGGCCGACCTTGCCGTGGATCGCCGGAGCGCTCAGGCCTTTCCAGCCTTTTTCCAGGACGAAGCCACGGATGTCGCCCGCATCGTCCTTGCCCCAAACCACAAACACGTCAGCGATCGGGCTGTTGGTGATCCACATCTTGCTGCCGGTCAGGCTGTAGCCGCCTTCCACCTTGCGTGCACGAGTAATCATCGAGCCCGGGTCAGAACCGTGGTCAGGCTCGGTCAGACCGAAGCAACCGATCCACTCGCCCGTTGCAAGTTTTGGCAGGTACTTCTGCTTTTGCGCTTCAGTACCGAACTCATTGATCGGCACCATCACCAAAGAGGACTGCACGCTCATCATCGAGCGATAACCTGAGTCGACGCGCTCGACTTCACGGGCGATCAAGCCGTAGCTGACGTAGTTCAGGCCGCTGCCGCCGTACTGTTCAGGAATGGTTGCGCCCAGCAGGCCGACTTCACCCATCTCGCGGAAGATTGCCGGATCGGTTTTCTCATGACGGAATGCTTCAAGAACACGCGGCGCGAGCTTTTGCTGAGCGAATTGCTCGGCGGTGTCGCGGATCATGCGTTCTTCTTCAGTGAGCTGTTGATCCAGCAGCAGGGGATCGATCCAGTTGAAGCTAGCTTTACCGCCCATGAGTGTGTCCTCTCGAATCGGGTCAAATAACGTGGACTGATCCTAGGCCCGGTTCGGCGTGACGGCAAACGAGGATTTTGCATACTGTTGTGCTAATTTCTCACTCCGAAACGTTGCGATACAGCTTTAATGCGATGCATTAGTGAGGTTGACGTACATGCGCAGAAAGATTCCCAGCACAACGGCCCTGATCAGCTTTGAAGCAGCCGCTCGCCACGAGAGTTTTACCAAGGCAGCCCAGGAACTTTCACTCACCCAGGGAGCGATTTGCCGACAGATCGCCAGCCTCGAGGAGTTCCTCGGTGTGGAACTGTTCCGACGCTCCCGGCGCGGGGTCAAGCTGACGGAAGCAGGACTTTCCTACAGCCGCAGGGTCGCCACCCAACTGGACGCCGTTGAGCGCGACACGCTGTCGGTCATGGGCCAGCAAGGCGCCAACGTGATCGAACTGGCCGTCGTGCCCACCTTCGGCACCCAATGGCTGCTGCCAAGACTCAAGGATTTCCAACAAAGACACCCAGAAGTGACGGTCAATCTCACCAACCGCACCCGCCCCTTCCTGTTTGCCGACACCGATTTCGATGCGGCGATCTATTTTGGCGATGCGGACTGGTCAGGCACTGAATCCCACAGACTGATGGGCGAAAATCCGATGCCTGTGTGCAGCCCCACCCTACTGGGCCAAAAGACGAATCTCACACCCGCTGAAATTGCCGAACTGCCCCTGCTACAACAGACCACCCGCCCCTATGCCTGGCGTCAATGGTTCGACTCGCAGAACCTTAATATCCCGCGAGACATGACAGGACCGCGCTACGAGCTATTCTCCATGCTTGCCCAAGCGGCGATGCACGACATGGGAATAGCCTTGATCCCGCCGTTCCTGATTCAGCGTGAACTGGCGGAGAAGCGACTGGTGATTGCCAACGTCCAGGCTCTGTCCAGTATCAAGGCGTATTACTTGATGATTCCTGAGCGAAAGGTCGAATCTGCGTCTTTGAAGGCATTTCGCGACTGGCTGGTAAATCAGGCGCAGAGCTACAGCCTAGAAGGATAGGGCTTAACACCATTAGCTGACCCCGTAGTCAGCAAATTCAAAGCCCTACAGATATAAGTATTTGTCGCATATTCGCAGACTGTACCGAGAAGCGGTACAAACGTCCCACAAGCGCCTGAAGACGTGGCCTTGAGCCGCTATCCGACAGCAATACCACCTCATTCACCGTGCCGATGTGTAAATTCTTGAAATTCGGCCAGAATCCTTGCAAGGCACGGCCTGCAAGGGACCGAGGCGGTCGGTTGCGACATTCGGTCACGGGGTGACTTGTAGTTAATTTTCCGTCACCCGTCATAATCCCTTGAAGGGCACAAAGTTCGCCTGCAAAATGCCGCGCCCCGCCCAGATTTGGCGGGATCGTGCTGATCGGCCGCCCCCAGCCGCACCATCCGAAGTGCCTGGGTTTACTCAATAAGATCACGCAGGAGATTTGACGTGCACATTGGTGTTCCTCTCGAAACCCAGACCGGTGAAACACGGGTTGCTGCAACCCCGGAAACCATCAAGAAGCTGATCGGCCAGGGTCATAAGGTCACTGTGCAAAGCGGCGCCGGCATAAACGCCAGCGTTGTCGACAGTGCTTATGAAGCGGCAGGCGCAATTATTGGCAGCGCCAGTGATGCGTTCGGTGCCGAACTGATTCTCAAGGTGGTCGCCCCCAGCGACAGCGAGCTGACGTTGATTAAAAGCGGCACCGTTGTGGTGGGCATGCTCAACCCGTTCAGCAATGAAACCATTGCCAAGCTGGCTGAGTGCGGCATTACCGCGTTCGCACTGGAAGCGGCCCCGCGCACCTCCCGCGCCCAGAGCCTGGATGTGCTGTCCTCCCAGGCCAACATCGCCGGTTACAAAGCCGTGTTGCTGGCCGCTCACCATTACCCACGCTTCATGCCGATGCTGATGACGGCGGCGGGCACCGTGAAAGCGGCACGCGTGCTGATTCTCGGCGCCGGTGTTGCCGGTTTGCAGGCAATCGCTACCGCGAAACGCCTGGGTGCAGTGATCGAAGCGTCTGACGTACGTCCTGCGGTTAAAGAACAGATCGAATCCCTTGGCGCCAAGTTCGTCGACGTGCCTTACGAGACCGATGAAGAGCGTGAATGCGCCGTCGGTGTTGGCGGCTACGCACGCCCAATGCCTGCGAGCTGGATGCAGCGACAGGCCCTGGCTGTGCACGAGCGCGCCAAGCAAGCTGATATCGTCATCACCACCGCACTGATTCCCGGCCGCAAGGCACCGACTCTGCTGAGCGCGGAAACCGTCGCGCAAATGAAGCCAGGTTCCGTGGTCATCGACCTCGCAGCGGCTCAGGGCGGCAACTGCCCGCTGACCGTAGCCGATCAGGTGGTGGTGGAGAATGGCGTGACCATTTGCGGTCCGACCAATCTGGCCGGCGCGGTCGCGGCAGATGCTTCAGCCCTGTACGCACGCAACCTGCTGGACTTCCTGAAGCTGGTCTTCAACAAAGAAGGCCAGTTCGAAGTGAACCTCGAAGACGACATCGTCGCCGCGTGCCTGATGTGCCGCGACGGCCAAGTCATCCGCAAAAACGCCTAAGCAGGGATTCAGACGATGGAAGAGCTTATCTCCCCCGGTATCTACAACCTGATCATCTTCGTGCTGGCGATTTATGTCGGTTATCACGTGGTCTGGAACGTTACGCCTGCACTGCACACGCCGTTGATGGCCGTGACCAACGCCATCTCGGCGATCGTAATCGTCGGTGCCATGCTGGCAGCGGCGTTGACCGTCACGCCTCTGGGCAAAACCATGGGCACCCTCGCGGTGGCTCTGGCGGCGGTGAACGTTTTTGGTGGCTTCCTGGTGACTCGCAGGATGCTTGAGATGTTCAAGAAGAAAGCCCCGAAAGCGGTAAAAGAAGAGGCGTCCAAGTAATGAGCATGAACCTTGTAACGACGCTCTACTTGATCGCGTCCATCTGCTTCATCCAGGCCCTGAAAGGGCTGTCGCACCCGACCACGTCGCGGCGCGGCAATCTGTACGGCATGCTCGGCATGGCGCTGGCGATCCTCACTACCGTGGGGCTCATCTATAAACTGGGCGCAGAGCTTGCCACCGCAGGCATCGGTTACGTCATCGTAGGCCTGCTGGTCGGCGGCACGGCCGGTTCGATCATGGCCAAGCGCGTAGAAATGACCAAGATGCCGGAACTGGTCGCTTTCATGCACAGCATGATCGGTATGGCCGCGGTATTCATTGCCATTGCGGCGGTGGTCGAGCCGCAATCGCTGGGCATCGTCAAACAACTGGGCGATTCGATTCCTGCCGGTAACCGCCTGGAGCTGTTCCTCGGCGCGGCCATCGGTGCAATCACCTTCTCCGGTTCGGTGATCGCGTTCGGCAAGCTCTCGGGCAAGTACAAGTTTCGTCTGTTCCAAGGCGCACCGGTACAGTTTAGTGGTCAACACAAGCTGAACCTGCTGCTGGGTCTGGCGACGCTCGCGTTGGGCATCACCTTCATGATGACCGGCAACCTCGCCGCTTTCGCGCTGATGCTGGCGCTGGCCTTCGTGATGGGCGTGCTGATCATCATCCCGATCGGCGGCGCGGACATGCCGGTGGTGGTATCGATGCTCAACAGCTATTCCGGCTGGGCAGCAGCGGGTATCGGCTTCTCGCTGAACAACTCGATGCTGATCATCGCGGGCTCGCTGGTGGGTTCGTCCGGTGCAATCCTCTCGTACATCATGTGCAAGGCGATGAACCGCTCCTTCTTTAATGTACTGCTCGGCGGTTTCGGCAATACGGCCGATGCCGGTCCTGCAGGCGCCAAGGAAGCCCGCCCGGTGAAATCCGGTTCGGCTGACGATGCGACTTTCCTGCTGACCAACGCCGATACCGTGATCATCGTTCCGGGTTACGGCCTGGCGGTAGCGCGGGCACAACACGCGCTGAAAGAGCTGACCGAGAAGTTGACCCACCGCGGTGTAACCGTGAAATACGCGATCCACCCGGTTGCCGGTCGGATGCCTGGCCACATGAACGTCTTGCTGGCCGAGGCCGAAGTGCCTTATGACCAGGTATTCGAGATGGAAGACATCAACTCCGAGTTCGGCCAGGCCGACGTGGTGCTGGTGCTCGGCGCGAACGACGTGGTCAACCCGGCCGCGAAGAACGATCCGAAATCGCCGATTGCCGGCATGCCGATTCTCGAAGCGTTCAAGGCCAAGACCATCATCGTCAACAAGCGTTCGATGGCCAGCGGTTATGCCGGCCTGGACAACGAACTGTTTTACCTCGACAAAACCATGATGGTCTTCGGCGACGCCAAGAAGGTCATCGAAGACATGGTCAAAGCCGTCGAGTAAAACCTGCTCCAACGCAATACCCAAAACCTCAGCCTTTAGTAGGCTGGGGTTTTTTTATTGCCCGTGAAACCCGACCAAAGGCTCTAAATCAGGGCTCGGCATTCGACCATGGTAGCGGGACGGATTTTTTTCAAGCCACTAGACTGCACACCTTGCTTCCGTTACCCGAGATAACAATCCATGTACCGTGATCGTATTCGCTTGCCTTCGTTGTTGAATAAGGTGATGAGCGCCGCCGATGCTGCCGCTCTGATTGAGGACGGCATGACCGTCGGCATGAGTGGTTTCACTCGTGCCGGTGAAGCCAAGGCCGTGCCTCATGCATTGGCTGAACGCGCCAAAGTCACCCCGCTGAAAATCACATTGATGACCGGCGCCAGCCTGGGCAACGACCTCGATAAGCAGCTCACCGAAGCCGGCGTTCTTTCGCGACGCATGCCTTTCCAGGTCGATAGCACTTTGCGCAAGGCGATCAACGCTGGCGAGGTCATGTTCATCGACCAGCACCTCTCGGAAACCGTGGAGCAATTGCGCAACCAGCAGCTGAAACTGCCGGACATTGCCGTTATCGAGGCCGTGGCGATTACCGAACAAGGCCACATCGTACCGACCACTTCCGTGGGCAACTCGGCCAGCTTCGCGATTTTCGCCAAACACGTGATCGTCGAGATCAACCTGGCGCACAACCCGAACCTCGAGGGTTTGCACGACATCTATATACCGACGTACCGCCCGACCCGTACGCCAATTCCGTTAGTGAAGGTCGACGATCGCATTGGCAGCACCGCCATTGCGATCCCGCCGGAAAAGATCGTCGCGATCGTGATCACCAACCAGTCCGACTCACCTTCGACCGTGCTGCCGCCGGACGTCGACACTCAGGCCATTGCCGACCACCTGATCGACTTCTTCAAGCAGGAAGTGGCGGCCGGGCGCATGACCAACAAACTCGGCCCACTGCAGGCCGGCATCGGCACCATCGCCAACTCCGTGATGTGCGGACTGATCGACTCGCCGTTCGAAGACCTGACCATGTACTCCGAAGTGTTGCAGGACTCGACCTTCGACTTGATCGACGCCGGCAAGCTGAGTTTTGCCTCAGGCAGCTCGATCACCTTGTCGAGCCGTCGCAACGCCGATGTGTTCGGCAACCTGGAGCGCTACAAGGACAAACTGGTCCTGCGTCCGCAGGAAATTTCCAACCACCCGGAAGTGGTGCGACGGCTCGGTATCATTGGCATCAACACCGCGCTGGAGTTTGACCTGTACGGCAACGTCAACTCCACCCATGTCTGCGGCACGCGGATGATGAACGGTATCGGCGGCTCGGGCGACTTTGCGCGTAACGCGCACCTGGCCATTTTCGTGACCAAGTCGATCGCCAAGGGCGGCGCGATCTCCAGCGTGGTGCCGATGGTCAGCCACGTCGATCACACAGAGCATGACGTCGACATTCTCGTGACCGAGGTGGGGCTGGCGGACTTGCGCGGTTTGGCACCGCGGGAGCGGGCTCGAGTCATCATCGACAACTGCGTGCACCCCGATTACCGCCAAGCCCTGGATGACTACTTCACCGCTGCCTGCGCACTCGGCGGGCACACTCCGCATCTCCTGCGTGACGCACTGAGCTGGCACATGAATCTGGAAGAAACCGGGCGGATGCTCGCCGTGTAATTGGTACAGATAGCGGCTGACGCAAACACAGTTTCGTCAGCTTGCTATTGCCATACAGAAATGTGTTTAAAACTGTACTGCTGTACCGGTCATTTCCTACCGTAATTACCTACCTTTTCGACCTGAATGCCATAAAATGCACCACATAGGTGCGGATAGGTACAGTTGCCTCAATTTTGACCAGTACACCGCTCTTTAACAGTTAACTGGTCCCTCACAATACAGGTGAACTGTATCTAGAGAGACTGGCCAAACGAGAGGATCATTGGCATCAGTTAAACCACTACCTAATCCCGCCACAAGCGGAAGGATGAAAACCATGGAACGTACACTCAGTTCCGATCTGTTCTTCGAAGACACCGCTGCAAAAACCCAGGCTTCCATGCCTCTTCGCGTTATCGCCAACCTGATGCTGTGGCAGCGCCGCATCTCCAGCCGCCACCAACTGGCTCGTCTGGATTCGCGTCTGCTGGCTGACGCCGGGATTAGCGAAGCACAACGCTACGAAGAGCTGAGCAAGCCGTTCTGGCGCTAAGTTAGCGTCGCTGGCTCTGATCCTTAAGGTCAACCGCCAGCACCCGAATTGAACAAACAAAACCCGTCGTGGGAAACCACGACGGGTTTTGTCGTTTTGGGCCGGAAAATCCTCAAAACAATAGTTGCCGGCATTAATAGGTACAGTTAACAAACAATCACAACTGAACCAGTACAATTTCAATGGAGTGTGTCTGTTCCGGGAAATCGGGGGGATCATCATGAAATCCCGACCTGCCAGCAAAAGGATTGCACCATGGATCACCTACTGGATCTTGCCGCTACATCCCCGAAATCAAGGCCTCGGATTACCTGGCCAAGAAGATTGCTCAGAGCCCTCGCCGACACCCTCGAGAGAGCCAGAACCCGGCGTTTACTGGCGCAACTCGATGGCCGGCAGCTGTCTGACTTGGGCATCAGTCATTCAGATCGAGTCAGAGAATTGGACAAGCCGTTCTGGCGCTGACATACACTTGAACAGACGGGACTGTGCGAACCGACACCTACAGGCCTAATATCAGATCAGAACGTGGCGATGACTGCGCGACAGGCGTCTGACTCAACAGATACCGCGCCACCTCTCAATCGATTTACCCAAAGGAGTTACACCATGTCCCGTCTTCGTCTGCTCAGCGCTGCAGCCCTGCTTGCCGTGGCTGCCAATTCCCACGCCACCAGCTTCATCGTCACCACCGATGCCGTCGTCGGTGCACTCAAGGCAACGTCCGACGCCACTTCCGATGTCACGTCGTCCTTTCGCGATGACAAGATCGTCCGGGCAGCCCGTGATGACGCCGCCAGTTTTGTCGCCAGCGAAGGCGCCATTCGCGGCGTGAAACTGGAAAGCGCACTCGACCACATTCGCCATCAGGCGCCGGGGTTGAACGCTACGGACGCTCAACTGGCTCAGGCTATTCTGACTATCTAAAACGTCATCTCCTCATGGGACACGCCCAACGTGTCCCAATGTTTCGGCACTGGCTCTAAACCGGGCGTTGCGCTAGCCTTTGGACTCGCCTTCAACTGTCGAGTCTCATGCGTTTTCCTACACATCTATTGATTACACCGGTTTTCATGGCGGCCTGCTGGGCTGGCTCAGCCCAGGCCTTTGACCTGACGACACAGGGTCTCGTGGCCACTGGCTACGCCACCAGCATGGTGACCTCCGCCCCCTTCGACCGTAAGCTGCTGCTGGCCGCCCGGGATGACGCCGCGTCATTCATTGCCAGCGACGGCCAATTGCGAGGAGCACAACTGGAATCCGCGCTGGTTTACCTGCGTCGGGCCCAGCCAAAACTTCATGCAAGCGATCTTGAACTGGCGCAGGCTATTCTCGTCCAATAGTTATCCTCGTTCCTCCGGAGTCGTTCCATGCGTAGCCCGCTGATTATCGCCACCCTTGGCCTGCTGTTATTGGCCGATCTGGCCCAGGCGCACACCCTGGTAGCCACCAGTAACATCATCATCAATGCCACCCAACGCACACTCGATTTCACGTCCGACACCACCACGTCAATCCGTGATTCGAAAATCGTCCGTGAAGCCCACGACGATGCGGCCAGTTTCGTCGCCAGCGAGGGTGAAATCCGTGGGGCGCACCTGGAAGCGGCCTTCAATACATTGCGCACCCGCGTGCCGGAAGCCCGGGATGCCAGTGATCAGGTACTCGCAGAAGCCATCCTCGCACTGTGAAGTCGTTAAGTGCCTGGCTCCTGGCCGGGGTCGTGTTGCTGCTCGGCAATACGGCCCAGGCCGGCCTGCAATTACAGCTCAAGACAGAAGGTTTGAGCCCTGCGCAACAGCAGGCCAGCCAGGCGCTGCTTGATGAAGCCATGCAGGCATTGCCGCCGAGGTTCATCGAACAACTCGACCGGCGCATCGACGTTGGCTGGACCGATGACATGCCGAGCAACGCCTACGGCCAGGCATCACTGGTGTCCGAGCTCGATCTCAACCGCAACTTGCTTGCCAGCCTCACCGACGGCAGCGCTGCAACCAAAAAGACTTATCGCCCTCACGGCACCGTCCGCCGCGAAATGCTGGCCACGGTGCTGCACGAACTCACCCACATTTATGATCGCTCGCGTTTTTGGCCAGCTGCCGAACGCACGCTGATCCAGCGTTGTACCCGACGCAACAACAGCTCCGGCCTGATCGGCATTCCGGATGAATGCCGTGGCCAATCCTCCCGACGCTTTACGCTGAGCGATGACCCGCGCCTGCTCGACCTCGCTGGCTGGCCGCAATACGTCGGTCGTCGCGGCGAACGCGAACAGCACAACCGACAGATCGCCCGCAGCCCGGACATCTACGAAACGAGCAGCCCCAAAGAGTTCGTCGCGGTGAACATGGAGTATTTCCTCCTCGACCCGAGCTACGCTTGTCGCCGCCCTGCGCTGTACCGCTACTACAAAGAACATTTTGGCTGGGCACCCGCCGCCAAAGACACCTGCGGCAAATCCTTCGCCTTCCTCAACGCCGGCAATGACTTCGCCAAACAGCCCTTGGGGCAGGTCGATCCGGAACGGGTGTATGCCGTGGACTATCTGCTGGCCGAAGCCAACCAGAACTGGGTCAGCCGCTGGGGCCACAGCATGTTGCGCCTGGTGATCTGCGCACCGGGCCGGCCACGTGGACCGGATTGTCGGCTGGATCTGGATCAGCACCTGGTCTTGTCCTACCGAGCCTTCGTGGGTGACGTACAGCTGTCGAGCTGGGACGGATTAGTCGGCAAGTACCCGTCGCGCCTGTTCGTCCTGCCGCTGGCCCAAGTGATCGACGAGTACACCAAGACCGAACTGCGCAGCCTCGCCTCGGTGCCGCTGAATTTGTCGCGCAACGAGATTGAGGACGTGGTGGAACACGCCGCCGAGATGCACTGGAGCTACGACGGCAATTACTTTTTCCTGTCCAACAACTGCGCGGTAGAAGGTCTGAAGTTGCTACGCAGCGGCACCAACAACGCGAAGCTGGTCGGGCTGGACAACATCATGCCCAACGGCTTGCTGGAAGTGCTCAAGGGACGTGGACTGGCGGATACCAGCGTGCTGGATGATCCTCGCGAAGCGCTACGGCTTGGCTATCGCTTCGACTCTTTCCGTGATCGTTATCAAGCGATGTTCGAAGTGCTGAAGAAGCACCTGCCGATCAAACAGGACAAGGTCGAAGACTGGCTGGCACTGAAGGCCGAAGAGCGCCGCACATGGATCAACCAAGCCGATCTGCGAACCAGCGCGGCGTTGCTCTTGTTGGAACAGGCAGCCTTCCGACAACAATTGGTGCTGGCCCAGGACGAAGTGAAGCAACGCTATCTCGGTGCTCGGGAGCTGAAGAACGGCGGCATGGACAAAGCCAACGCGACCTTGCAGCAGATTCTCGCCAACAGCGGCTTCCTCAGCCGGCCGGCGGAGCTGCTCGGCACCGGCGGTTATGGATTGCCGCAACCCAGCGAATGGCAACGCCTGGAATCGGAAAGCAGCTTGCGGCAGAAACAGCTTCAAGCATTGACCGGCGATCTGGACAAGGAAGTGAGAGCGTTGCTCGAACCAAGCCGAGCCGCGGAAATGGCCGCCAACGAAGCCAACCTGAAACAGGTCGGCGAACATTTGCGCAAACTGCATAAAGCGTCGGGCGGGTTGGAGTTGCCTTAGTGAATGCCCCCTGCAGGAGCGAGCTTGCTCGCGATGGTCGTTAACGATAACGCGTGTTTCACGACGAAACCCGACGCACTCAAGTCCATCGCGAGCAAGCTCGCTCCTACAGTTCCCTCACGTCAAAGCACTCCTTCCAGAATTTCATAGACGATCCCGGAGCCCACGGCGATCAGCACAATGTCGCCACCCGCGCGCCGCCATTCATAACCCGGGTAATACGGCAGCCGACTCAACGCGCGATTATCCAGGCGTTCTCCGTAATAACCGTGCGGCAACGGCCGACCACGTTCCAGATGAATGCCCGGAGGTGGCGGCGCGCCGCGTACGAAATAACCATGGTTGTCACGGATCGTCTGGCGCACCGGGCCGAAGTCCCGTGGCGGAGGGCCGCCGCGATGATTGTCCTGCGGGCCGCCGTGATCATCGCCGTGGTTGTCGTAATGGCCTTGCTGCTGGCCGCCGCGATCGTGATCGTCGCGCTGATCGGCGCTGGCGTGCAGCAACGGAGTGGCACTGAGCATCAGCACGCTCAGGCTGGCAATCAGACGTTTCGGCATTTTCATCAGGTCTTTCCTCACTGCACCTACAGCAAAAAGGGCTTCAGAACGTAGTCCTGAAGCCCTCGGTCTTGCTGTTTAGTCTGTGCCGCGAGGCTCTAATTCCTCTGTATCAGGATCTTTACCTTCAGCTGACGCGGGCCTTACGCACGCCATCGGCCAGCGCCGAGCAAAGGCTCAACACGCCATCAATCGCCTGCTCCGGCGTCGATGCATTGGCGATGTGATCGATCAATGCCGAACCCACCACCACGCCGTCAGCCAGACGCGCGATAGACGCCGCTTGCTCCGGTGTACGAATACCGAAACCGATGCTGATCGGCAAATCGGTGTGACGACGCAGACGCGCAACCGCCTCTTCAACGTGCTCCAGCGTTGCCGCCCCAGCACCGGTCACACCGGCCACAGACACGTAGTAGACGAAGCCGGAGCTGCCGTTCAGGACGGTCGGCAGGCGCACATCATCGGTTGTCGGGGTGGTCAGACGAATGAAGTCCAGACCGGCAGCCTGGGCCGGATCGCACAGTTCGCCGTTATGCTCGGGCGGCAAGTCGACCACGATAAGACCGTCGACACCGGCCTCTTTGGCGTCGGCGATGAAACGTGGCACGCCGTACATGTGGATCGGGTTGAAGTAGCCCATCAGTACCAGCGGCGTTTCGCTGTTGCCTTCACGGAACTCACGAACCATTTGCAGGGTTTTCGCCAGGTTCTGTTTGGCGGCCAGTGCCCGAATGTTGGCCAGCTGGATCGCCGGGCCGTCGGCCATTGGATCGGTGAACGGCATACCCAGCTCGATCACGTCGGCGCCAGCACCGGGCAAGCCTTTGAGGATTGCCAGCGAAGTGTCATAGCTCGGGTCGCCGGCGGTGACGAAAGTCACCAGGGCGGCGCGGTTCTGTTCCTTGAGTTCGGCAAAACGCGTTTGCAGGCGGCTCATCAGTGTTTCTCCTGCTTGGACTGCACTTGTTGAGAGTTTTCCATGTGGTGCATCACGGTTTGCATGTCTTTGTCGCCACGGCCGGACAGGTTGACCACCATCAGGTGATCTTTCGGCAAGCTCGGGGCGCGCTTGAATACTTCGGCCAGGGCGTGGGCGCTTTCCAATGCAGGAATAATCCCTTCCAGGCGGCAGCATTTATGGAATGCGTCGAGGGCTTCGTCATCGGTCACCGAGGTGTATTGAACGCGACCGATGTCATGCAACCAGGCGTGCTCCGGGCCGATCCCCGGGTAGTCGAGGCCGGCGGAGATCGAGTGAGCGTCGATGATCTGGCCATCGTCATCCTGCAGCAGGAAAGTACGGTTGCCGTGCAGCACACCCGGTACACCGCCGTTCAGGCTGGCGGCGTGCTTGCCGGTTTCGATGCCGTGACCGGCCGCTTCAACACCGATGATCTCGACGCTTTTGTCGTCGAGGAACGGATGGAACAGGCCCATGGCGTTGGAACCACCGCCGATGCATGCGACCAGGCTGTCTGGCAGACGACCTTCCTGAGCCTGCAGTTGATCGCGGGTTTCCTTGCCGATGACGGCCTGGAAGTCGCGGACCATCGCCGGATAAGGGTGCGGGCCGGCAACAGTGCCGATCAGGTAGAACGTGCTGTCGACGTTGGTCACCCAGTCACGCAGGGCTTCGTTCATCGCATCTTTCAGGGTGCCGGTGCCGGCGACCACCGGGATCACTTCGGCGCCCAGCAGTTTCATGCGGAACACGTTGGCTTGCTGACGCTCGATGTCGGTGGTGCCCATGTAGATCACGCAGTCGAGGCCAAAACGCGCGGCCACGGTGGCGGTCGCCACACCGTGCATGCCGGCGCCGGTCTCGGCGATGATGCGTTTCTTGCCCATGCGCCGGGCCAGCAGGATCTGGCCGATGCAGTTGTTGATCTTGTGCGCGCCGGTATGGTTCAGCTCTTCACGCTTCAGATAAATCTTCGCGCCGCCGCAGAATTCGGTCAGGCGTTCGGCGTAATACAGCGGGCTGGGACGTCCGACGTAGTCACGCTGGAAGTAGGCCAATTCCTCTTTGAATGCAGGATCTTCCTTGGCTGCTTCGTACTCGCGGGCCAGATCGAGGATCAACGGCATCAGGGTTTCGGCGACGTAGCGGCCACCGAACGCGCCAAACAGGCCGTTGGCGTCGGGGCCGTTGCGCAGATTAGTCTGGGTCATGGGTCGCTCCGGTTGAATGCGTAAGATGACAATGGGCTTAACTCTACCCCTGACACCCTGAGCTGAAAACCGATAAGATCGCCGCAACCTGTCAGGAAAACTCACAGATCCCATGAGCCATGACCTTCCCCCGTTGAATGCCCTACGCGCCTTCGAAGCCACTGCCCGCTTGAATAGCGTCAGTCAGGCCGCCGAACAGCTGCATGTCACCCACGGCGCAGTCAGTCGACAACTGAAAGTGCTCGAAGAGCATCTGGGCGTGAGTCTGTTCATCAAGGATGGACGCGGCCTTAAACTCACAGATGCCGGCGTGCGATTGCGCGACGCCAGCGGTGAAGCGTTCGAACGGTTGCGCACCGTCTGCGCCGAATTGACGCAAAGCACGGCCGACGCACCGTTCGTGCTCGGCTGCTCGGGGAGTCTTTTGGCTCGCTGGTTCATTCCGCGCCTGGGCCGGTTGAATGCTGATTTGCCGGACCTGCGCCTGCACCTGTCGGCCGGTGAAGGCGATCTCGATCCTCGTCGACCGGGGCTGGACGCGTTACTGGTGTTTGCCGAGCCACCATGGCCAGCGGACATGCAGGTCTACGAATTGGCCAGCGAACGCATCGGCCCGGTCATGAGCCCGCGCATCGCCGGTTACGACCGACTGGAAAAGGCACCGGCAAGCGCGTTGTTGAACGAGCCGTTGTTGCACACCACCTCACGTCCGCAGGCCTGGCCAAGCTGGGCGCAGCAAAACGGCCTCGACGCCAATGCGTTGAAGTACGGGCAGGGTTTCGAGCATTTGTATTATTTGCTGGAGGCGGCGGTCGCCGGGCTGGGTGTGGCGATTGCCCCTGAACCGCTGGTGGCCGAAGACTTGAAGGCCGGTCGCCTGGTTGCGCCGTGGGGCTTCAATGAAACCCCGGCGCAACTGGCGTTGTGGCTACCCAAGCGCGCCGCGGATGGGCGCGCCCGGCAACTGGCGCAGTGGCTCAAAAACGAGCTGCGCCAAGCAGATTAGTCGCCGCGTTTGAACAGCAGGTACGCCGCAAGCAAACCCAGCGCCCCCACAGCGACACCGGCTGTAGTCCAAGGGTGTTCCTGAGCGTAGTCCCGGGTGGCGATACCGGTTTCACGGGTTTTGACTTTGACTTCTTCATACGCATCGCTGAGCAGATGACGCGAATGTTTCAGGGCGCTCTCAGCGTTGGCTTTCAAAGCCTTGAGGGTTTTACGCGACTCGTCCGAGGCGTCGTCCTTCAGGTTTTCCAAAGACTTCAGCAGACTCTCGATCTCGGCTTCCATGCTTTGCAATGAGGCTTTACGTAAAGAGGTGTTGGCCATGGTGGCTCTCCTGCATTGATGATGAGTGGCGTGTGTTGGTTGGGACTTCAGGGGTTCGAGAAAGTGCAGTAAATCTGAACTTCTGTGTCGGACAGACCGACAGAAGTAATACGAAAAATCACTGCTAGGCTGTATTTCACACCCTGAGGAGAACGCCCATGACTGACCATCACACTTACAAGAAAGTCGAGCTTGTCGGCTCATCCACCAGCAGCATTGAAGACGCCATCAACAACGCGCTGGCCGAAGCCAGTAAAAGTCTGAAGTACATGGAATGGTTCGAAGTGACGGAAACCCGCGGGCACATCAAGGACGGCAAGGCTGCACACTTCCAGGTAACGCTCAAAGTCGGGTTCCGGATTGCCAGCAGCTGAGTTTGAGCGAGTCTTCTGAACTTGCGCGCCGGCCGAATGCCATAGGGAATGGCAAAGCGCTACATGAGTGCATCCGGCTGATGGCTGGATGCTCCCTTTTATCCGACCAGGGAGTGCGACCAATGAAGAAGTTTATGTTGGCGGTAGGTTTGTTGAGCCTTGCGGGTGCTGCCTTTGCTGAAGGCAAGCCGTGCGAAGAACTGAAAGCCGAAATCGCCGCGAAACTGGATGCCAAGGGCGTTTCCAATTACTCACTGGAGATCGTCGACAAAGACGCTGCTGACGGAAAAGTCGTCGGCACCTGTGAAAAAGGCACCAAGAAAATCGTCTACAAGCAGGGCTGACCTCCCTCGAATATGAAAAAGCCGACGCAATGGCGTCGGCTTTTTTGTGCGCGCTGTTTCAGCGTCAGCCCTTCATGACCTGCGCCAGCAGCTCGTAGGAGTGCACGCGATCGGCATGTTCGTACAGGTCGCAGGTAAAAATCAGTTCGTCTGCCTGGGTCTGCTCAATCAGAACGTCCAGCTTGGCGCGGATCTTCTGTGGGCTCCCCACCATCGCCAGCCCCAGGAAATCATGGACCGCGTCTTTCTCATGGGGCAGCCACAGGCCATCCATGGTTTTCACCGGCGGACGCTGCACCAGGCTTTGGCCACGCATCAACGCGAGAATGCGCTGATAGACCGACGTTGCCAGATACTCGGCCTGCTCGTCGGTGTCAGCCGCTACCAGCGGAACGCCCAGCATCACGTAAGGCTTATCCAATACCGCTGAAGGCTTGAAGTGATTGCGATAGACGCGAATCGCCTCATGCATGAAACGTGGTGCAAAATGGGAAGCGAAGGCGTAGGGCAAACCGCGCTCACCCGCCAGTTGTGCACTGAACAGGCTCGAACCCAGCAACCAGACCGGAACGTTGGTGCCGGTACCCGGCATTGCGATGATCCGTTGGTCCGGCGTGCGCGGGCCGAGGTAGCGCATCAACTCCGCGACGTCTTCAGGAAAATCGTCGGCGCTGCCCGAGCGCTCACGCCGCAGGGCGCGGGCGGTCATCTGATCGGAACCGGGGGCGCGTCCCAGGCCGAGGTCAATCCGGCCCGGATAAAGGCTTTCGAGCGTACCGAACTGCTCGGCGATCACCAGCGGCGCGTGGTTGGGCAACATCACGCCACCCGAGCCGACCCGAATGGTGGACGTGCCGCCGGCCAGATAACCAAGCAACACCGAGGTCGCCGAACTGGCGATGCCGTCCATGTTGTGGTGTTCGGCGACCCAGAAACGGTTGTAGCCGAATTTTTCGACGTGCTGCGCCAGGTCCAGAGAGTTGCGCAGCGACTGGGCAGCGCTGCCGTTCTCGCGCACAGGCACCAGATCAAGGGTCGAGAATTTGATATCGGACAGTCGTTTCATAAACCTGCTTCTCCAATTTGAGGACGCAGGTTTTTTCTTGAAAACGAAAACCTGCCGAATCCATAGGCGTGTTTCATGCAATGAGGGCATATACCCGAGTTTCAATAGCCAAGGCAAAAAAACCTACGAAAACGGTAGGATTAATGAGATCAGGTGAACTTTGCACCACCGTCTATCCTCAGAACCCTAGCAACCGAAAACCACGAAGGCGCGACGCTTCGCGCCGGATTCTGAGGAGGCAGACATGGCTATTACCAAGAAAGCATCGGCGCATTGGGAAGGTGATCTGAAAACCGGCATCGGCTCGATTTCCACGGAAACCGGTGTTCTCAGAGAAGCGCCCTACGGCTTCAAGGCCCGTTTCGAAGGCGGTAAAGGCACCAATCCGGAAGAACTGATCGGCGCGGCCCACGCGGGCTGTTTCTCCATGGCTTTTTCGATGATTCTCGGCGATGCCGGTCTCAAGGCTGACAGCATCGATACCAATGCCGAGGTCACACTGGACCAGGTGGACGGCGGGTTCGCGATCACGGCGGTGAAATTGATCCTCAAGGCAAAAATTCCTGGCGCGACTCAGGCGCAGTTCGAGGAGCTGAGCAATAAAGCCAAAGAAGGCTGCCCAGTGTCCAAAGTGCTGAATGCGAAGATCAGTCTGGATGCCACATTGGTCAGCTAAATTTTGTGTTGAAACGGAAAGATCGCAGCCTGCGGCAGCGCCTACAGGGTTCGAGTCAATCTGTAGGAGCGGCCTCAGGCCGCGATCTTTTTTGCATGGAAACAAAACCCGGCTGGCGTGACTGTGGTCGAATAAATGACAGCAGCGAAAACGCATCAACCTGCGTGCTGCCTCAAAGGAGCTTCAACCATGAAACGTTTTGCCCTGATGATCATCTGCAGTGTGCTGGCCACTTCGGCGTTTGCAGCGCCCAAGGATTGCGAAGAACTCAAGAATGAGATCGAAGTGAAGATTCAGGCGAATGCCGTGCCCTCCTACACGCTGGAAATCGTGTCGAAGGAAGAAGCCGACAAGCATGACACCGCGATGGTCGTCGGCACTTGCGACAACGGCACCAAAGCCATCATTTACCAGAGGAACGACAGCTGATACGGCTCACATGAGGCAATAGGACTCTCGGTCTTCAGCGACGATTTCCCGCTTGGCGTTGTACAACCGGGCGCCGGGAGTGAACGCTATCGAGCGGCCTTCCAGCACATAACGCTGGCCTGCTTCGAAATGATCGTAGTTGATGGTCAGGTAGCACAAACGCTCCGAGGGACCGTTCATCACACCCAAGCCTCCGCCACCGGGCACTTCAAAGTCGAAACGAACGATCAGCTCATGACTGCCGGGCGTCACCTGGAAGAAACGCCCATCGCGCAATCGCTGATTGTCCAGTCGCTCGGCCATCAGCAACTTATCGTTGGGGAAGGGCGTAGAAAATTCGATCCACGCCATTTGTGGATTGACCGCCGGCAACGGACTCTGGCAACCGGCGACGGCGCCTGCCGCGAGCAATAGCAACAACCTGCGCATGATGAATGTCCCAAGGATTGGTCATTTCAGCATAACGCCGATCAAGTGCGTTGGCAGCCCGCCGGTGTGCCTTGGCCTATGACTTTTCGCTGTTGATCATAGAGCTTGGCCCACGGCCGAAATCCGATATTCCCTGCTTGCAGCTGATATTTCTCACCCGCGTTGAAGCCGTTGAATTTCACATTCAGTTGGCAATCGCGCCATAGCGGCTCGGCGTCGGGCCCGATGTTGCCCGGCTCGACCGGGAATTGATAACGCACCGTCAATTCATGGCTGCCGGGCTGAACCTCGAAATAGCGCTTGTCGGTAGAGGCCTTGTTATCGACTTCCAGCGCTTGCAGCGCAGTGTCTTGTTGCTGTGTATGAAGATCGATCCACGCTTGAGCGGGATCAGGGTGAGGTAATCCGAATCCTGCACAGCCTGTCAGCATCAACAGGCCTCCCGTCAGCATCATCTTGCGCATAGCGGAGCTCCAGTCAGGCGGGATAGTCTTGCGGGCAGACTCTCCAGGGATGATTTTATTTTGATCAGGCCGCTTCCAAGCCTTGGGTTACTTGATCGCGTTTTGCGCGTTTTGTTTCCGGGTGTGTTGTTTTTGTTGCTCCATGGTTGCGCCAGCGTCAGCTATTACGGCCAATTGACCAGTGGTCAGCTGCAATTGCTGCGGGCGCGGGAGCCGGTTTCCGAGGTGATTGCCGACCCTGCTCGCGATCAGAAACTGCGTGCACATCTGGCCCAATCGCAGAAGGCACGAGCGTTCGCCAGCCAGCAGCTGCATCTGCCGGATAACCAAAGCTACCGTTTGTACGCTGACATTGGCCGACCGTTCGTAGTCTGGAACGTGTTTGCCACGCCGGAATTCTCCCTCACACCACAAAACCATTGTTTCCCCGTCGCAGGTTGCGTGGCCTATCGCGGCTATTACAGCCAGAGCGCGGCCCGTGGCGAGGCAGCATTGCTGCGACTGCAAGGTATGGACGTGTCGATCGGCGGTGTCGAGGCTTATTCGACGCTCGGCTGGTTCAACGATCCGATCATCAGTTCGATGATGAGTTGGGGGGATGAACGGTTGGCGACCTTGATCTTCCATGAGTTGGCGCACCAGCGCTTTTATGTGAAGGACGACACTGAATTCAACGAGTCTTTCGCCACGTTCGTGGAACAGGAAGGCACTCGGCAGTGGCGAGCGTATCGCGGGTTGGCGCCGGACAATGGCGCCGAAGCGCAGCGGCGGGATCAGTTTGTTCAACTGGTTCTGGACACGCGCACGCGATTGGAAAAGCTATACGCTCAGCCGCTCGCCACCGATCAGATGCGTCAACGCAAAGCCGCTGAGTTTGAGCGGTTGCGCGTTGAATACCGGCAGTTGCGCGACAACCAATGGGCCGGAGACAAACGCTATGACACTTGGATCAACGCCCCGATGAACAACGCCCGGTTGTTGCCGTTTGGTTTGTACGACCAGTGGGTGCCGGCGTTTGCGGCGTTGTTCCGACAGGAGGGCGGGGATTGGGTGAAGTTTTATACGGCGGTGGAAAGGCTGGGCGCGTTGCCTGTAAAGGAGCGGAAGGCGGCATTGAAAGCCTTGGCGGAATCGGACATTTCCGGTGACTGAATTTACCTCTTCGCGGGCAAGCCCGCTCCCACATTGGATCTGCGGTATACAGAAATCCCTGTGGGAGCGGGCCTGCCCGCGAAAGCTATTTAACTAACGCCGCAAAAACGCCTGATGCATCTCCTCCAGCGTTTCAAAGTGATACGTCGGCGCTTCTGCGCTCAACTCTTCACGGCTGCCAAAACCATAACCCACCGCGGCGGCATCCAGGCCGTTGCTGCGCGCACCGATGAGGTCATGTTTACGGTCGCCGATCATCAGGGTGTTGGCCGGGTCCAGGTTTTCTTCGGCCATCAGGTGGGCAATCAGCTCGACCTTGTTGGTCCGTGTGCCATCCAGTTCGCTGCCGTAAATGACTTTAAAGTGTTTGGCGAAATCGAAGTGCCGGGCGATTTCCCGGGCGAAGATCCAGGGCTTGGAAGTCGCGATGTACAGATGACGGCCTTGCACGCCGAGGGTTTCCAGCAGCGGCGTAACGCCATCGAACACGCGATTCTCATACAGGCCGGTGACCTTGAAGCGCTCGCGATAGAAATTCACCGCCTCCCAGGCTTTGGGTTCGTCGAAGTCGTAGAACTGCATGAACGCCTGTAACAACGGCGGGCCGATGAAGTGTTCCAGTTTGGTCAGGTCGGGTTCATCGATCCCCAGTTTGCCCAGGGCGAACTGGATCGAGCGGGTGATGCCCTCGCGCGGGTCGGTCAGGGTGCCATCGAGGTCGAACAATACGGTTTGGTAATGCATGTTGAATCCTGAATAAGGGCGCAGGGTCAGAGCTGGTCGTAGCCTTCGGCCAGATGCAGATCCTTGAGCTTCACGTAATTCGCCGCGCTGTAGGTGAAAAAGGCTTGTTCCTTGTCAGTCAGCGGACGGATCTGTTTCACCGGGCTGCCGACATACAGAAAGCCGCTTGCCAGGCGTTTGCCCGGCGGCACCAGGCTGCCGGCGCCGATGATCACGTCGTCCTCGACCACAGCGCCGTCCATGACGATGCTGCCCATGCCGATCAGCACCCGGCTGCCCACGCTGCACCCGTGAAGCATGACTTTGTGCGCGATGGTCACGTCATCGCCGATCAAACACGCAAAGCCATCAGGATTGAACGGTCCGGCGTGGGTGATGTGCAACACACAGCCGTCCTGCACGCTGGTGCGCGCGCCAATCCGGATGCGGTGCATGTCGCCACGGATCACCGTCAGCGGCCAAACGGAGCTGTCATCGCCGATTTCGACGTCGCCGATCACCACCGCCGAACTGTCGACAAAAGCGCCTTTGCCCAGCAGTGGCGTATGGTTCTGATACTTGCGAAGGGTCACGATAGGGTTTCTCTCTGTTGCCGATAGCTGCGGTGAGCGTCGATTGTAATTAAGATGGCCGCATGTTTCTTCCAGCCAAGGTGCCAACCGTGAGCGTGAACAACCCTCTTCTGCAGTCCTACGACCTGCCGCCATTCTCGGCGATCCGTGCCGAACACGTGCAACCGGCCATTGAACAGATCCTGGCTGACAACCGCGCCGCGATTAACGAGATCCTCAAAACCCAGGGCAAACAACCGACCTGGGCCGGCCTGGTGCTGGCGATGGACGAACTCAACGATCGTCTGGGCGCGGCCTGGAGCCCGGTCAGCCACCTGAATGCCGTGTGCAACAGCGCCGAATTGCGCGAAGCCTACGAGTCCTGCCTGCCCGCCCTGAGTGCCTACTCTACCGAGCTGGGCCAGAACCGCGAATTGTTCGAGGCCTTCGAAGCCCTGGCCAGCAGTCCGCAAGCCGCCGGTTTCGACGTGGCGCAGAAAACTATCCTGGAACACTCCCTGCGTGACTTCCGTCTGTCGGGTATCGACCTGCCTGAAGCCGAGCAAAAACGTTACGCCGAAGTGCAAAGCAAGTTGTCCGAGCTGGGCAGCCGCTTTTCCAACCAGTTGCTCGATGCGACCCAAGCCTGGACCAAACACGTTACCGACGAAGCCGCCCTCGCCGGCCTGACCGATTCCGCCAAGGCGCAAATGGCCGCCGCAGCCCAGGCCAAGGGTCTGGAGGGCTTCCTGATCACTCTGGAATTCCCGAGTTACTACGCGGTGATGACCTACGCCCAGGACCGAGCCCTGCGCGAAGAAGTCTACGCCGCCTACTGCACCCGTGCGTCGGACCAGGGCCCGAATGCCGGTCAGAACGATAATGGTCCGGTGATGGAAGAAATCCTCGACCTGCGTCAGGAGCTGGCAAAACTGCTGGGTTTCGGCAGCTTCTCGGAGCTGAGTCTGGCCACCAAAATGGCTGAATCCAGTGATCAGGTGCTGAGTTTCCTGCGCGATCTGGCCAAGCGCAGCAAGCCCTTCGCCACCCAGGATCTGGAACAGCTCAAGGCCTACGCCGCCGAACAAGGCTGCCCGGACCTGCAAAGCTGGGACAGCGGTTTCTACGGTGAAAAACTCCGCGAACAACGGTACAGCGTTGCCCAGGAAGCCCTGCGCGCCTATTTCCCGATTGATAAAGTGTTGAGCGGTCTGTTCGCCATCGTTCAACGTCTGTACGGCATCGAAATTGCCGAGCAGACGGGCTTCGATACCTGGCACCCTGACGTTCGCCTGTTCGAAATCAAGGAAAACGGCCAGCATGTCGGCCGCTTCTTCTTCGACCTTTACGCCCGCGCCAACAAGCGCGGCGGTGCCTGGATGGACGGCGCCCGCGACCGTCGCCGCACCGCTGAAGGCACACTGCAAAACCCGGTGGCCAATCTGGTGTGCAACTTCACACCGGCCGACAGCGGCAAGCCTGCGCTGCTGACCCACGACGAAGTGACTACCCTGTTCCACGAATTCGGTCACGGCCTGCATCACCTGCTGACTCGCGTCGAATACGCTGGCGTATCCGGCATCAACGGCGTGGCATGGGATGCGGTCGAGCTGCCAAGTCAGTTCATGGAAAACTGGTGCTGGGAGCCGGAAGGTCTGGCGCTGATTTCCGGTCATTACGAAACCGGTGAGCCACTGCCCCAGGATCTGCTGGAAAAAATGCTCGCAGCGAAGAACTTCCAGTCCGGCCTGATGATGGTGCGTCAGCTGGAATTCTCGTTGTTCGACTTCGAACTGCATGCCACCCACGGCGATGGCCGCAGCGTGCTGCAAGTGCTCGAAGGCATACGCGATGAGGTCTCGGTCATGCGCCCTCCGGCTTACAACCGCTTCCCGAACAGCTTCGCGCACATTTTCGCCGGTGGTTACGCCGCGGGTTACTACAGCTACAAATGGGCAGAGGTTCTGTCCGCCGACGCTTTCTCGAAGTTCGAAGAGGACGGTGTGCTCAACGCCCAAACCGGTCGAGCCTTCCGCGAAGCGATCCTGGCGCGAGGTGGTTCGCAGGAGCCGATGGTGCTGTTCGTCGACTTCCGTGGCCGTGCCCCGTCGATTGACGCACTCTTGCGCCACAGCGGCCTGAGTGAGGACGCAGCAGCATGAGCGAGGGGCCTGTGAAGACGAAAAAACGCTTCATCGCCGGGGCTGTCTGCCCGGCCTGTAGTGAGCCGGACAAGTTGATGATGTGGAGCGAAGACGATGTCCCGCATCGCGAATGCGTGGGCTGCGGCTATTCCGATACGCTCAATGAACAAGGCCTGTCCGTCCCCAAGGAACTGGGGACGCGGGTCAATGTTTCAGCGCTGAAGGTACCGGACGCCAAGGTTCAGGCCGTACAGTTTTTCCCGAACCCGAAGTTGAAGAAAAAGCCTGACGAACAGCACTGAGTTCAGTGGTCACCTCCCATGGCGCAATGCCGTGGGGGGCTGTTTATTCGACGTGGGCGGACTTGAACCAGCTTTTCATCGAGCACGCGGCGAACGGGCTTGTGCTGCAGTCGCCGTTGGCCAGCGCAGTGCGCAGCTTCTCGGCATCGGCCTGCATCATGTAACGAACACCGTCCCTGAAGTGCGTGCTGTCACCAAAGCCGCCCTGAGTCATCTCGTTCAGGGCGTCCTCCTTGCTCCACCCCTGCACGACCACCCGGTACATGGCGGCCATCAGGCCAGTCCGGTCCGAGCCGTGTTTGCAGTGCATCAGCACCGGGCCTTTGGCTTCGGCACTCTGAATGGCACGAAGGGCTGTGAGGACTTGCGCATCATCCACGTGATTGGTGCGGTAGGGCAGTTGAACCTGTTCGATACCGGGCGAGACCAGCCAGCTTGAATCGGGCTCGGGCAGGAAGTTGATCACCGTGGCGACCTTGAGTTTTTCCAGCAAGGGAACCACGCCGCGGTCGGGTAATGCGCTGCGGTAGAGGGTCGGGGACATCTGGAAAAGGTTGTACTGAACCTCGACCGGTTGAGCCCACTCCGCAGGACGGGGCACGACTGTCTCGTCAGCATGGGCGAACGTCAGGTTGAACAGTGCAACCAGCGACAAACACATCGCAGGGATAAGACGTGAGGACATGCGGGGCAACCATATTGAGAGGCGGGGTGACGACGCCACAATGAGCCTTGAACGGTCAAAGACCCGTGAGCCATCTGTCAAAGAATCGTGAATCAACTCCTTTTGAAATCCTGCGATTCCTTATCCGAATCCCCGCTCACAACTAAACCTGCATGAACACCCACACAGGCTTAGTTAGAAAAACATACTTATGGATTGACGATACTGAAATAAGCTTTTGCCAGAGCCAACAGTTTCTCCTTGTCGTCGTTGTCGATATCGCCATCACCGTCCACATCACTTTTGACGAGTTTGATGTTGAAAGAACGACCACCGTCAACCGAGGTTGCCGTCATATAGACGGAGTCCACCAGAGCCTCGGTCTGCGCTTCGTTTGCGGCATCCCAACCCGATTCCTTGCGGGCAAGCTGCATTGAAACGAGCGTATTGGGTTCTGAAGGGCCTGGCTGCATAAGTTGTAAAAAGATACCGCGCTGATTAAAAAACGACATTGTATAAATTCCATTTAAAGAGTGAATACACGAAACTTCGTGCGAGACGAATACTACTAACCAAGTTAGCTTCAACGCTATTCGCCAACTGTTTCCCAGCATGTCATCCAGTTGCACTTGTCGATCAACTTCATTGCAAAGAATTTTCGTGCCGTGCCAAAGTGCCGAACGGCACTGGCCGGCTCGCGCAACCTCCGATACTGTATGCACATACAGCAAAGAGTATTGATCGATGAGCACTCCCTTGCCACCTCGCGGGCGCGGCACCGCCACCAACCCGCACAACCGCTTCGCGCCAAATCGTTCGGTGGCGGAGGATGACGGCTGGTATCAGGAAGCGCCGATGACCCAGGGCACCGAGGTGCGCATCGAGACCGCGAAAACCATCATCACCCGCAACAACTCGCCGGACCTGCCCTTCGATCGCTCGATCAATCCCTATCGCGGCTGCGAGCACGGCTGCATTTATTGCTATGCACGGCCCAGCCACGCTTACTGGGACATGTCACCAGGGCTGGATTTCGAAACAAAACTGATTGCCAAGACCAACGCCGCCGATGTGCTGGAGGAGCAACTGTCCAAACGCGGCTATCAATGCGCACCGATCAACCTGGGCTCCAACACCGATCCGTACCAGCCCATCGAACGCGAACACAAGATCACCCGCAAAACGTTGGAAGTGCTGCTGCGTTACCGTCACCCGGTGACGATCATCACCAAGGGCTCGCTGATCCTGCGCGATCTGGACCTGTTGGCCGAACTCGCCGAACAACGGCTGGTAGCAGTGATGATCAGCCTTACCACCCTGGACGATGAACTCAAGCGCATCCTCGAACCGCGCGCCGCTGCGCCCAAGGCCCGCCTGAGGGCGATCCGGGTGATGCGTGAGGCCGGGGTTCCGGTGGGCGTGCTGTGTTCGCCGATGATTCCGATGATCAACGACAGCGAACTCGAAAGCCTGCTGACCGAGGCGCAGGCGGCCGGCGCACAAAGTGCGGCCTACATGATGTTGCGCCTGCCACTGGAAGTGGCACCGTTGTTCGAAGAATGGCTGGCGGCCCACTATCCTCAACGCGCCGCTCATGTATTGAGCCTGATCCGCCAGAGCCGCGGCGGTGAGCTCTACGACAGTCGGTTTGGCAGCCGGATGCGGGGCGAAGGTCCGTTTGCCGACTTGCTGGCACAACGATTTGCCAAGACCATCAAACGCCTGGGACTGAATCGACGGGAGGGTTTCAATCTGGATTGCGACGCCTTTTGTCCGCCGGGTCGCCAGATGTCGTTGATTTGAGGACAATTGGCCTATGGTTGAGTAGGCGCACTGGTGCGACCTATTTAGGCTGGTCACGTTTTTTATGAGCTGGAACACACGGTCTAGAGCAGTTGATTCAGTTTGAGTTAAGTTTCGGCAGCTACCTTGTTCATCGAGTGACTGACGGGTCGAGATTCATGGCCTGGATGTTTTTTAACCAGCCACTGGCTTCACACCGGACAAAACGGGAAAATTCCCTGACTCCGCCAATGAGGATGAATTCATGAGTGACAAGGATAAACAGCCGTTGGCTGCGTCGGCTTCAGCCCCAACCGAGGCGGAAACCGCCGATGCAGCGTTGAAGCATATTGTTGATGGTTTTTTGCATTTTCATCATGAGATCTTTCCGCAGCAGGAAGAGCTCTTCAAAAAACTCGCCACCGCCCAACAGCCAAGGGCGATGTTCATTACCTGCGCCGATTCGCGCATCGTGCCCGAATTGATCACCCACAGTTCGCCCGGCGATCTGTTCGTGACACGCAACGTTGGTAACGTCGTACCGCCTTACGGTCAGATGAACGGTGGCGTTTCCACGGCCATCGAATACGCGGTGCTGGCGCTGGGCGTGCAACATATCATCATCTGCGGCCACTCCGATTGTGGCGCGATGCGTGCGGTGCTCAATCCCGATAGCCTGGAAAAGATGCCCACGGTCAAAGCCTGGCTGCGGCATGCGGAAGTCGCGAAAACCATGGTGCACGAGAACTGCAACTGCACCGACGAAAACGAGACAATGCACATCCTCACCGAAGAGAATGTCATTGCCCAATTGCAGCATTTGCGTACTCATCCCTCGGTAGCCTCGCGCATGGCGAACGGTCATCTGTTCATCCATGGCTGGGTCTACGACATCGAAACCAGCGCAATCAAGGCTTATGACGCCGATCAGGGTCGTTTCCTGCCCCTCGATGGCAGCCATCCGATACCGGTGGCAACGCCCAAAGCGCGCTTCTAAATCTTCCTAAAAATCTGTGTGGTTTGACCCCGGCCGCTGTTTCAGCGGCCCGGCCTTGCCATGCCTGAAGAAAACTTCGGGAGAGTCACCATGCGTGCTGCTCAACTCAAAGCTGTTCTGCCACGGGAGCTGCTCGCTTCAGTGGTTGTGTTTCTCGTCGCCCTGCCCTTGTGCATGGGCATCGCCATTGCTTCGGGATTACCGCCGGCCAAAGGCCTGATCACCGGGATCATCGGTGGTCTGGTCGTGGGTTGGCTCGCGGGTTCACCCCTGCAAGTCAGCGGTCCGGCGGCGGGTCTGGCCGTTCTGGTGTTCGAACTGGTGCGCCAGCACGGCATCGCCATGCTCGGGCCAATCCTGCTGCTGGCGGGTTTTCTGCAATTGGTCGCCGGACGTTTGAAGCTGGGCTGCTGGTTTCGGGTAACAGCGCCGGCGGTGGTTTACGGCATGCTCGCCGGGATTGGCGTGTTGATCGTGTTGTCACAAGTACATGTGATGCTCGACGCCGTGCCCAAACCGTCGGGGCTGGATAACCTGGCGGCCTTCCCCGCTGCCGTGGCGCAAGCCTTGCCTTCTTTTGGTTGGCAGGCCGGCCTGCTCGGACTCGCAACCATAGCGGTGATGTACCTGTGGGAAAAACTCCGCCCACATTCCCTGCGCTTCATTCCGGGAGCGCTACTGGGCGTAGGCCTGGCGACGGGCGCCAGCCTGATGCTCGCCTTGCAGGTCAAACGCGTGGAGGTCCCGGCCAATCTGGCGGAAGCCATCGACTGGCTGAAACCGGCGGACTTGCTCAATCTCGCCGACCCGACCTTGCTGATCGCCGCCTTCGCTGTCGCGTTTATCGCCAGCGCCGAAACCCTGCTCTCGGCCGCCGCGGTGGACCGGATGCACAGCGGTCAACGCTCGGACTTCGACCGGGAGCTCTCGGCGCAAGGCGTCGGCAACATGCTCTGCGGCCTGCTCGGTGCATTGCCCATGACCGGCGTGATCGTGCGCAGCTCGGCCAATGTGCAGGCTGGCGCCACCACACGACTGTCGACGATATTCCATGGCCTATGGCTGCTGGCGTTCGTGTTGCTGCTGTCCAGCGTGCTGCAGAGCATTCCGGTGGCAAGTTTGGCGGGTGTGCTGGTTTACACCGGTTTCAAACTGGTCGACCTCAAGGCCTTCCGCAGTCTGGGCCGTTATGGCCGGATGCCGATGTTCACCTACGCCGCGACAGCGCTGGCGATCGTCTTCACCGACTTGTTGACCGGCGTACTGATCGGCTTCGGCCTGACCCTGGCCAAACTGGCGTGGAAAGCCTCGCGGTTGAAGATCAGCCTGATCGATCTGCCCAAGGACGGTGAAATGGAGTTGCGCTTGATCGGGGCTGCGACCTTTCTCAAGGTGCCGGCGTTGACTCAAGTGCTGGGGACCATTCCCGCCGGTGCAACGGTGCATGTGCCGCTCAATAACCTGAGCTACATCGATCACTCGTGCCTGGAGTTGCTTGAAGAATGGGGTCGGGCCAATGCGGCCAAGGGGTCGACGCTATTGATTGAAGCGCGAGGGTTGAAGCGCAGGCTTGAAGGGCGGTTGCGGACTACCACCGGAGTAGGTTCTACGGCCTGAACATGGACAATGTGGGAGCGGGCTTGCTCGCTCCCACAGGGGTTCAGTTTTTCAGTTGGATCAGGCGGCGGGTTGATCCAGCTCCAGCCCTACGCCCAACCGGCGTGACATGCACGGCCAGCGCTTCCATGCCGCGCCGGTATCGGGGCTGCTGAGTTTCTCGCGGTAGGCTTCCACCGACTCCAGCGCAAAGCTTTCATCGTTGAGCATCTCGTCCACGGCGTGATGCACCGCCTCATCCAGTTGGTTGGCAAATTCCTCACCGATCAGTTGGTGAGCAATCAGGTTGGCGACAGTCATGTCCAATGGGATCAGTGGCTGGCCAAAGTGCTTGATGTACAGGTCGTTGACCTCTTCGACAAACCGATGCGCCAGATAGGCTTCGTCCAGCAGGCTGTCGAGCCCGATGTGACCGGCCATAAGCGCCGGCGGCTGAAGGAAGTACTGCTCGGCAATTGTCAGCACCGGTTTGATCTGTGACTCGATACCCGCTTCCCTGGCGACTTCATTGGCTGCATCCAGCAGATCAGGAACTTCATCAATGTAGGCGGCGACAAAACGCGTCAACACGCCGTTGGCATCCGCTTCCGGCAATTGGATCGATGGGTGTAGATGAGGCAGTTTGCTTTCCAGCTGACGCGTCAACAGGCCGGTCTCGGCCTCGTGTTGTTGGGCTTTTTGGATCTGCTCGCGCAATGCGGCGGTGTTCATGAAAACTCCAGGAAACAAAGGCAATGAAATAGGGAAGACATAACTTAGCTTGCATACGAAAAAGGCTAAGACGCATTTGTCATAATTGTTTCATCCTTGAGACGGCACAGTTATATCCATTTGCCACCACTCGTCTGCATCCTTCTCCATTCGGGACCTTGAACGCAAGTCCCAGCTGTTTCAGATCATTTACGCCGTCACGTTGCGAGGTCGCAGTCGCTGTCTATACTCGGGTGGGAATGGAGTTAGCTGATGACGCCCGACTGCACACGCAGCAAGGCCCGGCGATTCAAGTTCGTAGTCTGAAATGCCGCTCCCTTGCCGCAGGTGAAAGCCGGCGGGATAACAAGAACGATAAGGGGAACCCGCAATGATGCGACATCCACACGTCTGGATGGGCCTCCTGTTGTGGTCGATTTTCGGTCAGGCGCACGCCGCCTGGACTGTGAATATGGCGCCGGGAGCGACTGAAATCAGTCACGCAGTATTTGACCTGCACATGACCATTTTCTGGATCTGTGTAGTGATCGGCATCATCGTCTTCGGCGCCATGTTCTGGTCGATGATCCTCCACCGTCGCTCGACCGGGCAGGTGGCCGCAAAATTTCATGAAAGCACCACCGTCGAAATCCTCTGGACCATCGTGCCCTTCGTGATCCTCGTGGCCATGGCGGTTCCTGCCACGGCGACCCTGATCAAGATGTATGACGCCAGTGAGCCGGATATCGATATCCAGGTCACCGGTTATCAGTGGAAGTGGCATTACAAATACCTGGGCCAGGACGTCGAGTTCTTCAGCAACCTGGCCACGCCCGCCGACCAGATTCACAACAAGGAAGCCAAGGGCGAGCACTACCTGCTGGAGGTCGACAAGCCGCTGGTGTTGCCGATTGGCGCCAAGGTGCGCTTCCTGGTGACCTCCGCCGACGTTATCCACTCCTGGTGGGTGCCGGCCTTCGCGGTCAAGCGCGATGCGATTCCGGGATTCGTCAATGAAGCCTGGACCCGCGTCGACAAGCCTGGCCTCTACCGTGGGCAGTGCGCCGAATTGTGCGGCAAGGACCACGGCTTCATGCCAATCGTGGTCGAGGTCAAGGAGAAGGCCGATTACGAAAAATGGCTGGGCGAGCGCAAGGCCGAGGCCATGCAACTCAAAGAGCTGACCAGCAAGGAATGGACCCTCGACGAGCTTAAAGAGCGTGGCGACAAGGTCTATCACACCACTTGCGTGGCCTGTCACCAGGCCGAAGGCCAGGGCATGCCGCCGATGTTCCCGGCACTCAAGGGCTCGAAAATAGCCATCGGCCCGATCAAGGATCACTTGAGCATTGTCTTCCACGGCAAGCCTGGCACCGCCATGGCGGCGTTCGGCAAGCAGCTCTCGGAGGTCGATATCGCGGCGGTCGTGACCTACGAACGTAACGCCTGGGGCAACAACAAAGGCGACATGGTCACGCCTAAAGAAGTGCTGGAGCTGAAACAGGCGGAAAGCAAATGACCCGGTCTATTGCGTGCACCAGGAACCGGTCGGGGCAATGCGCCCCGGCCCGCCCAGCCCATCTGTTTGCAGGAGACAGGACATGACTGCTGTAGTCGATGACCATGTTCAGACCCACACCGATCACGCCCATGGCCCGGCCAAAGGTCTGATGCGCTGGGTGCTGACCACTAACCACAAGGATATCGGCACGCTGTACCTGTGGTTTGCGTTCTCCATGTTCCTCTTGGGCGGTACGTTCGCGATGGTGATTCGCGCCGAACTGTTCCAGCCGGGGCTGCAGATCGTCCAGCCGGAATTCTTCAACCAGATGACCACCATGCACGGTCTGGTGATGGTGTTCGGTGCGGTGATGCCGGCGTTCGTCGGCCTCGCCAACTGGATGATCCCGCTGATGATCGGCGCGCCGGACATGGCCCTGCCACGGATGAACAACTTCAGCTTCTGGCTGTTGCCGGCGGCGTTCATCCTGCTGGTGTCGACCCTGTTCACCCCCGGCGGCGGACCGAACTTCGGCTGGACGTTCTACGCCCCGCTGTCGACGACCTACGCGCCGGAAAGCGTGACGTTCTTCATCTTCGCCATCCACTTGATGGGGATCAGTTCGATCATGGGCGCGATCAACGTGATCGCCACCATCCTCAAC
>Ga0255334_1000429_pt1 | contig 33775 bp, 29 predicted proteins | sample EtOH5_35cm_T3_12_FD_202080 | JGI IMG/M metagenome (GOLD analysis project Ga0255334, IMG submission 202080) | Sandy soil microbial communities from University of British Columbia, Vancouver, Canada - EtOH5_35cm_T3_129 | ecosystem: Engineered > Artificial ecosystem > Sand microcosm > Unclassified ... | reverse complement strand
TTGTCGATACGGTATCGTATGCCTTGCGGAGCGGATGGGTGATTCCCCCTCTTCCAGACTTGGACGTATGCCGGATCCTGCAAAAAAACCGCCCGAGCCGGTCGGACGGCATCAGGCGGTTATTCAGGAAGAACTCAATTGCGTTCGGGCAAGGTTTTCACATAATCGTCGCACAGCTGAATCAGCTTCAGCGCACGGTCATATTGATCCTTGGCGGTTTGGTTCGGTTCGCCCTGCGGGTCCTCTCCTTCGGGCAGCGTGTAGGTCTGGCCGTCCTCGTACCCTTTTCCCGGGACGAAGATCTCCTTGTTGTTGATGAATGAACCGGAGGGCAGGTAATAGCGTTCCGGCAGCAGATCGTTGCGGTTGTTGAGGATATCCTGGCCGAAGATAACCCGCCCATCCAGAGACATGTCCATCAGATTGGCGATCGTGGGCAAAATGTCGATCTGACCGCCCACGTGGCTGTAGGTGTGCGCCGGAAGCTTGCCCGGAACCGCGATGATCAGCGGAATGTTCAGCATGTCCTGATAGTTGTACGGGCGCCCGATAAAGTCCTCCAGCAGGCCTTTCTCGTAATCGGTGAGCGAATACACCGGCATGCCCATATGGTCGCCGTAGATGACGATCAGGCTGTTGTCCCAGACGCCGTTTGCCTTCAGGGCGTCCACGAACTGCCCGAGCGCATGGTCGGCGAAATTCTCGGCCGTGATGTAGTCGTTCACGAACGTGTTCTGATACTTGGCGGGCAGCTTGATCAAGCGGCGGTTCTCCGGCAAGTTAAAGGGATGATGGCTGGTCAGCGAGATGACATTGGAATAGAATTTGGTGCCCTCATTCTGCAGCCGGGCCATTTCCTCCGCCGTCTTCCGGTACAGCACCGGATCAGACGCTCCGAAGAAGAGGAAATCCTCGTCCTTGAAAAAGGTTTTGTCATAATGATGGTCGAAGCCCAGTGCCGCGTACAGCTCCTTGCGGTTCCAGAACTCCACGTCATTCGTATGGAAGGTGACCGCCTGGTACCCGATGCTCTTGAACATTTTGGGCAAGCTCGGCAAATCCTTGTCGGCGTAGGTTTGCGAAGCCGCACCGTTCGGCGGGACAAACAGCGACGTATTCGTCAAATATTCAGCATCGGAGGTATTGCCCTGCCCGGCTTGCTGGAAAAAGTTTTTGAAATAGACATTTTCCCGGGCCAGCTTGTTCATCGTCGGGGTAATCTCGATGCCGTCAATGGATTTGTTGATCAGGATATCCTGAAAGGCTTCCAACTGGATGACGATCACGTTGCGTCCCTTGGCGATACCCTTGAAGGCGTCTGATGCCGAGGGATTGAGCGGGGCGGTGCCTTTGATCGCCTCCACCATATCCGGCGTGACCGGATACGGCTTGTCCGATCGCTTGCTCAGGTCCGAGGCGATGGTATACGCCTCATAGTTCACGACTCCCATATGCTGGGCCTTCTTGACTTCATTGACGATGTCACGGTTCATCCAGATCTGCCCGATGGAGAACAGGAGCGACACGATCAGTCCGGCGGAGGCCAGGCTGCGGTACCGCGTTTTTCCGTTGCCCCAGCTGCGTAACTTCCTGAAGAAGATTCGCAACAGCAGGAAGGCCACGATATCGACATAGATGAGCAAAAAGTACGGGTGCATCAGGTGAAGAACGCTGCCCTTTACCTGCGTAACCTGGTTGGCTTGCTGCAAGGCCCGATAAGTGACGATGACGCCAAAATATTTGTAATACATGATCACCGCAAAATAGACAGACGTCAGGATGATATCGAAGATCAGATACCAGAGGAACTTGCGCCTATCCGCAAACCGTTCGATCAGGCAGAAGATCGTCCAAACCGATAATAAAGCGGTCACAAGCGGCAGCGCTTCGAGGGCGCCGCCGAAAATTACGTACCACGACAAGTAGATCTTGAAGATCATCAAGAGGGTAAAAACAAAAAAAGCCGATGTAAAAAACGATTTTCTGGACAAACGGTCCATCCTGACTCCTCCCGGCCGCTAAGCTGCAGCTCACTTGTTTAGTGTCACCCGCTGCGTTGTCAACGCTTACCCCTTAATATCCGCATCATGATCGATAAACCATTCACCGCCGCCTCGAAAGCATACGAATAGGGTTGACAACGTACTGGATGACAATGGAACTGCACCAAAACAACGTATCTCGATTTTCTCGCCGACTGCCCGATTTGGAACTGCGCCTAACGAACGTTTCTCGATTTTCTCGCCGACTGCAAGTACGGCATAAGCTTACTCCCGGATTCCGTTTTTTTCAAGATTGCAGGTTCTCAGATTCCAATTGCAAATTCCAAATTGCCGATTCCAAAACCGAAAACAAGCTGCCCAAACGGGCAGCTAACGTCCTTCGGATCAGCTTACCTGCGGCCGGTATGGCCGAATCCGCCTTCTCCCCGCGTCGATTCGGGGAGAATGTCCGTCTCGCGAAGCTCGACCTGCGGAATCCGCTGGAAGACCATCTGGGCGATCCGCTCCCTGCGCTCAATCACGAACGGCTCGCTGCCCAGATTGGCCAGCAGCACCTTCACCTCGCCGCGATAATCTGCGTCGATGGTTCCGGGCGAATTGAGGCAGGTGATTCCCTGCTTCAGGGCCAGTCCGCTGCGCGGCCGAATCTGGGCCTCCAGCTCCCCGGGCATGGCCAGCTGGAAGCCGGCCGGGATCAGGGCCCGCTCTCCCGGCTTCAGCTCAACCGGCTCGGACACCGCCGCGTAGAGATCGAATCCGGCGGCCAGCTCGGACATTCGAGCGGGCAGCGGAATGTCCTCCTGACCCGGCAGCTTCTTAATGAGAACTTGATGAAGCAAAGGAATCCCTCCTGATCGCCTGAATAGCTTTGTCGCTTCCTCCCACCATGGCGGCGGAGAACGGCCCGGAGAACAGCTCGCGGGTGAGCGCTGCGACCTCTTCCATGGTGACGGCTTCGATCTTGTTCAGAATCTCGTCGACCGTGGGATGCTCGCCCAGCATCAGCTCGTTCTTGCCGATCCGGTTCATCCGGCTGCCGGAGCTCTCCAGCCCGAGAATCAAGCTGCCCTTAAGCTGCTCCTTGCCACGCCTCAGCTCCTCGGGGGTCAAGCCGTGCGCCTGCACCTGACCGAGGATTTCGAGCGTCAGCTTCAAGACCTCCTCGCTCTGCTTCGGTGCCGTTCCGGCATAAATCGTGAACAGCCCGCTGTCGGCATGGGCGGAATGATAGGAATAAACGGAATAAGCGAGTCCGCGCTTCTCCCGGATCTCCTGGAACAGACGCGAGCTCATGCCGCCGCCGATCGCGTTGTTCAGAAGAATCATCGCGTACAGCCGGTCGTCGCTAAGTCCGCAGCCGGGGAGCGAGAGGCAGATGTGGTTCTGCTCGGTTTTTTTGCGGAAAAATTCCACTCCTCCGGCGAATTGCGGAGCATCCGTCGCAGCTTCCGTGCCGGCGTTCCGGTAGAACCCGAATTTCTCTTCCAGCATGTCCATGATGTTCTCCGGGTAATGGCCGGCCACCGCGATCACGATGTCCTCCACCCGGTACCGCTCCGCCATGTACTCGCGCAGGGTGTCCGGCGAGAATTGCTTCAAATTGGATTCCGTTCCGAGAATGGTGAACCCAAGCGGATGAGAGCGGTAAGCCGCCTTGGCGATCAGATCGTGGACGAGATCGTCCGGAGTGTCCTCGTACATGGAGATTTCCTCGAGGATGACTCCCCTCTCCTTGTCCAGCTCCTCCTGGTCAAACCGCGAGTGGAAAAACATGTCGGCGAGCACGTCCACGGCGATGGGCAGATGGTCGTCCAGCACTTTGGCGTAGTAGCAGGTATACTCCTTGGCGGTAAAGGCGTTGACATTGCCGCCGATGCCGTCGAAGATATCGGCGATATCCCCGGCGGAATGCCGGTCGGTTCCTTTGAACAGCATGTGCTCAATGAAGTGGGTAATCCCGTTGCGTTCCTGAGACTCATTGCGCGATCCGGCTTTCACCCAAATGCCGAACGAGACGGAGCGAAGGGTAGGAATCGGTTCTAAGACGACGCGAAGACCGCTCGATAATGCCTGTTTAATCACGGAATACCTCCCATGTCAATTGGTCGGGGCGAGAAAGGTCTCTGCATCCGTCAGAGGAAGGGTTCCCTTCCATTCCAGGGAAGGAACCCGGCGGGTGGACAAGAGCTCGCTGACCGTTCCCAGGGCCAGCCCTTTTTGTTTGATGGAGCGGATCAGCTCCGGCAGCGCATCCCGGGTGGACGCGGTCGGATGCATAAGGATCAGGGAGCCCGGTTCAAGACGGGTGGTGATGCGCCGCAGGATGACGGACGGAGCCGGATTCTGCCAATCCACCGTGTCCAAGGTCCACAGGACGGTCGTCAGCCCTTGCTCCCCCGCGATCTGCACGGTCTCTGCGTCATAATCGCCGGAGGGAGGGGCGAATAAAGTGTTGCGCACGCCGAGCTTCTCCTGCAAGAGCGACTGGGTCCTGGCAATCTCATTGACTGCCTGCGAGCGGCTCAGCCTGCTCATATTGGGATGCGTGTACGCATGATTTGACAATTCATGCCCATAGGAGCCAATCTCCTTGGCGAGTTCCACATGCTTCGACAGCCAAGAACCGTCAAAGAAGAATGTAGCATGAACGTTTTCGTTAAGCAAGGTATTGAGCATGTCGGGCAGGTATTCTTCTCCCCAGGCCACATTGATCATGAGTGCGGCCATCGGCTTGTCGGGATTGCCTTTGTACACCGGCTCTCTGGGCAGATCGCTCAGGTTCACCTCGGGAACCCGCTCGTTATAGACGAAAGGAAGCGGGTCGTTCGGGCCGGTGCCGTGCGAGAGGGCGAGCTTGAGCGTCTTCGCCTCGTCGACTTCGAGCCCGTTGTACCCGGGAATGGCTTTCCACACCCGGTCGATGCGGGCGCTCACCGGCGGCACATTCCGCTCCGCCGCTTCCTTGTGAATCCTCTCCTGGAGCTCCGCCTCTGTCATGGCGTTCCTTGCCGGCTTGTTCACGGAGAATGCCGCTCGGCTTGCCTCCAACCGGCTTTGCTTGACTTTCGTGACATACGCATCCACTCCCAACCAGGGGCCGCTCGACCACAGGACAAAAATGATCAATACTCCCAGGATGACCGCCATCCGCTCGTTCGGTTTCCGCATGAGGCTTTTCCTCCGTTCCAGGCATGTACCGGCCTCTCTTGCTTCCATCGTATGCGGAGCGGGCCAAGCTTAGAAGCGCAGAACGGCTGGCGAACGGCTGGCGAACGGCTGGCGAACGGCCGCAAGCGCAACGCAAAAAAGGGAGAACCCGAGGTCTCCCTGCTGCAAACTATCAGAAAGTTTTAATGCTCTCTTATCCTTTCTAATAACGAATGGATGCGGCTTGCTACCTTCTCTCCGGTCGCGGGCCGCGGGGGCGGTCGCCGGAGGGCCGGCCGCTGTGGCCTCCCTCGGGACGGGGAGTGCGGACGATCTCCGCGGAAGCTGTCGGATCAAGCACGACCTTGCGGGAGAGGTTGATTCTTCCCTGCGGGTCGATTTCGGTTACCTTGACGGTGATCGAATCGCCGATATTGACGACGTCCTCCACCTTCGCGACGCGCTCGGTGGACAGCTGGGAGATGTGCACCAGCCCCTCCTTGCCGGGCAGCACTTCAACGAAGGCGCCGAATTTCTCGACGCGCTTGACGGTGCCGACATAGATCTCGCCGACGGCGACGTCACGGACGATCCCCTCGATGATGGAGCGGGCCTTCTCGTTCATCTCCTGGTTGGAGGAGGCGATGTACACCTTACCGTCTTGCTCGATGTCGATCTTCACGCCGGTTTCCTCGATGATCTTGTTGATGATCTTGCCGCCGGCGCCGATGACCTCGCGGATCTTGTCCGGGTTGATCTGCATGATGATGATCTTCGGAGCGTATTTGGACAGCTCCTTGCGCGGCTCGCTGATCGCCGTCATCATCTTGTCCATGATGAACAAGCGGCCCTTGTAGGCTTGCTTAAGCGCTTCCGCCAGAATCTCGCGGTTGATGCCGTCGATCTTGATGTCCATCTGAATGGCGGTGACGCCCTTCTTCGTCCCGGCCACCTTGAAGTCCATATCGCCGAGATGGTCTTCCATGCCCTGGATATCGGTCAGGATCGATACGTGGTCGCCATCCTTGATGAGCCCCATCGCCACGCCGGCTACCGGCGCCTTGATCGGCACGCCGGCATCCATCATCGCCATGCAGCTGGCGCAGATGCTGGCCTGCGAGGTGGAGCCGTTCGATTCCAGCACCTCCGCCACCAGACGAATCGTGTACGGGAACTCCGCTTCGCTCGGCAGCACCATCTCGAGGGCGCGTTCGCCGAGGGCGCCGTGGCCGATCTCGCGACGTCCGGGAGCGCGCAGCGGCCTCGCTTCGCCGACGCTGAACGGCGGGAAATTGTAGTGGTGCATGAACCGCTTCGATTCTTCCAGGTCGAGCCCGTCGAGAATCTGAACGTCGCCGAGAGCGCCCAGGGTGCAGACGCTGAGTGCCTGCGTCTGGCCGCGCGTGAAGAGAGCGGAACCGTGCGTCCGCGGCAGCAGCGTGGTCTCGCAGCTGATCGGGCGAATTTCATCCAGGGCGCGCCCGTCCGGACGAACCTTGTCATGGGTGATCAGGCGGCGGACTTCCTCTTTGACGATATCGTAGAGGACTTCCTTGACATCGCCGATCTTGTCGGCATCCAGCTCATAGTGTTCCTGGAAATGTGCCACGGCTTCGGCGTTCACCGCGTCGATCGCATCCTGGCGGGCCTGCTTCTCGCTGATGCGGACCGCTTCCTCCAGGCGGCTGGCCGCGTAGTCGCGCACGTCCCGGTTCACTTCGGGGTCAACCTGGTGAAGCGTCACTCCCATCTTCGGCTTGGCGGTATCCTGGGCGAACTCTTCGATCTTGGCGACGATCTTCTTGATCTCCTCGTGGCCGAACATGATCGCTTCCAGCATGATCTCTTCCGGAACTTCATGGGCTTCCGCTTCGACCATCATAATGGCGTCCTTCGTGCCGGCCACTACCAGGAACAGCTCGGTCTTGTCCGCCTGCTCTACGGTCGGGTTGATGATGAACTCGCCGTCGATCCGGCCGACGACCACGCCGCCGATCGGTCCGCTGAACGGAACGTCGGAGATCGTCAGCGCCGCCGAGGTGCCGATCATCGCGACGATGTCGGGAGCGCAATCCTGATCGACGCTCATCACGAGATTGACGATCTGCACGTCGTTGCGGAAGCCTTCGGGGAAGAGCGGGCGGATCGGACGGTCGGTGAGGCGGCTGGCCAATATAGCCTTCTGGGTGGGACGGCCCTCGCGCTTGATGTACCCGCCGGGAATCTTGCCCACGGCGTACAGGCGTTCTTCGTAGTTGACCGTGAGCGGAAAGAAGTCGAGGTCCTTCGGCTCGGACGAAGCGGTCACCGTGCAGAGCACCGCGGTATCGCCGTAACGGGCCATGACCGCGCCGTTCGCCTGCTTGGCCAATTTGCCGGTCTCCAGACTGAATGTCCGACCCGCCAAATCGAATTGAATGATTTTTTCCATAGCTGCCTCCTACTCACAAAAACGGATTCTTGCGCTTTAACTAAACAAGGACCCCGGCCGGGGTGCGATAGTAGCCAGTATGTCCTTAATTCAAGGCTTTCATAGGCGGTAATGCGGTTATAGGGAAACCGCCTGAAGGGAGCCGTGTTCCTGCAGACGGGAGAACTCGTGCAGACGTGTCATCCAGGTTGTCCCAAAGGAGGATGGATGCCCGCAGAGGAGGAGCTTTCTGGATGCGAAAACAATCCAAGAAAAAGCAACCTCGCCCTCCATGCGGTTGACGCATGGAGGAACTCCGGTTGCTTCCCACTTCGCTATTACCTGCGGAGACCAAGCTTCTCGATCAGCGCGCTGTACCGTTTCACGTCGTTGTTCTTCAGATAAGACAACAGCTTGCGGCGCTGTCCGACCATCTTGAGCAAGCCGCGGCGGGAGTGGTGATCCTTCTTGTGAATGCGCAGATGGTTGGTCAGGTTCGTGATGTTCTCCGTCAGGATCGCGATCTGAACTTCGGGGGAACCCGTGTCCGTCTCGTGAACCCGATGTTCGGAAATCAGCTCTTGTTTCCGTTCCTGGGTCAATGCCATGTACGCTCACCTCCTTTATCATTTGATTTCTCATTCATCCCCGTGAGCCCAGAAGCCGCCGGTGAGTGCGTGCATCCGAGCAAAGGTTCGGTAGCAATACCGTTAAACAGTATAGCATAATGGCCGGATGGAAGTAAATGCGATTCGCAATGTTTGATCAACGTTTGAATGTTGCGGAAGTCAGACCGTTTCCAGCCGGGCTCTGGCTTCTTCCGCGTCCCGGGAAATTTGGGCGATGAGTTCCTGCACAGAGGCGAATTTGCGCTCCGACCGCAGCATGGAATAGAATTCCACGCGCACATTCTCGCCGTAGAGAGAGCCGGAATAATCGAACAGATGGACCTCCAGGGTACGCTCCTCGTCGTCGACAAAGGTCGGCTTCACCCCGATGTTCATGACTCCCCCGTACATTTTGCCGCCGGTGAGAACCCGCACGGCGTACACGCCGTTCGCCGGAATGACATACGGCAAAGCCGGCTGGACATTAGCGGTAGGGAACCCGATCGTGCGGCCCCGCCCCGCCCCGGTAACGACTTCCCCGCAGATGGTATAGGGGCGATCCAGGAGCAGATTGGCCTCCGCCAAGTCTCCCGACAGGAGACAATCGCGGATGAGCGTGCTGCTCACCTTCCGCCCGTCCGCATGGAAGGGGCGGACGATATCGACGGCGAAGCGCCCTCTCGCCAGGCTGACAAGCGAATCCGGCGTTCCTTCGCCGCCGCGGCCGAACTTGAAATCGAAACCGACGACGACGGTGTGCGGATTCATCGGCAGGAGGAAGTTCTCTACGAATTCGCCGGGCGTCAGCTGGGAGAACGCTTTGTCGAACTTCACCAGAAATGCAAAGTCAAGACCTTGCCGGTCGAGCAGCTGAAGCTTGTCCGGAAGCGGAGTCAGGATCTGGCGGTATTGATCCATCCCGAGAACCTCTCGCGGATGCGGATGGAAGGTCATCACGGCAGAGGCGAGCCCCTGCTCTTTCGCCTGCTGGACTGCCCGCCGGATCACTTCCCGGTGCCCCTGATGGACCCCGTCAAAATCTCCGATGGCCAGCACCAGCCCCGGAACGCCGGCAGGAGGAGCGGAATAAGGTTGATGCATCTCGATTACACGCATGGTCGTTCTCCGGTTCTTCAAAGTAATGGTTCTTGATAAGAGTCAAGACATGAGTCAAGCGAAAACCTTCTCCGGCTTCAGAAGCTGCCGGCCGCCTTCATGGAGGAAGAGGCCCAGAAAAAGCTCTGCCGGTTCGCCTTCCGGTTGGCCGTAAACCCGGACCAGCCCGTCGGCCCATCGATCCGATCCGGCAATTTCGGTGGTGCGGATGGTCCTGCCTTGCAGGGCAAATCGGGCTTCCCGCGGCGCCAGACGGACGGCGGGAAGATAGGAAATCGCCTCATCGGTCGAAATGAAGCATTCCTGGAGGGTTCCCTCCTCCCGCTTCCTGGCGATCTCTTCCAAGGTGACGCAGCGCTCGCGGCCGATGCCGCCAGTGCTCGTCCGAATGAGAGCGGACATGACCGCGGGATAGCCGAGGGCCCGGCCGATATCGGAACACAAGGTGCGGATATAAGTCCCCTTGGAACAGCGAACGCGGAGCCTCAGCTCGGGATGGGCTTTAGCGAGTTCCATGCCGAGCGGTTGAATCTCGTAGATTTCCACCTGCCGCGGCCTGCGCTCGACTTCCACCCCAGCCCGGGCAAGCTCATAGAGGCGCTTGCCTTCTACCTTGACGGCCGAGTACATCGGCGGAACCTGTTCAATCGGACCGACAAACCGGTTCAGAGCCGCCAGAACCTGTTCGGGCGTCAAAGCGACGCGATCGACCTGTTCCGTGACGTTTCCCGTAGCATCCTCGGTATCCGTGGCGTAGCCGATGGTGAGAACCGCTTCATATTCCTTCGGAAGCTCCTGAATGTATTCCACCACCCGGGTCGCTCTACCCACGCACAGCGGGAGAACTCCGGTCACGGCGGGGTCGAGGGTGCCGGTATGGCCGATCCGCCGGATGCCGAGCAAACGGCGCACTTTGGCGACCACATCGTGCGAGGTGAAGCCGGCCGGCTTCCAGACCGGCAGCACTCCCTCGAATGCTTCTTTTTTCGTCTCGTTCAGGCCCATGCTTTCCCCGCTTCCCGGACAACCCGCGCCACGGCTTCTTCCAGGCTGCCCTCCACGGTGCATCCGGCGGCACGCACATGCCCCCCGCCGCCAAAGAGGCGGGCAACTTCGGCGACATTGACCGTGCCGGCCGAGCGCAGGCTGACCTTAAAGCTGCCAGGCTTGGTTTCCTTGAACAAGAGGCCGACTTCCACCCCTTCGATATTGCGGGGATAATTTACGAGATTCTCCAGATCGTCGCTCGCAGCCTGAAGCTCCTGAATGTCGGAGTAGGAAATGCTGACCCAGGCGATTCGTCCCTCATGGGAAAATGTCAGGCTCGCCAGCCCTTTTTGCAGCAGCTTGACCTGTGTCAGAGTCAAACGCTCCAAGAGACGCTCGGCCAACTCGCTTCCCGGCACTCCCCAGCCGAGCAATTCGGAGGCGATCCGCATCACCTCGGGCGTCGTGTTGGCATAGCGGAAGCCGCCGGTGTCGGTCAAGAGGCCGGTATAGATGAAGGCGGCCAGCTCCCGGTTCCAGACAAGCCCGAGCTTCTCAATGAGCGAATAGAGAATCTGGGCGGTCGCAGCCGCTTCCGGCTGAAGCAGGTTGGCGGTTCCGAAGCCGTCGTTCGTCGGATGATGGTCGATGTTGAGCAGCGGCGTTCCCGGCAGAATCCGGGCGCGGACGCTGCCGACCCGGGAATAATCCGCGCAGTCGACGGTAATCACCCGTGTAAAGGCGATCTCCGGGCGGGAAGCATCATTCTCAATGGCCCGGTCCCCCGCCAAAAAGGCAAATTTCGGCGGATTCCCGGTTTCATTGATCATCGTGTACCGCTTCCCGAGCCTGCCCAGCATTTCGCCGACCGCGAGCGTCGAGCTGATGGCGTCCCCGTCGGGATTGACATGGGCCACCACCAGGAAATCGTCCCCTTCCCGCAGGAAGCGGCAGGCCGCTTCAAGCTGCTCGGCAAACGAATCCGCAAGCGGGCTCATTCTTCGGCCTTCCCTTCATTGAGCTCGGCGAGCAAGGCTTCAATCTTGCTGCCGTAATCGATGGAGTTGTCGAATTTGAAGATCAGCTCCGGCACAACCCGCAGGCGAATCTTCTTGCCCAGCTCGGAGCGCAGGAACCCTTTTCCCCGGGCGAGCGCCTTCAGGGTCGCTTCCCGCTGCTCCTCAGAGCCGAGAACACTCAGATACACCTTCGCCTGCGTCAGATCGTTGGTGACTTCGACGCCGGTAATGGTCAGGAATCCTATGCGCGGATCCTTAAATTCCAACTGGAGAATCTGGCTGAGTTCCTTCTTGATCTCTTCGGCAACCCGGCCGGTGCGAATTCTGGCCACTGATCAATCACCTCTCAACGGTTTCCATAACGAAGGCTTCGATTACGTCGCCTTCCTTGATGTCATTGTATTTTTCGAGAGTGATGCCGCATTCGTAGCCTTGCGCTACTTCCTTCGCGTCGTCCTTGAACCGCTTCAGGGAATCGATCTTGCCTTCGTAGACCACGATGCCGCCCCGGACCACGCGGGCTTCCGCGGAGCGGGCGATCTTGCCCTGGGTCACCATGCAGCCGGCGATCGAGCCGACCTTGGATACCTTGAAGACGTTCCGCACCTCGGCGTGGCCGATGACATTTTCCTTGTAAATCGGATCCAGCATTCCCTTCATCGCCTGCTCGATCTCTTCGATGACGTTGTAGATGATCCGGTGCAGGCGGAGGTCCACCTTCTCCTGATCGGCAGCGATCTTGGCCTGCGGCTCCGGACGGACGTTGAAGCCGATGATGATGGCGTTCGATGCCGAAGCGAGCGAGACGTCGGATTCGGTGATGGCGCCGACGCCGGAGTGGATGATCTTCACGCGGGCGCCCTGCACGTCGATCTTCTCGAGCGAGCTCTTGAGCGCCTCGGCGGAGCCTTGCACGTCGGCTTTGATGATCACAAACAGGTCCTTGATTTCGCCTTCCTGGATGTGTTTGTACAGGTCATCCAGCGTGACGCGAACGTTGGCGCCCATCTCGGCCTGACGCAGGGATGCGGCACGACGATCCGCGATGTCGCGAGCTTTGCGTTCGTCCTCGTAGGCGAGGAACGGATCGCCGGCATGCGGCACTTCGGTGAGGCCGGTGATTTCCACCGGAGTGGACGGACCGGCTTCCTTCAGGCGTTTGCCCTTGTCGCTCACCATCGCCCGGACGCGGCCGAAGCAGACCCCGACGATAAAGCTGTCGCCGACCTTCAGCGTGCCGTTCTGGATCAGGACGCGGACAACCGGGCCCTTGCCCTTGTCGAGCTCGGCTTCGATGACCGTGCCGCGCGCGCGTTTGTCCGGGTTGGCTTTGAGTTCCTTGACTTCCGCTACGAGCAGGATCATTTCCAGCAGCTCTTCGAGGTTCGTGCGCTGCTTCGCGGAAATGTTGACGAAGATGGTGTCTCCGCCCCATTCTTCCGGAACCAATTCGTATTCGGTGAGCTCCTGCTTGATTTTATCCGGGTTGGCGCCCGGCTTGTCGATTTTGTTGACGGCGACGATGATTGGAACGCCTGCGGCCTTGGCATGGTTGATCGCTTCCACCGTCTGTGGCATGACGCCGTCGTCGGCGGCCACCACCAGGATGGTGATGTCGGTGATCTGGGCGCCGCGCGCGCGCATGGAGGTGAAGGCTTCATGTCCGGGAGTATCCAGGAACGTGATCTTCTTGCCGCCCACTTCAACCTGATATGCCCCGATATGCTGGGTGATGCCGCCGGCTTCGCCTTCGGTGACGCTGGATTCGCGAATGGCGTCGAGCAGAGTGGTCTTGCCGTGGTCAACATGGCCCATGATCGTGACGACAGGCGGGCGCTCATGCAGATCGGCTTCGTCGTCCACTTCCTCGATCGTCTCAAAATTATCTTCGTTCACGGCGATCTTGAGCTCGACCTCCACTCCGTATTCGGAAGCGAGGAGCTGAATGGTCTCGATATCAAGCTCCTGGTTGATGGTAGCCATCGTACCCATGATCAGCAGCTTCTTGATGACCTCGGAAAGATCCTTGTGCAGCAATTTGGCCGCCTCGCCGACCGTCATGCTGCCACGCACGATGATCTTCTTCGGCGTGTTGTCGATCTTCTCCTTGCGCGGAGCAAGAGTCTGGCCCCTGCCTCTGGCGCCGCGGTTGTTGCGGCCGCCGCCGGTCCGGCTGTCATCATAGCGCTTGCCGGTCTTCTGACGCTTGGAGGCCACGCCTTCGTTAGCCTTGACATCCATTTCGTCCACGCCCGCGGGCACGAAGGCGTTGCGGTTCGGACGGCCGCCGGAATCATGGCTCCGGTTCGCCGGTTTATCTTTTTCCTTCTCCTTGAGACGGCGCGGTTCGGGACGGCTTACCGTCGTCGAAGCCGCAGGCGCAGCACCGGCTGCCGGACGTTGGCCAAAGCCGCCTTGACCCTGCGGACGACTGCCTTGGCCGTCGCGGTTATATCCGCCGCCTTGGCCTTGCGGGCGGTTGCCCTGGCCGCCGCTGCGGTTGTACCCGCCGCCTTGGCCCTGGCCCTGCGGACGGCCGCCCTGGCCGCCCTCGCGGTTATACCCGCCGCCGCCTTGACCCTGCGGACGGTTGCCTTGACCGCCGCTGCGGTTGTACCCGCCGCCTTGGCCCTGGCCCTGCGGACGGTTGCCCTGGCCGCCTTCGCGGTTGTACCCGCCGCCGCCCTGGCCCTGCGGACGGCCACCCTGGCCGCCTTCGCGGTTATACCCGCCGCCGACCTGACCCTGCGGGCGGTTGCCTTGGCCGCCTTCGCGGTTGTATCCGCCGCCGCCCTGACCCTGCGGGCGGTTGCCCTGGCCGCCTTCGCGGTTGTACCCGCCGCCGCCTTGACCCTGCGGACGGCCGCCTTGACCGCCTTCGCGGTTGTACCCGCCGCCGCCTTGACCCTGCGGACGGCCGCCCTGGCCGCCTTCGCGGTTGTACCCGCCGCCGCCTTGACCCTGCGGACGGCCGCCCTGGCCGCCTTCGCGGTTATACCCGCCGCCGCCCTGACCCTGCGGACGGCCGCCCTGGCCGCCGCTGCGGTTGTACCCGCCGCCGCCCTGGCCCTGGCCTTGGCCCTGCGGGCGGTCGCTCCGCACCGGCTGCTCGCTCTGCGGGCGCGTCGATACGCTGGCCGCGTCCTGCGCCCGCTCCACGGCCGGCTGGTCGCCGGAAGCCGGCGCCGCGTTGCCGCTGCCCTGACTCTGCGCACGGTTGCCGCCCGCGTTGCCGTTCGATTGACCGCCTTGACCCTTCGGGCGGTCGCCGCCCTGACCCTTGGGCGCGTTCCCGCCGGAACTCTGCCCTTGGCCGGACTTGCCGCCCGCGCCGCTCTCCTGCGCATGCTTCGCGGCGGCATTCGATTTCACATCGTGGAAGAACTTCTCCACCGCCCGTACGGATTCATTTTCCATGACACTCATGTGGTTATTAACGGAAATATTCAGTCGTTTAAGAATCGTAATAATCTCCTTACTGCTCATATTCAAGGATTTGGCGTATTCGTACACCCTGAGCTTATCTTTATTATTGTCTGGTTTATTCAAATCGTTCCACCTCCGCAGGTTTTCCCTGGCTTTCGGTCAACAGCTTGACAAATCCGCTGTCCGTGACAGCCACGACTACACGAGCTTCTTTTCCGATCCCGGCTCCGATGTCGCTCCGGGTCCCGTATTCCACAAGCGGTATATGATAATGGCTGCATTTGTCGGCAAATTTCTTGCGGGTTTTGTCCGACGCATCGGCTGCGAGGAGCACCAGCTTGGCTTCCTGCGAACGGATCGCGTCAAGAACCGCCGAATCCCCGTGAACGACCTTCCCCGCACGCATGGCCAACCCCAGCCGATTGAAAAATTTGCTACTCATCGTCGTCTCCCGTCTCAGCCTGCACAGCCCGAAATTCATCCTCCGACTTGATGAAGTCCTGCTCGAGCCTCCGGTAGATATCCGCTCCGACCGGCGCCTTCAAAGCGCGATCGAGCGCCTTGTTCTTCGATGCGAGCTTGAAGCAGGACAATTTGCCGCACAGGTAAGCGCCGCGGCCCGACTTTTTGCCCCGAAGATCAATCTCGGTTTCACCTTCCGGTGTGCGGACGACACGGATCAGTTCCTTCTTGGGCATCATTTCCTGACACGCCACGCATTTGCGCATGGGGATTTTGCGCTGCTTCATTCGTTACACCGCCTGTCTTCTTCCCTCTTGTTCCCGCTCAATCGACGTTGATCGAGTCCTGGGGCATTTCGTCGATGAGCGACCTCGGGCGGCCGAATTCCTGCTCCGCCTGCGATTCGCTCTTGATGTCGATCTTCCAGCCGGTCAGCTTCGCGGCCAGCCGAGCGTTCTGCCCCTTGATGCCGATCGCGAGCGAGAGCTGGTGATCCGGCACGATGACGCGGGACATCTTCTCGTTCTCGAACACGCCTACCTCCAGCACCTTGGACGGGCTGAGGGCGTTGGCCACATACTCCTCCACGGAATCGGACCAGCGCACGATGTCGATCTTCTCGCCGCGCAGCTCGTTTACGATCGTCTGCACGCGGACGCCCTTCGGCCCGACGCAGGAGCCGACCGGATCGACCTCGGCGTTGCGCGAGTTAACGGCGATCTTCGACCGCAGTCCGGCTTCGCGGGCGACCGAACGGATCTCGACGACCCCGTCGTAGATCTCCGGCACTTCCAGCTCGAACAGCCGCTTGAGCAGGCCGGGATGCGTGCGCGACAGGAAGATCTGCGGCCCCTTGGTGGTATTCTCGACCTTGGTGATGTACGCCTTGATCCGGTCGTTGTGCTTGAACTTCTCTCCCGGCATGAGCTCGGTCAGCGGCAGCACCGCCTCCACCTTGCCGAGGTCGACGAACAGGCTGCGCGTGTCCTGGCGTTGCACGATGCCGGTGACAATGTCCTCTTCCTTCTCGATAAAAGCGTTGTAGATCAGGCCGCGCTCCGCCTCGCGGATGCGCTGGGTGACCACCTGCTTGGCAGTCTGAGCCGCGATCCGGCCGAAATCGCGCGGCGTCACCTCGATCTCGACGATGTCGCCGAGTACGAAATTGCCGCTGATTTCCCGCGCGGCGTCCAGCGAGATTTCCAGCCGCGGGTCGAGGACTTCCTCGACGACGGTCTTGCGTGCATAGACCTTGATGAGTCCCGTCTGCCGGTTGATGTCCACGCGGACGTTCTGAGCCGTATTGAAATTGCGCTTGTAGCTGGAGATCAGCGCCGCTTCGATCGCTTCGATCAGAATGTCCTTGCTGATGCCCTTCGTCGATTCGAGTTCATTCAGCGCTTCGATAAAATCGGTATTCATAGCGCTTTTCATTCCCCCTTCCAAATGATAGCAGGCTTGCTTCCCCCGCTAGAAAACGATGGCTAGCCGGGCTCCGGCCACCTTGTCGCGCGGAATGGCATACTCCTTCTTCCCCATCTGCACCGTCAGCGCATCATCCGTCACCGCAGTCAGGCGCCCTTCGAACTCCTTAAGTCCGTGAACGGGCTCATAGGTGGTGACCAGAACCTGCTTGCCCTGCGCCTTGACGAAATCCTCGGGCTTCTTGAGCGGCCGCTCGGCGCCCGGAGAGGAAACCTCAAGAAAATACGCATCCGGAATCGGATCCAACTCATCGAGCTTCGCGCTCATGAATTCGCTGACATGGCCGCAATCGTCGATGTCGATGCCGCCTTCCTTGTCCACATAGATGCGCAAAAACCAGTTGCCGCCTTCCTTGACATACTCCACATCCACCAGCTCAAACCCTTGCTCCGTAAGCCACGGCAGGGCAAAGGCTTCTACGGTCGACTTGATGCTCGCGCTCAAGCGGCTTACCCCCTTATACCATCGTGTTCTCCAGTCCGTTCCCGCAGCCAGCCCGGCATACGCGCGAATAATCCGACCGCAACCTCTCCTGACGCATGACGATAGACGGCAGACCGCTCCCTGCGCACAGGATGACGGGGCCGTTTACCGGACAAATCAGAGCGGCAAGGATGCCGAAAAGGAATGAGGTCTGATTTATAAATGTAAAGAGTGGGTTTCCCCACTCTCTCGCAAACGGACGTTTACTTTCATTATTGCCAAAAAAAATTATACCATAACCGATGGACCCTTACAATAGCCGTAAAGCAAAAACCCTTTACATTTCACCGGGAAGAATTCGTATACCGATTTTAGGAGCTGCGCCTCAATAACGTTTCTCGATTTTCTCGCTAAATATCCGATTTGTCTACATTCTTCTTGTGTTCTTCCGGCATGTTCATTCAGCGCAGCTCCTCAGAACAGCGACAGCTGATTGGATTCGGGCATGCCGCGGAAGCAGCCCATTCCCGTGAGCAGCTCGACGATGGTCTTGGACGCCCGGGAGCGGCGCTGGAAGTCTTCCACCGAGAGGAAATCTCCCTCCTCCTTGGCCGCCGCGATCTGCTTGGCGGCATTCGCGCCGATCCCAGCGATCGCCGAGAAGGGCGGGATGAGCGAATCGCCGTCGACGAGGAATTTCGTCGCATGGGACTTGTAGAGATCGAGCGGCTTGAAGGCGAAGCCGCGCGCGGTCAGCTCCAGGCCCATCTCCAGGATCGGACACATCGCCTTCTCCTTGGGAGCAGCCTGAAAGCCCTTGTTCTCAATCTCGATCAGCTTCTTCAGGATGGCGTCGTAACCCTGGCAGAACAGCTCGATGTCGAAGTCCTCCGCCCGCACCGAGAAATAGGTGGCGTAGAAGGCGATCGGATGATAGAGCTTATAGTAGGCGGTGCGCACCGCGGAAATGACATAGGCCGAGGCATGCGCCTTCGGGAACATGTACTTGATCCTTTCACAAGAGTCAATGTACCAGGCCGGGACGTTGCACTTCTTCATCTCTTCCTTCCACTCGTCCGTGAGGCCGCGGCCCTTGCGGACGCTTTCCGTGATCTTGAAGGCGAGGCCGGCGTCCATTCCCGCCTTGTAGATCAGATAGAGCATGATATCGTCGCGGCAGCCGATTACGGTCTTGATGTTGCAGACGCCGCGCTTGATCAGCTCCTGGGCGTTGCCGAGCCAGACGCCGGTGCCGTGCGACAGTCCCGAGATCTGCAGTAGGTCGGCGAAGGTCGCCGGGTGCGTCTCCTGCAGCATCTGCCGGACGAAGCCGGTCCCCATCTCGGGAATGCCGTAAGTGGCGACCGGAGTCCGGATCTGATCCGGCGCAATCCCGAGCGCTTCGGTCGAGCTGAACAGGCTCATCACCTTCGGATCGTTCATCGGGATCGTCGTCGGATCGACCCCGGTCAAGTCCTGGAGCATGCGCATCATTGTCGGATCATCGTGTCCGAGTATGTCGAGCTTGAGCAGATTCTCTTCGAAGGAATGGTAGTCGAAATGCGTTGTCATCCAATCGGCGCTCGTATCGTCGGCGGGATACTGGATCGGCGTGACGTCCTCTACGTCTATGTAGTCGGGAACGACGACGATGCCGCCGGGGTGCTGGCCGGTGCTGCGCCGGACGCCGGTGCAGCCCATGGCGAGCCGCTCTACCTCGGCCTTGCGCCAGGTTTTGCCGAGATGCTCCTCATACTTCTTCGTGTAGCCGAAGGCCGTCTTATCGGCCACCGTGCCAATCGTGCCGGCTCGGAATACGTTCTTCTCCCCGAACATGACCTTGGTGAAATTGTGCGCCTCCGGCTGATATTCACCGGAAAAGTTAAGGTCGATATCGGGCACCTTGTCGCCCTTGAAGCCGAGGAAGGTTTCGAACGGAATGTCCTGCCCTTCGCCCTTCAGCGGCCCGCCGCAGTTCGGGCAAGCCTTGTCCGGCAAGTCGAAGCCGGAGGGAATGCGTCCATCCGTGAAGAACTCGCTGAACTTGCACGCCGGGCATACATAGTGCGGTGGCAGCGGGTTGACCTCGGAGATGCCGAGCATCGTCGCCACGAACGAGGAGCCGACCGAGCCCCGTGAACCGACCAGGTAACCGTCGGCGTTCGATTTCTTCACGAGCTTTTCGGAGATCAGGTAGTTCGCGGAGAAGCCGTAGCCGATGATCGGCTTTAGCTCCTTCTCCAGCCGCGCCGTGACGATCTCGGGGATCGGCTCGCCGTACATGGCCTTGGCGGTGGCGTAGCAGGTAGCGCGAATTTCTTCCTCCGCACCGTCGATGAGCGGTGAGAACAGCCCGTTGTCGGTGGGGCCGCCCTTTTTCGGAAAGAGCTGGATTTCCTCGAACTCGTCGGCCAGCCGGTCCGGAGCGTCAACGACGACTTCGCGAGCCTTCTCTGTGCCGAGGAAGGCGAATTCCTCCAGCATTTCCTCCGTCGTGCGAAAATGGGCGTCCGGCTTGCGCTGATCCTTCAACGGGCTGAAGCCGGTGATGCCGTGGATGGTGATATCGCGGCAGATTTTGTCGCGCGGCTCCAGGTAGTGGACGTTGCCTGTCGCGATGACCGGCTTGCCCTGCTTGTAGCCGATCTCGCAGATGGTCCGCAGCGCCTTTTCCAGATCGAGCTTGCTGCCCACAAGCCCCTTGTCCAGGAGGTGCAGGTACATGTCCAGCGGCTGGATCTCCAGCACATCGTAGAATTCCGCGACCTGCTCCGCTTCCCCCCGCGACTTGTTCAGCACCGTCTCGAACAGCTCGCCCTTCTCGCAGCCCGAGATCACCATCAGACCCTCGCGGTATTCCGTCAGCTTCGTGCGCGGAATCGTCGGAACGCGGTGGAAATGCTCGGTATGCGACAGCGAGATCAGCTTGTACAGGTTCTTCTTGCCGGCCTGCGTCCGCGCGTAGATGTTGCAGTGGAACGGCCGCTGGTTGGAGAGGTCCTTGCCGACGTTGTCGTTGAGCGCCAACAGGCGCGTGAAGCCGCGCTCCTGCACGCCCTCTTTCAGCATGGCATGGAGGATGCCGCCGAGCGCCTCGGCGTCGTCGATGGCGCGGTGGTGGTTCTCCAGGCTCACCTTGAACTTGGCGGCCAGGGTGTTCAGCCGGTGGTTCTTCAAATCCGGGTACATGAACCGCGCCAGCTCCAGCGTGTCCAGCACCGGGCTCGCCAAGGCCGGCAGGCCGAGCCGCTTGAGATTCGCCTGGATGAAGCCTATATCGAATTGGGCGTTATGGGCGACGATGACGCTGTCCCCGACAAACTCCACGAACTTCGGCAGCATCTCCGCCAGCTCCGGCGCGCCCTTCACCATATCGTCGGTGATGTTGGTGAGCTGGGTGATATTGTACGGGATGCTCTCATGCGGATCGATGAAGGTCGAGAAGCGGTCGATGACCTGATCCCCGCGCATCTTCACGCCGGCGATCTCGATGATCTTGTTGTTCACCACGGAGAGGCCGGTGGTTTCAATATCGAAGACGAAGTAGTCGGTGTCGGTCAGTGAACGGTCATCCGCCTGCAAGACGATGGGGACGGCGTCGTTGACGACATTCGCCTCCACGCCGTAGATGACCTTGATGCCGTGCTTCTTCCCCGCCTTCCCTGCCTCGGGAAAAGCCTGGACGGTGCTGTGGTCGGTCACGGCGATCGCCTTCATGCCCCATTTGGCCGCCGTCTTGATGTAATCGTCCACCGGCGTGATGCCGTCCATCGTGCTCATCGCCGTGTGGAGATGGAATTCCACGCGCTTCTTCCCGGCCTTGTCCTTCCGGGCGGGGGGCGCCGATACCTCGCATAGATCGGAGGGCATGAACATGAGCTCCGGCGGCTGGCTGAAGGTGTCGTATTCGACCTTGCCGCGCGCCTTGATCCACTTGCCGTTCTCCAGCAGCCCGTAGACCTTGGCGTCTTCCTTGCTGCGCGTGAACGCCTTGACCATGATCGAATCGGTGAAATCGGTCAGGTTGAACATGAACAGCATGTTGCCGTTCTTCAGCTCGCGCGAATCGAGTGCAAACACCATGCCCTGAATGGTAATCTTCTTCTCTACATCCTGGATGGCCTGGATCGGCACGGGCTGCTCCTTGATCTCATATCCCAGCATGAGCTTGATCTCGGCCTCCGCCAGCTTCGCCGTCTCGTTCTCCTTCTCGATGGAGGTGAAGATTTCCTGGACGACGCTGTTGCCTTCCTCTTCGATCAGCTTGGCGAACTGCTCCATCTCCTGCTCCCGATTGTCTGAAACTTGAAGAGCAACCTGGCACTCGTAGCCGAAAAAGTCGCGAAAAAAGCGCACGATCAGCTTGTCCAGCTGCTTTTTGCGGGCGAGATCGAGGCCGATGCGATCGAGCAGCTGCAGCGTGATGCGCGCGCCCTCCACCTCATAGCGGGCCTTCGTCAGCCAGCCGTTGATGGACACTTCCTCGCGCTGGATCCACTCGATGAGCATGCCCCAGTATTCCTCGACCAGCTTCTCCCTGGGGGTCGCGTCCAGATAGCGGATGACGAAGCGCACCTTGGCGATGTGCTGGAATTTATCCTGAATGATCCGGCAAAAGGATCGATAGACGTCGGCCGGCACCAGCGTCTCTTTGGCCAGATGGATGGTCCAGGCCTTGTTCTCCTGGCTGACCACCACCTGATCGATATAGCCGTCGGCGAAATAAGACGCCACCACTTCCTGCGGAACTTCGGCAGACTGCATCAACTGCTCGAAGCGGGTTCTCTTGTCCGCCAAGCTGCTCAAATTGGATCACCTCAAAACCTAGTATCCTAATAAACTTTCATTCTCACTTCCGGCGGACGCCCGCCGCAAAGAAAGAGCAAAGGAACGGACCCTTTCGTCGGATCCATCCCCGTGCTCTTCTATTGTAGCGGATTACCGTCCATTTCACCACTGAGAAAAAAAGAAAGCCTTCGCGGTGCGGACTTTCGGATCTGATGCCTGACCGAAAGGACGGACAGGATTTCCTTGCTCTTCCCTTAATGAGAATTAAGGTAAAAACTACCGCTATTTCGGTCTATTCCCCATAATCCTCGAAATAACGGGCAAAATTACCGCTATTCTCGCGAATTCTTCCCAAAATGGTGATTATCGAGAATTAGCGGGCAAAATTACCGTTATCCCGGTCCTTACTGGGGAGCGGTAAAAAATAACGGGCATTTTTCCCGTTGTTCTCCACCCCCTTCTCAGAAAATCAATGCTGCCTTATCCTTTCTGACCGCTCAAGGACAAGCGCCAAACCGCGCCTTTTTGACGCCAGACGATTGCCGGTGTAATTTCAGAAAGGATGCGGCAGCACTTATCCTTACGGAATATTTTGCGCAAAAACAGCCGTGCCTCCCTCTTGTGGGAACACGGCTGTTCAAGCTCGCTCAATAAGCGCGGCCGAATACGACGGTATGCTTGGCCTGCTCGCCGCAGCAGACGCAGGTGTCTTTCGTCACGGCGGGTTCAAAGGGAATGTTGCGGCTCGTCGCCCCGGTCTCTTCCTTGACCTGGGCCTCGCAGGCGTCCGATCCGCACCATCCGGCATAGGCGAAGCCTTTCGTTTCCTCCAGGAAAGCATTCAGCTCAGCCATCGTGTCCACCGAGGTGAAATGCTCCTCGCGGAATTGCTTGGCCTTCTCGAACATGTCCCGATGGATTTGATCGAGCATCGACTGTACCTCGGCGACCAGGTTCTCCTGAGCGACGACTTTCTTCTCGCCGGAGACGCGGGAGACGAGAACGGCCTGTCCGTTCTCCATATCGCGGGGACCGATCTCGATGCGCAGCGGGATTCCCCGCATTTCGTATTCGTTGAACTTCCAGCCGGGGCTCTGGCTCGGGTCAGCATCGACCTTGCTGCGGATGCCGGCCTGCTTCAGCGCGGCATGCAGCTCTTCCACCCGCGCCACAACCGGCTCGCGAAGCTTCGGCGGTCCGACCGGGATCATCACCGCTTGCGTGGGCGCAACCTTCGGAGGGAGGACAAGGCCGCGGTCGTCGCCGTGCACCATGATGATCGCGCCGATCAGCCGGGTGCTGACTCCCCAGGAGGTGGTATGACAGTACGTGTGCACGTTTTCGCGGTTCAAATATTTAATATCGAAGGCCACGGCAAAGTTTGTGCCGAGGTAGTGGGACGTTCCGGCTTGGACCGCCTTGCCGTCCTTCATCATCGCTTCGATCGAGTACGTATCCACCGCTCCCGCGAACTTCTCCGAAGGCGTCTTCTGGCCCACGATGACCGGAATGGCCAGCACTTCCTCGACGAATTCGCGGTAGATGCCAAGCATCTGCATCGTCTCCCGGCGGGCGTCGGCCTCATCTTCATGAGCGGTGTGGCCTTCCTGCCAGAGGAACTCGCTGGTGCGGAGGAAAGGCTGCGTCCGCTTCTCCCAGCGGACGACGTTCGCCCATTGGTTGATCAGAAGCGGCAGGTCGCGGTAGGAATTGATCCACTCCGAATACATGTGTCCGATCATCGTCTCCGAGGTCGGACGGATCGCCAGACGCTCCTCCAGCTTCTCTCCGCCCGCTTCCGTCACCCACGGCAGCTCGGGATTGAAGCCTTCCACATGCTCTTTTTCTTTCTGAAAGAAGCTCTCCGGAATGAAGAGGGGAAAATAAGCGTTGCGGTGTCCGGTTTCCTTGAACCGGGCGTCCAGATGGCGCTGGCACAGCTCCCAGATCTCATAGCTATCCGGCTTGAACACGATGCAGCCGCGCACCGGCGAATAGCTCATGAGATCGGCTTTCTTGATGACATCGATATACCAGCGGGAGAAATCCTCGCTTTGGGGGGTAATCTCTTTCACAAACTGTTTCTCGTTATCCTTCGACATGGCGACCTCCAGCCCAAATAAAATGCGCTCGCCGTCCTCTCGTGAGTGGAGGCGAGCTGCTGCAATTTCAATCTCAGCTCTGGAACAGATTCAGAATATCGTTGTAGGTAACCGCGATCATGAGCAGCATCAGCATGGCGAAGCCGATGAAGTGCACCAGACTCTCCCGGTTCGGATCGATCGGCTTGCCGCGCAGGGCTTCCAGCAGAATGAAGACCAGACGGCTTCCGTCCAGCGCCGGGATCGGCAGCAGGTTGAAGATCGCCAGGTACAGGCTGAGCAGCGCGGACCAGCGGACCATGGGCGTGATGCCGGCAGACGCAATCTCCGCCGTGAACTTGACGGTTCCGACCGGCCCGGCTAGATCGTCCATCTTGAAATCGCCGGTCACCAGCTTCTTGAAGCCGATGAGGATCTGCCCGGTCATGAAGGTCATGTCCTTCCAGGCGCCGCTGATCGCTTCGCCCGGCTGCGCCCGCCGGGTTTCATACCCGAGCGCCGTGCCGATGCGGATTGAATCGCCCAGCTTGACCGGCGTCACTTCCTTCTGGATCTGTTCTCCGCCGCGGCTCAGAATCAGCCGGACCGGTTCGCCGGCGGATTTCTGGATGAGCTCGACCAGCCGGTCGGCATTTGCACCGATGTTCTCGCCGTTCACGGAATGGATGACATCACCCTGCTTTAAATCCGCCTTGGCGGCGGGACTTCCCGCTTCGATCGTCCCCAGCCTGATATGGGTCGGAACCCCCGCGGCAAAGGCATAGATCAGGAACAGCACAAAAGCGAGGATCACATTCATCACCGGTCCGGCGAGAATGGCAAGAAACCGCTGCGACACGGTTTTGCTGCCGAACTGACGGTCCTTCGGCGCGATCTGGGTTTCTTTGCCTTCGCTCACGACCTCCGCCTTCGGCAGCACGGTAAACCGGTGGCTCTCCCCGTCCACCTTGAGCACGACAAAAAGGCGCTCTTCGAGGTCGAAATCTTCGATCTCGCCGATCAGGAGGCCTGGCAGGCGTTCGAAGCGGTCCGTATACAGCTCGGCGATCTTTCCGTCGCGGAGCCTTACACCTACGGTTTGCCCCGTCGCCACCTGGAGGATTTCCGGATCTTCCCCCGCCATGCGGGCGTATCCGCCGATCGGAAGCAGACGGAGCGTATAACGGGTTTCCCCGCGCTTATACGAAAACAGCTTCGGACCGAAGCCGATGGCAAATTCCCTGACCAGGATTCCCGCACGCTTGGCGAAGAACATATGGCCGAACTCGTGTAGCGAGACCAGAACGAAAAACATCAGAACAATCTGCAAGCCGATTTCGATGGATTTCATGGGCCATACCCTCCCTGCATAAGACGTTAGACGACCGATTGGGAGCTGCGCCATAATAACGTACCTCGATTTTCTCGCAAACTGCCCATTTTGATTGGGTATTTCTTGCGTTCTTCCGGTATGTTATTTCTGCGCAGCTCCTTGGCTCTCGGTTCTATTCTTCTAAGATTAACATGTTTCCGAAGAACAATACAAGCCGGGCCGTATCACGTAAACATATGCGGGGCGCGGGCTCGCCATGCCTCCCTTTACTCGGCGGGCCGCACCTGACCCGCCCGGCGCCTGGCTTCCGCGTCGGCCGCGAGCAGGTCTTCCAGCCCGGGATCGGCGATAGCCCGATGCCGTTCCACGGTTTCGGCGATGACTTCCTCAATGCCCAGGAAGGAGATTTCCCCCTTCAGAAAACGGGCCACCGCCGTTTCGTTGGCGGCATTGAACACCGCCGGCAGCGTCCCCCCGGCGCGGCCGCAGGCATATGCGAGCCGCAAGCAGGGGAAGCGGTCGTAATCCATCTCGCGGAAGTGGAGCAGGCCGACCTGAGCCAGATCGAGCGGAGCGGTCGGCGTCGGGCGGCGATCCGGATAGGTGAGCGCGTACTGAATGGGAACCCGCATATCGGGGTTGCCCAGCTGAGCGATGACGCTGTTGTCCTGAAACTCCACCAGCGAATGGATGACGCTCTCGGAGTGAAGCAGCACGTCGATTCGGTCGTACTCCATACCGAACAGCCAGTGGGCTTCAATGACTTCGAGCCCCTTGTTCACCATGGTGGCCGAGTCGATGGTGATCTTCGCGCCCATCGACCAGTTGGGGTGGTCGAGCGCTTCCGCAACCGTGACGCCGCGCAGCTGTTCCCGCGTGCGGTCGCGGAAGGAGCCGCCGGAGGCGGTGATGATCAGCCTGCGCACGGTCTCCAGCTTTTCCCCGTTCAGGCATTGAAAGATGGCGGAATGCTCGCTGTCGATGGGAAGCAGCCGAACGCCGCGCTTCCTCGCGGCCGCGGTAACCAGATGCCCGGCGCTGACGAGCGTTTCCTTGTTCGCCAGCCCGATATCCTTGCCCGCCTCGATGGCGGCCAAGGTGGGGCCGAGTCCCATGCTCCCGACAACGGCCGTGATCACGAGCTCCGCTTCCGTCCCGGCGGCCGCCTCCTTGAGCCCCTCGGCTCCCCAGACGATCTTCACGGCGGAATCCGTTAACAACCGCAGGCGATCGGCGTCTTCCTTGCTATGTACGGCTGCCAGATTCGGCCGGAACCGGCGAATCTGCTCGGCGAGCAGGTCCACATTGCTTCCCGCCGCCAGCGCTTCCACCGCATAATCGCCCGGGCTGCTCGCGATCACGTCGAGCGCCTGCGTTCCGATGGAGCCGGTAGAGCCGAGAATCGATAGTTTCTTCATCGCATATGTTCCTCCTTACAGCAGGCCGGTCAAGTGAAGAAATGGGAAGACGATCAGCCAGCTGTCCGTCCGGTCGAGAATCCCGCCATGTCCCGGAAGCAGGTTGCCGGAATCCTTCACGCCCTTCACTCGTTTATAGGCGGATTGCATTAAATCCCCGAGCGTACCGACCGCCGCGATGACGACTCCGAGCGCCGCCGCGCGGCCGAGGCCGACCCATTCCGGACGGGCCAAATGGAAGCCCACGGTGACGATCACCGCCAACACGGCTCCACCCAACGCGCCTTCGACGGTTTTGTTCGGGCTGATTGCCGGCCACAGCTTGGTCAGCGGCCACAGCTTGGCCTTGCCGATCAGACTGCCGGTGAAATAAGCTCCCGCGTCAGAGGCCCAGATCGCCAGGAAGACGAACAACGTCCAATAGAGGCCGTGCTCTCCCTCAAGCCGGGTCGCAATCATGTAAGAGTACCCGCTCCCGAGATAAACGGCGCCAAGGAACAGGTACGCCGCCTGATCGACGGTTGTGCGGTTCTTGCTGAGAACGGTTACGGCGAGCAAGGCGAAGACGAGGAACCAGACGAGACGCTCCGTCGTCACGAGCTCCGCATAACGGAAGCCTGGGCCGAACGCCGGAACCAGAAACAGGATCAACCCGGCAAAGCCGCACAGAACGGCAGCCTGGGTACGGCTCAGCTTGTTCATCCGGACGAACTCGTCATATCCGATCAGCGCCATGAGAGCGATTAGGGCCGCATAAGCGTAACCGCCGATAACCAGCAAGGCGATGAAGGCGCCGCCTGCGAGCACGCCGGTAATGACGCGAGTGCGCATGGGTCACTCTCTCCCTTCGGTCACTTCAGACCGCCGTAACGGCGCGTCCGGCGTTGATATTCCTTGACCGCCTCATAGAAATCCGCTGCATCGAATTCCGGCCAATACCGGTTGGAGAACCAGAACTCGGTATACGCGGATTGCCAGAGCATAAAGTTGCTGAGCCTGAGCTCGCCGCTCGTGCGGATCAGCAAGTCCGGATCGGGGAGGCCGGCGGTCAGCAGCTTTCCGGCAAAATCGGCCTCGGTGAGGCTGTCGGGATGCAAGATTCCCTCCGCCGTCTCCCGGGCCACCGCTTTCACCGCCTCGAGAATCTCCCGGCGTGAGCCGTAATTGAGGGCAAAATTCAAGATCAGGCCGGTATTCATCCGGGTATCCGCTTCCGCCTGATCGAGAGCGGTCAGGGTGTGCGCAGGAAGCCCTTCCCGCCAGCCGATAATGCGGACCTGTATGTTCTTCTCGATCAGTTCCTGCAGCTCGAGGGCAAGGAATTCCTGGGGAATCTTCATCAGGTAATCGACTTCTTCCCGAGGACGGTTCCAATTTTCCGTGGAGAAGGCATACATGGTCAAGGCTTTGACTCCAATGGAGTCGGCTGCATTCGCCACTCGCTTCACCGCCTTCATCCCGGCATGGTGGCCAAAATTTCGCGGCAGGCCGCGCTGTTTGGCCCATCGTCCGTTCCCATCCATGATGATGGCGACGTGCTGCGGGATATTGTCCGGATCAATGGCAAGTTCGTTGCCTTGTTCTGCTTTTTTCTTTTTCCATAAACGTACCATAGCTACCTCCAACGCAGACTGCCGAATTTAAGCGGCTTTGTCCCAATCAAGGATAAACGCCATTTATATCTGAAATTTTCAGAAAAAGGCGTTTTCTCACCCGGCGGACCGGGACTCAAAAACGCCTCTTGGACCGATATGCAAATGGGGAACGCTGCCGATCCGGCAAACGACGCTTACACTTCCATGATCTCTTTTTCTTTGGCGGCGAGGATCTTATCCACTTCCACGATGTACCGGTCCGTCAGCTTCTGGATCTCGTCCTGGTGACGGCGGGTTTCATCCTCGGAAATGCCGTCGGTCTTCTCCAGCTTCTTGATGTCGTCGTTGGCGTCGCGGCGGATGTTGCGCACGGCTACTTTGGCTTCTTCTCCGAACTTGCGCATCATCTTGGCGAGCTCGGCGCGCCTTTCCTCCGTCAGCGCCGGGATGACGATGCGGATCACTATGCCGTCATTGGAGGGATTGAGCCCAAGCTCCGACTTGAGGATCGCTTTCTCGATGGCGCCCATGGCGGATTTGTCCCACGGCTGAATCAGCAGGGTGCGGGAATCCGGCGTCGTGATCCCGGCCATCTGGTTCAGCGGGGTCATCGCGCCGTAGTACTCCACCTGCACGCGATCCAGCAGAGAGGAGGAAGCGCGGCCGGCCCGAAGGCTGGCCATTTCCCGCTTCAGCGCGGCCATCGCCTTTTCCATGCGATCTTCCGCGTTCTTTTTCACGGATGCTGGCATTACTCGACACTCCCTTTTACGATAGTTCCGATTTTTTCACCGAGTACCACTCGTTTAATATTGCCCTGTTCCGTAATGGAGAAAACGATGAGCGGAATATTGTTGTCCATGCACAAGGAGGAAGCCGTCGTATCCATGACGCCGAGGTTGTTGCTGATGACTTCGAGATAAGTCAAGGATTCGTATTTAATCGCCGTCTCGTCCTTGAAGGGGTCCGCGGAATAGATGCCATCCACTTTGTTCTTGGCCATCAGGATGACTTCCGCTTCGATCTCGGCTGCGCGAAGAGCGGCTGTCGTGTCCGTCGAGAAATAAGGATTGCCGGTGCCTGCCGCGAAAATGACGACGCGACCTTTCTCCAGATGGCGCATCGCCCGCCTGCGGATGTAAGGCTCCGCGATTTGCTGCATGGAAATAGAGGTTTGGACGCGGGTGGGAACCCCGACATTTTCAAGAGCATCCTGCAGGGCAAGAGAGTTCATGACAGTGGCGAGCATCCCCATGTAATCGGCGGTTGCCCGGTCAATTCCTTTGGAGCTGCCGGCGATTCCCCGCCAGATATTGCCGCCGCCGCAGACGACAGCGACCTCCACGCCGAGCCCGTGAACACTTTTCACTTGTTCCGCAATGGAATTGATGGTCTGGGAATCGATTCCGTACCCCACTTGGCCGGCCAGCGCTTCACCGCTGAGCTTCAGCACGATCCGTTTAAACTTGGGCTGTTCCAAACCTGTTACCTCCACATGAGTAGGATAAAAGCAAAAGCCAGGACTGCATTTCAAAGGAAGGAACACGCTGAGGTGCCCCTTCCCCGAATGAACTGGTTATTACATTTTGGCTTGAGCCATAACTTCTTCCACGAAGTTGTCCTGCTTCTTCTCCAGGCCTTCGCCGAGCTCGAAGCGGGCGAAGCGGCGGATGGTGATGTTCTCGCCGATCGTGCTGATCTTCTCATTCAGAAGCTGGGCGATCGTCTTGTCCGGATCCTTGATGAAGGCTTGCTCCATCAGGCAAAATTCTTCGTAGAACTTGGCCAGACGGCCTTCGACCATCTTGTCGACGATCTTCTCCGGCTTGCCTTCGTTGATGGCTTGAATGCGGAGAATTTCGCGTTCCTTCTCGATGTCCTCGGCAGGAGCTTCTTCGCGGCGGACATAGCGCGGATTCGTTGCCGAAATTTGCATCGCGATATCCTTCACGAGCGCCTGGAAGGAGTCCGTCTTGGCCACGAAGTCGGTTTCGCAGTTCACTTCGACGAGTGCGCCGATGCGGCCGCCGCCGTGGATGTAAGAACCGACCGCGCCTTCGGTCGCAATGCGGCCGGCTTTGTTGGCGGCAGCGGCGAGACCCTTCTCGCGGAGAATTTCCGACGCTTTCGTGATATCTCCGTTTGCTTCATCCAGTGCTTTTTTGCAGTCGAGCATGCCTGCTCCAGTTTTCTCGCGAAGTTCTTTAACTTGGGCTGCTGATACGGCCATGGGTGTTACCTCCTGTAATGTGGGGGATATTCAAACTGCCGGCGGATATAAAGAAAGGGTGGGCGTCGGTTCTCAGACCTCCAACCCACCCCGCTATTTCCTGAAAATATAGGTTCGATCAAGCAGTCGTTTGTTCGCCTTGATGCGCTTCGACGACGGCGTCTGCCACCTTGGAGGTGAGCAGCTTGACGGCGCGGATGGCGTCATCATTGCCCGGAATGACATAGTCAATTTCGTCCGGATCGCAGTTCGTGTCGACGATGCCGACGATCGGGATGCCGAGCTTGCGGGCTTCCGCCACGGCGATGCGCTCCTTGCGGGGGTCGATGATGAAGAGAGCGCTCGGAAGGTTCTTCATGCCCTTGATGCCGCCGAGGAATTTGTCCAGGCGCTCCTGCTCCTTCTTGAGCAGGCTGACTTCCTTCTTCGGGAGAAGCTCGAAGGTGCCGTCTTCGGCCCATTTTTCCAGCTCATGCAACCGAGCGATCCGCTTCTGGATCGTCTGGAAGTTGGTCAGCGTGCCGCCGAGCCAACGTTGGTTGATGTAGAACATGCCGCAGCGCTCGGCTTCTTCCTTGACGGAATCCTGAGCCTGCTTCTTCGTGCCGACGAAAAGGAACGTGCCCCCCTCGGCCGCAACGCTCTTGACAAAGTTGTACGCTTCCTCTACTTTCTTGACCGTCTTCTGCAGGTCAATGATGTAGATTCCGTTTCTTTCGGTGAAGATGTATTTGTCCATTTTCGGGTTCCAACGACGGGTTTGGTGACCGAAGTGTACCCCAGCTTCCAAGAGCTGTTTCATGGAGATAACTGCCATCTCCACGCACCTCCTCAATATGGTTTATTTGGTCCTCCGCCTTTCGCATTTTCGTCCGGGACTGCCGCTAGACAGCACCTCCATCGGAATTAAAAGGCGTGTGTGTTCTTGACACCGCTAATTACTATACCACAGAAGAATGACCATACGCAACCATTCTTCGACAGCGAAACAGGCAAGGATAAACGCCTATCGGCGTCTTTTGGACGCCAGACGCTTCCCCAAAAAAAACGACAGCGGAAGCCGACGAAAGCAGATCGCTCACTTCGCTCCCGTCAGCTTGGCCACTACCGTATCGACATCCGAATCCAGCCCAAATTGATAGAGATTGGCGACGATTTTATGGTTCAAGTCCTTCTCGCGCAGCCGTTCCCGAAAAGTCGCCCGATCCCGGATGACACCGGCCTGATACATGTATTCCGTCACCGAATCGGCATTCATTCCTTTATAAATGTAGAGAAATCGTTTGTCCGATCCCGGCTCCGAGGAGGGGGCTGGGGAGGCGACCGGCTGCTTCAGCTGCGCATACTCCTTCTCGCTGAGCACGACCCTCCCCTGCTCTTTGGCGGCTTGATCCAAATCGGCCGGCGAGAGGGTTGCGGCCGCCGTCGCTTCCTCTGCGGCCGCGGTCGGTGTGGCCTCCCCTAGGGTCGCGGCCGCGGGCGAGGCGGAGGGTTCGAGCGGAACGGAAGGAGACGCGGTCGATCCGATGAAGCTGAGCTGAACCAGGATGGCTCCGATCATGATTCCCGTCCCGAGCCCGAAGAGAAATTTGCGGTTTCTAAGCATGACCTTGCTCCTCCTGCTTGGCGAGCCGCAGGATCAACGCCGTCTCGCCCTTGCTGAGTCCGATCCTGCGGGCGATCTGCTCGACGGATTTGCCTTCGGCATCGAGCTGGAACAGCTCGGGATAACGCCGGCGGATGGACGACGGTTCGCCTGAATTCCCGTCTGAACTCCCGGATGACCCGCCCTGCTGCGCGGCCGGTTCGTTTGGCTGTTCAAGATCCGGCGGTAATTGATTCAGAGCATGCGCCAGCTCCGTGGCTTGGCCCGCTTCCGTCCAGGAAGCCGATCGGTCCGGCTTGTCCGGCAAGGCCGTTTGCTGCACCTGCCTGCTCAGATCTTGCACCCGATTCTCCAGAATGACGGCCTTCCCTTCCCAAGCTTCCGCGCGCAAAGCGTATTCCTGCTTCATGGCGCTCATCGCCTCCAGCAGTCTGCGGTTCTCCTCCTCCAGATTGGCCGTTACCAGATCCAGGGCGTGCTCGATGTCGGCCGCCGCAGGATGGGAAGCTTCCGGTTCCTTGACGAACCAGGAGAAAATCACGCACAAAATTCCGATGATCACCACGACTACCCATGGCTCGAAATGCATTTCCAACTTGCCTCCTGTCGCAGCTGTCCATACCTCTTTACAAGGTGATATCCAGATGATGCCCTTTGTAAGGATGCGGGGATTCCTTATTCTCGGTCTCGTCTGCGGGAGCGGACCTCTTCGGCGCAGCCGGCGCTTTGCCCTTGCCTTTCTTGCGCTCGCCCGAGCTCTTGATGGTTCCTCCCTCCGGCTTGGTCGTCTGCGGACTGCGCCGTCTCTCCACCGCATCTTGCTTCAATTGGCTGGCGGCCGCGGCCGCTTGATCCCACACCGGCTTTTCCGAAAGCTGGCGCTGGACAAGGCCCACTTCGGGATGCTTATGGACGGCAATCTGCATGTCGATCGACTTAAAGCTCATGGCCCTTTTCGCCTCCTTTGGCGAAACCGCATTCATTGCGGATCCGGCGGCTCAATTCCCGGTCAGCATCCCGATGTCTCCGTCGAGAATCCGGAACTTCACTCGCGACACCGGATCCTTGATGAAGCGGGTATACCGTCCCATGACGATCTTGGCTCCGCCGTAAATGATCGAGCCCACCTCCACGACGGCAGCGTTCGATTGCTCCTGCAAGGTTTCCAGCTCCAGCAGGCGTTCCTTCATCACGTTGATCTCATCCACGGCTTTGCGCTTGGTGTGGTTGAGCTTGATCCGCAGCGCCATCTTCTCCATGGACAGCTGGCCGCTCGCCGCAAGCGGATCGAGCAGAGCGAGCGCCTGCTCCGTCTTGCGCAGAGCCTCCGTGCTTTCTTTCACCTGATTGCGCAGCGCCAGCAGCTCATTGCGCCGTTCCGGCAGCACGCCGACTTCGATCACCGTAGCCGTGGACAAAGAATTCCCGATCGTCCGGGCTTCCACCCGCTCGCCGGCTTGAATCGTTCCCCCGACGATAAGCCCCTTGGCGCTTTTGCAGATCACACTGCGCCCCGCGCGAATGACCGAATGCATAATGCTCTGGGAGATGATGACGTCCTCCCCCGCTTCGACCCGTCCCTCCTGGACGAACGAGCCCTTGACATTCTTGCCCGCCTTCACCAGCCCTTTATTCTGG
>Ga0255334_1000428_pt1 | contig 33923 bp, 24 predicted proteins | sample EtOH5_35cm_T3_12_FD_202080 | JGI IMG/M metagenome (GOLD analysis project Ga0255334, IMG submission 202080) | Sandy soil microbial communities from University of British Columbia, Vancouver, Canada - EtOH5_35cm_T3_129 | ecosystem: Engineered > Artificial ecosystem > Sand microcosm > Unclassified ... | reverse complement strand
GGATTGAAAACGTCTACAGCCTGAAGATCATGAACAAGGATCAGCGCGACCACACCTACGTGCTGGAAGCCGCCGGCCTGCCGGATCTCAAGCTGCAAGGCAAACGCGAGATCAAGGTCGCCGCCGGAGAGATTTTCAGCCAGCCGGTGGAACTGTCCATCGCCCCGGAAAAACTGCCATCGAGCACCAACGAGGTGAAATTCATCCTCAAGGATGCCGATGACGAAAGTATCCACGTTGAAGCCAAGAGCCGGTTCATCGGCCCACAAATTCGTTGAGAGAAGTGATCATGCCCGCAGCAAACGCCGCAAGTCCCTGGTACAAGCACCTTTGGCCGTGGATCATCATCGCCATCCTCGCCTGCTCGGTGACGCTGACCTTGTCCATGGTGACGATCGCGGTGAACAATCCAGACAACCTGGTCAACGACAACTACTACGAGGCTGGCAAAGGCATCAACCGTTCGCTCGACCGCGAGCTGCTGGCACAGACCCTGCTCCTGCGTGCCAGCGTGCACCTGGATGACGTGACGGGTGAAGTCGACCTGCGCCTGAGCGGCAACAGCCAGCCGCAAACCCTGGAGCTGAACCTGATCTCGCCAACGCAGCCCGAGAAGGATCGCAAGATCACCCTCGCCCGCAGTGAAACCGAACAGGGTCGCTATATCGGCCAGTTGAGCGACAAGGTCGATGGCCGTCGCTTCGTCGAACTGCTGGGCACTCAGGACGACCACATCTGGCGCATGTTCGAAGAAGAACTGGTCAGCCATGACAAGGATCTGCTGCTGGGTGACGAACCGCTGCAGGGCGCCGAACACTTGTAGGAGCTGTCGAGTACAACGAGGCTGCGATCTTTTGATCTTGCTCTTCAAAAACAACATCAAAAGATCGCAGCCTCGTTTCACTCGTCAGCTCCTACAGGTATGAGCCCTTCCCAGACGATAAGACTCCACCTTATGACCGCCCAACTGCCCTGCTACCACTGCGCCCTGCCCGTCCCGGCCGGCAGTCGCTTTACCGCTGCCGTCCTCGGTGAAACCCGCGAGTTCTGCTGCCCGGGTTGCCAGGCTGTGGCCGAAGCGATTGTCGCGGGTGGGCTGGAAAGCTATTACCAACATCGCAGCGAAGCCTCGGCCAACCCCGAAACGTTGCCCGTGCAGTTGGTGGACGAGCTGGCGCTGTATGACCGCGCCGACGTGCAAAAGCCTTTCGTGCACCACGACGGCGAGCTCGCCGAAGCCACCCTGTTGATGGAAGGCATCAGCTGCGCGGCGTGCGGCTGGCTGATCGAGAAGCACCTGCGCGGTTTGCCAGCGGTGGCGGAAGCGCGGCTGAACCTGTCCAACCATCGCCTGCACGTGCGATGGGCCGATGCGCAATTGCCGCTCAGCCAAGTGCTCAGCGAGCTACGCCACATCGGCTACGCCGCTCACCCCTATCAGGCAGACCGCGCCAGCGAACAACTGGCCAGCGAAAACCGCCTGGCCCTGCGCCAGCTCGGCGTCGCCGGGCTGCTGTGGTTCCAGGCGATGATGGCGACCATGGCCACCTGGCCGGAATTCAACATCGACCTCAGCCCCGAGCTGCACACCATCCTGCGCTGGGTCGCGCTGTTCCTCACCACGCCGATCGTGTTCTACAGCTGCGCACCGTTCTTCAAAGGCGCAATGCGCGACCTGCGCACCCGTCACCTGACCATGGACGTTTCGGTGTCGCTGGCGATTGGCAGTGCCTACATCGCCGGGATCTGGACTTCGATCACCGGGGTTGGCGAACTGTATTTCGATGCCGTCGGCATGTTTGCGCTGTTCCTGCTCGCCGGGCGTTATCTGGAGCGACGCGCCCGGGAACGCACCGCCGCCGCCACGGCACAACTCGTCAATTTGCTACCGGCCTCGTGCCTGCGCCTGCGCAATGACGGCCAGAGCGAGCGCATCCTGCTCAGCGAACTGCGCGTCGGCGATCAGGTGCTGGTGCATCCCGGCGCGATCCTCCCGGCCGACGGCAAGATCCTTGACGGCCAGTCGAGCATCGACGAATCCCTGCTGACCGGCGAGTACCTGCCGCAACCGCGAACGCTCGGTGATGCCGTCACCGCTGGCACCCTGAACGTCGAAGGCGCGCTGACTGTGGAAGTCCTCGCCCTCGGCCAGGACACCCGACTGTCCGCCATCGTCCGCCTGCTGGACCGCGCTCAGGCCGAGAAGCCCCGACTGGCAGAGATCGCCGACCGCGCCGCGCAATGGTTCCTGCTGCTGACGCTCATCGCCTCTGCCTGCATTGGCCTGCTTTGGTGGGAGCTGGACTCATCGCGCGCTTTCTGGATTGTCCTGGCGATGCTCGTCGCGACCTGCCCGTGCGCCTTGTCCCTTGCCACGCCAACTGCCCTCACCGCCGCGACCGGCACGCTACATAAACTGGGGCTTTTGTTGACACGCGGTCATGTGCTGGAAGGCCTGAACCAGATCGACACGGTGATCTTCGACAAAACCGGCACCCTTACCGAAGGGCGCCTGGCGTTGCGTTCGATCCGCCCCCTCGGCGCACTCGACAGCGATCAGTGCCTGAGCATCGCTGCCGCCCTCGAAAACCGTTCCGAACACCCGATCGCCCGTGCATTTGGCCGCGCGCCGCTGGCCGCCGAGGAAGTCCACAGCACACCGGGGCTGGGCCTGGAAGGTGTGGTGGGCGAGCAACGCCTGCGGATCGGCCAACCGGGTTTTGTCTGTGAACTCAGTGACGCCGCCGTACCGTTGATGCCCGATGAGGCCGGTCAGTGGCTGTTGCTCGGCGACAGTCAGGGGCCGCTGGCGTGGTTCGTCCTCGACGACCGTTTGCGCGTCGATGCGCCCGCATTATTGAAAGCCTGCAAGGCGCGTGGCTGGCGCACGTTGCTACTGTCCGGCGACAGCTCGCCGATGGTCGCCAGCGTCGCCGCGGAACTGGGCATCGACGAGGCCCGCGGCGGTTTGCGTCCGGACGACAAATTGCAGGTCCTGCAACAGTTGCACAAGGAAGGTCGCAAGGTGTTGATGCTCGGCGACGGAGTCAACGATGTTCCGGTGCTGGCGGCCGCCGACATCAGCGTCGCCATGGGTTCGGCCACCGATCTGGCGAAAACCAGTGCCGACGCCGTGCTGCTGTCCAACCGACTCGACGCGCTGGTGCAAGCTTTCAGCCTCGCCCGGCGCACCCGTCGGGTAATCATCGAGAACCTGCTGTGGGCCGGGCTGTACAATGGCCTCATGTTGCCGTTCGCCGCCCTCGGCTGGATCACGCCGGTGTGGGCCGCGGTCGGCATGTCGATCAGTTCGTTGACCGTGGTGCTGAACGCCCTGCGCCTGACTCGCCTGCCGAGCGCGCCGGCCGCCAGCGCCACGCCAGAAACCCGCCCGCTGCCGGCCTGAGCCGCGCGGGCATGGAGCCTTCCCATGCCAGCTCTCTACGTGATGATCCCGGCCGCGCTGCTGATCGTGGCCATCGCGGTCTACATCTTCTTCTGGGCAGTCGACAGCGGTCAGTACGACGACCTCGACGGCCCGGCCCACAGCATCCTGTTCGACGACCAGGATCCGAAACACACCGCTGCGGTCGACGAAGCCAGCGGCCATCCGGTCAAACCGGACGACAAGGCGCCCCCGCATGCTTGAGTTGGCGCCACTGCTGGTGTCTGCGGTGATCCTCGGCCTGCTCGGCGGCGGTCATTGCCTGGGTATGTGCGGCGGCTTGATGAGCGCGTTGACCCTGGCGATTCCCAAGGAACAGCGCAGCCGACGCTTTCGATTGCTGCTGGCCTACAACCTCGGGCGAATTCTCAGCTACGCCACTGCCGGCCTGCTGATCGGCCTGGCGGGTTGGGCGGTGGCGAACAGCCCTGCGGCGATGTTCATGCGCATCCTCGCCGGGTTACTGCTGATTGCCATGGGGCTTTATCTCGCGGGCTGGTGGAGCGGGCTGACCCGCATCGAAAGCGTCGGGCGCGGTCTGTGGCGGCATATCCAGCCCGTCGCGACCAAACTGCTGCCCGTGTCGAGCGTTCCCCGCGCATTGTTGCTCGGCGCGCTCTGGGGCTGGCTGCCCTGCGGGCTGGTTTACAGCACGCTGCTGTGGTCGGCGAGCCAGGGCAATGCGCTGGACAGTGCATTGCTGATGCTCGCGTTCGGCCTTGGCACCTGGCCGGTGTTGCTCGCCACCGGGCTGGCGGCCGAGCGTGTCACGGCGCTGCTGCGCAAACGTAGCGTGCGAATGGCCGGAGGACTGCTGGTCATGCTGTTCGGCATCTGGACCTTGCCGGGGCCGCATCAGCACTGGCTCATGGGGCATTAGAAACGGGATCAAAAGATCGCAGCCTTCGGCAGCTCCTACAGGGCATCGCGTATACCTGTAGGAGCTGCCGAAGGCTGCGCTCTTTTGATCTTGACACCCGTTGATGCAAATCAAGATGCCCCAACGCCGCACCCCATAGACTTGCCGACACTGCCAGCCTATCCGGGGGAATGCCCGCATGATGCTCGACGCCATTCGTTGGGACACTGATCTGATCCGCCGTTATGACCTGGCGGGACCGCGCTACACCTCCTACCCGACCGCCGTTCAGTTCGACGGTCATGTCGGCACCTTCGACCTGTTCCATGCGCTGCGCGAAAGCCGCAAGGCCCTGCGCCCGTTGTCGCTGTATGTGCACGTGCCGTTCTGCGCGAACATTTGCTACTACTGCGCCTGCAACAAAGTCATCACCAAGGATCGCGGGCGTGCCCTGCCCTACCTGCAACGCCTGGAGCAGGAAATCCAGCTGATCGCCTGCCACCTCGACCCGGCGCAGAAGGTCGAGCAGCTGCACTTCGGCGGCGGCACGCCAACCTTTCTCAGCCATGACGAATTGCGCCAGCTGATGGCCCAGTTGCGCAAAAGTTTCAACCTGCTGGACGACGACACCGGCGACTACGGCATCGAAATCGACCCGCGGGAAGCCGACTGGTCGACCATGGGCCTGCTCCGTGAACTGGGTTTCAATCGGGTCAGCATCGGTTTGCAAGACCTCGACCCGGCGGTACAACGGGCGGTGAATCGCCTGCAAAGCCTGGAAGAAACCCGGGCGGTGATCGACGCGGCGCGGACGTTGCAATTCCGCTCGATCAACATTGACCTGATCTATGGCTTGCCCAGACAGACACCCGACAATTTCGCCCGCACCGTCGACGAAGTGATCAACCTGCAACCGGACCGGTTGTCGGTGTTCAACTACGCGCACTTGCCGGAGCGCTTCATGCCGCAACGGCGAATCAACAGCGACGAGTTGCCGACCCCGGCGCAGAAACTGGAGATGCTCCAGCGCACCATCGAACAACTGACCGCCGCCGGCTATCGCTACATCGGCATGGACCACTTCGCCCTGCCCGACGATGAACTGGCGATTGCCCAGGAAGAATCGACCCTGCAGCGCAATTTCCAGGGCTACACCACCCACGGTCATTGCGATCTGATCGGCTTGGGCGTCTCGGCCATCAGCCAGATCGGCGACCTGTACTGCCAGAACAGCAGCGACCTGAACCAGTACCAGAACGCCCTGGCCTCCACGCAACTGGCGACCAACCGCGGCCTGCTGTGCAACGCCGATGACCGCGTCCGGCGGGCGGTTATTCAGCAGTTGATTTGCAGTTTCAATGTGGAGTTCGCCGAGATCGAGCAGGCCTTCAACATCGATTTTCGCGGATACTTCGGCGAGTTGTGGCCACAGCTGCAAGGCATGGCCGAGGATGGGCTGATCGAACTGAACAATGAACGGATCAACGTACTGCCCGCCGGACGATTGCTGGTGCGTTCGGTGTGCATGGTGTTCGATGCCTACCTGGAACAACAGAACCGCCAGCGGTTTTCGCGAGTGATCTAACGTTTCATCGCCCCTTCGCCGCGCTGTGACAAAATGGCACAGCGCTGGCCTGATTGTCTCGCCGTGGGTTACCCTTACGTCTTATGTGTGTTTTCTCACAAGGATTTAAGAAATGTCCGAGCCAGTAAAGCTGCGCGCTAATAGTCAGGCCCATTGCAAGGATTGCAGCCTGGCTCCCCTCTGCCTGCCACTTTCTCTGAATCTGGAAGACATGGATGCGCTGGACGACATCGTTAAACGTGGCCGCCCATTGAAAAAAGGCGAATTCCTGTTCCGCCAGGGCGACGTTTTCGATTCCGTTTATGCAGTACGCTCTGGCGCCCTGAAAACCTTCAGCCTCAGCGATGGCGGTGAAGAACAGCTCACCGGCTTCCATCTGCCGAGCGAACTGGTCGGTCTGTCGGGCATGGACACGGAAAAGCATCCGGTCTCGGCGCAGGCACTGGAAACCACCTCGGTCTGCGAAATTCCGTTCGAACGCCTCGACGAACTGGCGCTGCAACTGCCGCAATTGCGCCGTCAGCTGATGCGCGTGATGAGCCGCGAAATCCGCGACGATCAACAAATGATGTTGCTGTTGTCGAAAAAAACCGCCGACGAGCGCATTGCCACGTTCCTGGTCAACCTGTCGGCACGCTTCCGCGCTCGCGGCTTCTCGGCCAATCAGTTCCGCCTGAGCATGTCGCGCAACGAAATCGGCAATTACCTGGGCCTGGCGGTGGAAACCGTGTCACGGGTGTTCACGCGCTTCCAGCAGAACGAACTGATCGCCGCTGAAGGCAAGGAAATCCATATCCTTGACCCGATCCAGCTCTGCGCCCTGGCCGGCGGCTCGATCGAAGGCTGAATCCGGCGATCGCGGCTGAGCGAAACGGTTCAGCCGCCGTTATACTGCGACGTTTGCAGCCTGCCAGGACAACTCGACGATGGTCTTCGACTCCTTCGACATCAAATCCCTGATCCGCCCTGTGATCGACTTCCCGAAACCGGGCGTCATCTTTCGCGACATCACCCCGCTGTTCCAGTCGCCCACCGCCCTGCGCCTGGTGATGGACAGCTTTGCCCACCGTTACGTCGAGGCTGATTTCACCCACATCGGTGCCATGGATGCCCGTGGTTTCCTGATCGGTTCGGTGCTGGCCTATCAGTTGAACAAGCCGCTGGTGCTGTTCCGCAAACAAGGCAAACTGCCGGCCGACGTGCTGGCCGAGGGTTATGCGACCGAGTACGGCGAAGCCTTCCTTGAAGTGCACGCCGACAGCCTTTGCGAAGGCGATTCGGTGGTGATGTTCGATGATTTGATCGCCACCGGCGGCACGCTGATCGCGGCGGCCAACCTGATTCGACGCATGGGTGCGCGGGTGCATGAAGCGGCGGCGATCATTGATTTGCCGGAGTTGGGTGGGTCGCAGCGGCTGGAAGATATGGGGATTCCTACTTTCTGCCTGACGCAGTTTGCGCTTAGCGATAAGTAAGCGGTGCCTTCACGGGCCTCTTCGCGAGCAAGCCCGCTCCCACATTTAATCTCCTGCGCACACAAAATTTGTGTTCGACAGCAATCAAATGTGCGGGCTTGCTCGCGATGAGGCCAGCAGCCACACCACCAACTAAAGCCCCATCTGCTTGCTGATAATCTCGTTCATCACTTCCCGCGTCCCGCCACCAATCGACAAGATGCGATTGTCCCGATAAAGCCGCTCCACCAGACTTTCGCGCATATACCCCAAGCCCCCCAGAATCTGCACCGCATCGCTGGTAATCCGATCCGCCGTGTCCGTCGCGAAATTCTTGGCCATGGAAATCTCCTTGATCACACTCTGCCCGGCAGCCATTTTTGCCGCCTGCCGATAGGTGAATTCCCGTGAGACCTCCAGTGCCGTAGCCATTTCCGCAAGGCGATGCTTGAGCACCTGAAACTTGCCGATCGGTTTCCCGAACGCCTCGCGCTGACGCGCCCACTTCAGGCTTTCTTCCAGCGCCAGTTGCGCGGTCATGTTGGCCATCAGCGCCAAGGCCAGGCGTTCACTCTGGAAGTTGCCCATGATGCAGGCGAAGCCCATGTTTTCGGCGCCGATCAGATTGCCTGCAGGTACGCGGCAATCGTCGAAGAACAACTCGGCTGTGTCCGACGCCCACCACCCCATTTTCTTCAATTGGCGGCCCACGGTGAAACCCGGCGTGCCCTTCTCGATCAGCAACAGACTGATGCCGCCGAATCCGGGCGCGCCGGTACGCACCGCGACGGTGTAGTAATCCGCGCGCACGCCGCTGGTAATAAAGGTTTTGCTGCCGCTGACGCGGTAAAAGTCGCCGTCGCGCACGGCGCGGGTTTGCAGGTTGGCCACATCGGAGCCGCCACTGGGCTCGGTGACGGCCAGTGCGCTGATCTTCTCGCCGGCCAGTACCGACGGCACCACGCGATCCCGGACCTCGGGCCTGGCCCATTTGAGGATCGGCGGCAAGCCGATGTCCAGCGAGCCTAACCCGGCGACCAATCCGCCGGAGCCGCAGCGCATCAACTCTTCGCTGGCGGCGATTTTGGCGAACAGATCACCTTCGTGACTGCCGCCCAGGGCTTCGGGGTAACCGATCCCCAGAATCCCTGTCGCACCGGCCTTGAGGTAAAGCTCCCGGGGAAAGCTTTCGGCCTCCTCCCACTGTTCGATGTCCGGAAGAATCTCGCGCTCGACGAAACGTCTGACGCTGTCACGGACCAATTGGTGGTTGGGGTCGAAGTATTCCTGAAAGGCAGGCATCGGCGAACTCCACTGAGGGGTTCAGCGAAGTTAACCGAGCGCTTGCTTGGTTTTCAACAGGATTGTGTGAATCAGGTAGACCGAGGTGCCTGGATCGCCGGCAAGCCGGCTCCTACAAGGACGCGTGATATCTCTGTAGGAGCCGGCTTGCTGCGGGCGGCGTTCCCACGATGGCGTCGGTTCGAACACTACAAAGCGATCGGCTTACGCCCCGCAAACGAATGCGCCAACGTCCCGCCGTCCACCAATTCCAGCTCGCCACCCAACGGCACGCCGTGGGCGATACGCGAGGCGATCAGGCCTTTGTTGTTGAGCAACTGGGCGATGTAGTGCGCCGTAGCTTCACCTTCGACCGTCGGGTTGGTCGCGAGAATGACTTCGGTGAAGGTACCCGCCTCTTCGATCCGTGCCAGCAACTGCGGAATCCCGATGGCTTCCGGCCCGAGCCCGTCGAGCGGTGACAGATGGCCCTTGAGCACGAAATAGCGTCCACGGAAACCGGTCTGCTCCACCGCGTAGACATCCATCGGTCCTTCCACCACGCACAGCAAGGTGTCGTCGCGACGGGTATCGGCACATTGCGGGCACAGGTCGTCTTCGGTCAGCGTGCGGCACAAACGGCAGTGCCCCACGCCTTCCATGGCCTGGCTCAACGCCGACGCCAGGCGCGAGCCACCGCTGCGATCACGTTCGAGCAGCTGCAAGGCCATGCGCTGGGCAGTTTTCTGACCCACGCCTGGCAAAATTCGCAGGGCATCGATCAGTTGGCGAATCAAAGGGCTGAAGCTCATGGGGGAAACGTCCGACAAAACAACGAGACGCGGTTTATACCCGCGCCTCGAATGAGCGTCAATTATTCAGTCCTGAGCGACCCGCACCACCAGTTTGCCGAAGTTGCGTCCTTCCAGCAGACCGATGAACGCCTCGGGTGCATTTTCGAGACCATCGACCACGTCTTCACGGAATTTCACCTTGCCGTCGCGCACCCACGGCGCCATGGCGCTGATAAATTCCGGCTGGCGATCACCATAGTCATCAAACACGATGAAACCCTGGATGCGCACACGTTTGGTCAACAACGTGCGCTGCAATTGCGGCAGGCGATCCGGGCCGGTCGGGGCCTCGTGGGCATTGTACGACGCGATCAAACCGCAAAGTGGAATGCGAGCCTTGGGGTTGAGCAACGGCACCACCGCGTCGAAAACCTTGCCACCGACGTTCTCGTAATAGATGTCGATGCCCTGGGGACATGCCAGCGCCAGCTCATGGGCGAAGTCGGGGCTCTTGTGATCGATGCAGGCATCGAAGCCCAGCTCATCTACCACATAACGGCACTTGTCCGCGCCACCCGCCACACCGACCACACGCAGGCCCTTGATCTTCGCCACCTGGCCGACCACCGAACCCACGGCACCGGACGCCGCAGCGACCACCAGGGTTTCGCCGGATTGGGGTTGGCCGATGTCCATCAACCCCATGTAAGCGGTCATCCCAGGCATGCCGAGCACGCCCAGCGCCATCGACGGGCTCGGCAGCCCGGACGGCACGGGAGTGATGTTGCGACCGTCGCTGATGCTGTGGCTCTGCCACCCGGTAGCGCCGACGACCAGATCACCTTCGTGAAACCTGGGATTCATCGAACGCTCGACCCGGCTGACAGCCCCGCCAGTCATCACCTCGCCGATTTCTACCGGCGCCGCGTAGGAAGGCGCGTCACTCATGCGTCCGCGCATGTAGGGGTCCAGTGAAAGAAAAAGGGTCTTGAGCAGCACCTGACCGTCGGCCAGGTCCGGCAGCGCTTCCCTTTCCAGGCGAAAATTCTCTGGCGTCGGTGCGCCAACCGGGCGGGACGCCAGGACGATACGTTGGTTGAGGGTCAATGCTTCTGGCATGTGAGCGTCTCCTTTGATCGATGAATTCGGCGGTATAGGGGAGCAGACCTTTGTGGCGGTGGGGCGTTCGATGTTTTTGTCCGGGACCGAGTCGACCTCTTCGCGAGCAAGCCCGCTCCCACATTGGAACGCGGTCACCTGTGGGAGCGGGCTTGCTCGCGAAGGCGGCCTCACAGGCATCACTATTCCAACAGACAGAAACAAAAATGCCAGGCGCAATGCCTGGCATTTTTTTGTAGCTCATCCGACGCGCTTTGGCGAATCAGAATGGCAGTTTCATGCCGGGTGGCAATTGCATGCCAGCGGTCATGCCGGACATCTTGTCCTGGCTGTTGGCTTCGATCTTGCGCACGGCGTCGTTGACGGCGGCGGCGAACACAGCCTCCAGCATTTCCTTGTCGTCTTCGCTCAGGCCTTCGACCAGGCTTGGGTCGATGGTCACGCGCTTGACGTCGTGACGACCGGTCATCACCACGGTGACCATATCGCCACCGGCTTTACCGGTGACTTCGGCGTTGGCCAGTTCTTCCTGCATCTTGGCCATTTTTTCCTGCATCTGCTGCGCCTGCTTCATCAGGCCGGCCATGCCACCTTTCATCATGGGAATCACCTCAAAGTACTTGGATAAAAACAGCGCCCGGCCCATGCGGCCGAACGCCTTCAGTTATTAGCCCTGACTGGCCAGGGCTTCGACAGGTTCAATAGTATCGTTACGGACCACCGCACCGAACTGCTGCATCATTTGCTGGATGAACGGATCACCGTGGATCGATTCCTCGGCCTCGCGCTGGCGGTTTGCACGGCGCCGGGATGCGGCCTGTGCCGGAGTTTCCTGCTCGGGCTTGATCAGCTCCATGCTCAGGGTCAGCGTGCGCCCGTGAAACTGGTTCAACGCATCATTGAGACGACGCTGCTGGGTCGCATTGAACAAGGCGCTGTGGGCCGGGTCCAGGTGCATCAGCCAATGATCGCCCTCCACGGAGATCAGCGTGCAGTTGGCGGCGATGCTGCCGGTCATGCCGGAAATCGGCAATTTCGGGAACAGCTCCAGCCATTGCAGGGCCAGACCGGTGGCGGGCATCGCGGCCGGTTCAGGCTCGGGCTCCGGCGCTGGCTCGGCGGTATGTTCGCTGGCCAGTTCGTCGAGGTAGCTGTAAGCCGAATCCATGTCCGGCTCGATGTAATCCTCATCCAGCGGCGGCTCGTCGTCGGGGTCGATACCCGGTGTAGCGGCGTCGACGTCGGCCACGGACGGCTCGGGGATTGGCGCAGCGGCCCACTCCGGCGCGTCCGGCACAACGCTATCAGGCGTCGGCAACGGCATCGGGGGCAATTCGGGTTGCTCGCCAGCTGTTTCCAGCACCGGCTCGACGGCTGGCTGCTGAACGATTTCGGGCTCTACCGGGTCGTTCCATGGCAGATCGACGACGGCTTCAACCGCGGCTGGCTCGGGCACGACAACCGGTTCAGGCACGACAACGGGCGCGACCGGCTCAGGCTCTGGTGCGGGAACTGGAGCAACAACCGCAGCGACCGGTGCAACTGCCGCAGCGACCACCGGCGCAACAACCGGCGCGGCAGCCACTGAGTTTGCGGAATCAACTGTGGCCTGGCTGATCCCCACTGGCTTTAGCGGTTGCCTCGGTGCGTCTTCGGTGTCTGCGGGCCGGAACGCCAGCATTCGCAGCAAGACCATTTCAAAACCACCACGCGGGTCCGGCGCCAGCGGCAAATCGCGGCGGCCGATCAGGCCCATCTGGTAGTAGAACTGCACGTCTTCGGCCGGCAAGGCCTGGGCCAGCGCCAACACCCGATCACGGTCGCCGTGACCATTGTCGACACCTTCAGGCAAGGCCTGGGCGATGGCGACACGGTGCAGCACGTTAAGAATTTCCGAAAGCACGCCGTTCCAGTCCGGGCCTTGTTCGGCCAGATGACGGACGGCCTCGAGCAACGCCTTGGCGTCGCCTTCGATCAGCGCATGCAGTACGTCGTAAACCTGACCGTGATCGAGCGTCCCGAGCATTGCCCGCACGTCGGCGGCCATGACTTTGCCCTCACCGAAGGCAATCGCCTGGTCGGTCAGGCTCATGGCGTCGCGCATCGAACCATCGGCGGCGCGGCCCAGCAGCCACAGTGCATCGTCTTCGAACGGCACGTTCTCGACGCCCAGCACGTGGGTCAAATGCTCGACCACGCGTTCCGGGGTCATGTTTTTCAGGGAGAACTGCAGGCATCGCGACAAAATCGTTGCAGGAAGTTTCTGCGGATCAGTCGTCGCCAGAATGAATTTGACGTAGGGCGGTGGCTCTTCGAGGGTTTTCAGCAGCGCATTGAAGGAATGGCTGGAGAGCATGTGCACTTCGTCGATCAGGTAGACCTTGAAGCGACCGCGGCTCGGGGCGTACTGCACGTTGTCGAGCAGCTCGCGGGTGTCCTCGACCTTGGTCCGGCTCGCGGCGTCGATCTCGATCAGGTCGACGAAGCGGCCTTCATCGATCTCGCGACACACCGAGCACTCGCCACAGGGCGTCGAAGTGATACCTGTTTCACAGTTCAGGCATTTGGCGATGATCCGCGCGATGGTGGTCTTGCCGACCCCGCGCGTTCCGGTAAACAGGTAAGCGTGGTGCAGCCGTTGGCTGTCCAAGGCATTGATCAGAGCCTTGAGCACATGGGTCTGGCCGACCATTTCGCGGAACGAGCGCGGACGCCATTTACGTGCAAGAACCTGATAACTCATCGAAAACCGTCGCAACGAAGGAACAGAAGCGGCTAATGCTAGCGGAGCAAGGCCAAAATTGCATCCGGCGCGCTCGTCTAATCTGGCTAAGATGCTCTTTGGGGGTATTTATCGGAGTGTTTATGCGGCTGGCCTTGGGGGCACTGCTGTTGATCAGCCTGAACAGCGCTGCCACCGACGTGCCGTTGCGTTTCGTGGTGCCCGACAGCTGGGCGATGCCGATGGTGCAACTGGAGCGCGGCCGACCGACCCAGGGCATCCTGCATGACGTAATGGTCAGCCTCGCCACCCAGCTCGGCGTTCCGGCCGAGTTTCACGTGCTGCCCCGGGCGCGGGTGCAAGGCGCGATGGAACACGGCGAGGTCGATGTCCGCTGCTATGCCGCGCAGTCGTGGCTGCCGAATCCCGAGGACTACCTCTGGAGCATTCCCCTCTGGAATCAGCCCGACATGCTGATCAGCCGGCAACAACCGGAGATCGCGGTGACTCCGGCAAACTTGCCGCGACAAGCCATCGGTACGGTTCTGGGTTACAGCTACCCGGCCCTGCAGCCACTGTTCGATGCCGGCCGCCTGATTCGCGAAGACGCGCGCAACCAGGATCAAGTGCTGGACAAGCTTATGGCCGGACGTTATCGCTATGCCGTGAGCAACCAGTGGACGCTCGACTGGTTCAATCAACGCTTGCTGCCTGACGGGCAACTGCAAGGCGTGGCGGTGCTGCAGGAGCAGAGTGTCGGTTGCTACGTGCGCAATGATCCGAAAGTGCCGGCGCAGCGCATTCTGCGCACCTTGCTGAGGATGAAAATGTCCGGGGAGATCGATGACATCATCCGGCTTTACGTCGGCAAACCGTAAAAACCTGTGGGAGCGAGCTTGCTCCTACATTTGATCTTCATATGCCCGACAAACGAGGTCAGGCTGTTTGATCCAGCCCCCGCCATTGCAGCGGTGCAACAAACCCCTCGACCCAGCCCGGCACCTCCGCCGCCGGCATCGGTCGAGCGATGAAGTAACCCTGGGCAACGTCGCACCCCAGCTGCAACAACAGCTCACCATGCTCAATGCTTTCCAGCCCCTCGGCGACCACCTGTCTGCCAAACGCCCGGGCCAGGCCAATGACCGCCGTGGTCAGGGCCAGGTCATCGTGATCATGCAGAATGTCGCGGATAAACGACTTGTCGATCTTGATGGTCTGGGTGCGCAAGCGCTTGAGGTAGCTCAACGATGAATACCCGGTGCCAAAGTCGCCCAATGAAAACTGTACACCGAGCGCCTGACAGGCCTGTAGACAAGCGCTGACATGCTGGATGTTTTCGATGGCCACCGACTCGACGATTTCCAGGTCGAGCATCTGCGGCGCGACCCGGTCATGCCGGGCAAGCACCTGCCTGAGGCGGTCGACGAAGTCCGCCCGCTGAAAATGCCGGGCGGCAATGTTGACGCTGATCGGCCAGCCCTGCCCCGCTTGCTGCCAACGGTCCAACTGCAACAACACCTGATCCATCACCCACTCACCGATATCGATGATCAGGTCCGTTTCCTCCACCAGCGGCAGGAACTCCTTGGCCGGCACCGTGCCGTCTCGCGGGTGCTCCCAGCGCAACAGCGCCTCGAAGCCGACGACAACGCCGTGTCGCATATTGACCTTGGGCTGGAAATACAGGCGCAGTTCACCGGCAGCCAGCGCCTGGCGTACCCGTTCGACAGTCTGGTGAGTGGCCTTGACCTCTTGATCCCGGAACACATCGAACAAATGGAAACGATTGCGCCCGCTCTGCTTGGCCACATACATGGCCTGATCGGCGTGACGCAGCAGGGTTTCGGCGTCTTCGTTGTCGTGGGGAAACAGGGTGACGCCGATGCTGGCATACACATTCAAGGCCTTGCCCTGCAGCGTGTACGGTGCGGAAATCGCCCCCAGCACTCGGTTCAGCGCCGCGCGCAACTCCGACACATCACGCACATAACGCAACACCAGCACGAACTCGTCGCCGGCCAGTCGCGCCACCACATCCTCGCCGCGAACAATGTCGCGCAGACGCTTAGCCACCTCCACCAGCAACAGGTCGCCACTGGCATGCCCGTAGCCATCGTTGACCGCCTTGAAGCCATCGAGGTCGAGCATGCACACCGCCAGCGGAATGTTTTCCTCGCGGGAGAAGGCCAGCGCCTGATCCAGTAAATCCGAGAGAAACGCGCGGTTGGGCAGCCCGGTCAACACGTCATGGCCGACCCGCCATTGCAGGGAATGCAGCAATTGGCGTTTTTCGCTGATGTCGAAACGAATCGCCAGGTAACGGTGAATCCGCCCGGTGGCGTCATCCAGCACCGGCACCAGGGTGCTTTCGACCCAATACAGACGGCCATCCTTGGCGCGATTGCAGATCTCGCCCTTCCAGACATTGCCCAATGCGATGGTGCGCCACATCCCGGCAAAAAAATCAGCGGAATGCAGGCCGGAGTTGAGCAGGCGATGGTTCTGCCCGAGCAGTTCATCACGGCTATAGCCAGATATGGCGCAAAACTGATCATTGACGTAGGTAATCCGGCCGGTCAGATCGGTCTCGGAAAAAATGGCGGCGGCATCAACGGCCCTGCGGTATTTCTCATCCATGAGTCACGCTCACTGTCGCTAGCGGTGGTACCGCTCGACCAGCGCACAATGCCCGGAAGAGATGTTTTGAATCGTACTGCGCAGAGCCACGTGATCACTCCATTTACAGCGATTGATGGCCCATTGGCAGCCGAAGATCAACTAGTCTCAAAGACCCTGATAAAGGGCAGCAACCACGATTTCGGTAACATTTTGCAAGGCCTCAGGTCGCGTCAGTGCTCCACATACCGCTCGCACGAGCGCAATGCTGGCTCTTCCATATCAGCCGAACTTCCGAAAACAGATCACCGAATACCCCTCTGGATCGGCGATTCTACGAAATGCATCACATTTTGCAAAGCAAGGTGATGAATCATGCGGTTGTCTAATGCGAAAATCTATCGTTAAGTTCTTGATTCTAAATGGGAATTGAGCGATGCAAATTTCAAGTTTGGGTCCAGCCATCCGGCGTTACCGCAAGGTCGCGGGGCTTACTCAGGCTGAACTCGGCGAAAAAACCGGTTTTGACCCCAAAACCATCAGCCGCTTCGAAACCGGCACCTACACTCCCAGCGTGGAAGCCCTGTTCCTGCTTGCCGACGTGCTGGACGTGAAGCTGAAAGCCTTTTTCGCAGATTTGGGCGACGAAGACGAACAGCGGGCGTACCTGTTCGCAGTCATACATAAAGCCACCCCGAAGGATCTGGGAAAGCTGATTGCAGCGGTTGACCAGGCCTTGTCCAAGCCTTAGTGGCAGAAATGAAAAAAGGAGGCCGACCTGTCGTGGTTTGACAGGTCAACCTCCTTTTTTGCGCCGTTTTCAAAAACCCAAACGACGAAAATCCGCCCTGGACGAGAACCATGGCAGAACAATAAAACGGTATTTTTTGATGGATAACGCGAGAGAGGGCTCGCGGTGCGTTATGGAGGCAACCCCACCAGCCACACCCCGGCACACAATGTTCCCGCTGTGGCTGCTTCCTTCCGGATCTGACCAGGTTCACGGGTAATCGTTGCGGGGGGACCGATGGGGTCACCATAACGACGCTCACCTGACGGCGAGCCGCGCCATTGTACCTGTCTGAGACGAAGTTACAACCGTTGGGTGTAGATAAAAAACATGAGCGGGTTCAAGGACATGCGGCGCGCTTGAAAAGATCGCAGCCTTCGGCAGCGCCTACAGGTGTACGCCCATTCATGCAGGAGCTGCCGAAGGCTGCGATCTTTTGATCTCATTGCGCCAACACCTCATCCGCCCTGCCGCCCTCCTGCTGGATCACCAGGTGAATAAAGTGCAACTTGGCGATCACCGCCGGCGACAGGACGAACGGGTAGAAATCCGGTTGGCCCATGCTGCGCGATAGCTCGTTGAGCATGCCAGCCAGTTCGATCCAGGCATTGACGAAGGACAGGAACGCCGCACCGCCGGGATGCTGCGAATCGTAGAGGGTTGTGGACGGAAATGGCTGGTAGTCGAAATCCATTTCCCGCGCGCTCATGCCGAAACCGAGTGCAGTGTCCACCGCATCCATCATGTGCAGGTAGTGCGCCCAGGTTTCCGCCCAGTCTTCCCATGGATGCATAGTGGCGTAGGCGCTGACGAACTGCTGCTGCCAGTCGAGCGGCGCGCCTTGCTGGTAATGGCGATCAAGGGCATCGGCGTAACTCGCGCGCTCGTCACCGAACAGGTTGCGAAACGGCTCCAGCCAAGGGCTGCCGGCGATCAGCCGATCCCAATAATAGTGTCCGACCTCATGACGAAAGTGCCCGAGCAGCGTGCGATAGGGTTCGTGCATTTGCACCCGGACCTGCTCACGGTGGGCGTCGTCGGCTTCCTTGATGTCGAGGGTGATCAGGCCGTTGGCATGGCCAGTCGTCGGCGGTTTGCCTTCGAGGTCGACGCCAATGAAATCGAAGGCCAGGCCGGTCTCTTCGTCCGCGGTTTTGGGAATGACCTGCAAACCCAGGCTGATCAACTGTGCAACCAGACGACGCTTGGCGGTTTCGACCTTGCGCCAGCGTTCGTGATTCTCAGGAATCGACAAATCAGGAATGGTGCGATTCAGGCTACAGGCGATACATAACGCATCGTGGTCGTTGGCAGGCAATAGCCAGTTGCACGCGGCAGGGGAATCGAGATTGGCGCAGCGGCGGAACATACCGGCGTCGGGATCGGCGTCGAGAATCCAGGTATCCGCCTGCTGGCCGGGTTGCAGCGACGACAAACGACTGTGCTCAGGCTGATAACCCAGCGCCGCCGAACAGGCCAGGCACTGGCTGTTGCGAAAGAACAGCGACTGCCCGCAGCGGCAATGCCAGACCTTGCTGTTGCGCGAACGCTCGCCGGTGAAGGGCGCGGCAATGCGCGAGCTGAGCTGTTCGAAGAAGCGGTGCATGGCGATCTCTCCCTGGGGCTTGCCAAGACTAGATCATTGCCGCGCGAAGATCGTTCCCGCATTTTATGTGAGGAAAATCAAAAGATCGCAGCCTTCGGCAGCTCCTACCTTGATGGGCGTACACCCTGTAGGAGCTGCCGAAGGCTGCGATCTTTTGATCTTGCACTTCCCGGTGTCAGATCGGGATGCCGTGTTTCTTCAGGAAATCGACAAACGCTTCTTCATCGAGAACCTTCAACCCGAGCTCATTGGCCTTGGCCAACTTGGAGCCCGCACCCGGCCCCGCCACCACGCAATGGGTCTTGGCCGACACCGAGCCGGCCACCTTGGCGCCCAGGCTTTCCAGCTTGTCCTTGGCGACGTCACGGCTCATCAATTCCAGCGAACCGGTCAGCACCCAGGTCTGTCCGGCCAGCGGCAGTCCCTCGACGACCTTCTTCTCGCTCTGCCAGTGCATGCCGAAATCGCGCAACTGTTTTTCAGCGGCTTCAGCGATCTGGCGATTGTCCGCCACGGCAAAAAACTCGCGAACCGAATTGGCCTGTTTCTCTGGCAGCGCCTGACGCATGTCCAGCCAGTCAGCGCCGAACACGCCTTCCAGCGAACCGAACTTGTCCGCCAGTTTCTGCGCCCCGCCCGGCCCGACCGAAGGAATGTGCAACTTGTCGAGGAAACCGCCCAGCGTGGTACTCGCTGCAAACTCGGCGCCCAGGTCGCCCTGATCCTGAATCTGCAGGCCATGCCTGAGCAGATCCGCGATTACCTGCCGGTTATGCGCATCTTCAAAGAAGCTGTGGATCTCGTGAGCCACTTCCAGGCCGACATCCGGCAAATACGTGAGCACGTGCGGCAATGCTTGCTGAACCCGCTCCAGCGAACCGAGAGAGCGCGCCAGCACCTTGGCCGTCTCCTCGCCGACATCGGGAATCCCCAGGGCGTAGATAAACCGCGCAAGGCTCGGTTTTTTACTGTCTTCGATGGCGCTGAGCAGCTTCTTGCTCGACAGCTCCGCAAACCCTTCCAGATCGACAATGTCGTCAAACTTCAACGCATAAAGGTCGGCCGGAGAACTCACCAGGCCTTCATCGACCAGTTGCTCGACGCTTTTATCGCCCAGCCCTTCAATGTCCATCGCGCGACGCGAGACAAAGTGAATGATCGCCTGCTTGAGCTGCGCACCACAGGCCAGTCGACCGACGCAGCGATACACCGCGCCCTCACTGACGGTCTCGCGACCCTTGCTGCGCTTGACCAGTTGCGTGCGTTCGACATGGGAACCGCAAACCGGGCACTTCTGCGGGATCTGTACCGGACGCGCATTGTCCGGACGGCGCTCCATGACCACTTGCACCACTTGCGGAATCACATCGCCCGCACGACGGATGATCACGGTGTCGCCGATCATCAGGCCCAGACGCGCGACTTCGTCCATGTTGTGCAACGTCGCATTGGCCACGGTGACGCCCGCCACCTTGACCGGTTTCAAGCGCGCCACCGGTGTGACTGCACCGGTACGACCGACCTGGAATTCCACGTCGAGCAATTCGGTGAGTTCTTCCATGGCCGGAAATTTGTGGGCAATCGCCCAGCGCGGCTCGCGAGCGCGGAAACCCAGCTCACGCTGGGAGGCGATGCTGTTGACCTTGAACACCACGCCGTCGATTTCATAGGCCAGGCTGTTACGGCGCTCACCGATGTCGCGGTAGTAATCCAGGCACTCATCGATACCGTGGGCCAGTTTCAACTCGCGACTGATGGGCATGCCCCACGCCTGAAGCTGCTTCAGATTGCCGATGTGCGTGTCGGCAATGTCCGCTGAAACCTGGCCGATGCCGTAGCAGCAGAATTCCAACGGACGGTTGGCGGTGATCTTCGAATCCAGCTGACGCAAACTGCCCGCCGCCGCATTGCGCGGGTTGGCGAAGGTCTTGCCGCCGACTTCCAGTTGCGTTGCGTTGAGCCGTTCGAAACCGGCTTTGGACATGAACACTTCGCCGCGCACTTCGAGGGTCGCCGGCCAGCCCGTGCCTTGCAGTTTGAGCGGGATGTTGCGCACGGTGCGCACGTTGACACTGATGTCTTCGCCGGTGGTACCGTCGCCGCGGGTCGCTCCACGCACCAGCACACCGTCCTGATAAAGCAGGCTGACCGCCAGGCCATCGAGCTTCGGTTCACAGCTGTATTCCACCGCCGCACCACCGCCAAACAAGTCGCCGGCCGGCAGATCAAGCCCTTCCGTCACACGGCGATCGAACTCGCGCATGTCGTTTTCTTCAAAGGCGTTGCCGAGGCTGAGCATCGGCACTTCGTGACGCACCTGAGTGAACGCTGACAGCGCCGCGCTGCCGACGCGCTGGGTCGGCGAGTCGCTGGTGATGAGGTCAGGGTTGGCCGCTTCAAGGGCCTTGAGTTCATGGAACAACCGGTCGTATTCAGCGTCCGGAATGCTCGGCTCGTCCATCACGTGGTAGCGATAATTGTGCTGATCCAGCTCAGCGCGCAGTTCTAGAATGCGGTTTTTGGCGGCGGTCATGGGTGTTCTCTCATAAAGCAAAAGAGCAGCCGAGGCTGCTCAATCTGTAAACGCGGTTTAATCATTGCAGGAGCCGGCTTGCTGGCGATGCCGGTTTCGAGGACGCCATCGCCAGCAAGCCGGCTCCTGCAAGGCACGGGTTATTGCGACTTCCCGCACGTTGCCAATTTCAGCGCTTCTGGGTCAGCGCGCGACGTTCGAATTCTACGATGCGCTGACGGTAATGCTCGATCGTCTGGGCAGTCAGTACGCTGCGCTGGTCATCTTTCAGTTCTCCATTCAGCTCCTGGGACAACTTGCGTGCTGCAGCCACCATCACATCAAAAGCCTGCTTCGGATGACGCGGGCCTGGCAGGCCGAGGAAGAAACTCACCGCCGGTGTGCTGAAGTGATCGATGTCGTCCAGATCGAAGATGCCCGGTTTGACCGCATTGGCCATGGAGAACAGGACTTCGCCATTGCCGGCCATGCTTTCGTGGCGGTGGAAGATGTCCATTTCGCCGAAACGCAGACCGCTTTCCAGAATGTTCTGCAACAGCGCCGGGCCCTTGAAGCCGGCGGCGTCGCGGCAGATCACGCTGATCACCAGCACTTCTTCGGCTTGCGGTTGTTCCTTGTCGCTGACCGATGGCGAGGCCTTGGTGTCATCCGGGAAATCGTCGTCACGGCTGCTGAAGCTCGGGCCGCCGTCCAGATCCAGGCTGAGGTTCATGTCGCCTTGCGACGGTTCACCATGGCCACGCTTGCCGCGCTTGGAACCCGACTCGCGCGGTTCACGGGCAGGCATGCTCACCGACGGCAGGTCGTGCTCGTCCAGTTGCGGTTCTTTGTGGGTATCCAGGACGCGGGGCGGGCCCAACAGCTCGGCGCTGGTGTCCTCGTCCGGCAAATTGGACAGACTCCGGTCAAGACGGAATTTCAGTTTTCCCTTGCCGCCGCGCATGCGGCGCCAGCCATCGAAAAGAATACCGGCAATGACAATAATGCCGATGACGATCAGCCACTCGCGCAGACCGATTTCCATGTAATCCCGTGCCTCTATAAAAAATGCTGAAAAATAAGGGGTTTACAACTCGTAAACCGCTTTAAAACGTGGCGCCAACTCTATGTTCTGACAGGCGTTTTGCCCACGTATACGAAAAATTGACATTAAACTAGCACGACCAAAGGCAACTTTACACCGTCTGTCACAATGGCTTGCGCGAATATGTCGATTGGCCAGCAAGTAGAGGGAGGTAAAAGAGTCCTACAGACTAAAAATACCCACCCTACAAGCGCTGGCTCAGGCCTCCACCATCGCCATCGCCTCCTCGACATCCACGGCCACCAGACGCGAGCATCCCGGTTCGTGCATCGTCACCCCCATCAATTGTTCGGCCATTTCCATGGCGATCTTGTTGTGGGTGATATAGATGAACTGCACTGTCTGCGACATCTCTTTGACCAACCGTGCGTAGCGTCCAACGTTAGCGTCATCCAGTGGTGCATCAACTTCATCGAGCATGCAGAACGGCGCCGGATTCAACTTGAAGATCGCAAAAACCAGGGCCAATGCGGTCAGGGCTTTTTCGCCGCCGGAGAGCAAATGGATGGTGCTGTTCTTCTTTCCGGGCGGCTGCGCCATGATCGTCACCCCTGTATCGAGTAGATCTTCGCCCGTCAGTTCCAAATACGCGCGGCCTCCACCGAAAACTTTTGGGAAAAGCGCCTGTAAACCGCCATTGATCTGATCAAAGGTATCTTTGAAACGATTGCGGGTTTCCTTGTCGATCTTGCGAATCACGTTCTCGAGGGTGTCCAGCGCTTCCACCAGATCGTCGTTTTGCGCATCCAGATAACGTTTACGCTCTGATTGTTGCTGATATTCGTCGATGGCCGCGAGGTTGATCGCACCGAGACGCTGAATGCGTGCGGCAATGCGCTCGAGTTCTTCTTCGGCGTCCTTCTCGCTGGCTTCGGTGGTCAGCGTGGCGAGCACCCCGTGCAGGTCGTAGCCGTCTTCCAGCAACTGATCTTCCAGGGTCTTGCGGCGCACGGTCAGGGCTTGCCATTCCATGCGTTGCGTTTCCATCTGGCCACGAATCAACTGCGATTGCTGTTCGGCCTGGTGGCGGCGCTTCTCGGCGTCTCGCAGTTCACGGTCGGCGTCTTCGAGGGCGATCTGCGCGGTCTTGAGTTCTTCATCGACGGTCATGCGCTTGTCGAGCAACTCTTCGAGCTTCAGGCGCAGCTCTTCCAGCGGCGCCTCGCCCTCCTCCAGATTGAGGCTCAGTTGTTCGCGTTTTTCTGTCAGGCGCTCGGACTGCATTTCCAGCCGCTCCAGCGCCTGACGCGTCGAGTCGTGTTGCGCCCTGAGCGAACCCAGACGCACCGCCAGTTGATGCGCGTGATCCTTATGCTGACGAGCCTCCTGACGCACGCGATCAAGCCGCTCGCGCAGGCTGTCGCGCTGGGCCAGCAGCAGCTCACGCTGCTCGGTGTCCAGTGCCATGGCATCGAGGGCCTCCTGCAGTTGCAGGCGCGCTTCACCGATGTTTTCGTGCTCCAGAGCGCGCTGTTCGGCCAGCTCGGTGAGTTCTTCATCAAGCCGGGTACGGCGCAAGGTCAGTTGTTCGACCTTGGCTTTTCCAGCGGACAATTGGGCTTTCAATTCGCCTTGCTGACGCGCTTCGTCCTGCAGCAAACGACGCAAATGTTCGCGACCGTTTTCCTGCTGACGCTGCTGCGCCCTGAGATTTTGCAGTTGGGTTTCCAGGGTTTCGACCGTGGCCTCGCGCTCTTCACGTTCGCTGCTCAGTTGCTGGATTTCCTGTCCGCGAGCCAGCACACCGCTTTCCGCTTCGCTGGCGCGGCGCACCCGCAAAAAGTGCCGACCGACCCAATAACCGTCACGACTGATCAGGCTCTGGCCGGCACTCAACTGACTGCGCAGGGCCAAGGCCTGTTCGAGGCTTTCCACCGGTTTGACCTGACCCAGCCATGGCGACAGATCGACCTGCGCCTCGACCTTGTCGAGCAAGCTGCCGGGAACGCGCACGCCATCGCTGGCGGGGCTGAGCAAACGCAAATCGCCCTGGGCAAAACCGGCCAGATCGAAATCGCCGAAATCATCCACCAGCACCGCTTGCAGATCGGCACCCAGCACGGTTTCCACCGCCAGCTCCCAACCGGCTTCTACGTTCAGGCCTTCGGCCAGTCGCGGGCGGTCCGCCAGGTGCTGCTCACGCAACCATTCAGCGGTGCCGGTGCCCGGATCGAGCGCGGCTTGCTGCAAGGCTTCAAGCGAAGCGAGACGCCCGTTGAGGCGCTGCAAATCACCCTGCGCCTGTTGTTGGGCCGACAGCGCTTGCTGCAACTCCTGACGCAGCTGCTCAAGGCGTTCGACCTGCGCTTCTTCACTGGCCTGCAAATCTTCCAGTGTCGCTTCGCTGGCGGCGAGTTGCTCGCTGAGTTCCATGATCGCTGCGTCTTCCGGGTCCGCCGAGAGCAACGCGCGCTCTTCGCCGAGACGCTTCTGACGATCCGCCAGGCGTTCCAGGCTGGTTTCCAGCTGCTGGATCCGCGACTGCTGGACTTCCGATTGGCGACGCGGCTCGGCGGCGGTCAGGTTGAACGTGTCCCACTGCTCCTGCCAGCCGTGCATGGTGGTTTCGGATTCTTCCAGCGCGGCGGCGGCTTCTTCGGCGGCGGCGCTGGTGACTTCCTGCTCCGGCGTGAGCATGTCCAGCTCTTCGCCGAGGGTCAGCAGCAATGTGCGGTCGTGGCCCAAATGCGATTCGGTTTCCAGACGCGCGCGCTCGGCTTCTTTCAGATCGTCCTGCAACTGACGCAAACGTTGCTGACCGTGCTGGATACTCTGCTCGACCCGGGCAATGTCGCCACCGACCGAATAGAAACGGCCCTGCACCAGATTGAAGCGTTCGGACAGGTCATGGTGCCCGTCACGCAAGCGTTCGATGCTCGCATCGGCGTTGCGTTGCTCGGCCACCAGCGCTTCGAAGGTGACTTCCTGGGTGCCGATGATCGCTTCGCGCTGCCCCACCTGTTCGTTCAGCGCCTGCCAGCGCAATGCTGACAGTTGCGCCTTGAGCTGACGCTCCTCGCCCTTGTATTCCTGATACTTCTTGGCGGCCTCGGCCTGACGGTGCAGGCGTTCGAGCTGACGCGTAAGCTCTTCGCGCAGGTCCGTCAGGCGCTCCAGGTTTTCATGGGTGCGACGAATGCGGTTTTCAGTCTCGCGCCGGCGCTCCTTGTACTTGGAGATGCCCGCCGCTTCTTCAATGAAGTTGCGCAAGTCTTCGGGCTTGGATTCGATCAGCTTGGAGATCATTCCCTGCTCGATGATCGAGTAACTGCGCGGGCCCAGGCCGGTACCGAGGAAGATGTCGGTGATATCGCGGCGGCGGCATTTGGTGCCGTTGAGGTAATAGGTGGTCTGGCTGTCGCGGGTCACTTTGCGGCGAATGGAGATTTCCGCGTAAGCCGCGTATTCGCCGAGCAGCGTGCCGTCGGAGTTGTCGAACACCAGCTCGATACTCGCCTGGCTCACCGGTTTGCGGCTGGTCGAACCGTTGAAGATGACGTCGGTCATCGACTCGCCACGCAGGTTCTTGGCCGAGCTCTCGCCCATCACCCAGCGTACGGCGTCGATGATGTTCGACTTGCCGCAACCATTGGGCCCGACCACCGCCGCCATGTTACTGGGGAAGTTCACCGTGGTCGGATCGACGAAGGATTTGAACCCCGCCAGTTTGATGCACTTGAGCCGCACGCTTAAGCGTCCGTCAGGGCAGAGATCACCAGATCGCAACTGCGCTGGCAATACGCGGTCAGCACGGTGCGAATCAGCGCATAGTCACGGGCGATCACGGCCGCGAGCAAGCGTTCGAACAGTTCCAGATACTCGCTCATCGAGGCCTTGCGCTGCTCCAGGGCAAGGAAATACGCACGGCTCATGGCCGGTTGCAGATTCTCGACGGTTTCCTGCAAGTACGGGTTGTTGGCAAACCCGTACGTGGCGCGCATCACATTGAAACTGTCGTCGACGAAGGCATGGATGTCCTGGCGCTCGTAGCTCGCGGTCAGGCGCTGCTGAATCTGCAAGAACGGCGCCAGGTCGGCCTGGACTTTCCAGCCAGTCGCCACGGCATTGGCGAGCAGGATGTACATCTCGCCCATCAGCGTGCACAGGCTCTGCACCTTGTGCGCGGTGAGTTCGGTCACATGCGCGCCGCGTCGCGGCAGGATCGCGATCAGGTGGCGACGCTCGAGGATCAGCAAGGCTTCGCGGACCGAGCCGCGGCTGACATTGAGGGCCAGCGTGACCTTCTGTTCCTGGATGCGCTCCCCGGGCTTCATTTCGCCACGAATGATGCGTTCGGCGAGGTGGTGAGCGATTTGCTCGGCGAGGCTGTCCGGCGCCTTGAACGTCATGGTTGTCCCTTCAAACTCTTCGATCTGCACAAGCGGCGCAGTGTAGCGCACATGAAGGGTCATGGCGGAGTGCCCACTCGGCGGTTTTTGGCACGAATCCAGCAAAAAGCAGGCTATCCCGCGAGGGTCAATAATGAAGGAACAGGTTGTTGATCGACAAAATGCTATTTCCTGACCTTTAAGTCAGAAAATCATTGACCCAAAAGTCAGACCTGATAAATTCGGTCCACGTCGGTTAACAACAATAATGAGTCTGCGAGGCCTTCCGTGATCCAGTTTTTACTAAACCAGGAACTCCGTAGCGAGCACGCCCTGGACCCGAACCTGACCGTGCTCAATTATCTGCGCGACCATGTGGGCAAACCCGGCACCAAAGAAGGCTGCGCCAGCGGTGACTGCGGCGCGTGCACCGTGGTGGTCGGCGAGCTGCAAACGGATGACGATGGCCGCGAACACATTCGCTATCGCAGCCTCAACTCGTGCCTGACGTTCGTTTCGTCGCTGCACGGCAAACAACTGATCAGCGTCGAAGACCTCAAGCACCAAGGCGAACTGCACAGCGTGCAGAAAGCCATGGTCGAGTGCCACGGCTCGCAGTGCGGTTTCTGCACCCCCGGATTCGTGATGTCGCTTTTCGCGCTGCAAAAAAACAGCGATCAGCCGGACTCGCATAAAGCGCACGAAGCGCTGGCCGGCAACCTCTGCCGCTGCACCGGCTATCGACCGATTCTGGAAGCTGCCGAACAGTCCTGCTGTGGCAAACAGCCGGACCAGTTCGATGCTCGCGAAGCCGATACCATCGCCCGCCTGAAAGCCATCGCCCCCACCGACATCGGTGAACTCAACAGCGGCGACAAGCGCTGCCTGGTGCCGCTGACCGTGGCCGATCTGGCCGACCTCTACGACGCTTATCCACAAGCCCGGCTGCTGGCCGGCGGTACGGACCTGGCGCTGGAAGTCACCCAGTTCCACCGCACCCTGCCCGTGATGATCTACGTCGGTAACGTCGCCGAAATGAAGCGCATCGACCGCTTTGATGATCGCCTGGAAATAGGCGCCGCCACCGCCCTCTCCGATTGCTATGAAGCCTTGAAAGCCGAGTACTCGGACTTCGGCGAACTGCTGCAACGTTTCGCGTCCCTGCAGATTCGCAACCAGGGCACCCTCGGCGGCAACATCGGCAACGCCTCGCCGATTGGTGACTCGCCACCGCTGCTGATTGCCTTGGGCGCACAAATCGTTCTGTGCAAGGGCGACACCCGTCGCACCATGGCGCTGGAAGACTACTTCATCGACTACCGCGTCACCGCGCGCCAGGAAAGCGAGTTCATCGAAAAGATCATCGTGCCCCGTGCCAGTGCCGAACAGCTGTTCCGTGCCTACAAGGTTTCCAAGCGCCTGGACGATGACATTTCCGCCGTTTGCGCCGCCTTCAATCTGCGCCTTGAAAACGGTGTGATTGCCGATGCCCGCGTGGCGTTTGGTGGCATGGCTGCCATCCCGAAACGCGCCGCCCACTGCGAAGCCGTGTTACTCGGTTCACCCTTCAACCACGCCACCGTCGAACGCGCCTGTGCCGCATTGGCCGAGGATTTCACGCCGCTCTCGGACTTCCGGGCCAGCAAGGAATACCGCCTGCTCAGCGCGCAAAACCTGCTGCGCAAATACTTCATCGAACTGCAAACGCCGCACATCGAGACTCGGGTGACCGCTTATGTCTAACCATCACGCCGTAGAGAAGACCCAGGCCGAACTGGCTGAACTGTTCGCCAAGGACCTGACCACCGGTGTCGGCCGCAGCGTCAAGCACGACAGCGCCGCCAAGCATGTGTCCGGTGAAGCGCAGTACATCGACGACCGTCTGGAATTTCCGAACCAGCTGCACGTTTACGCCCGGCTGTCGGACCGTGCCCACGCGAAAATCATCAGCATCGACACCAAGCCCTGCTACGCCTTCGAAGGCGTGCGCATCGCCATCACCCATGAAGACGTGCCCGGTCTGAAAGACATCGGGCCGTTGCTGCCGGGTGATCCATTGTTGGCGATTGATGATGTGCAATTCGTCGGTCAACCGGTGCTTGCCGTTGCAGCGAAAGATCTGGAAACCGCGCGCAAAGCCGCGATGGCCGCGATCATTGAATACGAAGATCTCGAGCCGGTGCTGGACGTGGTCGAAGCCTTGCGCAAACGCCACTTTGTACTCGACAGCCACACGCATCAGCGTGGTGATTCGGCCGGGGCCTTGGCCACCGCTGAGCATCGCATCCAGGGCACGCTGCACATCGGCGGCCAGGAACACTTCTACCTCGAAACCCAGATCTCTTCGGTGATGCCAACTGAAGATGGCGGGATGATCGTCTACTGCTCGACCCAGAACCCCACCGAAGTGCAGAAACTGGTGGCCGAGGTTCTGGACGTTTCGATGAACAAAATCGTGGTCGACATGCGCCGCATGGGCGGTGGTTTCGGCGGCAAGGAAACTCAGGCGGCGAGCCCGGCATGTTTGTGCGCTGTCATCGCGCACCTCACCGGCCAGCCGACCAAAATGCGCTTGCCGCGCGTTGAAGACATGTTGATGACCGGCAAGCGTCACCCGTTCTACGTCGAGTATGACGTCGGTTTCGACAGCACCGGCCGACTGCACGGCATCGCCCTGGAACTGGCCGGCAACTGCGGTTGCTCGCCGGACTTGTCGGCCTCGATTGTCGACCGTGCAATGTTCCACGCCGACAACTCCTATTACCTGGGCGATGCGACGATCAACGGACATCGCTGCAAGACCAACACCGCGTCGAACACCGCTTACCGCGGTTTCGGCGGCCCGCAAGGGATGGTCGCCATCGAAGAAGTGATGGACGCGATTGCCCGCCATCTGGGCCTCGATCCGCTGGCCGTGCGCAAGGCCAATTACTACGGCAAGACCGAGCGCAACGTCACCCATTACTACCAGACCGTCGAGCACAACATGCTCGAGGAAATGACCGCCGAACTGGAAGAAAGCAGCCAGTACGCCGAGCGCCGCGAAGCGATTCGTCGCTACAACGCCAACAGCCCGATCCTGAAAAAAGGCCTGGCGCTGACGCCGGTTAAATTCGGTATTTCCTTCACTGCCAGTTTCCTCAACCAGGCCGGTGCGCTGGTCCACGTCTACACCGACGGCAGCATCCACTTGAACCACGGCGGCACGGAGATGGGCCAGGGTCTGAACACCAAAGTCGCGCAGGTCGTGGCCGAAGTGTTCCAGGTGGAAATGGACCGCGTGCAAATCACCGCGACCAACACCGACAAAGTGCCGAACACCTCGCCGACCGCCGCGTCCAGCGGCGCCGACCTGAACGGTAAAGCTGCACAGAACGCCGCGGAAATCATCAAGAAACGCCTCGTGGAATTTGCCGCGCGGCAGTACAAGGTCAGCGAAGAAGACGTGGAGTTCCACAACGGTCACGTGCGGGTTCGCGATCACATCCTGACCTTCGAAGCGTTGATCCAGCAGGCCTATTTCGCTCAGGTGTCGCTGTCGAGCACCGGGTTCTACAAGACCCCGAAAATCTTCTACGACCGCAGTCAGGCGCGAGGTCGGCCGTTCTACTACTACGCGTTCGGTGCGGCGTGCTGCGAAGTGATCATCGACACCCTGACCGGCGAGTACAAAATGCTGCGCACCGACATCCTCCATGACGTTGGCGCCTCGCTGAACCCGGCCATCGACATCGGTCAGGTCGAGGGCGGTTTCATCCAGGGCATGGGGTGGCTGACCATGGAAGAGCTGGTCTGGAATGCCAAGGGCAAACTGATGACCAACGGCCCGGCGAGCTACAAGATCCCGGCCGTGGCGGACATGCCGCTGGACCTGCGGGTGAAGCTGGTGGAGAACCGCAAGAACCCGGAAGACACGGTGTTCCACTCCAAGGCGGTGGGCGAGCCGCCGTTCATGCTCGGCATCGCGGCGTGGTGCGCGATCAAGGACGCTGTGGCGAGTCTGGGCGATTACAAACATCAACCGAAAATCGATGCGCCGGCGACGCCGGAGCGGGTGTTGTGGGGCTGTGAACAGATGCGGCAGTTGAAGGCGGCGAAGACTGTTGCGATCGAAACCGAGTTGGCTTCGCTGTAAGGACCGCGGCGCCTGGATCGCCAGCAAGCCGGCTCCTACAAGGATTGTGCAGAACCTGCAGGAGCCGGCTTGCTGACTCCTACAAGGATTGTGCTGAACCTGTAGGAGCCGGCTTGCTGACTCCTACAAGGATTGTGCTGAACCTGTAGGAGCTGGCGTGCTGACTCCTACAAGGATTGTGCTGAACCTGTAGGAGCCGGCTTGCTGGCGATGAGGCCCGAACAGACAATAAAGATGTCGAGGTGAAACATGTACAACTGGATCGACGCCCTCGCCGACCTGCAAAACCGGGGTGAACCCTGCGTGTTGGTGACCATCATCGAAGAGCTCGGCTCGACGCCGCGCAACGCCGGTTCGAAAATGGTCATCAGCGCCAGCCAGACCTTCGACACCATCGGTGGCGGGCATCTGGAATACAAGGCCATGCAGATCGGCCGCGAAATGCTCGCCAGTGGCAAGCAGGACACGCACCTGGAGCGCTTCAGCCTCGGCGCCAGCCTGGGCCAGTGCTGCGGCGGCGTGACCGTGTTGCTGTTCGAGCCGATGGGCCAGGTCCAGGCACAGATCGCCGTGTTCGGTGCCGGCCATGTCGGTCGCGCACTGGTGCCGCTGCTCGCCAGCCTGCCCTGCCGGGTGCGCTGGATCGATTCGCGGGAAGATGAATTCCCTGAACAGCTCCCCCATGGCGTACGCAAAATTGTCAGTGACGACCCGGTGGATGAAATCGACGACCTGCCCGTCGGCAGCTACTGCATCGTCATGACTCACAACCACCAACTCGACCTTGAACTCACCGCTGCGATCCTCAAGCGCAACGACTTCGCCTACTTCGGCCTGATCGGTTCGAAAACCAAACGGGTGAAGTTCGAACATCGCCTGCGCGACCGTGGTTTCGACAGCGCCGTGCTGCAACGCATGCGCTGCCCGATGGGTCTCGGCGAAGTCAAAGGCAAATTGCCTGTGGAAATCGCCATCTCCATCGCCGGCGAAATCATCGCCACCTATAACGCGAATTTCGGCCAGCACACCGCCAGCGCCGGATCATCGATTGCCAAACTGCTGCCTGCTTCACGCCGCAGCCACGCTTCGAATTAAAGAGCCACTAACTGAGAACGACAATGCCTCTGACTCGTAAAGCCTACCGCGCCGCCATCCTGCACAGCATCGCCGACCCCGCCCAAGTGGGCATCGAAGCCTCATACGAGTATTTCGAAGACGGCTTGCTGGTGGTCGATAACGGCCAGATCAGCGCCCTCGGTCACGCCAGCGAACTGCTGCCGACCCTGCCCGCCGACATCGAGATCACTCATTATCAGGACGCACTGATCACCCCCGGCTTCATCGACACCCACATTCACTTGCCGCAAACCGGCATGGTCGGCGCCTACGGCGAGCAGTTGCTGGATTGGCTCAACACTTATACGTTCCCGTGCGAAAGCCAGTTCGCCGACAAGGCTCACGCCGACGAAGTCGCGAGCATTTTCATCAAGGAACTGCTGCGCAACGGCACCACCACCGCGCTGGTGTTCGGCAGCGTGCACCCGCAATCGGTGAACTCGTTCTTCGAGGCTGCCGAACAGCTGGACCTGCGGATGATCGCCGGCAAGGTGATGATGGACCGCAACGCGCCGGACTACCTGACCGATACCGCCGAATCCAGCTACGTCGAAAGCAAGGCGTTGATCGAGCGCTGGCACGGCAAGGGTCGCCTGCACTATGCCGTCACTCCACGCTTCGCCCCGACCAGCACCCCGGAACAACTGACCCTCGCCGGCCAGTTGCTGAGCGAGTATCCGGACCTGTACATGCAGACCCACATCAGTGAAAACCTCAAGGAAGTCGAGTGGGTCAAGGCGCTGTTCCCGGAGCGCAAGGGTTACCTCGACGTTTACGATCACTATCAACTGCTGGGCGAGCGCTCGGTGTTCGCCCACGGCGTGCATCTGTGCGATGACGAATGTGCGCGCCTGGCAGAAACCGGCTCGGCGATTGCCTTCTGCCCGACCTCGAATTTCTTCCTCGGCAGTGGCCTGTTCAATTTGCCGATGGCCGAGAAGCACAAGCTGAATGTCGGTTTGGGCACGGACGTTGGCGGTGGCACCAGTTTCTCGCTGCTGCAAACGTTGAACGAGGCGTACAAGGTCATGCAGATGCAAGGTGCGCGACTGAGCCCGTTCAAATCGCTGTACCTGGCGACCCTCGGCGGTGCGCGGGCGCTGCGTCTGGAAGACAGGATCGGCACGTTGCTGCCGGGCACTGATGCGGACTTCCTGGTGCTCGATTACAACGCTACGCCGTTGCTGAGCTATCGCTTGAAGCAGGCGAACAACATTGCCGAGACGTTGTTTGTGTTGATGACGCTGGGGGATGACCGGACTGTTCTGCAGACGTATGCGGCGGGGAATCAGGTGCATCAGCGCTAAGGTTTTTCGGGCGTAAAAAAATCCCCCGCAATCGTTGGTTGCGGGGGATTTTTTGTGACCTTGAGATTGCCATCGCGAGCAAGCCCGCTCCCACATTGAATCTATGTCGTACTCGAATATCGTGTTCGCTGGAGATCAAATGTGGGAGCGGGCTTGCTCGCGATGGGCGCGACTCGGTCTCAATCAGAGTTTGGCGGTCGGCCGCCCTGGCTTCTTGGTCTGCAACAAATGCGAGAACACCGCATGCAAATCATCCGACGCACTTTCCTCGTCGAGGTTGAGTTTGCTGTCGATGTGATCCATGTGATGCATCATCAGGTTCACCGCCAATTCACCGTTACGCGCTTCAATGGCATCGATCAGTTGGGTGTGTTCGTCGTAGGAACAGTGCGAACGGTTGCCGCTTTCATACTGGGCGATGATCAATGAAGTCTGCGAAACCAGGCTGCGCTGAAAGCTGATCAGCGGTGCATTCTTCGCCGCTTCGGCCAGTTTCAGGTGAAACTCGCCTGACAGACGGATACCGGCACCGCGATCGCCACGGGAGAAGCTGTCGCGTTCGTCGTTGACCATCTGGCGCAATTCGGCGATTTGCTCGGCAGTGGCGTGTTGCACCGCCAGTTCAGTGATCGCCCGCTCGACCAGACGCCGGGCGAGGAACACCTGACGCGCTTCTTCGACACTCGGGCTGGCAACCACGGCGCCACGGTTGGGCCGCAGCAGCACGACGCCTTCATGGGCCAGGCGCGACAGCGCGCGGCGAATGATGGTGCGACTGACCCCGAAAATTTCCCCCAGCGCTTCTTCGCTCAACTTGGTGCCGGGCGCCAGGCGCTGTTCGAGGATGGCCTCGAAGATATGCGCGTAGACAATATCGTCCTGGGTCCCGCTGCGGCCGGCTTTGCCTGCTCGCGGTTGTTTCTTGAGGGGTTGCAACTGTTCGTTCATGGGCACTCGAGTCGGGAGAACTGCGGCGAATTGACCGTGACTGTAATACGGCACAGTGGGTCGCTGGCAAGTATCGCGTAAAAAACACCGCGATTGTACACAATGGATGGTGGCAACACGACTGTACGGCTGTTTGTCGCCTTTGCTGTATTGCAACGATTGCTTACGTTTGAGTTTAGGCTTATCCGCAGAATCCGCAGC
>Ga0255334_1000427_pt1 | contig 33932 bp, 30 predicted proteins | sample EtOH5_35cm_T3_12_FD_202080 | JGI IMG/M metagenome (GOLD analysis project Ga0255334, IMG submission 202080) | Sandy soil microbial communities from University of British Columbia, Vancouver, Canada - EtOH5_35cm_T3_129 | ecosystem: Engineered > Artificial ecosystem > Sand microcosm > Unclassified ... | reverse complement strand
ACATGCGCGTAGAGGGTTACGCTGCCGTAGCTGTGCCTCCTGATTCGGTTGTAGATAAGCATGTGAATAATCCAGAAGCCGTAGGGGAGTCCATTAAAAAGGCGCTACATATGGCCGGGACGCGAACCAAGCACGCCTGCGTGGCGGTGGGCGGGGCGTCGGTGATCACTAAGCTTGTCCCGATGCCCGCTGGGCTCAGCGATAATGAGCTGGAGCAGCAGATTCGCCTGGAAGCGGAGCAGTACATACCCTTTCCCCTTGAAGAAGTTGGGCTGGACTTTGAAGTGATTGGCCCTTCCGGCGAGGAACCGACCTCTGTCGATGTGCTCATCGCGGCTTGCCGCAACGAGACCATTGAAAGCCGGGTGGCGGCGGTAGAAATGGCGGGATTGATCTGCTCTATCGTCGATATTGAATCGAACGCGCTGGAAAACGCGTGCCATCTGATTCGAGAGCAAATGACCGGCGGTAAAGAAAACACCATTGCGTTTATTGATATTGGCGCAACGACGACTACGCTGAATATTATGCATGCAGGAAATATTGTTTACACCCGCGATCAATCCTTCGGTGGCAAGCAGCTTACTGAAGAGATTATGCGTCACTACGGTCTCTCCTACGAAGACGCCGGCAAGGCCAAGCGGCTCGGCGGGTTACCCGACAGCTACGCGGATGAGGTTTTGAAGCCATTCATCGCCGATGCCATGCAGCAGGTAAACCGGGCACTGCAGTTTTTCTTTGCTTCTCACAGTCAAGTTGAAAAACTGGATCAAATTGTTCTTGCCGGTGGATGCGCCTCAATTCCTGGTATTGATTTGGCGCTTGAGGAGCAAATGGAGGTGGCCACTCGCATTGCGGACCCGTTTGCTTCGATGAAAATCGCTGCTCGCGCCAAGCCAAAAATGCTCAAGCTGGATGCTCCCGCGCTGATGACGGCTGTTGGCCTCGCTCTAAGGAGTTTCGACAATGCCCCATATTAATCTTCTGCCCTGGCGAGATCAGCAACGAGCTCAGCGTAGCCGTGAATTTCAGTTGATGCTTGCGTTCACCGTAATAGGTACGGCGGCTGCGGTCTATTTTGGTCAGATGTACATGCAGGGCCTGATCGACCATCAAGGTCGACGAAACGATTTGATTTCAAAAGAAATTGTTGAATTAGACAAGAAAATCGAAGAAATTCGCGGCCTGCAGGAAACCAAGCGGCTGTTGCTGGCGCGGATGCAGGTAATCGAGCAGCTTCAGCAGCAGCGAACCGAAGTTGTTCATGTCTTTGATGAAGTAGTCAGTACCTTGCCGGAGGGTGTGTACCTGACATCACTCAAGCAGGAGGGCGGATCCCTGACCATTGCGGGTGTTGCCCAATCCAACGCCCGCGTCTCCACCTACATGAAGCAATTGGATGCCTCCCCGTGGCTGGCTGATGCTCAATTACTCGTTATCGAAACCAAAGCGGATAAAGGCGGCCGGTTTAGTCAGTTTTCCTTGCGGGTAAAGCAGATGCGGTCCGAAGAAAAAGGAAGCCCATCATGACGAGTAAGTTGGATTTTAACTCGATTATTAGTGAGCTGCGCGCGCTCGATATGAAAGACACGGGCAGTTGGTCTGTGCCCGTTAGAGCGATTGTGGTCGCATTTTGTTGCCTCACGCTGGGATTTTTTGGCTATTGGTTGTTGATTCGTGATCAATTTGGCGTGTTAGATCAGGCGGTCCAAAAAGAAACGGAGCTGCGCTCCAGCTTTGAATCTAAGCAGCGAAAAGTGGCCAACCTGGATGCCTATAAAGTACAGCTTCAAGAAATGGAGCTGGCGTTTGGTAATTTGTTGCGCCAATTGCCAGGCGAGACCGAGATCGCCAATTTGCTACAGGATATCTCCCAAACACGCGTGTCTGTCGGATTAGAAGAACAATTATTCAGGCCAGAGGCAGAACGGCCGAAAGAGTTTTATGCAGAGGCGCCGATTACTCTGACGGTTTCCGGCAACTATCATCAGTTTGCTGAGTTTGCCAGTGGGATAGCCAGCCTGCCTCGTATAGTGACGTTGAACAATATTGAGATTAAGTCTGTAGGTACAACAGGAAGCATCAAGGATGTCGGCGACAAGCTAATCATGAATACCACGGCCATCACGTATCGCTATGTTGATCGTGGTGACGGTAAGCCAGCCACTGACAAACCAAAGCAACGCTGAGTTCACCATGACCGAAAAACAAAAAATGAAAAGGCATCGTCTGGCGACCCTGGCGTTGAGTGGGCTGGTGTTGATGATGGCGGGATGTCAATCCGAAATGTCCGACATGGATAGCTATTTCCAAGAGGTCAAGGCACGCCGCTCCGGTGATATAGAACCGTTGCCGCAGATAAAAACCTATCAACAGTTCGCTTATTTATCTAAAGGTCGCCGCAGTCCTTTTCAGCCAGATAACAAGGTGGAGCATGCAGCGCAGAGCGCAAGTGATGTGCCGCCACCCGATGCCCACCGGGCTCGTGAGCCGTTAGAGGTTTTTCCGCTGGAAGGGTTGCGTATGGTAGGCACCTTGACGGTACGAGGCGTTCAGTGGGCGCTGATACGAGACGGCGAAGGCGTGGTGCATCGTGTGTCCATTGGCAATCACATGGGGCAGAACTTTGGCAAGATCACGCAGATACAAGAATCAGAAATACAGCTTAAAGAAAAAATCCCCGATGGAATGGGTGGTTGGGCCGAACGGGACGCCACCGTTGCCCTCAGCGAGTAGCCAAGGGAAACATACCAGTGATTATCGCGAGGGTACACAGTGATATCTAATAATAACAAGGGGAAATTCATGCAAGCGGCTATTACGCAACCGGGTTGGGTTACCTTGGCGTATAGAGCACAGAGGGGGCTTTTCGTCTTGCTCTTGGCGTTGCTTTCACTGCCAGCAAAGGCCGCTGATGCCAATGCATTAACGGGCGTGGATGTTAATAGCGTCGGCGACGAAGGGGTCAACATTACCATGACCTTTTCACAGGCCCCCATTGAACCGCAGGTCATTACTTTAAGTGACCCGGCGCGGCTCTTGTTGGATTTTCCTGATACCAAGATTGATCTAAAACAGCGTAACCGACGAGTTGGGCTAGGGTCGGTAGAAGGCATTAATGCCGCCGCCGCCCAGGGCAAGGCTCGTATCGTTGTCGATCTAAGTCGGCCTTCGCCTTATACCCTGAGGGTGGAGGGCCAGCAGTTGATAGTCACCGTCGGTCAGTCCGTGGCCCCTGGCGAGGGTGCTCAGGCATCCGCGCTATTGCCCGGAGCCAAGCAGTCGACCAAATCATTGATGGCGGGTCAAGTGGAAAATATCGATTTTCGCCGGGGCAGTGATGGCGAGGGCCGAGTGTTGATCAGTCTGAGCGATGCCAGCATACCTACCGATGTGAGCGGTCGCGGCGGTAATACGGTAGTGTCTTTGAGTAATGCGGAATTGCCCGAAGCGCTGCGCCAGGTGTATGACGTGACCGATTTTGGCACGCCGGTGCGAACCGTTACCGCGCATCAGCAAGGCAGCACCGTAGAAATCGTTATAACGACAAACGACGGACACTTTGAGCAAATGAGTTATCAATCGGATCGATTGCTAACCGTCGAGTACAAAAAGCCGGCCGATAAACGTGATCCGGGTGATGTGGCTGGCTACACGGGCAAGCCCGTTACGCTCAACTTCCAGAACGTAGAAGTGCGCAGTGTACTGCAAATTCTGGCCGATGTGTCGGACAAGAACATTGTGGTCAGTGATAAGGTCGCCGGTACGCTGGCATTGCGATTGCAAAATGTGCCTTGGGATCAGGCCTTCGATATCGTCCTGCAAAGTCGGGGCTTAGGTACCCGCGAGATTGGGGACACCATCTTTGTGGCGCCGAACGATGAGATCGCTGCCTACCAGGAGCAGCGCAAGAAAGTGGAAACGCTGGAGCCGACGCGTTCCGAGTTCATCCAGGTCAATTATGCTAAAGCGACCGAACTGGCCACCATGCTCAAAGGTAGTGGCAGCTCACTGATGTCTGGCCAGGGTCAGGTATCGGTTGATCTACGCACCAATATGCTTTTGGTCAAGGATATTCCCAGCAAGCTGGCAGAGATCCGCGCCCTAGTGGCTCGGCTTGATGTTCCCGTCAGTCAGGTTCTGATTGAGTCGCGGATTGTTCTGGCAACGGATACCTATGCCCGGGATCTAGGCGCACGATTTGGCGTGACTAAATTCGATGACATCAACAACCAGGCTTTGGGGGTTACCAGTGGCAGCCTCGTCGGTACCGATGTCGCGGTAAATGGATGGATCGATACGGGAATTAACACAATTCCGGACGCCAGTGCACCACGGTTAAATTTCAATATGCCGGCTTCGCCATCGGCGGGTAAGGCAGCCTCCTGGGCATTGGCGATACTTGGGCCGGACTACCTGATTGATCTTGAGCTTTCCGCCCTGCAGGCAGAAGGTAAGGGCGAGGTGGTGTCCAGTCCACGTGTGATGACCGCTAACCAGAAGACGGCGACAATTCGACAGGGTGTGGAAATTCCCTATCAGCAGGCGTCGGCCAGTGGCGCCACCACCGTGTCCTTCAAAGAAGCCGTGCTTAAGCTGGAGGTCACGCCACAAATCACGCCGGATGATCGCATTGTTATGGATCTGCTGATCAGTCGCGACAGCGTGGGCAAGGTGGTGCCCAGCGGCTTTGCTGGCGGCTCCATTCCCAGTATCGACAAACGTGAAGTACAAACCCAGGTGCTGGTGAACAACGGCGAAACTGTGGTCCTGGGCGGTATCTACGAGCAGGAAGTGCGTGAACAGGTCTACAAAGTGCCCCTGCTCGGGGATATCCCAGTCTTGGGTTACCTGTTCCGGCAAACTCAGAAGACCAACAATAAGAATGAGTTACTGATATTCGTGACCCCTAAAATCATTAAAGAAGGCGCCCGCGTAAACTAAACATCTCTCTCGTGATCCAATCCCGGGCGCGGGCATTAGACACGGGGATTTGAAAAATCGATGAGCAGGCTGCAATATGATTCAGCGATCCATGGTGTATGGGTCGCTGAATTTTTTTGTTCCCATGTAGGCTCAATGGTTAGTGCAGGACTCGCGTGACCCCGAATCGCATTTTTTTAGTGGGCCCCATGGGCGCAGGAAAAACCACGGTAGGTCGGCGGCTTGCTCAGCTGACAGGCTATCGCTTTATTGATAGCGACCACGAAATTGAGCGGCGGGCGGGTGTGGATATCCCTTATATCTTCGAGAAAGAAGGCGAGGCGGGGTTTCGGTTGCGGGAGAAGCGCGTTATAGACGAGCTGACGCTGGAAGATGGTATTGTCCTCGCCACAGGCGGGGGCGCTATTCTCGACCCAGAGAATCGCCAGGCCCTCAAGTCGCGAGGTTGCGTGGCCTATCTTCATGCCAGCGTTGACGAGCAGTTGCGCCGCACTCGCTACGGCACTCACCGCCCCTTGCTGCAAACAGCCGATCCAGCGGCGCGCCTGACGGCGTTAATGGAGCAAAGAGAGCCGCTATACCGCGAGACGGCGGACATCGTGGTGGAAACGGGGCGACGTTTCCCTAAGGCTGTGGCCAGCCAGATTTGTCTGGCTTTGCAGCAGCACGAATCGGCGCTGGCTTCTCATCCTCCATTATTTTTGAGTGACCACTAAGATGAAATCGCGTTGTTTAACCGTCCCCTTGGGAGATCAGGCCTACCCTATTCACATGGGATCGGGGTTGTTGAGTGACCCTGAAGGCTGGCAAAAACCCCTGATCAATCCACAGATCCTCGTAGTGACCAATACAATCGTTGCGCCACTGTATTTATCGAAGATGACGAGCGCCTTTGCCGGGCGTGATGTCGCCAGCCTGATATTGCCCGATGGTGAAGCGCACAAAACACTGACAACCGCCGGCCAGATATGGGATTTTTTATTGGAGCATCGCTATGCTCGGGATTGTGCGTTGGTGGCGCTCGGCGGCGGCGTGATCGGCGATTTAACCGGTTTTGCGGCGGCCTGTTATCAGCGCGGCGTTGATTTTGTGCAGATTCCTACTACCCTGCTGGCCCAGGTAGATTCATCGGTGGGCGGTAAGACGGGCGTTAATCACCGGCTGGGTAAAAACATGATCGGGGCGTTTCACCAGCCCCGTTGCGTGGTCGCTGATACCGACACGCTAACGAGCCTGCCGGCGCGAGAGTTGCGGGCGGGGCTGGCCGAGGTCATCAAATACGGCTTGATCGCCGACCGCGAATTTTTCGTCTGGCTGGAAGACCATCTCGACGAATTGCTGGCGCGCCAGCCATCCGCTCTGATTCACGCCATAGCAACGTCTTGCCGCATCAAAGCCGACATCGTCGGCGCGGACGAGCGCGAAACCGGGGTTCGCGCCTTGCTAAATTTAGGCCATACGTTTGGTCATGCTATCGAGACCGGCGCGGGGTACGGTGTTTGGCTGCACGGCGAGGCGGTCGCTGCAGGCATGCTGATGGCGGCAGACTTGTCCTGCCGAATGGGGCAGTTTGATCAACAGTACGTTGATCGACTGCGCAAGTTGCTGGCTCGTGCCGGCTTACCCGTCTTCGCCCCGAAAGCGCTGGATGCGCAGCGGTTTGTTGAGCTGATGGGGATGGACAAAAAAGTCAAAGCCGGACGTCTTCGGCTAATTGTGATGCGAGGGTTGGGCGCCGCCGAAGTTCGTGGCGATGTCCCCGAAAGTTTGCTGCACGCCACCCTGGCGGAGTTCCCACGGGGAGAGCACAACCATGGGTGATACAAATAACACCGCGAATAACTCAGGCCACTCGGGCTTGATGAGTTATGCGGCACGGTCGGAAAATAGCCGAGGCCGGCGATACGCCGAAGCCGCCGCATCGTACCGCAGCGAATATCAGCGTGATCGTGATCGGGTTGTCCACAGCGCGGCGTTTCGGCGGCTGGAATACAAGACCCAGGTCTTCGTCAATCACGAAGGCGATCTTTACCGGACGCGCCTCACCCACTCGATAGAGGTGGCGCAGATAGCCCGGTCGGTGGCCAGAGCGTTGCGGCTTAATGAAGATCTCACTGAGACCATCGCCCTCGCTCATGACCTTGGTCATACCCCGTTTGGCCATGCTGGCCAGGAGGCGCTTAATCGCTGTATGCGCGATTACGGCGGTTTTGAGCACAATTTGCAGTCCCTGCGAGTCGTCGATGAGCTGGAGCAGCGTTATGCTGAATTCGACGGCCTCAATCTGACCTTCGAGTCGCGAGAAGGCATACTCAAGCACTGCGCGCTCTCCAAGGCCAAAGATTTGGGCGATATTGGCGAGCGCTTTCTGGCTCGCCAGCAGCCCAGCTTGGAAGCCCAGATTGCCAATCTGGCGGATGAGATTGCTTACAATAATCATGATGTCGATGACGGATTGCGGGCGGGCTTGTTGACGCTAGATCAACTGGAGCAGACGGCCCTGTTTCGCTACCATTGCGAAGCGGTGCGGCGCCAATATGCTCAGCTCGATCCGCGTCGTCTGGTGTACGAAACGATACGGCGAATGATTAATCAACTGGTTTCAGATCTCATCGAAACCAGCGCGGCGGCGATTGCCGCCGTGGGGCCAGTCGATATCGAAGCCGTTCGCGGTCAGCCCAAGCCGCTGATTGGTTTCAGCGACTCTGTGCTGGCCCAGCATCGGGAGTTGAAACTGTTTTTGGCTGATGGACTGTATCGCCACTACCATGTGCAACGCATGGCGCGTAAGGCCCAGGAAGTGGTTCGTCAGCTGTTCGAAGTTTATCTTGATGATCCGAAACTACTGCCTCATCAGGCCAAAGACCATGCTGTTGCATTGAAGAATGTGATGGGCGATGTCGGGCTGGCCCGAGGCATTGCCGACTACATTGCCGGCATGACAGATCGATACGCTTTGTTAGAACACGAGCGTTTATTCAACCCCCGGTCACGGGGCTGATTCAGTTTCCGCCCCTCTAGGCGGCTGGCCGCCACAAAGGTCTTGATGACTTGGAGCATCCGATATATTCTGTACCGCCGGGTTTCGTGTTAGCCTTGCTTTGCATTTGCTTCCACTGCGCCATCATGAAACGGTGGGCGATTCTCGGTTATCGTGATACTTCGTCTACCTCGCTTTGAGGTGGGCCGGCTCGATTGACTGTAAGGTAGGTCGAGTGACTTGGGCGTAGGTCAGGCCTTCGCAATTTCAATTTCACATTAATGTTGAGCACCGCAGCCATGAGCGATTACCGCACTACCCTCTATCGCCCTGAATTTGAGAAAGATAGCTGTGGCTTCGGCTTGATCGCTCATATGGATGGCGAGGCCAGCCATTGGCTGGTAGCCACCGCGATACAAGCGTTAACACGGATGACGCATCGTGGCGCGGTGGCGGCTGATGGCAAGAGTGGCGACGGCTGCGGTATTTTAATCGGCAAGCCCGACGCGTTTTTGCGTGAGATCGCCAAGTCGCTTAATATCACGCTCGCTGACCAATATGCCAGCGGCCTGGTATTTCTGTCGCTCGAGGTAACACGGGCTGCGCAAAGCAAGAAAACTCTCGACGCCGAGCTGAGCCGCCAGGGGTTGATCCCGGCCGGCTGGCGGAGTGTGCCGATAAACCCGGAAGCGTGTGGTGAGCAAGCCTTGTTGAGTTTGCCGCTGATCGAGCAGGTCTTTGTCAACGCTCCCGCCGACATGGCCGAAGACGAATTTAGTCGGCGCTTGTTTGTTGCCCGGCGCTTGGCAGAAAAGGCCGTGGCCGGGCAGGACGATCATTTTTATATCACCAGCTTGTCTGCCAAAGTGTTGTCTTACAAAGGCCTGGTTATGCCAGCCAACTTGTCGGTGTTTTATCTCGACCTGCAAGATGCTCGTTTGGCTGCGCAATTGGCGGTTTTCCATCAGCGTTTTTCTACCAATACGCTGCCTCGGTGGCGATTGGCTCAGCCTTTTCGCTTCCTTGCCCATAACGGCGAAATCAACACCATCAGCGGCAATCGCCATTGGGCGCTGGCGCGTGCCGGCCTGCTGCAATCTAAGTATTTGCCGAATCTTGAAACCCTGCAGCCTATTGTTTCGACTGATGGCTCTGATTCGGCGAGCCTGGACAATATGCTGGAAGTTCTGGTGGAAGGCGGCATGGACATTTTCCAGGCTATGCGTTTATTGATCCCGCCGGCCTGGCAGAACGTCGACACCATGGATCCGGATTTGCGCGCCTTCTACGAATTCCACTCCATGCATATGGAACCATGGGATGGCCCGGCGGGCATCGTCTTTACCGATGGCCGTTATGCCGCGTGCATTATGGATCGCAATGGCTTGCGTCCGGCGCGTTATGTTATCACCAAGGATCGCCATATCACCTTGGCTTCCGAGGTGGGAGTCTGGGATTACCTGCCTGAAGCGGTGGTGACCAAGGGTCGCCTCAAACCGGGTCAAATGTTTGCGGTTGATACTCAAGCCGGGCAACTGCTGTACCCAGAAGACATTGATCAACGGCTTAAGACGCGACAGCCCTACAAGCGCTGGTTGCAGGACCATATGCTGGTTTTGCAATCACGGATGGATGACCCCGCGTTGACCAGCAGGCCGATGGCGCCAGAGACGCTGCAAACGTATCAAAAGCTTTTTGGCGTTACTTACGAAGAACGTGATCAAGTGATTCGCGTCCTGGCTGAATCCGGTCAGGAAGCCGTTGGGTCCATGGGCGACGATGCCCCGTTCCCTATCTTTTCCAAGAAAATACGCTCGCTGTACGATAGTTTTCGCCAGCAGTTCGCCCAGGTAACCAACCCGCCTATCGATCCCTTGCGTGAGCAGATCGTTATGTCGTTAGAGACCTGCCTGGGTGCAGAGAAGAACATTTTCGAGGAAACCTCAGAACATGCGGCTCGGGTGGTGATCGATTCGCCCGTCTTGTCGGAAAGCAAGTTCAATCAGATTCTGGCGCTGGAAGACCCGGTTTATGCCTACGTAATTATCGATCTTTGCTACGATCTGGCGGGGACACTCAAGGATGCCATCATGGCGATCTGTGAGCAGGCCGAAGCAGCCGTTAAGTCGGGCAAGGTGATCGTGGTGCTGGATGACCGGCAAATCAGCAAAGAGCGTCTGCCCATCCCTGCCCTGCTCGCTACCGGTGCGGTGCATCATCATTTGGTAGATAAGGGGCTGCGTTGCCGCTCCAACATCGTGGTGTGCACGGGGTCCGCTCGCGATCCACACCATTTTGCGGTGTTGATTGGTTACGGGGCGACGGCTATTTATCCGTATTTGGCCTACGAGGTCATTCATGACATGGTTCGTAATAAAGAAATCAAGGATGATCAAACCGGTCAATCAGGAACGCACTACCGGCGCGGCATCAACAAGGGTTTCTACAAGATTATCTCCAAGATGGGGATATCCACCATTGTCAGCTACCGGGGCGCTCAGCTGTTTGAAGCCATAGGATTGCACGATGAGGTGATCGAGTTGTGCTTTAAGGGCACCGTCAGCCGCATCCAGGGCGCTAATTTTCAGCACCTGGATGAGGAAGCTCGTCAGCTGCACTGGCGGGCGTACAGTCCGCGCTCATTGATGGATCACGGCGGGCTCTATAAGTACGTTCACGGCGGCGAGTATCATGCCTACAATCCGGACGTGGTGGGCGCTCTACAAACCGCAGTACGTACCGGCGAATACGAGCAGTACGAGCACTACAAGTCGCTGGTCGATAATCGCCCGATTACTTACGTGCGCGACATGTTACGTTTTCGCGACGACCTCGCGCCCATTTCGATTGACGAGGTGGAGCCGGCGGCGGATATCCTAAAACGTTTTGATACCGCCGGCATGTCCCTGGGTGCGCTGTCGCCCGAGGCCCATGAAGCCTTGGCGATTGCCATGAATCGTCTGGGGGGTCGCTCGAACTCCGGCGAAGGCGGCGAAGATCCGTCTCGTTACGGAACAGAGCGCATGTCCAAAATTAAGCAGGTGGCTTCCGGTCGCTTTGGCGTAACGCCGCATTACCTGGTTAACGCCGAAGTACTGCAAATCAAGATAGCGCAAGGCGCCAAACCGGGTGAGGGTGGGCAGTTGCCCGGTCATAAAGTCAACGAAATGATTGCCCGCCTGCGCTATTCGCGCCCGGGCGTGGCGTTGATTTCGCCGCCGCCGCATCACGATATCTATTCGATCGAGGATTTGGCTCAGTTAATCTTTGATCTTAAGCAGATTAACCCCAAGGCGCTGGTGTCGGTAAAACTGGTATCCGAGCCGGGAGTGGGCACCATTGCTGCAGGCGTTACTAAAGCCTACGCGGACTTGATTACTATTTCTGGCTACGATGGGGGTACGGGCGCCAGCCCGCTCACTTCCGTCAAATATGCCGGCACCTCCTGGGAGCTGGGTCTCGCCGAAGCGCATCAGACGTTGCGCGCTAACGACTTGCGGGACAAAGTGCGTCTACAGACGGATGGTGGCTTAAAGACCGGCCTAGACGTTATCAAGGCAGCGATATTGGGTGCGGAGAGTTTCGGTTTTGGCACCGCGCCAATGATTGCGTTGGGCTGCAAATACCTGCGTGTTTGCCATCTCAATAACTGCGCTACCGGCGTGGCGACTCAGCACAAAGTATTACGCAGCAAGCATTTTACCGGCTTGCCGGAAATGGTAATGAATTACTTCCACTTCCTGGTGCGGGACGTTCGGGAATGGATGGCTCACTTGGGTGTGCGCAGCATGGCAGAGCTGATCGGTCGAACCGATTTGTTAGTGCCTGCCGAAGGTGAAACCGCAAAGATGCGGGGGCTGGATATGCTGCCCGTCCTATCCAATTGGGGTATACAGCCGGGCAAGCCCCAATATTGCGTTGCGCCACGCAACCAGCCTTTTGATAAAGGCGAACTGGCGGAGCAAATGGTGGCCGATACGTTGCCCGCGATTGCCGGCAAACTGGGTGGTGAATTCCATTACCAAGTCAAAAACTTTAACCGCTCCATCGGGGCGCGACTTTCCGGCGAGATCGCTCAGCGTTACGGCAATCTCGGCATGGCCGAAACACCGATATCTCTGCGATTGCAGGGCACCGTGGGCCAAAGTTTTGGCGCCTGGAATGCCGGCGGGCTGCACATGTATCTCGAAGGTGACGCCAACGATTACGTGGGCAAAGGCATGGCGGGCGGAAAAATCGTCATCTCGCCACCCAAAGCCAGCACTTTTGAAGCTCGCCACGCGACCATCATGGGCAATACCTGCTTATACGGTGCCACCGGTGGCAAGCTGTTTGGCGCCGGTCAAGTGGGTGAGCGTTTCGCCGTTCGTAATTCCGGGGCTCAAGCCATCGTCGAGGGCGTGGGTGATCATGGCTGTGAGTACATGACCGGCGGTGTGGTGGTGGTTTTGGGGCAGACGGGCCTCAATTTCGGCGCTGGCATGACCGGTGGCGCGGCTTTTGTGCTGGATGCGGATCGCAATTTTGTTGATCGTTACAATCACGAGCTAATCGATATCCACCGTATTACCACCGAGCAAATGGATGCCCAGTGTAATTACCTGTATATGTTAATTACCGAGCATGTGCTGGAAACAGGCAGTCGCTGGGGCCAGGAAATTCTTGATAACTTCTCCGACGTTTTGGGGCGTTTCTGGTTGGTGAAGCCAAAAGCCGTGGCCTTAAATGAGCTGTTGGCGGCTTTGCGAACGGCCGCCTGATCCGCCGCCTTATTTTGAACTACCCATTAGTAAGTTGAAAAAATCAAATGAGCGATCCGTTTCACTTTTTAGAGGTTCCTCGTCAGGATCCGAAAAAACAGACCGTCGAAGTCCGGATTCATCGCTGGGACGAGATCTACGGTCAATTCGACCCAGAGGCGGTGGTTTCTCAGGCCAGTCGCTGCATTTCTTGTGGCAATCCCTATTGCGAATGGAAGTGCCCGGTTCACAACTACATTCCAAATTGGCTAAAGCTGATTCAGGAAGGCAACCTTTTCGAGGCCGCCGAGCTGTCGCACAAAACCAATTCGCTGCCAGAAATTTGTGGGCGTGTTTGTCCGCAGGATCGGCTGTGCGAAGGCGCGTGCACCATGAACGATGGTTTTGGCGCGGTTGCGATTGGCTCTATTGAGAAATACATCACCGACGAAGCGGTAAAGCAGGGTTGGCGCCCCGATATGTCCGGGGTGGTGCCCACCAAGTATCGAGTGGCAGTCATCGGTGCCGGTCCGGCGGGATTGGGTTGTGCGGATGTTCTGGTACGCAATGGCGTGAAGCCGGTGGTGTTTGATCGTTATCCGGAGATCGGCGGCCTGCTTACGTTTGGTATCCCGCCGTTTAAGCTGGATAAAGACGTGATTAAGGTCCGTCGTCGGCTTATGGAAGAGATGGGCGTTAAATTTTGCCTGAACACCGACATTGGCACCGATTTGACGATGCAAAGCCTGCTCGACGAGTACGACGCCGTCTTTATGGGCATGGGAACCTACCATGCCATGGACGGGGGGTTCCCCGGCATGGAGTTGAGTGGGGTTCATCAGGCCTTGCCGTATTTGATTTCCAACGTTAATCGAGTGTTGGGGCTGGAGAAGGATCCCAGTAACTTTACCGACATGAAAGATCAGCGGGTGATTGTGCTCGGTGGGGGGGATACGGCTATGGATTGCAACCGGACCGCCATCCGTCAGGGCGCGTCTCGGGTGACTTGCGCCTATCGTCGTGATGAAGAGAACATGCCCGGTTCGCGGCGTGAATATCGCAACGCGGTAGAAGAAGGCGTGCAGTTTTTGTTTAACCGGCAGCCGGTAGAAATCGTCGGGGGTAACCGGGTTGAGGGGGTCAAATTCGTCACCACGGAGCTCGGTCCACCCGACCGTCGTGGTCGTCGTCGTCCGACCCCCGTGCCCGGATCCGAAGAAATCATTCCGGCCGACCGGGTGATCATGGCTTTTGGCTTTCGCCCCAGTCCTGCTCCCTGGTTTGCCGAGTTCGGAGTGCAGTGTGACGATGAAGGCCGCGTGATCGCCAAAGGGCTGGCTCACCCCCATCAAACCAGCCACCCAAAAATTTTTTCCGGCGGTGACATGGTGAGAGGCTCGGATTTAGTGGTCACGGCTGTCTACGAAGGCCGCGAGGCTGCCGAAGGCATATTGCAGTACTTAGGCGTATGAAATCTTTGCTATCCGCCAAAGCGATCATTCCCGCTGAGCGACTGATCTTTGCGCTCGACGTGGAGGATGGCCAGCAGGCGCGGGCGCTTATTCACCGGTTGGGCGATAACGTTCAGTTCTATAAATTGGGACTGGAGTTGTTTATGGCCGGCGACGGCTTCGCCATTCTTGATGAATTGGTTGCCCTAGGGAAAAAGGTCTTTGTTGACGTCAAACTGTTCGATGTCCCGGCGACGGTGAGTCGCTCGGTTGCTCGATTGGCTGATCGAGGTGCCACCTTCGTCACCGTACACGGCAACCAAAGCATCATGGAGGCTGCCGTCGCCGCCAAAGGGCCGCGCCTCAAAGTGCTGGCTGTCACCGCGTTGACCAGTCTGGATGCTGGTGATTTGGCCGATATGGGCTTCGCTTGCGATGTTGAGGCCTTGGTTTTGTCGCGTGGTCGACGAGCATTGGAGGCCGGGTGCGACGGCGTGGTGTCTTCGGGGCTGGAGGTTCCGGCCCTGCGCGGCGAAGTGGGCGACCGGTTACTGGTGGTCACGCCCGGCATCCGCCCCGTCCTCAATCAAGAAATCGACGACCAAAAACGCGTGGTCACGCCCACCAAAGCTTTTCTCAATGGCGCTGATTACATCGTCGTCGGCCGGCCGATTCGCGATGCCGCCGATCCTGCGCAGGCTGCCCAGGCCATACAGCAGGAAATTGCCAACGTTTTTGCCGGACACTCATGAACACGCCTTTATTGAATGATCGATTGCTGCGCGCCATGTTGCGCGAGCCGGTTGATCGCACCCCGGTGTGGATAATGCGCCAGGCGGGCCGTTATCTACCCGAATATCGGCAAGTGCGGGAGCGCGCTGGCGATTTCATGACGCTGTGCAAAACGCCTGAACTAGCCTGTCAGGTCACCTTGCAACCTTTGGCCAGATTTCCCTTGGACGCGGCTATTTTGTTCTCCGACATCCTCACTATTCCGGATGCCATGGGCCTGGGCCTGCACTTTGTCGAGGGCGAGGGGCCGCGATTTAAGCAGTCTTTGCAGACAGCCGCCGACATTCGTCGGCTGGCGCCGCCCGTCATGGATGAGTTGCGATATGTGTTCGACGCTGTTTCTCTGATTCGCCGTGAACTGGCCGGTCGTGTACCCTTAATCGGCTTTGCCGGCAGCCCATGGACTTTGGCCTGTTACATGGTGGAGGGCGGCTCCAGCAGCGATTTTTCCCGCATACGTAGCCTGCTCTATGACCAGCCCGAGTTATTGCATCATCTCCTGAATGTACTGGCGCTAACGATTACCGACTATCTGAACGAACAGATTGCCGCAGGCGCTCAAGCCGTGCAAATTTTCGATACCTGGGGCGGTTTATTAACCTCGGCGGCTTACCGGGAATTTTCCTTGGCCTATGCGAAAAAAATCATTGCCGGATTGCGGCGAGAGCATGAAGGGCGGCGTGTACCGGTGGTGTGGTTTACTAAGAACGGCCATCTATTGGAAGATATGGCAGGCGCGGGCTGTGATGTATTGGGCTTGGATTGGACTGCCGATTTAACCGAAGCGCGCCGTCGAGTGGGCGGTAAAGTGGCGTTGCAGGGCAATTTAGACCCGGCTGTGCTGCGTGCCAAGCCGTCCGTGATACGCGGCGAAGTGGCTAAAATCCTGGCTAATTACGGCAAGGGCAGCGGGCACGTGTTCAACCTTGGTCATGGCATTACGCCAGATGTTCCGGTCGAACATGCGGCAGAGCTGGTGAATGCCGTTGTCGAGCTCAGCCCGGCATATCACTAACCCCGCAACCGGGAGGCCGTCGAAATGCATTCTCCTATTGCCGCCCTAAGCTTCGATTTAGACGATACCTTTTGGGATTCATTACCCGTGCTGGCGCGGGCCGAGATGCGTCTGCGCGACTACCTGCGCCAGAATTATCCCCGGATTGTTGAGCACTATCACAATCGCGATGTGCGTCAAATCATGCTCGAAGCCACTGAACATGCGGGCAAGCATAGCCATGACGTGACTGCTTTAAGAAAAATTGCGCTGACGTTAGCGGCCAGGCGAGCTAACTACGGCGCGGAACTTGTCGAGCTGGCCTTTGCCGAATTCTTTGTCGCTCGCAATCAAGTCCAGCTTTATCCCGACGTCCATTCCACCTTGTCGGCTTTGGCAGAACGCTTTCCGTTAGCCAGCGTGACCAACGGCAATGCCGATATCGGCCTGGTTGGATTGCAGCACTACTTTAGAGTCAGTCTAAGCCCGATCAGCATTGGCAAAGCCAAGCCAGCGCCAGAAATTTTTCACGCGGCGTGCGCTGCCCTGGCGGTCGATCCGGCGCAGACGGCCCATATTGGCGATGACCCGCTGATGGATGTTGTAGGGGCTCAGGATGCCGGCCTGCGCGCTATCTGGTTTAATCCAAGTGGCCGGCCGTGGCTAGGAAAAAAACCACCCGACGCCGAAATACGCTGCCTGGCCGATCTGCTTGTCCTGTTGTCTTGACCGGCCGTCGTATGGCTTATGGCCGGCTGCTTCCAGGCCGATTAGCTTACTAAGATGAGATAAAGCTACCCTAGGCTGGCCGTGACAACGCATCATCCTTACCTTCGGATTATCAGTTTTGATGGCGGCGGCATCCGTGGCTTGATGACGGCCGCTTGGCTGCATCAGCTGCAAAGCGAGCTGCCGCTGCCACTGGGACACTATGCCGACGTCTTGGTGGGAACATCCACCGGCAGTTTGCTGGCCTGCGCCCTGGCCGCAGGGATGACCACGACCGACATCATTCGCCACTATCAACAACACGGCGAAAAGATTTTCCCGCGTAGTTTTGCTCGCTTAGTGGGTGAAGTAGAGCGCATCGTGGCCGACGAAAAAATACCGGCCGAGCACGACATCTCCGGATTGCGCCATATGCTCGAAGAAATATTCGCGGAAAAAATATTGCAGGATTTAGATTATCGCTGCCTGGTCGGCATCTATGACATAACCAATACGATGCCACTGTTGCTCGATACCGCCGATGCCTGCCACCAGTCTTTGAAGGTGGTTTCCGCCTGCCTGGCCTCCTGCGCATTACCGACCTTGTTCCCGGCGCAACCCTTATCTGCCCGCTGCCTGGCGGGTCGATTATTCGCTGACGGCGGTGTTTTTGATTACAACCCGACGGCCCAAACCATCGCCAAGCTGCTTACGCAGAGCGCAGAGCCCTGGGACGACCCTCAGCCGATACTGGTCGTATCCTTCGGCACCGGCCATTCCAAACGTACCGCCACGCCGCGCAGTGGCCTGGCGGCGCCCATAGAAAACGGCGATTTGACGTGGCTGACGGAGTATCTGTCCGGCAGGTTGCGGGGGGTCGAGCAACGTCGGCTGGAGGATTATCTGGGCCGCTGTCGATACTATCGCGTCCAGATCGAACTGCCTGACGAGCTGATGGATCCGACCGGTGATCGCGGTCGGAACATCCATAAATTGTTATCGGCGGGCCACCGCTATCTGGTCGATGAAGGCGGCGGGCAAAAAATTCACGCGATAGCGCAAGCGTTGCAGGCAGCGTCAGACGCCAGCTAAGAAATCAAAAAACTACGGATAGATTCAGCCCGAGAATGCTTTGTTCATAAGCCGGGAACAAACCATCATCCGACTCATTGATATCCCAGAGGCGGTAATAGGGGCCTGCCGCAACTCGCCAGCCCTCGCCTGGCGAGAATTGAATTTCGCCACCCAGATTTAACAAATTACCGCTGTCTTGATTGGCTTTTACTTCACCGGTACCGTCATCCACGCTCACCTCGCCGCTCCAGACCACGCCATATTCGGCGTAGACTCGCCAGCCTAGGCCTGTGCCGGCGGGAGACCCCGCAAAAACTCCCAGCGGAGTATGAAGATAGGTGTGAGTAATATCGACGTCGCCCGCTGAAGATTCTAGCTTTTCCTGCTGATCACGGTAAGCAACGCCAAAATACGCGCCCAAAAATTCATTGAATTGAGAGCCAATCAGGTATTGAGCTTCCCAGACACGGGCATCAAAGCGGGGGTTTTCTCCGGGCACATCAACGTCCCCGTCGCCCATTAAAAAACTGCCGCTAAGCTCGCCAAATAGCCCGTCACGGCGCTCAATAAACTGCAGCTGAACACCTTGCAGACTGGCGGTAAAATCCGTGCCATCGTCAGTACTTAACGTGAGATTTTGGTAGCCGTAACCGATATTTGTAGTCACGGCCGCACTCGCCATGCTGGCCCAAATTAAGCATCCCAAGGCTGCAACGATTAAACGAAAGTGGTTATCCATTTTTAGGTTATGTCCGTACGGGGGTTGAAGTGGTTTGCTCGCTCACTCTGCATTGACGGAGCTTTGTTGTCTCGCGTAGTCTACCAAAAGTTACACCGCCATCCAGCCATATTCGATCACCGCAGGTTCAGCCGGGGGTGATGTGGCCGATAAGGAGACGGTAAGTAGTGATCGCTGATCGGTCAATGATTAAATGATGAGGAAATTATGAAACTAAAAAATATAGGGCTAGTGGTTGGATTGTTTGTGGCTACTCCCGTCCTGGCTGGCTCAACGACTGATGCCGCTATTGGCGGTGCCGTTGGGGGTGGTTTGGGCGCGGCGGTGGGTAACGAGTTAGGGGGTCGCCAAGGCGCGATTATCGGCGGCGGTCTGGGCGGCGCCACGGGCGCAGCGATTACAACCAAGGGTAGCTCTGATGGTCGTTCACACGTCATCGAACAGCGTGTTGACGATGACTATGACCATCATCACAAATCTTCGCACAGCAAAAAGAAGCATCACAGTCACGATCACGACTCTTCGTTCTGCCCTCCCGGACAGGCCAAAAAAGGTCGCTGCTAATAAGGAGGCCGGTGCCTCCGTGCTGCGCGGTTACGCCACATCTACCGCTCGGCACGGGGGTTTACGCAAAGCCGACCCATCGCTAGAGCGCTTCTGGGCCCATCTCGCCGGTGCGGATGCGCACCACCTGCTCCAAATCCCAGACGAAGATTTTGCCGTCGCCGACTTTGCCGGTCTTGGCTGTGTTGACGATGGTTTCGATGATTTTATCGACCATACTGTCATCAACGGCCAGTTCAACTTTTACTTTGGGCAGAAAGTCCACCACGTATTCAGCGCCGCGATACAGCTCGGTATGCCCTTTCTGGCGACCAAAACCCTTCACTTCCGTGACTGTCATTCCCAGCACGCCGATATCCGATAGGGCGGCACGTATGTCGTCCAGACGAAAGGGTTTGATAATGGCTGTGATCATTTTCATAGTTTTGCGATACCCGGTTAATTCTGTTTTGGTGACACCCGGAGTCTATACGATTGCGAGGGGTATTTTCGAGTGCGTCTGAAATCACGGTCGTCTAAGTTGCCGGTCAGTGATAAGCTTTTGCTACGTTTGCGTCACCAAAAGTACTCACGCCTGACCAGGAAGCGCCATGTCTGCACCGCCGATTCTCGACCCGGAAGAACGCTATAAACACACGCGCCGGGTAACCGTGGTTGGGTCGGTGGTGGATATTGTTTTGACCGTAACCAAAGTAACCGTCGGCATGGCCGTTAATTCACAGGCGCTGGTGGCTGACGGCATCCATTCCTTATCTGATTTTGCCAGCGGTGCACTGGTCTGGATTGCTGCCCGGCAAGCCCGCCATGGGGCAGACAATGAACACCCTTATGGGCATGGTCGTTTTGAGACCATCGCCACCGTTGGTTTGGGCCTCGCCATGATAGGTATAGGCATAGGTCTGGCGTGGGACGGGATAGAGCACATGCGCCACCCCGAAACCTTGCATACACCGGGAATGCTGGCTTTTGTGGTAGCCGCCGCTTCGGTAGGGCTTAAGGAATGGGTTTATCGTTACACCCTGCACTGGGCGCGTTTGCTGCGCTCTGATTTGCTGCGAGCAAGTGCCTGGCACAGCCGGTCTGATGCGATCTCATCGATCGTCGTGTTGGTTGGCCTGTTGGGCGTCATTGTCGGCCTGCCTTATTTAGATGCGGCCGCTGCCGTGGGGGTGGCCTATCTCATCGCCAAAATTGGCTGGAATCAATGCCGATCGGCCATTCAAGAGTTGGTCGATACGGCCCTGGATCAGACGCAGGTAGAAAAAATCCGGCAGGAAATTATCGCCGTAGCAGGCGTTAGGGATTTGCATCTGTTGCGCACGCGCCGCATGGGTTCGCAGGCGCTGGTGGATGTGCATGTTCAGGTCGAGCCTTTTTTGAGCGTCTCGGAAGGCCACCAGATTGGCGAAGCGGTGCGTGATCGGTTGCTGACGATGTTTGATGAAGTGACCGATGTGCTGGTGCACGTTGACGCAGAAGACGATATGACCAGCGCCGCTTGCGCCCATTTGCCGTTGCGCACCGAGCTGGTCGGCGAGATTCAAAATCGCTGGCAGGCTATCCCGCAGGCTAGTCATATTAAGGACATTACCCTGCATTATCTGGCCGGCAGTATCCATGTTGAGATTTTATTGCCGGTAACGGCATTGCAAGATTTGAGCGAACTCGACAAACTATGCCTCAGATTTCAGGAAGCCGTTAGTGATATGCCATTTCATTTGATTGTGGCCCTCCGTATCGGTTAACGCCCTCTATTGGTGCAGTTTGATTTGAATATTGCGCTTGTTTTGTGCATTCCTTATCTGCAAGATGTGCGAGATCTCAGTATTTATAAGCTATTGGTTTATGGCATGGTTCCTGCGTTAGTCGTTTGAGTCCGATAATCGGATGATGAGTCATGCAGGTAGTGATACAACTTGGTTTGAGAGGAATCGATAATGTCGGGTGATAAAGTTTTAAAGCTCATTAAGGACAGGGAAGTGAAGTTCGTGGACCTGCGGTTCACAGATACGCGTGGCAAAGAACAGCACGTCACCTTCCCTGCTCACTCAATCGACGCAGATACGTTTGAAAGTGGAAAAATGTTTGATGGTTCTTCCATCGCCGGCTGGAAAGGCATTCAAGAATCGGACATGATTTTGATGCTTGATCCTTCGACCGCCCAGTTCGACCCATTTTCCGAAGAAGTGCAGCTGAATATTACTTGCGATGTTATCGAGCCGGCTACCATGCAGGGCTACACGCGCTGCCCTCGGTCGTTGGCCAAACGCGCAGAAGCCTACCTTAAGTCAACCGGCATCGCTGATACCGCCTTCTTTGGCCCAGAGCCCGAATTCTTTATTTTCGATGATGTACGCTGGGGCGCTGATATCAGCGGCTGCTTCTTCAAGATCGACTCCAGTGAAGCGGGCTGGAACTCCGAGCGGGTGTATCCTGATGGCAACATGGGCCATCGCCCAAAGGTGAAGGGCGGTTACTTCCCCGTTCCGCCGACGGACTCACTTCACGATATTCGCGGCACGATGTGCCTTACGTTGGAAGAAATGGGCATCGTAACCGAAGTGCATCATCACGAAGTGGCCACTGCTGGCCAGTGCGAAATCGGCGCTCGCTTCAACACCCTGGTGCGCAAGGCCGATGAGCTGCAAATTCTGAAGTACGTGGTCCACAATGTGGCCCACTCTTACGGCAAGACGGTCACCTTCATGCCCAAGCCCATTGTCGGCGATAACGGCAGCGGCATGCACACCCACCAGTCTTTGGCCAAGGGCGGGCAGAATCTATTTGCCGGCGATCAGTACGGCGGCTTGTCAGAAATGGCGCTGTATTACATCGGCGGCATCATCAAACATGCGCACGCTTTAAATGCGATTACCAACGCCAGTACCAACAGCTACAAGCGCCTGGTACCCGGCTTTGAAGCGCCGGTGATGCTGGCCTATTCGGCTCGTAATCGCAGCGCTTCTATCCGTATTCCATGGGTGCCCAGCCCCAAGGGACGCCGCATCGAGGTTCGCTTCCCCGACCCCACCGCCAACCCCTATCTGGCCTTTGCGGCTATGATGATGGCCGGTCTGGATGGCATCAAGAACAAGATCCATCCCGGGGATGCCATCGATAAGGATCTGTACGACCTGCCACCTGAGGAAGAGAAGAAGATCCCGCAGGTTGCCTTCTCTTTGGAGCAGGCGCTAAATGCTCTGGACAAGGATCGGGAGTTCTTAAAGGCGGGTGGCGTGTTCACTGACGACGTCATCGATGCTTATATCGAGCTGAAGTCTCAGGATGTTACCCGTGTCCGTATGACCACCCATCCGGTGGAATACGATTTGTACTACAGCCTTTAATTTACCGTTTTAGGCTCCATAAAACCGCTCAACCTAACCGTTGAGCGGTTTTTTATTGCCGCCAAAAAAATCATGCTCTACCCTTCATCGGGTATGCGACTAATTTACTGGGGCTCAATTTTTTTGCTGTTTAGCGCCTTGGCATCTGCTGCCGATGTTTATCGGTGGGTGGATGATAAGGGCGTTGTTCATTATTCTGATAAGCAGACTAAATCGGCCACAAAGGTTGAGCTTAGGCCCTTGCAGGAAATCGAAACGCTTCCCGTAAGTGGCGCATCGGCAAATAAAACGAGCGACCCAGCGCCTGGGAACGCTGCTTCAGCCGACTTCAGCTTCTATCAAGGGCTGCAAATCACCCGTCCATCGCCGGATGATACGCTGCGATCTAACGAGGGCACGGTGGCGGTGAGTTTTGATTTGACCCCCGCCGTTCGGACCGCCATTGGGCACCAGGCCATTATTTATCTGGATGGCGCGCAGGCGATCAAAATCAATGGCGGTGGCGCTACCCTGCAGGCCGTAAGTCCAGGCGAACACGTTTTGAGTGTTAGCGTTGTCGACGCCAGCGGTAAGGAGCTGATTCGCTCACCAAGCGTTCGGTTTTTCCTATTGCGCGCACTACCCGAAAACCCGCCAACAACCAGTGGCGGTCCAAATACCCCGCCAACCAATCAACAATCACCTAAAGTCCCCACGCCTTTCCAAGCGCCACGCGCCCGGTAATCCGTCCTAATGTCCCTGGAGATTAATTTCGCACTATAATGGTGCGTATGTTAACTATGCGCTGCCCATAGGCAAATGGTTATCTGCCTAAAAGTTTAAAATAGCGTGCATTTCCGTGCATTTCTAATCATGGTTCAGTTTTTGCTTAGAGGACTTGCATGATAGACAGACGACTGATAGCACATCCCATGCAAGAGGCATTGGAAGCCAAGATTCTCGACCAGATTGGGGCGGCGATTGTGTACGTGGATCGCCACCTGCGGATTCGTTACATGAACTCCGCTGCGGAGATGCTGTTTGGCGTTTCCGCCCGCCGCACCACGGGAGAGTACGTACAAATCCTGCTTCCCGATAGCCAGGAATTTTGTCAGCGTCTGGAGCTGGCGCTGCACGATGGCAATTCCTATTCGGTGCGTGCGCTGCATCTGCCGCTTGGTCCGGACCATGAAATTATTGTCGATGGATTAGTTACCCCCGTGCGAGACACGCCGGGTGCGCCGGGATTGGTTATCGAGATGCTACAGGTAGATCGCCACCTGCGTTTGTCGCGAGAAGAAGGTCTGTTGGCTCAGCAGCAGGCCTCCCGAGCGGTGGTGCGCGGTCTGGCACATGAGATCAAAAATCCTCTCGGTGGGTTGCGGGGAGCCGCGCAGCTCCTAGAAAGAGAGCTGGATAGCGCCGAGCTGAAAGAATATACCCAGATCATTATGAGCGAGGCAGATCGTCTGCAAACACTGGTCGATGCTATTCTTGGGCCCAATCGCCTTCCCTGCAAGCAAGAAATCAATATTCATGAAGCGGTTGAAAGAGTCCGCATGCTGGTCGAGGCGGAGGAACATAGTGGCGTAGCTATCCGCACTGATTACGATCCCAGTTTGCCTAATTTGATTGCAGATCGGGATCAGCTCATCCAGGCCTTGCTCAATGTAGTCCGAAATGCCCTGCAGGCAGTGGAGGAGCAGGCAAATCGTGGAGAACTGGCAGAGATTGTTTTGCGTACCCGCAGTCAGCGACAGTTAACCATTGGCGCACGGCATCACAAATTGGTGATCCGTATTGATGTCATAGACAATGGCCCCGGCATACTCCCCGATTTGCGCGAACACATTTTCTATCCCATGGTCACGGGCCGTCCGACTGGCTCGGGCCTTGGGTTGTCCATTGCTCAAGATTTAATTTCCAGCCACGGCGGCATCATCGAGTTTGATAGTCGCCCCGGGCTAACCCAATTCACGTTGCTTCTGCCTTTGGAGCCGCTGCCTAATGAGTGCTAACGATATTCGTGTCTGGATCGTTGATGATGATCGCTCCATGCGCTGGGTGCTGGAGAAAGCCTTTCGCAACGATGGGATGACCCCGCATTGTTACGAAAACGGCGACAGCCTGCTCAAGGATTTAAATCATGATCGGCCGGACGTGATCATCACTGATATCCGCATGCCGGGGATCAGCGGCTTGAATTTGCTCAAAAAAATACATGAGAATCACGCGGATTTGCCGGTAATCGTGATGACCGCCCACTCAGATTTGGACAGTGCGGTGGCATCCTATCAAGGCGGCGCTTTTGAGTATTTGCCTAAGCCTTTTGATGTTTACGAAGCGGTTGAGTTAGTCCGCCGGGCTCATAAGCACAGCAAGCAAGCGCAAGCCAAAACCCCGGAAGCCAAGGCGGGCGCTTTTTCTGCCATTATCGGCGAAGCGCCGTCTATGCAGGAGGTGTTTCGTGCCATCGGCCGGCTGTCCCGCTCTCATATCACGGTGATGATTACTGGCGAATCCGGTACCGGCAAAGAGCTGGTGGCGCGAGCTTTGCACCAGCACAGTCTGCGGTCGGGTAAACCGTTTATTGCCTTGAACACCGCCGCTATTCCCCGTGATCTTCTCGAATCCGAGCTGTTCGGTCACGAGCGCGGCGCCTTTACCGGTGCTCAATCTCAACGTATCGGCCGGTTTGAGCAGGCCGATGGCGGCACCTTATTTCTTGATGAAATCGGTGATATGCCTGCCGATCTGCAAACCCGGCTATTGCGCGTGCTCGCCGATGGCCAATTCTATCGGGTTGGCGGTCACATTCCCGTTTCTGTCGATGTGCGCATCATTGCCGCCACTCATCAAAACCTGGATCGCCTGGTTAAGGTCGGCCAGTTTCGAGAAGACTTGTTTCATCGGCTAAACGTGATTCGTATTCATATTCCGCCGCTGCGTGAGCGACGTGAAGACATGCCCCTGTTATTGCGCTTTTTTATGGAGCGCGCCGCCAAGGAATTAGGAATGGATGCCAAGGTGCTGCGCCCCAACGTGGAAACTTACCTGTGCCAGTTGGAGTGGCCAGGCAACGTCCGTCAGCTGGAGAACACCTGCCGCTGGCTGACCGTCATGGCGTCAGGGCGGGAAGTTCATATCGAGGATTTGCCGCCGGAGCTGCGTCGTCAGGAGTTCGCGGAAGTTACTCAAACCGAAGGGGGCTGGGAGGTTAATCTGCGCAAATGGGCGGAACAGCGGTTGCTGGCCGGTGATCAGGATTTATTGATGACAGCCACCCCCAGTTTTGAGCGGGTGATGATCGAAACGGCGCTTCGTCACACCGGTGGCCGTCGTCAAGATGCCGCTCGCCTGCTCGGCTGGGGCCGTAACACACTGACCCGTAAGATTAAAGAACTGAATATGCCGGAGGATGTGTAGACTCCACCGCCGCGCGTTAACCGTTCGGTTTTATTCCCGGCTGGGGAAGCTCGCCGGCCACGGTAAAGTTTGCCAGATCGTAGACGCGTGGCTGCCCCAGGCGGCGGGTTACCAAGTTGACGCTGTCATTAGTTGTTTCACACAGCCACTCCTCTTGCCACAACGGGTTATCACCGTCTAATGCCTCAGGCGTAAACAAGGCAAGGTTCAAGCCGCCTTCCGGGTCGCGTGCTGAAACGTATTCAAACGCCTCAATCCCAGCCTCCCGTAGTTGGCCGCCCAACTGTTGAGTAGCCGAATAATCCGCTGGATCAGTCAGCGGCGTATGGTATCGGTCAAACGGGGCGTCTTGCAGGCGCAACCCACGGCTGGCTTGATAATTAGCGGCAAACAGGGTGTGTTGAGTGCGGTACGCTGCTTCGGGCGGAGTTACCATACCGACGCGAAACAGAAACCGGTAATAGGCAGTTTCAGCCAGAACGGCAGTCAAGCCCAAAGCACCGTAAAACAAACTGGGCTCGTGGCGTTTACCAAATCGAGAACCATACTTCAGCGGTGGATAACGCCATGGCGTCGCCAGAAGGTAGTGCAAACGTTCAGCATTGAGCGGGCGGGGCGGCTTGGTGCGCTCTAACAAATCTTCCAGCAGCGCTTGTTCCGCCAGGGTATCGACAATGGCGGTAGTCGCCACCTGCTCCTGGCTTTCTACCATGCGCAACAATGTGCCGTGCAGCGGGCGGGGACGAGCGGTGGATTGACAGCCGGCCCAAATATCCATGTCAGACTTTACCGCGTATAGCATCCAGGTATTCAAGCACAGATACCAGGCCTTGTATCGTCTGCACCTGTTGTGCGGGCACGCCGGCGGTGTGGCGATTTTCGCTATGCATCCAATGTCGCATCTCTTTGATATTACCGCCGATCAACACATAAAGGTTGCGGTAGCAGCGAATCAGCAATAGTGCAAGCTCGCCCGATTTGGTCTGAGGGTCAATCCGACCGCGACTAATAGCCGCTCTGTCTTTGCCCACGACCTGGCCAAGCTGTGTTTGATTCAGGCCCAGGGCTTTGCCGGCGTTTAACAAGGCCTTGGAGAGGACTATTTGTGCGGATGTCGCATCAGCTATAGATGTGCGCATAAAGACCCTATTCTTTGTGCCATACGCACATTTATACATTAAATTGTGCATAATCGGCAAGTTTATGCACGATCAGTCGTCGGCGTTTAGCCAAGCATCCTTACCTTGTTCTTTCGTACTCTGCGGCAACCTCCTCGGTCGTTGGATTTGCCTTTCCCATGCCGTTGATAAAGACCGCCGGAATTTCCCCATTGAGAACATTCACGGCGCGATCAAGCGCTGCGCGTTGTTCTGACGTTGCGTTAACGGCGCTGGATTGGTAGCGATTTTGTCTCACGTTTGCTATGCCTAGTCGGGTCAACCGGCTAGAGAGCTCATCAGCGCGCACGGCGGCATCTGAAGGGCAGTTCAGCGGCGCGAGGATAACCACGGTATTGTCTCCTGCGCCATCGGGCATCGCTACCGGCAAAAAACCGCTTGGGCTGGCCTCCGCAGTAATTTTGGCAGCAAACGGGTGGAGCGCGTCTTGCCCCGTCCACCACAGATACCCGCCATAACCGACGCCTAAGATTAGCGCGAACTTTATTAATTTCATGCGGGTTCCCTCAATAATGACCCGAGTGGCTGACTCATTTTGTAGTTGTCGGCCTAATCGGATGAGGGTTGAGGGGCGCAGTCGATTATCGGTTCCATTGCATGGTTGTGCAGCGCCTTCCCTGATAAATCAGAGCGTTCGTAGAAACGCCACGATATCCTTTTTCTCTTGAGGGCTTAGTTTGGTTTCCAGTACGAGGTTGAAGAATTCAACGGTGTCGTCGAGCGTCAGCAATCGATCATCGTGCAGATAGGGTGGCGATTCCTTGATTCCGCGTAACGGGAAGGTTTTGATAGGACCATCGGCGCTGGCGAGGCGACCGTTGATCATTTTCTCTTTGAAGAAGCGCTCGGCTTGGAGGTTGTGCATTAAGTTGTCGGTGTAATAGGGCGGTGTGTGGCAGGTGGAACACTGAGCCTTGCCGAAGAAGAGCGTCTGCCCGCGCATCTCTGCCTCGCTGGCCTTAGCGGCATCAAGCTTGCCCAGAATGTTGAGCTTAGGTGCAGGCGGGAAATCTAAAAGTGCCTGGAATTCGCTCATAAAGTGAACCTGGCTACCCCGCTCAAGGATATTCACGCCTTTCCGTGTGGCTTGTTCGGGGTCACCGTCAAAATAGGCAGCACGCTGCTCAAACTCGGTAAAGTCTTCCACCGTCTTGAGTGCGCGCTGGGAGCCGAAGAGTCGCTGAATATTCACGCCGCGCAAAGAAGGCGTATCAATGCGGTGCCGATGCTCGTTGGGGCGGATGTCGCCGACAGTGTGCGTTGCCGCATTGGTGTGGCCATTGGCGTGGCAGTCGAAGCAGCCCACGCCCAAGTGGGCTTGTAAACTGCGGCGATCATCGGTGGCGTTAAACTGCGCCTGAGGAAAGGGCGAAACCAGAAGTCGCAATCCTTCAAGCTGTTTGGGGTTGAGGACGTTTTTAAACAACCTGTAATAGTTTGCCACCGTCACGAGTTTTCCCTGCGACACATCGCCCAGATCGGGTCGGGTCGTCAGGTAAATCGATGCGGGGAATTCCGGTAGAAAATGCTGAGGTAAATCAAAATCGAGGTCAAAACGTGTCAAGTCACGTCCGGTCTGCTTTTTCATTTCATCAATCTGTGGCTGCGGAAAAACCATGCCGCCCGCTTCGTGGTGAGGATGCGGCAGCGGATAAAAACCCGCCGGCCAAAGATTTTTGGTCTTGATGTCTTCCGGCGACAGGGCAGCAAGCTGTTCCCATGTTGTCCCCCCAGGCAGTTTTACTCGCACCCCCTCCTGTACGGGTTTGCCGCGGGACATAACGACCCCAGATGCAGGACGATCAGCCAGGTCGTAGCGTTCTGCGAGCAACTGCTGTTGGCGCTTGGCAAATGCGGGTTTGTCTTTTTGCAGGCGGGTGACGAGAGCCGAAAAATCTTCTTGAGCGATCACTGCGCTAGTCATGAATAATGAGGCGACTGCGAATGCAGTCGCGGATAAAAAAATGCTGATACGAGTTTTCATGGCGGTGTGTCCATGGTGAGGGGTGGTGTTTTGTGCTCACAATGTTGAGGATAAATAAAGCTATAGTCCATCAACGCACAAAAGACAAGCCAGGCATCGTATTTGCCTTATCGATGGCCTATTTGTATTTTCTGAAGCGAAAATGCCCATATAAACTCACGACAAATGCCCCATTTTGCCGAGTTGATAGTCTTCCATCGCCTGGTAAATTTCCTGAGGGGTGTTCATGACGAACGGCCCTCTACCCACGATCGGCTCGTTGATGGGTTCGCCACTAAGCAGCAGTGCCGTCGTATTCTCTGCGCTGTTGATGCGCACGGTGGTACCCGCCTGATCAAATAATCCGACTTCCGCCGATTTGATTATCTCACCGCTATTCACTCGCACGGTGCCTTTGAGTACCACGAGTGCGACCGTGTAACCGTCGGGCACGGCCAGATCGAGCGGCTGTGCGCTGGCCAGGCGTAGATCCCAAACATGGATGGGTGTGTGGGTCTTCGCCGGACCTGTCGTCCCCGCATACTCGCCTGCGATGACACGAACGGTGCCTTGGTTGTCAGGCAGGCTGACCACGGGAATCTGGCTATTCAAGATACTTTGATAGCGCGGTGCTGTCATTTTGTATTTGCTGGGCAGATTCACCCAAAGCTGCACCATTTCAAATCGGCCGCCGCGCCGCGCAAAATCACGACCGTGAAATTCTTCGTGGACGATGCCAGCGGCTGCGGTCATCCATTGCACGTCGCCGGGGCCGATGCGTCCGCCGCCGCCGGAAGAATCGCGATGTTCGACTTCACCGTCGTAAACTATCGTCACCGTTTCAAACCCGCGATGAGGGTGCTCGCCGACACCAAGACGTTGGCTGGTCGGCGAAAACTCCCTCGGCCCCGCGTAATCGAGGAGTAGAAAAGGGCTGAGCACCGATCCCAGGTTTGGGTAGGCGAACAGCGTTCTCACGGGGAACCCGTCGCCAACCCAGTGGCTGCCGGTGCTTCGCTGAACAGAGTGGAGTTTCTTGCCAGAAGGCACTTTGTTGAGTGGTTGCATTCGCGATACTCCATGAGATTTGGATTAGATAATCGCCAAGATAGAGTATTGCCTAATAACGTTTTGGCGGGTAGCTTTAAAGCCTGTATTTCTGGGAGACAAAATGAAAAGAAGAATCGTACTGGTCTACGCGTTAGGCAGCTTGAGTGGGCTGATGATGTCTATGCTGTCATGGCTACTGGGTTATGGCGAGCTGTTCGGTGGCTTTGGTTTGCGTTGGGTGCCGGGCGTGTATCAAAACATGGTTTGGGGAGGCGTCTTCGGGATGGTGTTTTTGCTGCCGGCGGATCCGCGTCGCTGGTGGTGGAACGGCTTTATTTTTGGCGGGCTGCCGGCGGTTGCTCAGTTGTTTTGGGCGCTTCCACAGACGACCGATTATGGCTTTGCCGGCTTAAAACTGGGCTGGCTAACCTCCCTGGCGGTCATTGCTTACTACACGGTTTGGGGTTGGATCACTGGCCTGTTGCTGCGCACCTTTGATTAGGCGCAGTTAATCCTTGGTTTTTTCTTTATCAGGACGATGATGAGCTCGGTCAGCTTGTACCGTTCTGGCCCCTGGGATACTGGTAATTAGCCGAACACCATTTTGTCGAGTTAGATAGCTCCAGGCCCAGCGAGTCATCACCAGTACGCGATTGCCAAACTCAATCAGCGACCAGACGTGGACCAGCGCCCATAAGTACCACGCCACGACACCCGTCAAGTGCAGGCGACCCAGGTCGGCGACAGCGGCGTTGCGGCCGATCACGGCCAGGCTGCCTTTATCGTGATATTGGAAGGGCCGAATCGACTTGCCGGTTTTTCGTGCGCGTAACAGATCGGCAACGTAGGTTCCCTGCTGAATCGCCACTTGCGCTACGCCAGGCAGAGGCTTGTCGCCTTGATGAGCGTAGTTGGCAAGGTCGCCGATAACGAAAATTTCCGGCTGTCCTGGCACAGACATGTCGGCATTGACGATTACTTTGCCCGTGCGATCCAGTTTGGCTTGAGTGCGGTCGGCCAGGGCGCGACCGAAGCGCGAGGCTTGAATCCCTGCCGCCCATAACACAGTCGCAGCGGGCAGATCGGTGATGCCGTTGGCATTTTCTAGGCGCACGCTGTCATCGCTAATCTGCGTTACCTTGGTTCCTGTGCAAACTTCCACCCCTAGTTTTTGTAGCGACTTCTGAGCGGCCAGCGCCAGATCGGTGGGATAGCTAGGCAAAATTTGATGGGCGCCTTCAGCCAAGATAATGCGGGCATGGCGTGAATCAATGGCGCGAAACTCCTTGCACAAGGCGTGATGTGCAAGCTCTCCTAAGGCGCCAGCCAACTCAACGCCAGTCGGCCCAGCCCCCACGACCACGAAGTTCATCAATGCCTGGCGTTTTTGTGGGTCTTGTTCCAGCTCGGCGGCTTCAAAGGCGCTAAAAATCCGTTGCCGCATCTCCAGCGCGTGTTCGACGGTCTTCAGCCCGGGCGCATGAGCACGCCATTGATCGTTGCCAAAATAGCTGTGCTTGACCCCCGTGGCGGCGATGAGGATGTCGTAATGCAATTGGCCGCCGGCATAAAACAGCTGGCGCTTAGTCGGATCCAGATCCGTTACGGTGGCTTGGATCACGCGGACGTTCGGGTAGTCGCGCAGGATAAAACGAATCGGTGCGGCGATATCACCGGGCGACAGCTGGCCGGTGGCCACTTGATAGAGCAGGGGCTGAAAAAGATGGTAGTTGCGCTTGTCGATAAGAGTGATGTGGAAATCCGAGTTTTTTGCCAGGCACTTGGCCGCGTAAAGGCCGGCGAATCCGGCGCCGACGATCACCACCTGAGATACTTGATTTTTTTGACGCAGGGGTTCAGACATTGATCTACCTTTAAGCGCAGCGCTAAAACAAAATGGTAAGTGGCCGCTATTCTAACTGATCCCGCTTGATAAAAATAAACCGCCGCCGAGCATCAAAAAATCATGCCTATTACTGACTGGCCAGAATCCGAACGACCCCGAGAAAAACTTATTGCCCGTGGCGCTTCTGCGCTTTCGGATGCGGAGCTGCTGGCCATTTTTCTGCGCACCGGCTATGCCGGTAAAACAGCCGTGGATTTGGCTAGGGAGTTGTTAAAGGAGTTCGGCGGGTTGCGGCCAATGTTGTCTGCTGATCGCCAACGATTTTGTGCGATGCCGGGATTGGGGCCGGCAAAGTACGCCCAATTGCAGGCGGTTTTGGAGATGGCGCGCCGCCATCTGGGTGAGACCCTGCGCCGTGGCGATGCCCTTAACAATGCGGACGATACTCGCCAATTTCTGGTTAGTCGGCTACGCGACTACCCGTACGAGGTGTTCGCTTGCCTTTATTTGGACAATCGGCATCGAGTGATCGAGTTTGTCGAGTTGTTTCGTGGCACCATCAATGGCGCCAGCGTTCACCCCAGAGAGGTGGTACGCGCGGCGCTCACCCACAACGCGGCCGCGGTGATTTTGTGTCATAACCATCCCTCCGGTATCGCCGAGCCCAGTCAGTCCGATCACCACCTGACTCGCAAGCTTAAAGAAGCCCTGGAGTTGATCGACGTTCGTGTTCTTGATCATATCGTCGTTGGCGATGGCGAAAGTGTATCGTTTGCCGAGCGTGGCTGGCTCTGACCCCCTCAAATCGCCCAATAAGTTACTGTGGCATTAGTCATTCAAATCAACTATCTTTGACCAGATCGACACCCGTCAAACCACTTAACTTTTCGGTGTAGATAAACTGATCACCAGCGTGGTCTGGATGGGGTTTGGCAAACTTATCTAGCAAACGGTAGACACGGAGGTCACCATGTATTGCCCCCTTTCTAAAACCCACCAAATCGCGTTTATAGCCGCAGTGTTCTCGCTCTCGCTAACTTTGCCCGTTGACGCGTATGCTGCAGACTGCCAAGACTTGCCAACGCAAGCCGAATTGACTCAGGCACTGAAGCAAAGCATCAAGCCCAGCGGTGGACCGAGCAACGGCGGACTGGATCTGCCGATGTGGGCGGCGGCGGTCAATCGTGCAGGCGAAGTTTGCGTGGTGGCTCGCAGCGGCGACAAGCCTGGGGATCAATGGCCCGGCAGCCGAGTAATTTCCGCACAAAAAGCCAATACCGCTAACGCCTTTAGCTTGCCTGGTCTGGCGCTTGCAACGGCTAATTTGTGGAGCCCCACCCAACCTGGCGGCAGTCTGTTTGGGTTGCAATTGAGTAATCCGGTTGATCCAGCTGTCGCCTACGCGGGGAAATTCGAAACTTATGGGACAGCTCAGGATCCGTTAAAGGGCAAGAAGGTCGGTGGCGTTAATGTTTTTGGCGGTGGCTTAGCACTTTATGGCAAAGACGGCAGACTTCTGGGTGCCATGGGTGTGAGCGGCGATACGTCTTGTGCGGATCACAACATCGCTTGGCGGGTACGTGCGGCATTGAAGCTAGATAAAGTGCCTGGTGGCGTTAACTCTGCCAATAAAAACGACGGCATCATCTATGATTTAGGCCAGGATGGGAAAAGTGCCGGTGGATTCGGCCATCCTCTCTGTGGCGGCAAAGAGGCAGAAATTGCTCAGCAGATCGGCGCCGGTACTAAGCCATAAAGCCAACAAGAAAATGCTGAGAGATTCAGGCTAATCATTTAACATCTCCCAGCAGTAATGGATTACAAATTTTATTCTAAATGGAGGAGAACCAATGAACGCAACAGCTCTTGCCGTAGTGGCCTATGGATGCTGGATGTTAATTCAATTATTGCTGGTGGTGATGGTGCGCGGGGCAGAGTCGATGCGCTCTGGCAAGCCGCTTAATCAATTCGCGCCGGGCGGTGAAGATGTCCCGGGCCTTGGCCACCGCGTCACCCGCGCCCATCTGAACTCGGTCGAAAATATTGGCCCTTTCCTGGCTGTGATGTTCGCGGCTTTTATGAGCAATCAGACGGCCGTTACTGATGGATTGGCGTGGTATGTAGTCTATGCGCGGGTTGGTCAGTCGGTGATTCACAT